>Ga0302320_10019478_pt1 | contig 13606 bp, 8 predicted proteins | sample Bog_T0_3_FD_202130 | JGI IMG/M metagenome (GOLD analysis project Ga0302320, IMG submission 202130) | Peat permafrost microbial communities from Stordalen Mire near Abisko, Sweden - Bog_T0_3 | ecosystem: Environmental > Terrestrial > Soil > Wetlands > Peat | place: Sweden: Abisko, Stordalen Mire...
GCTGAGATTGCCGTCCGTCAGCCCGCAAAGCTTCTTCAGATCCCCGAACGCGACACCCTTCGGATTAGATGCCAGCGAGGTCAGAACACTTAAGCGGGCCTTCTCGTGGATGATTCGGTCAAGGCCGTCATAGGCGAAACGGCCGGCCTTCTGATCAGGACTGCTCGATCTCTTCATCTCGACCTCCCGTAATCGCAATCAGTCCCGCGGCCAGAAACTCCCCTAAGCCGAACGGCACGCCCATCGCCCAAGGCGACAGTGCATAGTTCTGCCGCGCGAACACGAGACAGGCCAGTCCGGTGCAAAGATACCAAATGCCAACCGCCTTAAGCGGAGCCGGAAGTGTTCGGCACGATCCGAACACGCCCAGACTCAATAATATCTGCCAAAGCCCGGGCAACATCCAAACACTCTCAGGCGCGTACCGCCACACCACCAATGTCAGCAAAGCGCCGGTCACGATCGAAGGCAAAAGCTCTTCCGCAGCCACCTCAACCATTTCCGTTGCAAGGCCCGCATGGACACGCCGTGAACGCATCACGACCTCGACACCAATCATGGTGACTGCGACCACAGCGATCCCACTCCACAGCCACAGATACGCAATGATTTCGCGCTCGGGAATTGGGATAAAGCGCCACTGTACAACCGATCCGGCAAGCGCGAGCAGTCCGGTCAACCCGAAGGTCAACGGTCCATAACCACGAAATTCCGTGGCGCGGGCCATCTGGGTCCGCATCGCTTTGATATCGTCCAACGCCCGGCTCAGGTCCACTTCAGCAACCTATCTGCTTTGCAGTACAAAGTACTCCATATCGCACGGTAACGCAACCCGTCCGATGCACCGCCAGGCTTGCTTGCCATCAGGGTGGCTACGACACCTGGCTGCCGACCGTCCTGAGCACCGAACGCCATTCAGCACAGGCAGCCGGCTCGGCGACTCACTTCGGCCATCGCCGCACATTCCTTGCCTCCGCCGTCGGCTCGATGGCGCTCGTCCTCACCGACACCAACTGCTGATCTCCAACGCCTCCATGCTTGTGCTGAGCTTTCCGCTGGGCTTCTTTGCCTCCGGTATTTTCAGCGGGATGGGCGCCTTGTTCACCGAACTGTTTCCAACCGAATTGCGCGGCTGCGGCCAGGGGTTCTGCTACAATTTCGGCCGAGGCCTTGCCGCGCTGATGCCGCCGGAAACCAGCGGCGAGGCCCTGCGCGACATGGCCGAGGAGACACCGCGATGACCAACTGGCAATTCTGGATCGACCGCGGCGGCACTTTCACGGATATCGTCGCGCGCGATCCGGCCGGCCAACTGTCCACCCACAAGCTTCTCTCGGAAAATCCCGAACGCTACAGGGACGCCGCCATCGCCGGCATCAAGACCATCCTGGGCATCCCGCTCAACGCCCCGATCCCGGACGGCATGATCGAAGCCGTGAAGATGGGCACCACCGTCGCCACCAACGCCCTGCTGGAGCGCAAGGGCGACCGCACCCTGCTGCTGGTCAACCACGGATTCGCGGATGCGCTGCGCATCGGCAACCAGGCCCGTCCGCGGCTGTTCGACCTGGCGATCACGCTGCCGACGATGCTCTACGAACGCGTCGAGGAAGTCGGCGGCCGCGTCGGCGCTGACGGCACCACGCTCGAACCGCTCGATGAGCCGGCCGCCCGCGCCATCCTCGCAAAAGCCCGCGCGGACGGCATCGCCGCCTGCGCTATCGTGCTGATCCACGCCTGGAAATACCCCGCTCACGAGCGCCGCCTCGCGGACCTGGCGCGCGAAGCCGGTTTCACCCAGGTCTCCGCCAGCCATGAAGTCAGCCCGCTACTGCGCCTCATTCCGCGCGGCGACACCACCGTGGTGGACGCCTACCTCTCGCCGATTCTTCGGCGATATGTCGACCAGGTCGCCGGCGAACTGACGGGCACCCGGCTGTACTTCATGCAGTCCAATGGCGGACTCGCCGAGGCCCACGCGTTCCAGGGCAAGGATGCGATCCTGTCCGGCCCGGCCGGCGGCATCGTCGGCGCCGCCCGCACCGCCGGCATGGCAGGGCTGGAGCAAATCATCGGCTTCGACATGGGCGGCACCTCGACCGACGTGGCCCTCTACGCCGGCGCCTTCGAACGCGCGTTCGAAACCGCGGTCGCCGGCGTCCGCATGCGCGCGCCGATGATGGCGATCAACACGGTGGCGGCCGGCGGCGGCTCCATCCTGTTCTACGACGGCGCCCGCATGCGGGTTGGCCCCGACTCCGCTGGCGCCAACCCCGGCCCGGCCTGCTACCGCCGCGGCGGACCGCTCACGGTGACCGACGCCAATGTCTGCGTCGGCAAAATCCAGCCCGCCCATTTCCCGCCGATCTTCGGCCCGAACGCCGATCAACCGCTTGACGCCGATGTCGTCGCCGCCAAGTTCGCCGACCTGGCCCAACAGATCGGCGGTGGCCGCACGCCGCAGCAGGTCGCCGAGGGCTTTTTGCAAATCGCCGTCGCCAACATGGCCAACGCCATCAAGCAGGTCTCAGTGCAGAAGGGCCACGACGTGTCCCGATTCGCGTTGCAGTGCTTCGGCGGCGCCGGCGGCCAGCACGCCTGCCTCGTCGCCGATGCCCTGGGCATGGAAACCGTCTTCATCCACCCCTATGCCGGCGTGCTCTCCGCCTACGGCATGGGCCTCGCCGACCAGACTACCATGAAGGAACAGGCGGTCGAAATACCGCTCGGCGCCGACACCATGCCGGAACTGGAACAACTGGCCGATACGCTCGCCGCCGAGGCAACCCAGGCCCTTGAAGCCCAGGGCGCCGCACCCGAAGCCGTGATCACCGCGCGATCGCTGCACCTGCGCTACGCCGGCACCGAAGCCGCCCTAATCGTTCCTTTGACCACCCTCGAAACGATATTTTCCGAATTCACCGCCGCGCATCGTGCCCGTTTCGGCTTCGCCACGCCCGATCGCCCCATCGTCGTCGAAACCGTCGCCGCCGAGGCCACCCTGCCCGGTACCGTCGCCGCGGAACCCACGCTTCCGACGCGCGAATCCGGTGGACCCGAAGTGATCGACCGCGTCAGCATCTTCACCAACGGCGTTGCGCTTGCGGCCCCGGTCCTCGAACGCACCTCGCTGCTCGCCGGCGACCGCATCGCCGGACCGGCGCTGGTACGCGAGGCCAACGCCACCACCGTCATCGAACCCGGCTGGACCGCTGACGTAACGGCCCTCGACCACATGATCCTCCGGCGCACCGAACAGCGACCGAACCAGGTCCCCGCCGGCAGCGAAAAACCCGATCCCGTCCTGCTCGAACTGTTCAACAACCTGTTCATGAATGTCGCGGAACAAACTGGCGCGGTGCTGCAGAACACGTCGATGAGCGTGAACATCAAGGAGCGCCTGGACTTCTCCTGCGCCATCTTCGACGCCGACGGCGCTCTCGTCGCCAACGCCCCGCATGTGCCCGTCCATCTCGGCGCGATGGGCGAGAGCGTCCGCACGGTCCTCGCGCACCGCCGCAACACCCTCAAGCCCGGCGACGTGGTCGCGCTGAACAACCCGTTCAACGGCGGCACTCACCTGCCCGACATCACCGTCATCACCCCGGTGTTCGACCAAGCCGGCCGCGACATTCTGTTCTTTGTCGGCAGCCGCGGCCACCACGCCGATATCGGCGGCATCACCCCCGGCTCGACCCCGCCGATGTCCCGCACGCTGGAAGAAGAAGGCGTCGTCATCGACGATTTTCTGCTGGTCGATGGCGGTCATTTCCGCGAAACCGAATTTCGCGCCCTGCTGTCCGGCGCGAAATACCCCGCCCGCAGCCCCGACGTAAATGTCGCCGATATCAAGGCGCAAGTCGCCGCCAACGAAAAAGGCGTGCAGGAACTGCGCCGCGTCGTCGCCCAATATGGCTGGACTGTGGTCAGCGCCTATATGCGCCACGTCATGGACAACGCCGAGGAATCCGTCCGCCGCGTCATCGAACGCCTTGGGTCGGGTCGTTTCGACTACCGGATGGACAACGGCCGCCACCTCCGCGTCGCGATCAGCGTGGACAACAAAACCCGCAGTGCCACGGTCGATTTCACCGGCACCGGCCCGCAGCACGAGGGCAATTTCAACTCTCCCCCCGCCGTCACCAGAGCCGCGGTGCTGTACGTGTTCCGCTGCCTTGTCGGCGACGACATTCCGTTGAACGACGGGTGCCTGAAGCCGCTGACCCTGATCATCCCGCCCGGAACGTTCCTCTCGCCGAACCCCGGCGCCGCCGTCGTCGCCGGCAACACCGAGGTCTCCCAGGCCACCTGCAACGCCATCTTCGGCGCGCTCGGTGTTATCGCCTGCTCCCAGGCCACCATGAACAACTTCCTGTTCGGCGATGCCACCCGACAGTATTACGAAACGATCTGCGGCGGCACGGGTGCCGGTCCGGGCTTCAACGGTACGTCGGCGATCCAGACCCACATGACCAATACCCGCATGACCGACCCCGAGGTGCTGGAACTGCGCTATCCGGTGCGCCAGGATCTGTTCGCCATCCGCCGCGGCTCCGGCGGCACCGGACAATGGACCGGCGGCGACGGCGCCGTCCGCCGCATCCGTTTCCTCGAACCAATGACGGCGGTTATCGTCGCCTCCCGCCGCGAAGTCGCCCCCTTCGGCCTCGCCGGCGGCGCGGACGGCGCCCCCGGCCGCCAGTGGGTCGAACGCGCCGACGGCACGCGCACCGCGTTGACCGGCACCGACCGCGCCGAACTCGCCCCCGGCGACGCGTTCGTCATCGAAACCCCCGGCGGCGGCGGGTACGGGGCGGTCTGAACATCGTCGCCTGCCCAAATGAAATAAGTTTCTCATCGACCCGCGTGGTCAACAACCGGCCTGTCACCACGTTCGCCAGTGCTCGACGTCCTCCATGAGTGACGCATGTCGGGCCAGAAACGCCAATTCGCTGAGCGCCGCACAAACATCCTCGCGCTCCTCAGTTTCGATAACCTGACCGTGGGCCGCGTCAAGCTTATTGATTTGGTCGACGAGTGTATGGCGCCTGCGCGACTAACCCCCCACTACATCCGCCGCCGCCGCGATCAGCCGCCGCGTGTCGTCTTCCGTCCCGACGGTGATGCGCAGCCACGGCGCCGTCCGCGGTGCGCTGAAATGCCGCACCAGCACCGCGCGCGCCCGCAGCCCCGCCGCCACGTCCGCCCCGCCCCAGCGCGGATGCCTGGCAAACACGAAATTCGCCCGCGAAGGCAGCACGTCAAACCCCAGCCCAACCAGCGCGCGCGTCATCGCCTCCCGCCCGGCAATGATCCGCGCGCAACTCTCCCGGAACCACGCGTCGTCGCGCACCGAAGCCGTCGCCCCCGCCTGTGCGATACGGCCAAGCGGGTAGGAGTTGAAACTATCCTTGACCCGGCGCAGCGCCTCGATTAGCGCCGAGTCGCCCAGCGCATAGCCGACGCGCAAACCAGCCAGAGCGCGGGACTTCGACATCGTCTGCACAACCAGCAGGTTCGGATGACCGGCGATCAGCGGAACCGCGCTCTCGCCGCCAAAATCGACATAGGCCTCGTCGATCAGCACCGGGATATCGGGATGATCCTCCAGCAGTCGGACGATCTCCGAGCGCGACAACGCGACGCCGGTCGGGGCATTGGGATTGGCGATCACGATCGACCCCGCCTCCAACCCCGCTGCGCGCCGGTAATCCTCGACCCTCACCCGCATCCCGTCGTCCAGCGCCACCGTTGCGCAGGCCACACCGAACAGCTGCGCCCATACGGGATAGAAGCTGTAGGTCACATCGGGGAATAGTAGCAGCTTCGGCTGTTTCAACAGCGCGACGAAAGCATGCGCGAGCACTTCGTCCGACCCGTTGCCGACGAACACCTGGTCGGGCCTCACCCCATGATGAGCGGCCACCGCCTCGCGCAGTTCCGTCGCCTCAGGATCGGGATATAGCCGCATGGTGTCAGCCGCCGCGGCGCGCATCGCGTCCAGCGCCAACGGCGAAGGCCCAAACGGGCTCTCGTTGGTGTTCAGTTTCACCAGACTGGCCAAACGAGGCTGCTCGCCGGGCACATACGGTGAAAGCGCACGCGCGTGCTGACTCCAGAATCGGTTCATCGGCGCAACCCGAACTGTGTGACTGATTCTAGACTAACCCTAGGCGGCCCAGTTCGTAAGCCGCCTCGTTCTGTAACCGCCAGAATTGGCCATCACGACGACACCCGCCTCATCCGCCGCCGCAGCGCGTGCCCGATGCAGCCCAGACCCGCCAGGGCGACGGCGAACACCCAAAGCGGCGCCGGCTCCGGCACCGTCTGCGCGAACACGGCTATGCACCCCCCGGGGCACAGCGGATCCTGCAAACCGCCGGCGATGCTGCCCTCCAGCGGCACGAACACATCGCCATTGAGCGGATCGACCGCGATCGAGTGCGCGTTCACATCCGGCAACCCAATGCTCTGCAGCAGCGCATCCGTGGTGTCGCTGATCACCGCAAAGATACGGTTGCCGGACGCGTCCGACCCGGTTACGAAATAATCGCCCGATGCCGGATCGTACCAAAGCTCATCCGAACCCGAAACACCGGCAAACGTCGCCACGATCGCCCCGGCGCCGCCATTGGCCGTCGGATTCAGCAGCACCGTCTGGGTCTTGGCCGTGCTGCACCCGACCATCAGGTTACCGCTCGCCCCCAGCGTCAGCCCGGCCGGCGAGCACTTGGCGATCGCGCCGGCGCTCAGCGCCCCGAAATCATAGGACGCAATGACATTGCCGCTGGTATCGATCTCCGCCACCCCGCCGGTCGTCGAGCCGTTGAACGCCGGCACTGACACGAAGAACGTCCCGGTCTTTGGGTCCCACACCGACTGCTCCAGCCCTCCGCCCGCCGGGGTGTTCGGAATCGTGATATTGCCTTTGACGATCGCCCCGGTCGATGTGTTCACTAGCGTCGCGAACGGTGTCGTCTCGGCGTTGTTGGCGGCCAGTACGAGGTTGCTCGTCGGCGAATACGCCATCTCGTCAACCCGGAACGCGCCCCCGGTGTTGATCGGCGCGAATAACGGCGTGGGTGCCGCGGGATTGGTAACGTTGAACGACAGCAATGTGCTGTTGCCGTTGCCGGCGAACAGGCTCGCCGTGGTGCCGTTGTCCGCAACGACGACACCGTCCGGGCCGGACACCGACGTCGTCGCCTGCTGCCCGGTGAAACTTCCCACCCCGGCCTGGGCAACCACCGTCAGGTTAGCGCCGTTGACGATTTCCACCGCCGCGTTCGACCGGTCGGCGACATAGTAATAACCGGTCAGCGGATCGACATAGCTGATATCGAAGGCGGTGAAGGCGCCGCCCTGGTTGTTCGCCGCGCTCACCGGCACGGCAACCGTTGTCAGCAAACTGTAGTCGGTCGGTGCCGCGATGGCGTTGGATGCGCCGAAAACAGCGCCCAGACCCAGCACCAATCTGACGATCGACAGGAATCGCATGATATCTCCCCCCGTTTTGCCCCGGCAACGGCAATCACCGGCCACCTGAAACCAAAATTCATTGATCTATGCTGTCAAATTCGGCCGGTGGCACCTGGTTTCGTACCGTACGGTCATCAATAGCGCGTGAGGAACGAAACCGCCCGATGCGTCCGTCCGCGGTCTTTTGCCTGCATGCCATAGGAAGCCATCGCGCCACCGCCGCCTCGCCCCGCCCCGGCCGCCCCGCTATAAACCGCCATGTCCTCCGATGATCCGATTCGCGCCATCGTGCTGGCGCTCAGCGCGACCCTGCTGTTCGGCAGCTCCGACACCATCTCCAAATACCTCAGCACCAGCCTGCCGATCGTCGAGTTCATCTGGATCCGCTACGTCCTGTTCCTGCTCATGGCGGCGTTCCTCGTCCACCACCGCTCACGCCGCCCACGCAACCCTGCCCTGCAGATCATCCGAGGCCTCTGCGTCGTCGGATCCTCTGTCCTGTTCGTTTACGGCGTCCGCCAGATGACCATGGCGCAGGCCACCACGATCAGCTTCCTGTCGCCGCTGCTGATCACCATTCTCTCGATCCCGCTGCTCGGAGAAACCGTCGGTCCGCGCCGCTGGGCCGCCGTCGGCGCCGGCATGATCGGCATGCTGGTAGTGGTCCGCCCAGGCCTCGGCGGCTTCCAGCCCGCCGCCCTGTTCGGCGTCGCAAGCTCGCTCTGCTGGGCGCTCGCACTCATCATCACCCGCAAAATCAGCAACACCGACCCACCGCAGGTCACCGTCCTGTGGTCCGCCGCCATCGGCACCGCCGTGCTGTCGTCGATGCTGCCGTTCCAGGCGGTCTGGCCCAGCCCCACCCAGTTCGGTTGGTCGCTCGTCCTGGGCGTGCTTGCCTCGGGCGGCCAGTGGCTGGTGATCCTCGCGCACCGCGTGGCCCCGGCCTCCCTGCTGGCACCCTTTTTCTACAGCCAGTTGCTCTGGGTGACCGCTCTGGGCTTCCTGGTGTTCGGCAATCTCCCGGATGCCTGGACCGTCGCCGGAGCCGCGATCATCATCGCCAGCGGCCTCTACACCGCCCATCGCGAACGCGTCCGCGTCCGCCGCCGCGCCGCCAGCCCCGATCAGGCCCCGTCAGGTCGCCACGCCCGAAGCCAAACGGCAGCGTGACCGCTCATTCAGTCGCCAAGACAGGTCCAGTTGTGTAGTGAGTGCCCCTGCGACGACCGGTCGCCGCGGGCATTCTGGAGCCGGATTATGGTGGACACCGACACGACAACCGAAGCCGGGCGCGATTTCATCCGCGACATCGTCCAGGCCGACCTCGACGCCGGGCGCACCCAAAGCGTCGTCACCCGCTTCCCCCCCGAACCCAACGGCTTCCTCCACCTCGGCCACGCCAAGTCGATCTGCCTCAATTTCGGCATCGCTCAGGAGTTCGGCGGCACCTGCCACCTCCGCTTCGACGACACCAACCCCACCAAGGAAGAACAGCTTTTTATCGATTCCATCCAGCGCGACGTCCGCTGGCTCGGTTTCGACTGGGGCGAGCACCTGTATTACGCCTCCGACTACTTCGAGCAGCTCTACGAATGGGCCGAACACCTCATCCGCACCGGCAAGGCCTATGTCGATGACACCCCGGCCGATGCCATGCGCTCGCAGCGCGGCACCCTCACCGAACCCGGCCAGAACTCCCCGTTCCGCTACCGCTCCGTGGAAGAAAACCTCGACTTGTTCCGCCGCATGCGCGCCGGCGAATACCCCAACGGCACCCGCGTCCTGCGCGCCAAAATCGACATGACGTCCGGCAACATGAACCTGCGCGATCCCGTCCTCTATCGCATCCTGCACGCCACCCACCCGCGCACCGGCGACGCCTGGTCGATCTATCCCACCTACGATTTCGCCCACGGCCAGTCCGACGCGATCGAGCACATTACTCATAGCGTCTGCACATTGGAGTTCGAGGATCACCGGCCACTGTATGACTGGCTGATCGACAACCTGCCGGTGCCCTCCCGCCCGCACCAATACGAGTTTGCCAGGTTGAACGTCAGCTACACCGTCCTGTCGAAGCGGCACCTCACCCGCCTCGTCACCGAAAAGCACGTCACCGGCTGGGACGATCCCAGGATGCCAACCATCGCCGCCTTCCGCCGCCGAGGCGTCCCCGCCGCCGCGCTACGCGAGTTCGTCAGCCGTGTCGGCGTCGCCAGAGCCTACAGCACGGTCGATGTCGCCATGCTCGACTCCGCCATCCGCGACACCCTGAACCCGACCGCTCCAAGACGGATGGCCGTCCTGCGCCCACTGAAGCTGATCATCGACAACTACCCCGCGGGCCAGACCGAAACCCTGCAGGCCCGCAACCACCCGGACAACCCCGAAGCCGGCCTCCGCCCCGTCACCTTCGGCCGCGAACTCTATGTCGAGCAGGACGACTTCATCGAGCACCCGCCGAAGAAGTTCTACCGCCTCTCCCCCGGCAAGGAGGTCCGCCTGCGCTATGGCTACTTCGTCACCTGCCGGTCCGTCGAAAAGGACGCCACCGGCGCCGTCACCGCGCTGCGCTGCACCTACGATCCGGCCTCCAAGGGCGGCAACGCGCCGGATGGCCGCAAGGTCCAGGCAACGCTGCACTGGGTCGCCGCCTCCACCGCCCTGCCCGCCGAAGTCCGCCTCTACACCCACCTGTTCAACCGCCCCGATCCCGGCGCCGACGGCGACGCGCTGGCCGACCTCAACCCGGATTCGCTGGAGGTCCTGACCGGCTGCCTCGTCGAACCCGCGCTCCGCGACGCCCCGGCCGGCGAGGCGGTCCAGTTCGAGCGCACCGGCTATTTCGCCCCCGATCCCGACTCCCGCCCCGACCGGCTGGTGTTCAACCGCACCGTCGGCCTGCGCGACACCTGGGCCAAAGTGCAGGCCAAGGCGTAGCCGACCCACAGCATGAGTGCTCCAGGTCCGCGCCGCTCTCCGTCCCATGGTTTGGCCCCTCATCGTCACGGTTCGGCGAGACCGGGGTGCTACCGGGTGGATGACGGAGGTTAGAGGCGGCGGGCGAAGACCTCGGGCAGGGTGCTGGCGTCGCCGGCGCGCAAGGCGTCCAGCAGCGTTCGGGCGAAGCGGAGCTCTGTGATGCCGAAGCCCTCGGTGAACCGGTCGTAAACCGGTGCCAGCGTTTCGTATGCCTCCGGCGCGCGGTTCTGCCGGATGCGTAGCCGAACCAGGGCCAGCACTGCCTTGAGTTCCCAAAGCAGGGCGCCCTGCGCCCGCGCTAGCGCAATGGCGGTCTGGAAACAGGCTTCGGCCGGCGCGTCGAATGCGTCGGTTGCGGGTTGCCAGAGCAGTTCACCTTTGATGCGGTGGAGTTCGGGATCGTACCATTGCTCGCCGGTGCTGCCGGAGCGGGCGATGCGCTGCTCGACCGTGGCGAGGGCGTCAGCATGGCGGCCGATTCCGGCGGCGCCCTCGGCGAGAATGGCCAGCATGTCGGGAGGCTGGTTGCGCACTTTCGCCAGCGCGGCATTCAGCAGCTCGGTTCCGGCGGCGAACTCGCCGCGTTTGATCAGCAGGGCGCCCTCAAGGCAGCGGGCAATGCGCGCCCAGAAGGCGGAGCCGTGCCGGGCGGCGAGATCGCGCAGCATGGCGACCGACCAGGCGGCGGTGGCGATGTCGCCGGTGGTGAGCGCGATCGCGCATACGCCATAGCGCAGGACGGTGCAGATGGCGACCGGGCGGCGGCGCGCCAGTTCCTGCCCGAAGCTGGCCTGCGCGTCCTGCGCGGCCTGGTCGGGAAAACCCTGCAGCAGGCGCACGCGGGCCAGCATGGTGCGGGCGGGAAGCTGCACATCGGACAGAATCCAGGTCGCATAGCGGCCATCGTTGGGCGGTGGCGAGGATGCCTCGACGCGGTCCAGATAGCGGCGCGCCTCCTGCTGGCTGCCCTGGTAATGCAGGGTTGCGGCGACGATCTGGCCGGCCAGCAGAAGGTCGGAGGCGACGCCGGAGCTGGACGCGGTGGCTTTGACGCGGGTGGCGAACGGCTCCGCGGCGCGCAGTTCGCCGCTGGTCATGTGGTAGAACCACAGGGTCCAGAGGGCGGCAAGCTGGTTGTCGAGGTCGTCAAGCGCCTCGGCGCGTTCCAGGCCCTTGGCGAGCGCCGCCTCGGTCTGGGCGACGAGGCCGGTGGTGAACACCAGTGACAGGCCGAGCGCGATGTGCAGCCGCATGTCGAGGGCCGGGCTGATCTGGGTCTGCCGATGCGCCAGCGCCTGGGTGATACGTTCGCGGCACTCGACCAGCAGCGATAGATGCAGCCAGGCCGGGGTGAATGCGGCGGTCAGCGCAATGCCGACCGCGGCGTCGCCGCCGGGGGAAAACGCCCAGTCGAGGGCGGCACGGACGTCGTCGAGGCCGCGGACGTGAGGTTCCATGCGTTCGCTGACCGGCTGCAACGCCGCGGCGGCGCCAAGCTGCGTGATGCGATCGAGGACGAAGGTGGCATGGCGTTCGGCGGCGATCGGCAACTCGCCGCGTTCTTTGAGTTTTTCCAGCGCATAGGCTCGGGTGGTTTCCAGCAGGCGCCAGCGGCCGCCAGGGGCGCGGCCGTCCACCACCACCAGCGACTTGACGACCAGGGCGCCGAGATTGTCGAGGATCTGATCGGTTCGGCCGATCACCGCGCTGGCCGCGGCGAGGGAGAATCCAGCCATGAAGATGCCGAGGAAGCGCAGCAGCGTCTGTTCCGGTTCGGGCAGGAGTTCGTAGCTCCAGTCCAGCGTGGCGCGCAGCGTCTGATGGCGCGGCAGGGCGGTTCGGCGGCCGATGGTGAGCAGCTTGAAGCGCTCATCCAGGCGGGAAAGCACGGCTTCCAGTCCCAGCGTGGTGGCGCGGGCGGCGGCGAACTCAATGGCCAGGGGAATGCCGTCGAGGCGGCGGCAGATCGCCGCGGCGAGCGCCAGTTCGTGGGCGTCGAGTGTTGCGGTGGTTCGCGACGCGGTCATCCGGGCGATGAACAACTGGACGGCGCTGTGGCGCAGCAGGTCTTCGGGGGTGGTCGCGTCAGCGTCGGGAAGGTCCAACGGCGGGACGCGAAAGGCGTGTTCGCCATCGATCCGCAGCAGCTCGCGGCTGGTTGCCAGGATCGCGGCGCCGGGACAGGCGCGCACGATCGCCTCGGCCAGCAGTGCCGCGGACTCGATGACGTGCTCGCAGTTGTCGAGCACGAGCAGGACGCGTTTCGGGCCGATGGCGCGGGCGACAGTGTCGGGCGAGACCGGTTCGTCGCCGAACATCAGCCCGAGGACGGCGCCGGCGGCGGAGGGGACCAGAGCGGGATCGGAGATGGCGGCGAGATCGACCAGCCAGCCGTCGCCGTCGAAGCGCGGCAGGATATCGCGTGCGACCTGGAGGGCCAGGCGGGTCTTGCCGATGCCGCCCGGGCCCGTGAGGGTGACCACGCGATGGGCGGCGATGAGGTCGCGCAGGTGCTGCACCGAGGCGACGCGTCCGAGCAGGTCGGGCGAGACGAGTGGGAGGTTGGTGGGCACGGTCTGGGCGCGGCGCAGCGGTAGCGGAGCGGGGGTGGAGGCGAGCGCGGGGGCGGGCGGGTCGCCGGCAGGTCGCAGCGCCCACGCGCCCAGCATCTGGTAGCCGCGTCCCGAGACTGTCTTGAGCAGGGCGCGATCGGGCCCGAGCGCCTTGCGGATGGCCGAGATGTAGACCTGGAGGGTGTTTTCCTCGACGATTGCGCCGGCCCAGACGCGGTGCATGAGATCGTCTTTGGTAACGAGTTTGCCGTCGGAGCGGATCAGCACCTCCAGGATGTCGAAGGCGCGTCCGCCCAGCGGCACCGCTGCTGCTTCGGAGCGCAGTTCGCGGCGGCCGAGGTCGATTTCGCATTGTCCGCACGCATAGACCAGAGCTGGACCTTGCGCCGGCACGCACCACCCTCCATTTCAGGAATCTTCAGGATTGGGCAAAATCGTTGTGCCCGCAAGCGCGGTTTTGGCCGGATGAGCGAAGTGAATCGGCCATTTTGCAAGGCCAGGGCTTTTCTTGCGGGTGTTTTCTGAATAAACCTGAATCTCGCCTGGGGAGCTACTCTGGATGAGTGCCG
>Ga0302320_10019480_pt1 | contig 13605 bp, 11 predicted proteins | sample Bog_T0_3_FD_202130 | JGI IMG/M metagenome (GOLD analysis project Ga0302320, IMG submission 202130) | Peat permafrost microbial communities from Stordalen Mire near Abisko, Sweden - Bog_T0_3 | ecosystem: Environmental > Terrestrial > Soil > Wetlands > Peat | place: Sweden: Abisko, Stordalen Mire...
CGGGGGGCCAGGGACCGTCTGCCCGTACACTGGAAGTGCCGTCTCTCACCGCATGACTCTACCCTCCAACTCAACCACACCGCGCGCGCCGCTGCACTTTCTTGGGCTGGCGTGTGCTATTGGCGTCTCCACCATCTACTTCAACCAGCCGCTGCTGGTGGAGATGGGACAGACATACGGCGCGCCTGCCGGCCGCGTGATGTTTGTGGCCAGCGCAACCCAGGTTGGATACGCGATTGGCATGCTGCTGTTTGTGCCGCTGGGCGATCTACTGGAGCGCCGCGCCCTGATGAAGCGCATGTTTGCCGCTGTGATTGTGGCGCTGCTCCTGGTCTCTGTGGCGCCTACCCTCGGCTGGCTTATCGCGGGCAGCGTGCTTCTGGGATTAGTCGCCTCGGTCACGCATATCGTTCTGCCCATCGCTCCTGAACTTGTGCCGCATACGCAACGCGGACGCGCCATCGGGACTGTAATGATGGGACTTTTGCTGGGTGTTCTGCTGGCGCGCACCTTCTCCGGCTGGGTCAGCCACATTCCACTTCTCTTCGCATACGCGCCACGCCTATTTCCCAAAGGGGCCTTCTGGGTCACGGACGGATGGCGTTATGTATTTATCATCGCTGCGCTGGGCAATGCGGTGTTTCTTCTCTTTCTGGGGCGCGTGATGCCACTGCTTCCGCCCAGCCAGGACCTTCGCTATGCGGACGCGATGCGTTCCCTGTGGACGCTGGTCCGCACCCAGCCGCTGCTGCGTGAATCCAGCCTGATCAGCGCGCTCGTGTTCGCCGCATTCAGCTGCTTCTGGACCACGCTGGCCTTTATGCTGAGCAGCCACTATGGTCTTGGTGCAGGCGTTGCCGGCAGCTTTGGCCTGGTGGGAGCGGCCGGCGCAACGGTTGCCCCCATCGCGGGCAAACTGGCGGACAAGCGCGGAACCCGCTGGGTGCTGACCTCCGCAATAGGCCTGCTCGCCATCTCGTATCTGGTGCTTTGGGCCGGCGTTGCGATCCGCATGCCGCTAGCGCTGCACCTCGCCGCACTGGTTGTCGGCGTCCTCGTATTGGATGTCGGCATGCAAATGACGCAGATATCCAACCAGACGCGCATCTTCGGCCTGGACGCTTCGGCGCGCAGCCGCTTGAACACCGTTTACATGACGAGCTTCTTCGCCGGAGGGGCTGTCGGATCGGCGCTTGCCACCATGGCCTGGGAGCGCCGGCACTGGAACGGAGTCTGCATCCTTGCGCTGGCCCTGATCGCACTCACCGCCCTATGTCACGCCTTCGGCGCGCGCACACGCGAGACCTTCAACCCCGACTCGCGCCCCAACCACGCCCTGGAAACCATGATTGAAGCCTGAGGGAATGCCTTCTGAAACATGGACAAACCGAAACAGAGTAATGAGATGAAAGAAATTACTGGACCGTACCGCTTTCACCTAAGTAACGGGACAGGCGGTCTCTATTGGTGACGAGATTGGAGAATTGCTTTTCGCAGACATCACTGAACCGGGCCAAAACCTTTCGGTTTATGTCCTCCTGATTTTCGAAGATGCCAACACCTCGATTCGGTATCCCCCATTTTTCATATTGCAAAAGTCCAATCGTTGCGTCTCTCACTTTGTCATCTGTGGGAAGGGCGTATACAAATAATGCATCTCCATTTAGTTGTTGAATTCTGCAATCCACCTGGTAGTAACCTTCAGGATCACGTTCCATATCGTGCCAATCGAATGCTCGTCGTTGCGAGGGGATATTTTTTTCAATAAATTCTCTGAAATCGTCGAGAAAAGTTGACCGTACTCGTTCGCGAGACAGATAAGAGACATCAGCAATTTTTAGGAGTGCTTGAATAAAAGAATAAAGAGCATCTCCATATCGATCGCCTGCTATAGGTACTATGAGTTCTCCATTACGATCTGAAACAGAAAACGCAGCTAGTGCGTTTGTGATGATCTTCTGCCGCGTGCCCTTCCGGAGGTCCTTTTCATCCAAATCATATGTCAGATGCATATAGGTGTGACCTTCGTCGGAGAGCAACCATCGGTCATGTTCTCGTTTGAGCACAATGGCGAGGTGGTCTCCATCCTCAAATAAAAAGGGCGTGAAAACTCGGAAGCGGTCTTCGCCTTCCGACACGAGTCGAAGCTGCTCACAGACCTTGCTCTTAAAATCCCGAACGATTGTCTCGAGTTCCATATGTTGCCTCAAAAGAGCGGTAGTGTACTGTTGGTTGGGATTTCAAATGAGCAATCTGACAGGAGACAATCTAGGCCTCCGTGAAAATCCGCGTAGCGATTTGTTGGAGTTGCGAATGCATCTTCTCGTAATCCTGAATTTTGGTAACGTTCAGTCGCCATGTGGATATGAAAGTCATAAAATGTCTGCTTCTCGATCTGATTTGTGTGTTCATGACTCTTGCCGTTATATCTCCGTAATCGGAAGAGTTGCGAACTTCCTGCCGGACAGTATGCTAGAACCGCAGAAAAATCTAGCACATTGTGCAAGGCCTGTCGAAGGATTAGACGAAACTCAGAGTCGTTAACCCCTTTAAAATCTAATTCCCGCTCTTTATGCCTCTCTTTTGTTTCAAGGAAACTTTCGACATGTAGTCGAGCGGAAGGATTTTCATTTCCGATAGCAGTGCGGCGATTTCTCCGTCCGTCAGCAAATTGCTCAAGACCATCTCCAGTCAACAGAATTCTACCGCGAATCACATCGATCTTGATTTATCGCTTCAGCAAATCTACAGGCTGGTTCACGTCCTCAATCCGAAAATACCCTGCCAGCCCCGGATGCTTCCTGGCCACGGCGAGATACATCTCCCACGCCACGCGGCGGTAGCTGAAGTGACCCGCCACGCCAGAACGCAGTTCGGCGATATAGAGCGCCTCGGCAAAGTCCATCTTGAACATCGCGCGGATGCGGGTGCCGAGCGGAAGCAAGTAGGCGGCGTCGGGATTGGCGGCACGGCTGGCAAAATGCGGGGATTCTTCGCTGCGCTCAGAATGACAATCCTGTGAGGGAACATTAGCAAGCGCGCGGTAGGCGGCGTACGCGGCATTCATGGCGCTGGTGTAGGTCTCAAGCAGACCAGCCTGGGCAAGCGTGGGCTGGCCGGGGCACACTGGCTCCTCGTATCCATGCAGATCGGTGAAACCCTGCACGAGCTGTACGCAGCGGCGGTGCCGGTGCATATCGCGGAAGCCGCCGATGTCCATCAGGATGTCGAACTGGAAGCTTTGCCCGGCGGAGAAGGCGCGCGCCAGCTCGTCGTGGCGGCCGCGATGCTTTACGCCGAGCGCAACAATCTCCGCAATCTTTGCCGCATCCAGCGCCGCAACCGTTCTCTGAATCTGCCGCCACGAGTAGTGGCTCTCCGCATACAGCAGCGAAGTTGCCAGCTCGATCTCCAGCGATCCCGCATCTTCCACCAGATCGACCACCGGCGCGTCTTCGATGGCCTGCCCCGCCATCAACTCGGCGGCAGCCCGGCGCAACTCGCCACGCGTGGCCATGCCGTATTCATTGGCCGCGGAGTACTTTACCAGCGTCGGCGCTGTCTTCACATCGCGCAGCAGAGCGTCTGAGAGTCGCGCATGGAACGCCTCGCGACCCTGCGCGTCGGGAATCGTGAACGATGCAGCCTCAGCCAGCAGGACACGCGCGCCATCGTGACCCACGTTCCATGCAGGCTGTGCCGCGGCGGCTTTCAGCCTTTCGCCCAGGCTGCGTACTTCGGCAAACTCACTGGCCAGCAGCCGCGATATCTGGTTCTCCAGTGTGCGCGCACTCACAATCTGACCCAGCGAAGTATTAGTGGCCAGCGGCAGCAGGTAGCGAGCCACGTCGAAGGCGCGAGCCTTCAGCGTGCGCAGATACGCATCCTCCTTCATCTCCGCCGGCTTGGCAATCGCGCTCTTCAGCGCCTCCAGCATTCCCGCGCCAACCTGGTCGTAGGCAGTAAATAGAGCCTTGATCGACTCCGTGTAGCCAGGCGTCCGCTCCATGGGCCGGTCGCGAAACTGGGGCGTGTACCAGCCAGATTTGCGGAAGTTCTGGTAGCGCGTGCTGCGTTCCTGCCCGTCCCAGCGCTGCTCGTCCACCAGGGCAATGGCCGCCAGCAGGCTTAGCCGTTCGATGGCAAACGGTATGTGCGCCAGGTCGGCGATGGAGCGGTGTCCATACTGGAAGTAAAACGTGTTCAGGAACTGCTCCGCGCGCTGCGAGCTGATCTCGGCCAACGACTCCTTCATGCTCAGCGATGAGCGCGAGTACTTTGCCATCGCATAGGCCAGCACCTCCGGATCAGCGCCCTGAATCGCGTATACATCGGTCTGGTTCGAGGCTGAGTTCGTAGGAGGTACGACGGGTGGCTTCGGGTCGGCAGCGGCTGGCACTTTATCAGTCATCACCCTGCAAGGATATGTCATCCAGCCACCCCCGCACGGCAATCCCCTGTGGATGAATCGACCTGGATTCGTATAATGAGGCGGGCAGACAGGCGGATAGACGGAAGGAAGACCGATGAGTTCACTGGCGGGCAAAGTTGCGTTGGTAACGGGAGCGTCGCAGGGCATTGGGCGCGCGTGTGCGATGGCGTTGGCGGAGGCGGGCGCAACCGTTGCGCTGGCCGCGCGCAATGAGGCAAAACTGGCCGAGGTAGCGGCAGAGATCAATGGCGCCGCTGCGCGAGCGGCAGAGGCGGCGGGCGAGATCGACGACGCGGCAGCGATCTGCGGCGGGGCTGCCAGCGCCGGTGTTACGGAACCATTTACAGGTTACGCGCAGGCTTTTGCGCTCGACCTGGCCTGCGAAGAATCCATCCACTCCTGCGCCAAAGCCGTGATTGCACAGCTTGGTAAAGTGGATATCCTGGTCAACAATGCCGGCATTACACGCGACACCCTCACCCTGCGCATGAAGCGCAAGGACTGGGACGATGTGCTGACCACCAATCTTACCGGGGCCTTCCTGCTGACCCAGGCCGTGATGGGGTCCATGCTGAAGGCGCGCTGGGGGCGGGTCATCAATATCACCTCCGTGGTCGGCGAGACGGGCCAGGCAGGGCAGGCCAACTACGCCGCCTCCAAGGCCGGCCTCATCGGCCTCACCAAGTCGCTGGCGCGTGAACTGGCCAGCCGCGGCATTACCGTCAACGCGGTTGCTCCGGGGTATATCGAGACCGCAATGACCGCGGTTTTGACCGAGTCACAGCGTATGGCCATGACCTTGCAGATTCCCCTGGCGCGCGCCGGAACCGATCACGACATCGCCGCCGCTGTCGCCTTTCTCGCCTCCGAAGAGGCTGGCTATATCACGGGCCATACCCTGGACGTCAACGGCGGAATGTACATGGGCTAGTTGGAGGTTGCGGGGTTGCAGGTTGCGAGATGTTGGGCTGGATCGTCTTCGTTTTCAGTTGCAAACCTGCAACCTGCAACTGACAACTTACTGCAATGTTATTAACTTAGCCGATAATGCCACGTCTGGGTCAGAGCCGGTCTAGGGTTCAAGTAGAACTTCAAGGAAGACGATGTATCTGTCTCCCCGTGAACCTTGGCGGGTACGCGTAACGCAGTATTCCACCATTTAGCCATTGACCTCGCCGCCCAACATGTTTACTTTGTGGCTAATGGCAGATATGCAAACACTACCCACACCTCTGAATAGCATCCCTCCCGTCGCCACCATTGCAATGAACATTGGCGCAACCATCCGCAACTATCGTCTGCAAAAGGGAATGTCGCAGGGCGATATCGAGAAGCGGACCGGACTCCTGCGCTGCTATCTGTCGCGGGTAGAGAACGGGCATACCGTCCCTTCACTGGAGACGCTACAGAAGATCGCCTTTGCCATGGAGTTGCAACTGGCGCAGTTCTTCTCGGATGAGGTCGTGAGCCAGGAGATGTCCGCACTGCATCTGGGCGAAGATGAGATTCGCTTCCTCACTCAGATTCAACGCTACTCCGCGCGTCTCTCGGAGAACGACCGCAAACTTTTGCTGGCCATGGTGCGCAAGTTCGCCCAAACCACGCTGGTGTAAACAGACAGTGGCTAGTTGGCAGTGGTGAGTGGTGAGTCAAACAAAGACGAAAGTTTTGCTGGCAAAAGCACGTTGGCTGGGTCTCTACTACCCACTACCAACTGCTCACTGCTTTATAGCCGACTCGCGATGGCGTAGCCAAATAATGCCAGGATGAGGCAGGCTGCGGCGAAGGTAATCTTCTGCCGGCTCAGGTAGCGCTCGCGACCGGAGGTCATGCGCGGCACCAGCGGAACGCCCAGCGCCAAACCGCTCAGAAATCCTCCTATATGAGCTGAGTTGTCGATCCGGATGCCCACGTTGACAAAGATTGTGCTGAGCCCGATCACCAGGTTGATCAGTGCAAACTTAACCACGCTGCTGCGCAGCCTGCGCAACTCCTCCCATGGAAACGGCAGGCGTCGGTTACTCAGCAGCAAGATCAGAATGCCGGCAATGCCAAAGACCGCGCCCGAGGCCCCTGCACCGATCTGAAACAGGGAGTTTGGATCGCGGAATAAGAGATCGTAGTAGACGTTGTAGCCCATGCTCAGCAGGTTTCCGGCGATCCCGGTAATCAGGTATACGGCAACAATTCCGTAGGGGCCAATCAGCGGCTCGCCAAGGATGCCGAGGTTCCATAAGCACCACATGTTGCATGCGATATGCACGATTCCGACGTGTACGAAGGTCGCGGTGAGCAGGCGGTACCACTGGCCATGCAACACCAGCCAGGTAACGTTGGCACCGTAGCGAAGAAGGTCGTTCTCGGTGGGATCTTTGGCGCTTACGCCGTGTGTCACCATCCACAGGTATACAGCGATGTTGATGGCCACAAGCAGATAGGTTCCTGGGGCCGAACGCGGGTCCCAGACACTGTACATGTGTCTCCGCCGCGCCTGCTCCGGCGTGTATGCTTCAGCGGGAGCCGTCTCCTCAACCGGCATGGAGGAGTCGGGGGGAGGAATCATTTCGCCATCGGAATGCCATAGCTCAGGAGACATGATGTTGTTCTTACGCTATCGCATTTTCCCAGTCAGCGGGTCAAAGGCGCGCAAGTATGGCCTCGAAGTTCCTTGGTTGTGGATAGTTTGGGAGGTCAGGCAGCGTTCTTCATGATGCGTTCACGGATATGCGGCGGCATACGTTGGATCGCGTCTGATACCAGGCCTGGGAGCGGCGTCGCAATGGCCACCAGGACCCACAACAGGGTCGAGATCGAAAGACCGGCAATCGCGGTCGCTTCCAGAGAGATGGTGATTGGCGTGTGATATAGGTGGCCATGCAGGCTGGTGCCAAGGTGTGCAATGGCCTCAATACGGTGCAGCACAGCGGCGGCCAGAAGGAACGCCAGCACGGACAGCGAGCTAACTGAGATCAAAAGGACATCGATGGTGCGTGCCAGATGCTGGCGTCGGCGGCATTGCGCGCATTCGGACAGGTGATGATCGTAGTCCTTGCGCATTGTGGGCGAGAGACCGGAGATGTCGTATCGCCAGCCGGCCAGAATCCCCCCGATGACCGGATCTGTGCAGTGAGATTCCACCATGCGTCGCGATCTGTATGTTCCTAAGCCGAGTCCTACCATAGTTGTATAGACATTATTTTACTCGTGTTTGGTAGTTAACAGCGAGAAAAGAATACTTTGCACCGATTCTGGAACGATGGCTGAAACCGCCATGGGGTAGCGCCGGCCGCGCAGATGCCAATCGCATAACGCTGAAATACAGTTACTTACAGGCAGATGGAAGCCAGCGGCTCGGCCTGATGCGCCAGCAACACACGGTTACCCAATAGCTTCCCCCGCTCGCGAATGGCCTCTTCCGCCGCAAGCAGAGCCAGTTCCGGCACGTTGTTGGTCTCCGACAGATGGCCCAGAACAATGTAGGTGGCGCTGCCATCGTAATCGCGAGCCAGGAACTCCGCGGTTGCGTGGTTGGAGAGATGGCCCACCCGCGAGAGCACACGCTGCTTCACCGCCCACGGGTAGGGGCCGTCCTTCAGCATCTCCAGGTCGTGGTTGGATTCCAGAAGCAGCACATCGATGCGCTGTAGCGCGGCCCGGACGTTGGGCGGCACATAGCCCAGGTCGGTGGCAATGGCCATGCGGACGGATTCCGTGGCCGACTCGAAGACAAAGCCGCAGGGATCGGCGGCATCGTGCGGCGTGGTGAAGGGAGCAATGGTCAGGTCGCCGATGCGGAAGCTCGTTCCCGGCTGGAAGTACTCCACCGCGGGCAGGCTGGCCGGGTCGCGCTTGGCTGCAACTTCCGGGATGTCGTCCTCCTGGGGATCGGCAGAGGCGGCGAGTTGGAGAGCGATGGGGCTACCACCCACCCATGACGATGAAGCTGTCATGAATGGGGCACCCACAGGATCTATCGTCTCAACAGCTTCCTGCGCGGCGCGTGCCTCCTTTTCCTTCTGCACGTGATCCAGCCACTTGGCGTAGGTCATGGTGGTGCGCGGAGTCATCTGCCGCATCCAAGCACGGTGCGTCGGCTCGCTGAAGTAGACCGGAATGCGCAGTTTGCGCGCCAGCACGGACAGGCCCGCCACGTGGTCCACATGCTCATGCGTAATCAGGATGGCGTCCAGCGCGCAGGGGTCTTCGCCGGCCATCTTCATGCGCTTCATCAGTTCGCGGCAGCTAAGCCCCGCATCTACCAGCACACGCGTCTGCGCACTGGCAATCACCGTCGAGTTGCCCTTCGATCCGGAAGCGAGAACCGTCATGCGCATAACTTCCAAGATACGCTGGACGGATGTGAATTAGTGGAGCTTGGTTTGTCTGTCTGCCCGCAGTACATAGATGCGGTAGCTGGCGGGCGTCTCTTCGCGACTCCACCAGCGCGCGGTTCGGCTTGGCGACCACTCCGTCTGGAGCGTGTAGTCCTCTGCCAGGAATCTCCCGAAGGTAGGCCAGCGATCCAGCTTACGATACTCTCCCGGCCCATCCACATACAATGCACTGCTGACCACCAGCACCTCGGGCGGAGATGCATTCATCGCTGCGGAGAAGCTCTCTCTCGTCTGCTGCACAAAGGGAACGCCTGGTTCGCCGAAGAGTGGGAAGTCCACCAGCAGGCCGTTTGCCGGTTCCAGCCGCATGCGGTACAGCACGTTGCCGCAGCCGGAGATGGAGTCGATGCACTGGATGTGGCCGGAGAGCCGTTGCCCGCCCAGCGTGTCCAAATTCTGCTGTAGCGAGCTGATGAAGTCCGTCTCCCACCAGCGATAGCGGTGCATCAGCACGGCGGACTGCGGCGCAAGAAAGAATCCGCCAAAGGCCAGCGCAGCCAACGCCAGCCATTGTGCCGCTTTAATGCGCCGGGTGTGCGCCGCATTGCGCCACAGGTTGGAGAGCTCGGTCTGCGCGGCCTGGGTAAAATCCATTGCCATGAGCGGCAGCAGAAAGATGAGCAGCGTGTATCGGTAGTACGGAAACCCCCGGGCCTGCACCAGGTAGGAGACCAGTCCGAAGACCGCGCCGCATAGCAGCACACCACGTTCCCAGTCCATCGCCTGACGGCGCAGCGCCAGCACAGCCAGCCAAAGCAGGACCAGAGGAAGCAGTGGCGAGACGCTATGCAGCAATAGGAAGCCTGGCGGCTTGTGTCCCAGGCCGGAGTAGTAGAGCACCAGTCCGTTAAGATTGGCGAAGAACGCCAGCAACGCCCGCTCTCGGATCAGAAACAGCAGCGCGATGCATGGCGCGACAAGATAGCCCGCAAGAAAAGCTATGGCAGGTCGCAGCCAGCGTGGATGCGGCGTTTCGCGTTTCTGTCCACGACTGCGCAGCATATAGCCAGCCACGATCATTTGCGCCACGGTCAGCGGCAACGCGGTCGGTTTGATGGTCAAGGCAACGCCGGAGAAGAGTCCGAAGGCCGCTGCCGCCCATGCAGCGTCACGCCGGATTGCCACAAAGACAAATGCCGTCGCCACGACGAGGCAGATGGCCATGGTAAGGTCGCGCTGCCCGCCCTCGGCGAGGCCATCGCGCCCGTGAATCAAGACAAAGAGGCATGCGGCAAGCAGCCCCGCCAGCCAGCTAGCATCCGTTGCCACCCTTCGCGAGGACGCTGCGGAGGATGAGGCATCCACGCACCGCGCAATCACGAAGAATGCCGCGCCCGCCGCGGCCATCAGCGTGAAGTCGTAGATGCGCCAGGCCAGGTCGCCCATGCCGAACAGATGCATCGCAGCCAGCTCGAGCAGGTACGAGCCGGGCATATTCATGTCGCCGATCTGGCGGTAGGGTGCCCAGCCACGCTCGATGAGCCAACCCATGTAGTGGATCAGCGAGGCGTCGCCCACCAACGGCCAGTGCCAGCTCCATACAAAGTACAGCAGCGTGGAGACGCTGAGGCTGGTGGCAAGCATGGCGCGAAAGAGGCGGGCTGTCCCGTTGCGCACTGGTCTCTCCTGTCGTGTACGAGTCTAACGGAAGAGCTTCGCAATTCGGCGCGTTCTAAGCGCAGGCAACCAGCAGGACAGTGATGTTGTCATGACCGCCGTGTGCGTTGGCTGCGTCCACCAGCGCATGGCAGGCGGCGTCGAGTGCAGCCTGCATCACCTGGCTATTCTTGGCAGTATCGCGGTCGGAGCCATGCTTCCCCTGACGAGTCTCTCTGGTGAGGATTCGCTCGATCGCAGCGTCGTCCAGTTCGCGGCTCAGGCCGTCGGACGCTAACATATACAGATCGCCGGGCTGTGCATCGCCCGCAGCAATCTCCGCCTCCACAGTCGCCTGGGTGCCGATGGCGCGGGTGATGATGTTGCGCATTGGCGATAGAGTGGCCTGCATCTGGCTCATCACACCGGCGCGCACCTGGTCTTCCACCAGCGAGTGGTCCCTCGTCAGCAGATGCAGCTTGCCCGCGCGCAGGCGATAGCAACGGCTATCCCCCACGTGGGCGATCCAGAGTTTCCGGGTCGCTGTCGCATCTTTCCAAAGCAGCGCAACCAACGTTGTGCCCATGCCGTGCAGGCTGGGTGATTTGCGCGAATACTGGAAGACAGCCACGTTGGCCGCTTGCGCTGCCTCGGAAAGCCGTTCAGGCATTGCTGCATCGGGGGAAGTAGATGCAGTCCGGGCAAGGGAGTTGAGAAAAGCCTCCGTTGCCATGCGGCTGGCGATTTCTCCTCCCGCGGGGCCTCCCATGCCGTCGCACACGACATAAGCACCCGCTTCGGGCAGCGCGGCGCAGGCATCCTGGTTGCTGTGGCGCACCCGGCCACGGTGGCTGAGCATGGCGAAGGCGTGCGCAGACTCGCCGTTCGCCCGCTCTGTCTGCTCGACCGGGGAAGGTTGCCGCATGGGGGACTTCATTGTTCCAGCATCCGCCATCCGCATCCCCTTCCCGCCGCAGTAGCGTACCCGTGAAAACAATACTCCTTGCCGCGGATACTTCCAATAAGATGGTTTGCCGATGTCTCAAGTTTGCAATGCGCCGTTCAGATACTCTGGAGTGGCAGCCACAGGAGGCAGATTGAACCGCATCGTGCAGGGCGACAATCTAGAAGCTCTGCGTCGCATGGAGTCCGCATCGGTGGCGTTGATCTATATCGATCCGCCCTTCAATACCGGACGGCGACAGACGCGCCTGCGCATCAAGACCGTTCGCGACCAGGCGGGAGACCGTGCTGGCTTCGGTGGGCACCGCTATCGCACCGAGCTAGTCCAGATGGAGACGCAGGGCATGGAAGGAGAGCCTGCCGGTTACGCCGACCAGTTCGACGACTTTCTCGGCTTTCTGCGCCCTCGACTGGTGGAGGCGTATCGCGTGCTTACCCCCACCGGCAGTCTCTTCTTTCACATCGATTACCGCGAAGTCCATTACTGCAAAATCATGCTGGACGAGATATTTGGCCGCGATTGTTTCCAGAATGAGATTGTGTGGGCCTATGACTACGGCGCGCGTGCCACCAAACGCTGGCCCGCCAAGCACGACAACATCCTCTGGTACACGCGCGATCCGCAACACTACACCTTCAATCTTGACCAGAGCGATCGAATTCCATACATGGCCCCCGGTTTGGTTGGCGCGGAGAAGGCCGCGCGCGGCAAGACACCGACCGACGTCTGGTGGCACACCATCGTCTCGCCCACCGGCAAGGAAAAAACCGGCTACGCCACGCAAAAGCCGCTGGGCATCCTGGAGCGCATCGTGCGCGTCCACTCCAATCCCGGCGACCTGGTGCTGGACTTTTTCGCCGGCAGCGGAACCACCGGCGAAGCGGCCGCCAGAAACGGACGACCCTTCTGCATGGTCGACCAGAATCCAGAAGCCATCGCCGTCATGGAAAAACGTTTGCGGATGAAGGCGGAAGGATTATGATTCCGCCATCGCTATTTACGAGGTGAGAACGGCGGCTAGCGCTTACCGACAGAGATGCGGTCCAGCGCCATGATGGCGTTGGCCAGCGCGATCGATGCATTCTGGAACGGTTCGGCTGCGTTTATCAGTTCTTCGGCTCGCTCATACTCTCCGCCATGGATCAGCTTCGCAATGCCCCGCATCAGCCCATGAAATGCCGTGTGTTGCTCGCACGTAGTACGGTACTCTGGCCGGCTGCGCAGCGGCAATGTTTGCTCGCTCAACAGCCATATGCCGATGGAGCACTCCTCGGGATGCTCAATGGAGCGGGTAGCGCGCTTACTCAGCGGCTCTCGCATCCGCACCGCCAGCATCAGTGCAATCTTCCATCGCACATGGCTGGCAATCGCGTCGCGCGCGTTTTCGATCGTCTTTGCAATATATGTCTCGGCGGGCATTCAACGACCTTGCCTCTGTTATCGGAGTCTGGTGGCAAAATGTGAGTCGCCCCAAGGCGACATTCAACCTCAGAGTACCCTCGCGGCGATCAACTCTCACCCGGAAAAAAGGCTACCGGCGCGCATATTCCCTGCAAGTTACACCGTCTAATGTCCAAAGTCCGGAATCAGCTTCCCTAATTGGGAAAAGTCGGTTACTCTTCGGCTACTCGGCAGGGTTCTCGACGCGCGTCGCCTGCACGACGATGATCGGCGATCTTGGGCTTCCCGGAGCGCCAGCTTTCGCCGAAGTTGCGCAGACATACCTCTTGCTGTCGTCTTCTTTTCGTCCGGAAATCTTCTCCGGAACTCAGAGCTTAAAGGAGGATGGGATGCCGTCTCAACGCGGCTGGCCACAACAGTCCGCGACCCAGTTCCAACCTGTAAATCATCGGGTCTTTCCCAAACTCTGCATGCGCGGAGCATTGGCTTGCTGCATGGCCTTCGCGGTTGCACTTCTTGTCCTCGCATCGGGATTACCCGCATCCGCGCAGAGCGCAACCGATGGTGCCATCGGAGGTCAGGTTGTCAGCTCCAGTGGGCGCCCAGTCGCCGGGGTGTTGGTAGAGGCGCGCGATAGGCAGACCAATCTCACCATGCAAGCTCTCTCCGGAAGCAAAGGCGAGTTCCTGCTGGTGCGTCTGCCCGTGGGCGACTACGAGCTATCGGTGCAGCAGATGGGAATTGAGCTAACGCTTGCCGGCACGGTTGCGGTGGAAGTGGGTGAGGTAACAGAGGTCGAGGCGCGCATGCAGCCGCGC
>Ga0302320_10019482_pt1 | contig 13604 bp, 13 predicted proteins | sample Bog_T0_3_FD_202130 | JGI IMG/M metagenome (GOLD analysis project Ga0302320, IMG submission 202130) | Peat permafrost microbial communities from Stordalen Mire near Abisko, Sweden - Bog_T0_3 | ecosystem: Environmental > Terrestrial > Soil > Wetlands > Peat | place: Sweden: Abisko, Stordalen Mire...
TGGCGCGGGGAATTTATACGACCAGCGGCGGGGATATTTCCGTGACCGCCAATGGCAATGTTGATGTGAACGGCTCGCGCATTGCCGCGTATGATGGCGGAAATGTCATGGTCACTTCACTGCATGGCGATGTCAATGCCGGATCAGGCGGGAGTGGTGACGTTGAAGTAGAAACCGAACTCCAATTAGGCCTTGACGGCAAAGTAACGCCGCTGGCCACTGGAAAACAGATTAGCGGCAGTGGTATTCTGGCCTACACTGACGGGGCTTCTACTGTTGGCGTCGGCAATGTCACGGTTCAGGCGTTGCAAGGTAGCATCAATGCCAACCTCGGCGGCATCGAGCAGATTCCGTTCAATCACATTGTCAGCCCGGATAATTTCATCGAGCTGGTCGCCGGCAAGGATATTTCCGCCGGCAACTCCGGGGTCATCGGTTCCAATATCCGGACCACGGCGGGCGGGAATATTTCCGGAGTGTTCGTGGGCAGCGGCGCGGTCAGCATCAACGCCGGGGAAAATTTCAGCGGCACCATCGTTGGCTCAACCACCGTTTCCGTCGCTGCGGGTGGCTCCGTGTCGGGCACCATCGTGGGCGGAGAAAATGTGTCCGTCAGCGGCGGGGAAATCACCGCCAGCCTGCTCTCCGGTTCCGTCTCAACTTCAGGTGACGCGAGCGGTGCAACCGTCGGCATACCCCAGTCGAATGCCACCAAGCAGGATGCCCAAGTCGCGGATGATGCTTCAACCGCCAAAGCTGACAGTCAATCGGACGACAATCAAAAGAAGAAAAAACCGATCACCCTGGCGCAGAAAGTGGGGCGCGTGACGGTTAATTTACCAACCAAAACCAATTAAAAAAAACATGACCACATTCATTCAACCCATGCTGGCCGCGAACGCGGCGGTTTATGCCATCGAAAACGCGACGACGGAAGGCAAGGCCACGGTCCTTGTGCTGCTGGGACTGTCACTGTTTAGCTGGACGATCATTTTGACCAAGTTCCGGCAGCTCAACATCGCGCGCCGGTCGGCAAAAAGTTTTTTTGACGCCTACTCTGCCACGCGCGACCCGCTGGACATAAAAAAGCGTGGCGAAGAGTTTGACGGTGCGCCGGCCTACACGCTTTATGAACGCGGCGCGGACGAGCTGGCGTATCAGTTGGAAAAAAATCCCGTGACCGTGAAAGGTGAACGCCGCATCAGCCCAAGTTCGTTTGAAGCGGTCAAGGTGGTTTTGGAAGAGGCGGCGGCGACGCAGGCGATGGCTTTGGAAAAAGGCATGATTGTCCTGTCCACCGCCGTTGCCGGCGGTCCGTTCATCGGTTTGCTGGGAACGGTTTGGGGCGTGATGTCCACGTTCGCTGGCATTGCCGCATCGAATTCCGCGAGCTTGACCGCCATGGCTCCCGGCGTGGCTGCCGCGCTGGTGGCCACGGTGACCGGCTTGCTCGTCGCGATCCCGGCGATGTTCGCCTACAACTTCATGGTGACGAGCATCCGCACCATCACGCAGGAACTGGACGGGTTCGCCTCGCGCTACGCCAACCAGATCGAACACACCTATGTGGACAACCGCGACATCGAGGACAAGATCGCATGGGCGCTGACGCGGGTCGCAATGGGCGAGAACACGCCGGCCATATGATTCATGAAAAAGTGTTCCCATTCCGTGCATCATTCGCTGACGGAGTTGAACATCACGCCGCTGCTGGATCTGGCGTTCGTGCTGCTCGTGATTTTCATCATCACGACCATTCCGCCGGTGAAGGATTTGGATTTGAAGCTGCCGACCGCCGCCAAGCGGTTGAAAGACCCGCCGCGCAAGGCCAATTACATCACGGTGCTGGGCGACGGCACGCTGTATCTGAACAAAAGGCAGATCGCCGGCGCGCCGGAAATGCTGCAGACACTCATCAGCCTGCGGACGGACGATCCTGATTTGAACGTCATCGTGCGCGGCGACGCACACACGAGATATAAACAAATCCGCGCCGTGCTGGATGTCTGCCAGCAGGCGGACGTGCCGAAAGTGAATCTGGCGACCGACCCGTTGAAATAAAATGCTGCCGCAATCCAAACCGCGCAAAGCCAAGAACTCGCCGAAAGTGAATTTGATCATTTCGGTCGCGTTTCACGCCATCCTCTTGGTGGTGCTGTTTTACTTTGCGGCGCGTGAAGGTCTGCTCGGAAAAAAACTGAACACGATCGCCGTGCACATGATCAAGGAAAAGCCGCCGGAAAAACCCAAGGAGCCGGAGAAGCCAAAAATCGAGCCGCCCAAAGCCGAGCCGCCGAAAGTGGAAACTCCCAAAATGGTCGAGGCATCAAAGATGCAAGCCCCGTCCGTCGCCGCCCCGCCGGTGGTTGCGCCGCCCAACAGCGAGATGCCGTCGTTTGAATTCGGCGGCGGCAAAACGGTCCAGACCAGTTCCGATCCGGTCCAACTTTACAAAGGTTACATGGAATATGTTTTGCGTCAGAAATGGCACCGCCCGGAGGACGAGGCGGACGATGATTTTGTGGCTGAAGTCGCCGTGAGCGTGGACCGGCAGGGCAACCTGGAAAAATCCGCCTGGCTTAAAGGTTCCGGCGACGAGCGGTGGGATGCGACGGTCAAACAGGTTTTCAATGTGGTAAAAAACTTTGACCGTCCGCCGCCGACCAACTTTCCGCCACGCATGACCATTCGCTTCGACGTGCAGAATCAAACCGAACCTGTCCTGCAATGAGCCTGAAAAAAACAACGCGACGCGGCCACGGCACGATGACGGAGTTGAACATCACGCCGCTGCTGGACCTGGTGTTCGTGCTGCTGGTGATCTTCATCATCACCACGCCGCAGATGATGAACAACCTGGAGATGACGCTGCCTTCGGGCAAGCCGCCGCCACCGAGCAAGGAGAAGCCGAAGATCAACAAGATCGCCGTGGCGGCCAACGGGCAGATCACGCTCAACGAGCAGAATGTCACGCCGGCGGAACTCAAGGCCGACCTGAAAGCCATGAAGTCGTCCGACCCGGATCTCAAAGTCGTGGTCAAGGGTGCGGATGAGGCCGACTACCAGAAGATGGTCGCCGTTCTCGATATCCTCCAGCAGCTCGACATCACCAAGGTCGGTCTCGCCACGGAGTAGAAATTCCTAATACCGACTCAACCCTCGACCACATCCAGTTCGATGGGATCAACCTCGACGCCATTTTTCCGCAACCATTTCACGGCGGCGGCAAGGATTTTCTGATCGCCGGTGAATTCCAAGGCAATGATGCCAACCTTGTCGGTGACGTTGGCGCTGCGGATGTCAAAGACGAGGTCAAATTTTTTGCTCAGTTCCCAAATCAACGGCCGTTTGGCGCGCTCCGCCGGGAAGGTGAGCCAGTAGCGTTGAGATTGCTTGGCCATAATTGTTTCAAGTGAGGATGGATTCAATGGGAATGTTGGGATCGAGATTGTGATCCTTGAGCCAAGTTGGATTAAACAGCTTGGACTGGTATTTCAAACCGGAGTCGCACAGCAACGTCACAATCGTCTGCCCCGGACCACGCTCCAGGGCGAAGCGCACCGCGCCCGCAAGGTTGATGCCGGAAGAAAGTCCGAGGAACAAACCTTCCTCGCGCAGGAGTTGATAAACGATGGTAAGCGCCGGCTGATCCTCAATGCGATAAGCACGGTCAACCACGATGCCCTCCAAATTCTTCGTCACCCGCATCTGGCCGATGCCTTCGGCGAAGGAATCACCGTCTTTCGTATCGGTGTTGCCGTTGGTGAACCACGACCACATGGCCGCGCCGTAGGGATCGGCACAAACGGTGGCGACTTTTGAATTGCGCTCCTTCAAATACAAGGCTGTGCCGGCCAGCGTGCCGCCGGTGCCCACGGCGGAAACGAACGCGGTGACTTCGCCGTTTGTCTGCTTCCAGATTTCCGGGCCGGTGGTGCGATAATGCGCCAGCCGGTTCGCGGTATTGTCAAATTGGTTTGCCCAGAACCAGCCTTTTTCCTCTGCGAGCCGCTGGGCGACGCGATTGTAATTGCCGGGATTGCTGTAAGGCTTTTCCGGCACGGTAATGACTTCCGCGCCGAGCGTGCGAAGCAGACTGATTTTTTCCGGCGACTGAGTTTCGTTGATAACGATGGCCGTGTGATAGCCTTTCGTGTGACCGATCACCGCGAGCCCGATGCCGGTGTTGCCCGCCGTGCCTTCAATGATCGTCGCGCCGGGATTTAATAATCCCTTCGCCTCGGCATCGGTGATGATGCCCAGCGCTGCGCGGTCTTTCACCGAACCGCCGGGGTTCATGAATTCCGCCTTGCCCAGAATTTCGCAGCCGGTCAGTTCCGAGAGGCGGCGCAGCCGGATCAACGGCGTCTGGCCGACATGACTTTCAACTCCGTGATAACGCGACATGATTTGCCTTTCGCTTGCGGGAAACCTCCAGTGGTCTGGTCAGCGCCGTGGAAATTAAATTTGACGATGGCCGGGAAGCCTCTCGCATGACTGGTGAAATTCTGCGATGAAGCGGCGTGGGCCGTCCAGTTGGCTTCATGGTTTGACCTGGTTTTTGTTCTCGCGGCCCAACACAAAAATGGCGAGATCGGCATTACGGTTCGCATCAACCAAAATTTCTTTTCCTGCTTCGGTGTCGAGCGCGATGCGCCGTTGAATCGGAAACTTTTTTTCGCGGCAGAACTCTTCAAAATCTGCAATCGAAAGAAACCGGATGTCCGCCGTGTCATACCATTTGTCGCGCAGCCAGCCATAGGCGCGCGGCGCGCGGCCTTCCTCGGCAAGGATGCGGCGCAACTTGTGAAACGCCAGATTGGGAAAACTGACAATGCCCGTCGCGCCCACGCGGAGCATTTCGGCAATCACGCCTTCCACGTCCTTTACCGCCGGCAAGGTTTGCGACAACACCACGCAATCAAACTGCTGGTCGGCAAATGCGTGCAAGCCCGCGTTCAAGTCAGCTTGGACAACATCCAGATTTCGCCGCAGTGCGCCGAGGATTTTTTCCTCGTCGAGTTCAACGCCGACCAGTCGCCCGCGGCCGTAGTGCTTGAGCCGCGCCAGCAACCGGCCGGTGCCGCAGCCGAGATCCAGCACGCTGGCGTGCGGCGGAATCAAATCCACGATGCGGTCATAGTCGAGCCGGCGCTCGTGAAAAATGCTGGTGGTTCCGGGCAATTCTTCTTTCTCGATGCCCGGAGCGTTTGGCGCAGGCGCGAGATTATTCACAAAGGCGCGAATCATTTCGCCGTAGCGGTCAAAATCATCCGGCAGCAGAAACGCATCGTGGCCGCAGGCGCTCTGGATGTCGCAATAGCTTACGGTGTCGCGGTTATAAATCAGGGCATTCGCTATCTCGCGGGACTGGCCGGGCGGGAAAAGCCAGTCACTGGAAAAACTTAACACCAGCCAGCGGCATTTCGCCGGGCGAAAGCTGGCTGCCAGTTGTTCCGGCGTGCCGCCGAGGTCAAATAAATCCATCGCGAGCGACAGCGTGAGATAACTGTTTGCGTCAAAGCGCTCCACGAACTTCGTTCCCTGATGTCCTAGGTAGGTGCCGACGGAAAAAGTTTTCTCGAATTCAATCGCTTCCTCACGCGGATGCAGCCGGTCGCCCTCGAATTTCTGGCTCATGGCTTCCGGCGAAAGATAAGTGATGTGGCCGATCATCCGCGCCAGCGCCAACCCGACGGCGGGGCCGTGCGGCTGGTCGTAATACTGGCCGCCGTAAAAAAACGGATCGCGGCGGATGGCGTTGCGGCCCACGACATCGAAGGCGAGCGCCTGGCTGGTCAGTCGCGGCGAACTGGCCAGCACCACCGCACCGCGCAAACGCGCCGGATGCCGCGTGGCCCAGGTCAGCACTTGATGTCCACCCACCGAACCGCCGATGATCGCGACGAGCTGGCCGATGCCCAGGTGATCCAACAGCCGGCGCTGGACTTCCACCATGTCGCCGATGGTGATGGTTGGAAAATCTGCGCCGTAAGGTTTGCCCGTCGCCGGGTTGAGGCTGCCCGGCCCGGTGGTGCCGCGACAGCCGCCGAGCAGATTGGGACAGATGACAAAAAAACGGTTTGTGTCCACCGGCTTGCCCGGCCCGACCAAAATATCCCACCAGCCCGGCTCATCTTTTTCATCGTGACGGGCGACGTGTGAATCACCGCTGATGGCGTGGCAGATCAGGACGGCGTTGCCGCCGGTTTCATCCAGACGGCCGTAGGTTTCAAAAGCCACCGTGACGTTTGGGAGTGTGCCGCCGGATTCCAAACCGAGCGGTCCGGCCAACGTGACACTTTGTGCGTAACGCAACGGCTGCGCGGTGCGCACCGTGTCGCTGCTTTCAAAAATGTCCTTGGCCATTGAACTTGGTTTCCGAATTTTAACTCCGTCGCACCGGCGATTTTTCAACCTCGCCGATGCGCGGAGTTCGGAATTTATTTCTGCGAGGCTTGCAACGCCTGTTCGATGTCGGCCTTGGTGTCCTCCACATCTTCGAGGCCAATGGACAGCCGGACGTAATCGGCGGTCACGCCGGTTTCTTCCTGCTCGGCGGGCGTCAACTGCTGATGCGTCGTCGAGGCCGGATGAATCACCAGGCTCTTGGCGTCGCCGATGTTGGCGAGATGTGAGAGCAGCTTCGCCGAGTTGATGAATTTTTTGCCCGCTTCCAAACCGCCTTTGATGCCGAAGCCGACGATGCCGCCAAAGCCGTTCTTGAGATACTTCGCAGCAATCGCATGATTCGCATCGTCCGTCAGTCCGGGATAAGTCACCCACGTCACGAGCGGATGGCTCTTGAGGTATTTCGCAATCTCCAGCGCATTGGCGGAATGTTGCTTCTGCCGCAGCGGCAGCGTTTCCAAGCCGAGCAGAAACTGGTGAGCGTTGAATGGACTCAACGCCGCGCCGATGTCGCGCAACAGCGTCACGCGGATTTTCAGGATGAAAGCGACATTGCCGAGGCCGGGCACGTTGCTCAACGCGTCCCAGTATTTCAAGCCGTGATAACTCGGATCAGGTTCCGTGAACTCCGGGAATTTACCGTTGTTCCACTGGAATTTTCCAGCGTCCACAATCACGCCGCCGATGCTGGTTCCGTGGCCACCAATATATTTCGTGGCGGAAGTGGCGAGAATATCCGCGCCGTAATCAATCGGCTTCACCAGGCCGATGCCGACGGTGTTATCCACGACGAGCGGGATTCCATTTTCGTGCGCGATTTTGGAAATGACCTCAAAGTCCGGCACGTCCAGCTTGGGATTGCCAACCGTCTCGACGTAAATGGCGCGGGTCTTCGGCGTGATGGCTTTGCGAAACGCTTCCGGGTCGCGCGAGTTCACGAACTTCACCGTGCGGCCCAGCTTTGGGAACGTGTAATGGAAAAGCTGGTAGGTGCCGCCGTAAAGATTGTTGCCCGCGACAATTTCGTCGCCGAGCCGCGTGATGGCCAGCAGCGAATAGGTGATGGCCGACTGCCCAGAGGCCACGCCGAGCGCGCCGGTGCCGCCTTCGATGGCCGCGACGCGCTGCTCAAAAACGTCGGTCGTCGGATTCATCAGGCGCGTGTAAATGTTGCCGAATTCTTTTAGCGCGAAAAGATTGGCGGCGTGATCCGTGCTTTTGAAAACGTAGGAGGTTGTTTGGTAAATCGGCACCGCACGCGAAAGCGTGGTAGCGTCGGGAGTTTGGCCGGCGTGCAATGCCAGCGTGGAAAGGCCTTTGGTTTGCTTGCTCATAATTTTATCGTTGTTGCTTAATTATTTTGTTGGGCCGGAAGCCGGCCGCCAGTGTAAACGCGGTGCGCGCGGAGGAACCACGACGACACAAAAGCAGGCACTGGGGCCAGGCTCCAGCCTTGAATGGTGAATTCAAAATTCGTATTTGGTGGTGATTCCCAGGACAGCGTTGGCTTCGTTGTTCAGCACCGTGCCGAAATGTCCGTAGCCGACCGCAAAGGTCAGGTGTTTGTTGACCACATAGGCGGCATCAATCGTCCACCAGTCACCCGCTTCGCCAATCAGTCCGGGGACCGTTTTGTAATCCGTGGCCTCCTGCTTGTATTCCGCCGCCAGGGCAAAATTGCCGGTCACAAACACGACGACATTGCCCTCAAACAAGAAGTTGTATTTGTCCGTGAAGCCGAGCAGTCCGTTCCAGACGCCCTCGGTCGCCCGCCCGCCCGCTTCCACCAGCACCGGTCGCGGCAACTGGGTAAACAACTTGGAAGCGTAGAGCGTAAAATCCACACCATCGTTCTGGCTGACCCCGATGGATTTCAAGGTGCCATCAAGCTGGCTGTTTACGTCATTGTAGGAGGCATTGTATTTGTAATGTGCGCCAAAGGTCAGCGCCGGGATCCACTTCTGGTCAAACTCGCCTTCCTTCAGGATTTGCACCCGTGCGTTGAAGTTGTGCAATTGAACGGAGGTTTGAGACAAATTCAGCGCCCCGGCGGTTTTCTGATAAACATCCAGTGGCAGGTTGCCCAGATTGAAGTTGTTGAAACCATAGCCGAGTTCGAGACGGCTTAAAGGCGATTCCGTCAAGGTCAGGGCTTCGAGATCCTGCCCGTGGCCAATGTCAACGTAGGCAAAACCAACGCTGGGCCGGCCCACCGGTTCACCATTACGCGGCGGATTGACAATGTAGGCCGACAAGGTCGAGAAAATACCGCCGTTGCCTTCAATCTGATGCAATGGCAGCGGGTCGGGTTTATCCGTCGTGGCCGGAGCGGCGGGGGATGCTGCCGTGGCCGTTTCATTGGTGGCAATGTCAGCACTCAAACCTGTGGCCGGCACCGCCGCCGCCAGCAGCGCGGCCAGTGCGGGGCCAAAATTTGAGGGACGTTTGGTGTGTAATTGGAGATTCCGACCGGTTTTCATTTTTTGTATCTATTTTCATAAACAAACCTCCAGTCGTCCGGTCAGCGTTGTTTGATTGTTGTTGTTTGTTTTTTTTATCCAGTTGTCTGGTGTGAGTTTTAATTCAAGCGGCGCATTCCCCGCCGCGGGCACCCACGACGAAGGGCTGTGTCGAGCCTAGGTCGCGATAAAACGCCGGATGCTCGGCCGGTGACGCGACCTGCGTCAACGGTTCAAGCCGTTGCTTCCAGACGGACAATCCGACACGACTGACGTAAGCTGAAAAACTTTCTGCCGGCTGGCGTTCCGCCTGGAAAAATCCGACCACCTCCCGGACGGCCTGCGCCACATTCCACGCCGGAATCTCCAGCACGCGTGCGCCAAAAGTCTCGGCGGAAGAAACGCCGCCCAGCAGCAGCGCATAATGCGGCACCGGCCGATTGTGGAAATTCTTCGACACGCCGAACAAACCGATGTCCGAGGCGTGGTGATGGCCGCAGGAATTCGGGCAGCCGGAAATGCGGATGCGCAGTTGCCGCAGCGAAGCATCGTCGGCCAGTTCCTTTTCCAGCGAGCCGATGATCGCCTCGGCTGCCGGACGCGGATTGGTGATGGCCATCAGGCAGGCGGTCGCGCCCACGCAGCGCGTGATGTCCGGCAATTGTTCCGCCGAAGCCCCGGCCAGCGCGCCACATTGGAGCGCTTGATACAACTCCGGCAGCAAAGTTTCCGGCACCCAGCGCAGCAAAATATTTTGTTCAATGGTCGTGCGCTGTCCGCCGGCGAACTTTCGCGCTGCGTCGGCAATTTGACGGAGCTGTTCGGGACGCAAATCGCCCAGCGGACACCGGATCAGCACCGCGACAAATCCTTTTTGCCGTTGCTGGTGAACGTTGCTTTCGCGCCAGGCTTGAAAACCGGCGGCGGTTGCAGCCGATTTGGCTCCGCGTCCGGCTGCCGGTTTCAATTCCACAATTTCCGGCAGGCTGCCGCAGAATGTTTGCCACTCGGTGTCGGCGCCTTTCATCTCGGCGCGCACCGCCTCGCGGAATTTTTCAATGCCCCAATCCGCCAGCAGCCATTTCAGCCGGGCGCGTGCGCGGTTTTCGCGATACCCGTGCCGGTTGAACACGCGCAGAATGGCTTCGAGCAAGGTGAATACTTTTTCAGCCGGCACGAATTCTTCCAGCCCCAGCGCGGTTTTGGGCGAGGCTCCCAGACCGCCGCCAACGGTGATGCGAAATCCTTTCGCCCCGTCATGCCGCACCGCGCGAACGCCAATATCGGAAACCAGGGATCGCACATGATCATGTGCGCAGCCCTCAAACGATAATTTGATCTTGCGGGGAAGTTTTTGAAAGTCGGCGTGCTCGCGAAAATAACGGTCGGTGGCCAGCGCAAACGGGGTGACATCAAACATCTCGTCCCGCGCCACGCCGGAAAAAGGACAGGCTACCACGCCCCGCACAAACGGCCCGCCCGTTCGCAGGGTGGTCAGCCCGACCGCTTCGAGCCGTTCGAGCGCCGCCGGAATTTCCACCGCCGGCAGTCCGGCGATTTCAATTCCCTGCCGCGTGGTCAAATGCGCTCCCGCCTCCCAACCCGATTGCTCGGTCAGCGCGGCCACGGCATCCAATTGCTCTGCGGTCAGAACCCCCGCAGGGATGCGGATGCGGATGATGTATTGCCCGGCCTTTCCGCGCAGGCTGTAAATGCCATGGCGCACACGGAGGCTCTTGGTGGCATCTGTCGGCCCGGCTTGGATCTCCTGCCTTAACGCCTCGGCCAGAGCGGCGAAACGGATTTCACTGTTATGCAAATTGGCTTTCATTGCTTTCGTCTCCGATACAATACGCGATAAATACAGTCGTATATTTGTTCATAATCACAAAAGCAGCTCTCCTTTTTTTGGCAAATTCTTTGCAGGAATTGCCAGTGTGATTTTTACATTAAAGGCCACGCATAGACGAATCTAAAAGCCAAACAGATCCTAAAAAATAAATATAAAAACAGTTGACAGCGGGAAAGAATGCGTCATAATAACGACATATTAAGTCGTATTTATGACTTGATCAACGGCTGTGAGCAGTAAAAGCTCAAAGCTGGATTGGCTGACCGGACAACTGGAGGTTCCAATGAAATCCAAACATTTAATTGTCTGTTATGCAAAATCCAGTTCAGCGCCAACCTGTCGCCGCTCCAGCGGGTGTGAACCGCCTGCTCTTGTTTTGCCGGTTTGATTTCCTGCAAAAAACCTGGGGCCTGCCGCCCTTGGAAATCTATCTAGATCGCGACCGCGATGCCTTTTTCCCGGACGATTCCACCGTGCTGGCCTCCGCAATTTCTCAAAACTTTTCCGACCCATCATTGGGAGGCGCCAAACCCCCGAGGATCGCAACCCGCCGGATTGGAATCCGGCATTCAAACCATCGGTCTTTGGGGAAACCAAACAACCAACCAAAAAGGAAAAATGAAAATTAAACACTACTCACTGGCCGCATTTGCTGTGGCCGCTCTCGGCACGCTGGCGACTTCGGCGTCGGCGGATGTCATCACGGACTGGAACCTGATTACCCTCAATGCCACCAAGGTCGCCCCGGCGTTAAACAGTAATCTGGGTTCGCGCATCGATGCGATTGAAGCCATCGCAGTTTATGACGCGGTCAATTCCCTCAAACACTTCGGTACGCCGTATCATTACTACGCGCCCAATACCGGTTCCGCCCAGGCGGCGGCGGCCCAGGCGGCGCATGATGTGTTGGTGAATTATTTTCCCGGCCAGCAACCGGCCTTGGATGCCGCACTCACCAACAGCCTGAACAACCTCACGGACGGCCCGATCGGCAACGGCCAGGCCGTTGGCTCGGCGGCGGCGGCCGACATCATCGCCTTGCGCGCCAGTGATGGATCGAGTCCGAATATATCATATCCGGGACCGGCCAATCCGGGCGTGGGGCAGTGGCGGCCGACGCCAGCGGGATTTGCCCCGGGCATCAATCAACAGTGGGGCAGCGTCACGCCTTTTGTTCTGGACTCCGGCAGCCGGTTTCGTCCGGGACCTCCGCCGGTGGCGGGCAGTTGGCAATATAATCAGGCGCTGGCCGAGGTCCAATCCTTGGGCGCGGTCGGCAGCGTTTCGCGCACGGCGGACCAGACCCATATTGCCCAATTCTACAAGCAGGACGCGGAATTGACCGTGAATGAGGCGGCCCGTGAACTGGCCATCACCCGTGGAACGTCACTCACTGAAAATGCGCTCCTGTTTGCCTTGACGGACATTGCGGTGGCCGATGCGCGGATCGCGGTCTGGGACGCCAAATACACTTATCTGTTCTGGCGACCGGTCACCGCGTTGAATGCCAATCCGGATGGCTCGGTTACCAACGGCTACGGTGCCTGGTCGCCGTTGATCGCCACGCCCGCCCACCCGGATTATCCCAGCGGCCACAGCGGGACGGTGGATGCCGGATTCACCGTGCTCCAGTTGTTCTTCGGCGACCGGAATGCGTTGACCCTGCACACCACGACGCCAGGCGAACCGCCCCGAACCATCAAGTCACTGAGCGTGGGTGAATCCGAAAACGGCCTCAGCCGGATTTACGGCGGGATTCATTTTCCGTTCGACAATATCCAGGGCCAAAGCCTTGGTTTGAAGGTGGCCGCTTACGATCTGATTCATGGTCCGCACTGGTTGGGCCTTTTTGATGACCATCACAATAATCAACCAGAACCTCATAATTGATGCCGCCGCTCGCGCGGGCGACAGCGACAAACTGTCGCCCGCGTCGTAAACCTGGCCACCAGGATCAAACATCATCCAAACCGAAAACAGTATGATTGCAAATTTATTGGGAAAAACTTTGTTTCCGCGCCGGCAACGCTGGCAGCGCGAACGCGAGGTCAAGGCGCTTCTGGGCTCAGTCCTGGTGGCGCTCATCGTTGCCACCGCCATCGGGTTGGTGATCGTCTGGCGAAACAATTCGGGCAGATTCTAATTATTTAGGAAATGCCGAAACTTTTTCAAACCAAAGGAGCCGGGGCGCGGGTGGCGGTTCTTCTCCGCCGCCCGCTCTCCAAACTTCACAACCTTGTCCACAACCCTGTTTAGAAATATGAAAACACCAATCAATGCCAAGTCAGTTCACCCCGTCGCCAGCCCCGCCGACCAGCGGGCAGGCGGGATTCGCCCGGCCGTCGCCAGAACTTTGGAGCACCGCTGCGAACGGCGCAAAATCCGCGAGCAATTGCGGCGGCTGGACTCGGTCCTCAATGGGAAAAATGAGATTTTTGCCTGACTGGTTCCTGAAATCCGGGGCAAACGGGCTTCCGGCGCTGCATGTGGTGTGTGCGCCGGAAGCCTGCAATGTTAGATGTGCCACAAAGCCTCAGCTCGAATGAAAACGATGACGGAAAATTTGAACCATGCCTTGCCGCATATCCATTCTGCAAAGGCAGCGGTTGCGGTGCTCTCGGCACGCCCCGGCTTTGAGGAAACCTTCTATGACCAGTTCGTGCCGGAACTGATTGCGTCCTACGGCGAGGTCGGCGGACTGAACCATCGCGACGCCCACAACATGCCGTCCACCCGCGCGGTCGGTCAGATTTGCGGGGACCTGTTGCAATTGCTGTTCCCCGGATTTCACGACGAGGATGCGGTGTATCACGGCACGCTGGCGGAATTAACCCATGCCCGGCTGGACCACGTCGGCCAGCGGCTGGAGGATCAGGTCCGTA
>Ga0302320_10019489_pt1 | contig 13599 bp, 12 predicted proteins | sample Bog_T0_3_FD_202130 | JGI IMG/M metagenome (GOLD analysis project Ga0302320, IMG submission 202130) | Peat permafrost microbial communities from Stordalen Mire near Abisko, Sweden - Bog_T0_3 | ecosystem: Environmental > Terrestrial > Soil > Wetlands > Peat | place: Sweden: Abisko, Stordalen Mire...
TGAGGCTCAAGGATTTGGCCCGCGACCAGAGCCAGTTTATCTCCGCTCCAAGCCCCGTCTACGGCGAGCAGAATGTTACGCTGCGCTATCGCGCCATCGATCTGCTGTGGCGGCCGGCGGGACGGCTTGTACGCTTCGTCATCGTGTGTCATCCGATGCGCGGCACGATCTTCCTGCTGGCCACCGATCTGACTCTGGAGCCGCTTGAGATCGTCCTGCTCTATGGCTACCGCTTCAAAATCGAGCTAGGCTTCCGGCAAGCCGTGCATGTCGTAGGAAGTTACGCCTACCACTTTTGGATGGCCGACATGAAACCGCGCCGCCGCGGACAGGGCGACCAGTATCTGCACCGAGAAAGCCACACTTACCGCGACGCCGTCTGCCGCAAGATGAATGCATTTCACTTGCATGTGCAGTTGGGCTGCGTCGCGCAGGGACTACTTCAGCACCTGGCATTGAATCACATGGCCGAGGTCTGGCGACTTTTTCGCAGTTGGTTGCGCACCATGAATCCCGCGCTGCCACCCTCGGAGCTGGTCGTGGCCTGCGCGCTGCGCGCGACACTGCCGGAATTTCTCCAGGCTGCGGCGCTCCCGCACAAACTGAGAATTATTCTCCGCCGCTACACGGAGGCCAACAACGCCTCGCAATCCAACAATTGCGGCGCGGAGATCGCCGCATGAGACAGAGAGAACTTAGCACTGACCAGTATTTAACTACAGCGCGACATTTGCTCAATTCATGCAACAACGATGCAAAGCGAGAAGGCCGCGGAAAGAATCCGCGGCCTTCTCGCTGCATGAACGGCGCGTTCGAAATTGTGCCATGGCTCTGGTTGAAGCGATTATTGCGCCGTCACGTTGAGGTCTGTCTTGTGCACAACCCCTCCGTCTTGCGCAATGATGACCACGCGCCCTCCCGCGCATTTGTTGTGGTCGACCGTGACCGTTACGGTCACAGCAGATTGCGAACCGAGCGGATCAAGCGCCACCGATGAACTGGAGAGCTTGCAGTCGATCCCTGAAGACGGAGCGCACTCGATCGTCACTTTGCCTCCCAGCCCCTGTATCGAACTCAGAACCAAAGTTGCCTTTGCGGTATCGCCCGATGAAATGGCCAGATTCGGATTCAGGAAGGACATTGTGAAATCCCCCTCGTTGCCTGCGATGGTGATCGAGTTGCTATTCGAGTTCCTGTAGTTGGCGTCTCCCACATAGAGTGCGGTCGCATGATTGACACCGGTGAACAGGTTGTAGTTGGTGAGGGTCACTGTGGCTACTCCATCAACCAACGGCGTAGCGGGAAAGTTCTGTACCAGGCCGTTGAGGAAGAAATAGACTCCGCCGGTCAGAGGAGTCTTGCTGCTTCCGATAACTTTGGCGCTCAACGTAAAGGTGCCGTTGTTTCCGGCGTTGAGGGTGCTGCTGGAAAGGGTGATGGTTGACGGAAGCAATGCCACCGGCAACACGGTTACGGATTCAGGATAGGAGCTCGAGGCAGCGTAGTTGGAGTCGCCTGGGTAATTGACGGTCAGGTTATAGCTTCCAGCCTGCACGTCCGGGAAGGTGGCTGTCCCGGTTGCGAACGGCTGGCCCTGGGCCACCACAGACGTCAGCGGGGCTGTCACTGTTTGAGAGTTCAGAGTCACAGTTGCCGCTCCTGACGGTGCAATTCCGCGGTTTCCTCCCCCGATGAGGATTGGAACCGAGAACGATCGCCCGGCATACAACGGACCCCATTGGCTGACGTCCTCCGGATACGTATAGGTCGCACCTTTGGTAATAGTGAAGTTGATGGGCGCGGACTTGGATGCCTTGAAACTGCCATCGCCAGAGTAACTCGCCACAATTGAATGCGAACCTGCGGGCACCCTGACGGTCTGTATTTCCGCAACCGTCCCCGTGTTCAGAGTGGCGACCCCGAGTGAGCTGTTCTTATCCGTAAAAGTTATGCTTCCTGTCGCGTATCCCTGGCCAGAGGCGCCCGCTGGAGTTGCATCGAGCAGGAGAATATAGCCATAGGCAAAGCTTGCGCCATCGGTTACCGGAGTTGGGACATATCCTTCCTCATAGTTTGGAATCAAGGCGTCAACTGTTAGCGCCGTGGTGGAAGTTTCGGGCGTAATGCTCACATCGACCGGGGAGGATTCGCTGGCGCCAAATGTGCCATCGCCCGAGTAGTTCGCCGTGACCTTGTAATGACCGCCAGGCAGGTACAAGGTGGACGAACCCGATCCGTCCGTGAGCGGAATGGCCCCTTGACCCGTTTGACCCGGCAAGATGCTGGTTGTGACCAGGGCTACCGATCCGGTTGGAGTGCCTTTGTTGGAGGACACTGTGACGTTGGCTGTGACTGGTGTGCCGTGTGGGATGCCAGTCGAGGAGATCCCAAGCGTGGTGGCCGTTGAGGTCGACTTGATCTTGCTCCAGTTGGCGATGAGTTTTGCGCCGTTGACGGTGCCCAGGCCGCTGGCCATGTCGTAACCCTTAGCAGCGGGCCAGAGTTGGAGCGAGTCGAAGCTGTCGGTTGCATCGGGCGAGCAATCCGTCGTGCCGAGAATGCAGATGACATTGTTGGAGCCGACAGTCACGTCGTTGAAGGCAGATGGATATTGAGCAGCCAGCGCGTAGAACACGGCGTTCGGGTTGCCCTGGCGACCTTTTTGCGATTGATCTACGAGTGCCATGATGCCTGCCATTGCAGGCGAGGAAGCAGACGTACCGCCTACGCCGGTGACGTAGACGCTACCACTGTCGGTGGTGTACTTGGTGCAATCCTCCGCCTCGATGCAGATGGGCCAGAAGCTCAGGTTCGCACCATCCGCGGCAAACAGCGAAACGTCCGGAATATCGCGCACGCCGTCGGCATACACCCCCGGCCCGACCTGCCAGGACGGCTTTGGATAGCCGCTGGTGCATGTATAGTATCCGGTGGCCGGGTCATCCACCTGGAGGGCGCACATGCTGGGCCCTCCGCTGCCGGCCGCGATGCTGTCGTATGTGGGGTACAGAAAGTTCAGCCCCAGAGTGTCGTCCCAGGGCTGCTCGGGGATAGGAGCGAGGAGGCTCGCAGCTTCACCCAGGCTTGTTTTCTTGCCCCAATATTTTGCCAACTGCGTGTTTGCGGCAGCACTGCCGTAGCCGGCTGAATATTGGCTGTAGTAGAAGTCGGTGCCGCCAACCGCGACGTTATACGGCGTGGAGGCAAAGCCGCTTACGCCCAGGCCGAATACCGCTGGAGAGTCGTTTTGGGCGTTGTCGCATCCAGCGGAGCCGGAATCGCCGGAGGACACGAAGACAGATTGTCCCTGCGCCGCAGCCTGCTGCCAGTTGTAATAAAAAAACTGATTGCCGGCGGTGCCAAGGTCCTGTTCACACTGGCCGTAGCTCAAGCTGATCACGTCGGCCACGTCGTCATCCACGGCCCGCACCAGAGCCGTGAGCAGACCGCTTGTTGTGAGCGTGTCGGAGCTGACATAGAGGTTAATCTTCGCCGCCGGCGCCATGGCGCCGCTCACTTCGACATCCAGATAGGCTTCCTCCGCAGCGCCATTTTGCCCCGGATCTTCGCCATCCACAATCATCTGGGGCACGTTGTCTTCGCTGCCGATCTTGAAGAACTTGCGATAGTTCCGCACATTGCTCAAGTCCACGTTGCTTGCGCTGATAATGCCGACGGTGATTCCGCGACCGGTAATGCCGTCCTGATAGACCGACTTGAGGCCGTATTGGACTGCCATATCTGCCGGCGTCGGGACGTAGGCGGTGCATATCGAGCCGGCAGGGGGAGATGAACCGCATTGCGGATCGTTCCACAAAGAAGTTCCCAGGTGTGTGCTGGGGTCGAAGCTGGCGCGACCCTTGCTGACCAGGAAGGACTTGGGGCTTATGTCATTCAAGGATGCGAGCCCCTTGACGACGGGAGCCAGTGCTACCGGAATCTCGGGATCTTTGTTATTGGCATGGAAAGTGATGCCTTCCCGGACGTAGGTATGCAACTCGGTGTGGAAAGCGCTCCCGACCTGTCCCACGGTGCCGGAGAAGTCGATCAGCGTCTTGCTGGAATTGACTTTGTTCACAGTCAATCCCTTTGTCTCCAGCCATGCCTTGACTACCTCCACATCGGAATCCTCGACGCCGAATCTCCGGCCGAACTCCTTCGGCGTGAGCCACTGATGGAAACTGGAGGACGAGGGATTGTGCTGGTCGTCGATCAGCTTCTTCAAATCGGCTTCCTGCGCGCTCGATCGTTTGAGAACCAGCAGCACGTGTTTCGTTTCGGCAGAGGATTCGAGGGCGCCCCGGTCATACTTGGCAACTGCCAGACCGGGCGTGTTGCCTTTAAGAATCACGCGTTGCGACTCGTCGACAGAGTTTGTGATCTGGGGCGCGCCTTGCGCTGGAATGGCGCCTGGGAAAATTGCCAGCAAAGCTCCGGCGAATACCGCGGCCAGGATCGGGACCTTAGAAAAATCACGCTTCATTTGAGTTCTCCAGACAAGAGCTACAAGGTTTGGGGTTAGCGCACTACCCACCCTCGTTGGGTAGGCACTTTCGCTACCGAAGGACAAAGTCGGAGTAGCGCGTCGACCAGAAGCAAGAAATCGAAATGAAAGTAGGTTGAACCCCGATGAACCTGGTCGAGGGCACGAGCGGAACTTACTGCGTCCAGCAAAACGTCAAATCCCTCGCAAGTCAACAAAAGGAATGCTTAACGGATTCTTAACCAATAACTGATTGGATAGTAACAACTTGGGGCGCAATCAAAAACGCGGATTCGGCTGAGATGGTAGCGGCCGAAGGCCAGAAACAGGTGGACCGGCCCGTTTTGGCCTTGGTATGATCTCCCCAAGGCGTTCTATTTCTCAAACATGGACCCTATCGAATGCAATGCTTACAGGTTTGACATCTTCGAGGCCCGGATCCGAACCGGCTTCCTGCTGCGTGAGGATAAGCGGGTCAAGATCGAGGAACTGCCCTTCCAGATGCTGCTCGTTCTTCTGGAAACGCCGGGGCAGGTAGTCACCAAGAAAGAGCTGCGGGACCGGCTCTGGGCCGGCAAGACGTTTGGGGAGTTGGATAGCAGCCTCCACGTCGCTGTGGCAAAGCTGCGCGAGGCACTTGGAGAGAGCGCCGCCGCACCGCGTTTAATAGAGACCGTGCGTCGGCGCGGATATCAGTTTGTCGGCAAGGTGGTGCCGGTCTTTGATTCGGCGCCAGAGATACCCGTCGAATTTCCCCCTCTTGACATTCCAGATGAGAAGCAGTATCCCCGAATGGGCAGGCGCACGGCAGTCATTGCCTCCGGGGTCGTACTGGCCATCTTCTGCGCCGCATTGACCGCTATATTTGTCTATCGTTCCATGCGTCGCCCGCTGGCCGGCAATCAGGATAAGGTTGTCATCGGCGCATTCACAAACAGCACCGGCGACGATTCGTACAGCGGTCTCGGGCGCGCCTTCCGGGTCAAGCTCGATGAATCACCTTACCTTAGCGTCATTGCCGATCGCCAATTTCGACAGATCGTGGAGCAGAATGGCCCAGCGTCACTGCATGATGAACTGGGAGCCTGCGTCTCGCTCAACGGGAAAATACTCCTTACCGGGGCAATCGTCGCGGAGCCGCAAGGCTACAAGGTGAGCGCGACAGCCTGGAAATGCGCCAGCGGCAGTTTGCTCGTTACCGAAGAAGCTCATGCGGATTCCAGAGATCGGGTTTTGTCTGCCTTGAATCTTGCGACAGAACAACTGCGGCGACGCCTCGGCGAGTCAGACAGTTCGCTGCAGAAGTTCAATGTTCCGGTGGCGCAAGCTACGACTGCCTCTCTGGCCGCGCTGAAGGCATTCACGCTCGGCGAAGAGAAGCGCGCACAGGGGCGGGAATTCGAGGCTATCTCCGATTACAAACTGGCCGTCGATCTCGATCCGCAATTCGCCCTGGGCTACGCGCGTCTCGGCACCATCTACTCCAACGCCGCGGAACATAGACTGGGCAGCGAATATTTCAAAAAGGCGTTCGAGCTGCGCGAGCGCACCACGGATAGGGAGCGGCTCTACATCGCCGCGCACTATTATCTTGTTACAACTGGAGAGATTCAGCGCTCCATCGACGCTTATGAACTGTGGCGCTCCCTTTATCCCCGCGACGTCTCGCCGGCAATCAATCTTGCCGTTGAGTATCTGTCGATCGGAGAGGCTGACAAGGCTGCCGAGATGGCTCGCGCGGCGGTCCAGTTGGACGCCTCTTCGGGATTTTCCAGCGCTACCCTGGCGAGGGCCTATCTTGAAACCGCCAATTACGCGGGCGCGGAGAACCTCTGTCAGGATGCGGCGCCAGGAAAGAGCGATTCGCTCATGCTCCACGAGACATGCTTCCTGCTGGCTTTCGTTCAAAACGACGAAGCCGCGATGCAGCGTCAACTGGATTGGGGACGTGGCAATCCCGCGGAAAGCGCGCTTATCGACGAAGCGGCGTGGGTTGCGATGTATCGCGGAAAGGTGTCGGAAGGCCGGCGTCTCTTCGCGCAGGCGAGACAGATTGCGCTCAGTCACGAGTTCTCTGAATTGGCAGCCACGGTAGATCTGGACGAAGCTGGTCTCGATGCGGATTTCGGCTATTCATCGGAAGCCAGAAGCCATGCCCTCGATGCGTTGAACCTCGCGCCAAACAGCGTCAGCGTGCAAGCTTCGGCCGCTCTTGCGCTGGCGCGCATTGGCGATATTTCCCGCGCGCAAGCCGAGGCCGCGAAGGCTCAAGCTCAATCGCCCCTGGATACGATCCTGAATTCTGGGGAACTCGCATCTGTCCGGGCCGCGGTCCAGCTCCAGAGGCACGATCCAGAAGCTGCCGTCCAGTCGCTGGAGGAGACGCGGCCATTCGATTTCTGCGAGGCCATGGGTTTGGCGCCTGCTTACTATCGTGGACTCGCCTATTTTCAGAGCAAACAGTTCAATCAAGCCAACCGGGAGTTTCGGCGCGTTATCGACCATCGAGCGCTGGCACCGGACTCACCTTATGTTGTGCTTGCGTATCTCGGTATGGGCCAGACCCTGGAGCGTGCCGGCGATGCAACCGGGGCGGCGCAGGCCTATCGAGCGGCGAAGGATATCTGGAAGGACGCAGATCCGGAGTTTCTTCCCCTGCATCGGCTGACGTCCGCCGTTACAAGCCCGCAGCGCAGAATTGCAACACCTTTGTGACGCGCGTTGCATCGCCTCCTCACGGCGGACTGCCGGCGCGGCCGATGGCATCGCTTGCCCGGTCAAACACCGGCACCCCCACAAAATCGACGCCCCGGTTCGCATGCCCCACAGTGAGCCGCTCGTCGAAGGCCATGGCGATGATACTGCACAGGATGTGAAGCACGCCGGGTGAGAGCACATCAATCAGCCTGTGGACGGGCGTTTTTGCATGGATCGAATCTCGGCCGAGTTTTCCAAAGACCTTTCGGCTTAGAGTGCTGGTGGTCAGGCGTGCCCAGCGGCACATTCAGCAGGACGAAGATGGAGGCCATCAACCCCTCGGTCTGACGCAACTCCAAGTGAAATGCCAGGCGCAGCATCATGCCAGTTTCGATGGCAAGTTCGGAGTAGCTTGACTGCCCGCCAGCGGTCGTCCGACGGGCCGCCTGCCAACCATCCAATACTTCCGGTGTGATCCATAACGTGAGATTGTCGCGACGCCGAAGTCCTGCATCGTACTCCGCCCAATTCTTTACCCTGAACTTCATCTTGGGGATGTGGTGGTGGCGCGAGCTGTTGTGCTTGTTCGGCATTGAAGGGGAAGCCTTTCAGTAATCTTTCCCAGACTAGCTGATCTTGATCCTTATCCGTGCAACAACGCCATCAAACAGCCGGATTCCTCCGTTCTCATTGGGAATTGGTTCCGTCGAGTCATTTTGTCTGGACAGGATAACGCGGACGGAACGCCGTTCCATACCAAAGTTGCCCGTGAATACGCCGGCGGACGGTGGGTGCACCGCGTAAATCAGAAAGTTTCAGAATTCCTGTCACATCTTGCACGCTTTGACTACTAAGAGAATGCAAGCGAAGGAATGGGAGGGAAATATGCGCATAATTGGACTTGTTTTGGCCGGGCTATTTGCTGTCCAGGTGGCATCCGCGGACACTGCTTCGTACACCGGGACCCTCACGTCCCCTGAAGATCCCTCGACCATGATCACGGTGACCTTGAGTACGGCCGGTGTTCTTGGACTGCAGACCTGGGGATTCGGCGGCGGCAAAAACGCCGCAGGGCAGATCGTTCCGGCGGGCGGATTCGATCCATTCGTGGGTGTTTTCGCCGGCGCCGGAAGCACCGCAGCATTCATCGATGGCACTTCGGACGTCCTTTCCAACTACACCGGCGGATGTCCGCCCGCGGCTACGGTAAATATCGGCGGCGCCGTCTGTGGCGACGTCACGCTGTCGGAGACGCTGGCTGCGGGAACCTACACGGTCCTTCTCACCGACGCGGCGTACATCCCCTATGCGGTTTTCGAGACGGGCGGCACGCTCGGTGACGGGTTCGTCGACTTTACTGGAGGCGTATTCCAGACCTGCAATACCGTTGGATCGGATACCACCTGTATCACCCCAACCGACAATTGGGCGCTTGACATCACGACTCCAGCAACGGCAAGTCCGGTTCCGGAGCCCGGTGGCCTCTGGGCTTTCGGACTGGTTCTTGTCGCGTGGGGCGCAGCAAGCCGCTGGCGGCTCACCGCGGTCAAGAACGGCAACCTCAACTCTTAACCACTCCCGGAGGAAGAAATGAAACGACTCGGAAGAATTTCAGTCTTGACGCTGACCATCATCGGGCTCAGCCTGGTGGTTGGTCTCGTCACGTCCCGCCAGGTGCGTGCGGCTGTAAGCGCGCTGGTCACGGTGTCCAACACATCCGCCAACCCGGTGCCGACCGAATCGGTGGACGCAAGCAACGCTATTGAATACGAAGTGCAGATAGGTTTCAATTCTCAATCGATTCCGATCCCTGCGGGCAAGCGTTTGGTGGTGGACTTTGTCACTGTCCACGGTGTCGTGAATTCCCTCTCGGGGCCAATTCAGCCTGACGTCCTACTCCAATCTTCCCTGAATGGAGGCGCGTCCTCGACCTTTACCCTGGAGCCCGGCCCGTCTCCCGTCAACATTCCGGGTGAAAACCAGCTGTATCTTGCCCAGCCAGTGAAGGTTTACGCAGACACTCTGAGCGTATCGGGTGCCTTCGCAGGCTACGACCCAGACACCTTCATCCTGATCGTGTCGATCTCCGGCCACTTGGTTCCCATTTCGTAGAATGCACGGCTGCCCAGGCTCTAGAGCGGTTCTCCAGTTGGTATAGTGGTTAATCACAACTGCCGAGTGGCCTTTTCCTCAAGAAAAGGCCACCTTCAACGAAATCGCTCACGCCACATGAACTGGGGAACTAGCGGGAGCTTACTGCGAAGCGAGAAGTTCTTCCTGAGCGAGTGAAGCTGCCGCGCTGCACTTAAATCGGACCTTCCGCACTTTCGGTGCAGGGGGGAGGAGGTCTTGACAGGTTTGGTGCTTTGGGGACATGACCCGACGTGTTGATCTTGTTAGTTCCCCACCGGCGTCGCCGACCCACGGTGGATGAAACTGTGCCCCATCCATCGGACGTCTTTTTGTCCGATGGGTGGGATCGCTGAACTCATCCTTTGTTTTGCTGAACTTGCGTTTTTTGTTTCTTCCTAGGAATTCTCTACCATCGTCGAACGAGCTAGTCCTGGAAACGGTTGAGGAAACAGCAGGTGGCATCGTCTTCCCGGCGCTGACCAAGCGGCTGCCGTGCTATCCAGCGTGTTTGCAGAGCCGAGTGCCCAATCACAGCCGTTACGTCAGGCGGATGCGGGATCTTCCCTGGCAGGGCAGGCGAGTTGAAATTCATCTGCAGACGCGACCCTTTCGCTGCCGGAACACGGCATGCGGCCGGAAAATTCTTGCAAAGCAATTGCCGGCCGTGGCGGCCCCTATCTCTTGCTTGGGCTCAGCCTGTTCCAAAGCATAAGTCAGCTTTGCACCTGGTGCCTGCGAAAAGAGGGCGATCTCCTCGATTCGTCCTGCACTCAGCAGGCGCTCCATCTCCGATGGCGACACGCGAAGCCGTAACGAGTTACCCTTGATTCGCAGCTTCATCTGGCTTTCCTTTGCAGATTCGCGGCCACCGGCTGAATGCTCAGGACCCTGTTCTCAGGGGCTATCGAAGTGAAAGAACAATTCGGGACAGACCTGGACTTTCAGGAAGATGCCAGCCATCCCACCTTGACAGATTGATTTAAGTACTTCAACGTCAGGTTGAAACGGCAAGATGGAGCCCCGATGCGCGCACCAGAGCGAAGTGTCGAGTTGACGCAGGTTACGGAATGGGAAGACGGGCTTGTTCGCTCATTGCGAGACTCCCTGGCTGCCGAAGAGCCACTTGAGCTTCGGGTTGATGGCCAACCGCTTACGGTAACGATGCGGACCCCAGGACACGATCTCGAACTTGCAGCCGGGTTCCTGCTGACCGAGGGGATCATTGAGTCTTTAGGCCAAATTGCAGGCCTTCGCTCCAAAGCGCCGGAAAACGGACTGAGAAGCAACGTGGTGGAAGTTGAATTGCAGGATACGGACTTCGATTCCGCACACTTGCAACGCAACTTCTTCGCCGCATCCAGCTGCGGCATCTGCGGCAAAGCGTCCATCAATGCCATCCGCGTCCGCGGCCTGATGCAGCCCGATACCGGCTTCCGCCTCGATGCCGAGGTTCTATGCCGGTTTCCCGAAACGCTCCGCTCGGAGCAGGCGGTTTTCAGCCGGACCGGCGGCCTGCACGCGGCCGCGCTGTTTGATTCGAGCGGCCAATTGATGGCCCTGCGCGAGGACATTGGCCGACGCAACGCTGTCGACAAGATCGTCGGGTGGGCGCTCTTGCAGGAAAAACTGCCGCTCTCGCGGAACGTGATGCTGGTCAGCGGCAGAGGCGGATTCGAGATTGTCCAGAAGGCGTTGGCCGCCGGAGTTAGTCAGCATCCGCACCGTGCCCCGGCCGTCGTACTGGTAGAAGCTGGCCGTGGGCGTGCTGTCCACCATCTGAAGCTCGCCGATCCGCTCCAGGCCGTAGGTGTAGGTGCGCGCGACCTGCCCGTTGACCCGCTCCTCGACCACCTGCGGATAGCCCGTTGGCGAAAGATCGTCGATCAGGTACTGCGTGGTGACGCCATTGGCCGTCTTCGAAACCAGTTGCCCGAGACCGTTATAGAGCATGCTGAGCAATCAGCATCTCGATATCTAACCGCCAGGATTCTCCTCCGCAATCGGGTTCAGCTTGTTATGAAACTCGATAATCTGTCTGCAAATCGTCCGCGAGTTGATATTTCCCGCCATAAACTCCAGCCCATATTCGCGGGAGTCGAACGTGCAGGTCCGACCTGCCATGCCAAGTACAGGGAAGGTTTGGTGAACTCGGCAAACCGTTTCAATCGTTCTTCCTGCTCCCAAGTCGATCACAACATGGTAGCTGTCCTTTTCATGAGGCTCCAGGCTCACAATCCTACCTGAATAAGCGCGTTTGGGATTGCCGCTCATGGGCCGACCCTCCCTACTCCAGCAGAGACATACTGCTTGATCCAAGCCGACGTTACCTCACAGGTAGCACCCACACCGGTGTCGGTAACGAGGAACAGCGTTTGTATTGAGAGATTAAGCGCAAAGCTGAGGAGCCTCCTCACATTTCAGATGCGAACTGCTCCGCTAATGCGGCTCACCCCTAATCAGTGGCCGCAGAGCACCATATCCGGTGTGATTTGCCCACCGCCGGTACCAATCAGCTCCAGCTTTCCGGAAACTCCACTGGACAGTTCCTCAATGAAGCGACCGTATGCGTAAATCGACTCCACAGTGAGGTCTATTTCGCCAATCGGCCTGCGCGATGACGGGCCGTATCCTTCAGGCGTCCTATTCACCAAGGACTCCGAGAGGAATGTGAACCGCTGCCCAGGAAGGATTGTCCCGCGAAACACGTACCCTTCCACACTCACTCGCTCTCCCGAACACGTTACTCGCTTTGGGCCGAACTCCACATCGTAATCCTTGTTCATGGAGCACCTACAAGATTTGAAGCTGCATTGATGAATTGCTGAATCTCTTCTGCTGTTAAGGTCGGGACTTCCGCCAGCGCCTGTCTCAACGCATCTAGGTCGTAGATTTGCCCTGGGCTCGAATAGCCCATGTCCTGGAGAATAGCACGTGCGTCGGCAGCCGAAATTGTTGTTTCGGCTCTCGCTGCGAAGTCTGCAGGTGTAGTGGATAAGGCAACTTCACCTTCCGCGCTCGCGAGGACGTTTGCTTCGGTCAGCTCAATACCATTCAGAGCGGCAGGAGACGCAATTTGCAATACACCATTGCCGTATTGGCCCGAATAAGTCGCAAAGAGTGTGCCAACTGCTGGGTTTGTCGATGTCGGGGTAATACCCAATCTCTGGAGCGCTGGGCTGCCTGGGAATCCCTCACTTGTACCTCTGAAAAGAGTCGGAAATCCAGTACCCCCTCCCCCCTCAGCGCCCTCCAGAAGCCAGCCTATCCCCGCGCCAAGAAGCCTGCCTGCGCCAATTCCTAGCAGACCGATTGCAGCGTTCTTGTACAACTTCCTTGCTGTGATTTTCGCCGCGCAACCCTGCCAGAGCAGGCTAAGTTGCGTGATCTGTTGGCCAATGTTCTGGCCGACCAGGTCGGTTGCTGAACCAAGTGAGAAGTACGCGCAGCCAACTGCGGAAACTTCCGCACCTACCAAAGTAACCCTGGCCGCGACATTCAAAGCTAACTGGGCGTACTCGGTTGCCGCGGCCCTGCCTGAGGGATCGATGAAGTTGACCGGGTTGGCGCGGCTGTAGTTGTAGCGGTGCAGGCTGGCCGGGTCGTAGATCGATCCCTGATACGGGTCGCGCGTCATGAAGCGACCGGTCACGGGGTTAAACCAGCGGGCGCGCAGATAATAGAGGCCGAGATCGGAGTCGTAGCGCTCGCCGCGGTAGAGATAGGTATTCGGCGTTGTGCCGGTCGAGGCGATCAGATTGCCGAAAGCGTCGTATTCGTACGTGTCGGTGACGGCGCCGGCGGTTATATCGTTCCCGTCGCGGTGCTGGTGAAGTGGTTCCCGGATAAGAGGGGCCTCATCACCGGCATTGCCGTGGGAGGCTTTGGCGCGGGCGCGCTGGTCACGGCTCCCGTGGCTACGCGGCTCATTCAAAGTGTGGGCGTGCTGCAAACCTTCGCTTATCTGGGCATTGCATATCTCGTTGTAACCATGGCCACCGGTTCCTTGATGAAGAATCCACCGGATGGCTGGAAGCCGGAAGGCTGGTCTCCAAGCGCCATTCAATCGAAACAACGAGCGGCAAAGGATTATTCGCTTGGCGGCGCGTTGAAGACTTGGCAATGGTGGGCACTGTGGCTGCTCTTGTTTCTAAATACTTCGGCGGGAATCTCGCTGATCTCGCAGGAATCGCCGATGTTTCATGAGATCGCTAAGGTAAGCGCGATCGTCGCGGCCGGCATGGTGGGCGTCGTCAGCATCGGCAACGCTGTGGGGCGCATCTTCTGGG
>Ga0302320_10019491_pt1 | contig 13599 bp, 15 predicted proteins | sample Bog_T0_3_FD_202130 | JGI IMG/M metagenome (GOLD analysis project Ga0302320, IMG submission 202130) | Peat permafrost microbial communities from Stordalen Mire near Abisko, Sweden - Bog_T0_3 | ecosystem: Environmental > Terrestrial > Soil > Wetlands > Peat | place: Sweden: Abisko, Stordalen Mire...
ATTGGCCACGAATTAAGCAGCACTTATCTCTTATTTTGCCTATGAGTTGCGTCAATATCGGCTTGCTTTTGTCAAACACTCTTCTAAACCGCTGATCACGCATTCGAAAACGGGTCTGAATACGATTCCGTATAGTCAAGATCAGGTTACTGGCCCGCCTTTTACGGCTGTAATCAGGACGAGCCTTATGCCAGGCTTGGCTTTGTCCTTGCTGGTAGGATAGGCAATCAGGATTCTTCTCGCGCCAATTCTTCTCATTGAGCCGTTGACGATGATCTTGGCATAAAGATTTGGAACAATACTTTTGCCGGTCCTTGGCCCTGGGGTCAGGATCAAATAGATCCCTGCAGTTGGCACAATGTTTACGTCTGGATCGGGATTGTGGCTTAACTTGTCTCATAAAGACAAGGGTGCCATTTTTAGTGGAGAAAAACGAATCAAAAGCTATAAACAGAGAAGGGCATAAAAAATAATAAACAATGACCAGCTCAATCAAACAGCATACCTAATAACACCAAGAATATTACCCCCCCCCATCATCTTGTAAATGTCATCGGAAAAAAATTTATACTTTGCATGAACTTTTGTATTTGATTAAAAAATATTGTGTCCTGGAATTTATGTTCCGATTGAATTATTCTGTTTTTCGCACTGACTTCTCCTTAAATTTATCCTTAATAACCGCACCCATAGCTTCAGCATAATTACTGATAAGGTCCCTTTCAACCTTGATTCTTCCCAAGGCCGTTACCCAGGGGCTTTTTTCTATATCAAAACCAACGAAACATTTTTTTAAAAGAGATTTATAAAGATCTATAAATTGCTTAGCTGTCTTATCCATAGAATAAAATTCTGCAACCTCTTTCATATTACCCTTCAATTTTCTTATAAGATGTTTATCTTGCTGGAATACCCAATCTAATGCTTCGCAAAAATCTTCCGTTTTCTCCCTATAAACAATACGCCCTGTGGACTTATCTTTTAAGAAATCTCTGACTCCCGTAGCATCAAGCGCCACTACTGGGATCCCTGCTGCCAATGCCTCAAGTAAAACCATTCCTTGGGTTTCAGTTTTTGAGCTAAAAGCAAATACATCCATGGCATGATAGGCATTAATTAATTTTTGTCCTTCTAATGTACCTGTAAGAATCAATCGGTCTTCAAGTCTCTCTTTCTTGAATATATTTCTTACTTCATCAAGACAAGGTCCAGAACCTACCAATAAAAAACTGGTATGGGAACGACTTTTCAAAAAGGTGATGACGGATTTTACTAAGAATATCAAATTTTTCTCAACAGCTAACCTGCCAATATGACCCACTAGAAAATCATTAGATTTAATTTTGTATTCATTTCTAAAACCAAAACGATCACCCTGCTTAAATTTTTCGCAATCAACACCTGTCGGAATCATCTCGATAAGTTTTTTAACCCCCCTTTCTAAGAGCATTTCCTTAATGCTTTGGCTTGGGGCAATAACACAATCAACCAAATTCGCATATCCCGTCGTTAATTCAACCACAAATTTCTTGAGTTCCGGGGAATCCAATGGCACATAATGGGTATACTCCTCATATTTTGTATGGTGGGTAAAGACAACCGGTGCTTTATATTTATTGGCGATCCTTAAAGCTGTATCCCCTAGAATAATGGGATGGTGAGAATGAATGATATCTGGTTTAAACTTATCCAAAACAGATGATAAGTTGATCGGGATCGGAAGTCTAATGGAAAAATCACTGCCATTAAAACGACGTAAAGCAGGAATGCGGACAACATCCTTTTCGTCACTTGGAGCCCCATCATATTCAAGGGTCAAAATCAAAACATCATGGCCTAACCTTTGATATTCCCTGGTGTAGGACTGTATGGATCTCTCGACCCCTCCTACAATCGGCGTATAGGTATTGGATACCATTAATATTTTCATGGAATTTGCCATCATTAAAAAGATTCTTTTTCATCAAAAGTTATTGAAACTTCCTTAGCTAAAGCAATTTTCTTGCTATATCCGGGCAGAGCTATCTCAATGATTGGCTCCTGGTTTCGCCAATGCCCTTCCCAACTGATTGTTATTTTCTTTTGAATATTCCTGATTTCCAAACGAATGGGACCAAATGACGTCAATGTTTCTCCAAAAACAATCCTCCTTTTTGAATTGAGCCAATTTTGTGGTATCCCTGAACATAAAACAAGCTTCTTGCTTGAAAACTCCTCACGCACAAAACAATTCCTAATCATCAACGCCCATTCAGCCGAACTCCAGGCATGTTGTCCGTCTCCCATACAACCAGTTTTAGTACGAGGATGTATCGCTTCTGGCCATTGTCCAGTCGGGCTTGCTAAATCAGCCACAGTCTGCATCAATTTGAAATATCTTGAATCCCCAGCTCGAAGCAATATTTGGGCCATATGTAGGGTTAAATAAGGATTGATACCAGAATGGGTCATATCCTGAAAAAAGCCACCTGCGACCATGCAATTCTTTAAAAGAAATTCAACAGTATTCAAAAGACGTGGTTCATCCTCACCTAAAAGTTGTAAAGGGTATCCTGACACAATAGACCCTATGGCACCGGCATCCAGACGACGGTACGGTGACGCAGCCATGGCTAATTGATCCAAAGATTTAGTCGAAGCATCCAGGCTTGCCTCAATGCAACTCCAGAAATCATTAGCTTCTTTGGCGTATCTTTTAGCATCTTCATGATCTCCATAAAGTCCGGCCAAATATGCAGCAGCATTTAAACCAGCCACACCCCAAAAATCATCCCAGTAATAATAATCATTAGGTCCTAGATGTTCCGCGCTAAATCCTGGGGGTAGCAAACCGGCATGGGGCGATTGCGGTTTAGCCCTAAGTCGCTTGCGCATAATCCATCTTGCTCCCTTTTTAATGGCATCTCTCCAAAAGGGATCTGGTTTCTCACCTGTTAATTGACAGTATTTACCCATGATCCAAAGGGCCTCACCATTGGAATCCCATTCGCCATCTTGGGAAAGGAAATATCCCAAAGGAGTTTGCTTTTCCGGAAAGGTATCCAAAGCGCGTTTGACACGTTTAGTCAATCCCATACACAACATGCTGTATAGAATAAAAGCCGCATCCCTAAACCAGAACCTTCGATAGGTATATGGACCAGGATAAACTTCGTTCGGTGAAAATAAAACCAAGGTCCTAATTGAAGCATCAAATAAGAATTGAAATCTATTATCAGGAACATTTAATAAACAACTATCAGCCAGACTTTCCCGCCAGCTATGTGTAAATATGATTGAAGTTTTATTATCTTTCTCTACAGGAACATGTAAGTTCACCTCTTTGGACGTTCTTGCCTGCAAAGGGAATAATGCTGCAGCCGTGGCCAAGCCAACCTTACACTTAATATGCTTATTTTTATTCAGATCGTTTGAAAACTTTTTATCTTTATTGTTTAAGAGACTATACACATCGCCTTGCTTATAAGAAGAAAATAAGGTTTGATCAGGTATTTGATCAAAACTAATCAGCTCCTTTTTGTTAACCTTCCAAAGCTTATGATCCTCCATCTGTTCTATTTCATGGATAAAACTTATGCCCTCCGGATTATATGGCCTCAAAACAATTGCCAGCCAACCCGATTGAGAAGACTGACCCCTAATGTTTAAATTACAGAAAAAAACTCCCTCTTTTAAACTAACGTCAACATTTGAAATAATGCTCGACTGATTATTTTTAATTTCCGAGCTCACAATTAAATTATCCTTCATGATCAATCTTTGGGAAGACTGTTTGCTGTCAGAAGGAAATAATGGATCCCCATTTTCAGGAATAATCCAAGCATCAATAGACCAGCCATCCCAGAATGGGGTTACCAAACCCCTGGGATCAACTATTGGCCATTGTTTCGTGTCAGGGAGCCCAACAGCCGTCCAGTTGCGATGGGTCAAATTGATATGTGTGATAGAAAAGGCTCTTGGTATGAAAGATTCATGGACGGGATTGAATTGGCATTGGACCCAATAGGGCCAAATCCAATCAAGATTATGTTGAATAGCCTGGCTGTTGATAAGCCCCCTGGCATGAAAAATGATCCCGGCACGCAACAACTCTACCGGGACCGTTACTTCGGAGGGTTGTGCAAAATTCTGTAAATGCGAAAGCAAATCAACCGGATCTATAATTCCGTGCTTGCGAGCGGCATTACGAATGATGAATTTCCACAACAACCCTTTAAACCACATAAAAACATCCTTTTTTAGACATTTATTTAATTAGTTTATTGTGATTTTTCCATTCTCAGACTTTTTTTCCTTTCTCTCTCGTGCGATAGTAACTGTCAAAACGCCATCCTTGTACTTTGCTTCGATCTGATCAGTTTTAGCATCATCAGGCAAAGGTATCGATTGCATAAAGCTTCCAAACGACCTTTCCTGACTGTAATATTGATTATTTTTATTATCCTTCGTTTCGCTCTGACGTTCACCAGAGATAGTCAACATTCCATCTTTGTTCTCAACATTAATTTTATCTTTATCCATCCCAGGAATATCCATGGTAATAATAAACTGCTTATCGGTCTGTTTCATATCCATTCTAGGTGAAAACATCCCTGTATCGGCAAAGACCTGCCGCATATTACGATCCATTTGATTACGCATCATGATCATTTGTGCAAAAGGGTCTTGCCATTGATCATAATATGGCATTGGTGGTACCGGTGTTGTAGCCAAAACTGGTGCTGACGTGTCTTGTTGTTTATTACCAAGTTGAGATTCCAATTGATTCACTCTATTCTGCAAAGCCTGAACCTGCTCTTTTAATTGAGCCGTATCATCAGCAAAGGCCTTTGGGCCTGGTATCAATAAGCCTACGGCTAATCCTCCTACCAACATAATCTGAATTACGTTTTGTTTTTTCATAGCACCCTCCGATCTTATTTAACTGTTGATATATCCCACTCTTAAATGTAACCCGCACCTTTCTTCCTGTAGAAGAAGATTTAAAACCGAGGATTTTGAACCTCTAGGTTTCAGGTGCGGGGGGGGTATTTATTCTTATTTCCCATACATTACTTTTAACTGTGAAACATTGGGAAATGCGGGATAAAATTCTCCCTGAGGTCCAACATATCCGCTCCCTGATTTTTTAATAACAACCGTCGCATATCCGCCCGTACTATTTGGAATATTAACGGGAAACGAGTCCTGCGTATTATTAACAACAGGTGTAGCCATAACTGTCGCTGGCACAACCGCTACGGGCTTTGCAACAATTTGATACCCATGTGGTGTATACACATAATAAGTTCCATTATTCACATAATACGTCACTCCATTGATAATAACCGGTTGAAAATCTGACGGAATAGTGGTTACAGCGGCCCCCACAGGGGGATTTACCAACACATAATCGCCATCTCCAACGTAGGTATAATACAACCCATCATAATAATAGTACTTTACCCCTCCAACCCAAACCGTGAAATACCCTCCTGGAAGATGATGAAAATGCCAGCCATAATGAGGATGATCATGCCACCGATAAAAACCACGATCGTCGTGGTAATATCCCGGACCACCAATATTTAATCCCACAGACCAATCTGCATAGGAGAATTTTGAGAACGATAATAACGCCACTACTACGGAACTAAAAACTATTCTCATAATATTTGCTGTTCTAAACATATAGATACTCCTTTCTACTTGATTTTATATTTAAGCCGCACCACTCTTTTTGCAGCAGAAAATTAATCTAATACCTTTGTGATAACCCCTCCCGTACTTTATTCTTAGCGTTCTCAATAATATCTTTAATTTTTTTAATCGGCATATTCACAATCCTGACAATCTCCGAAATATCATAACCATCCAAGGCAAAAAGGCTTAATATTTGCCTTTCATCTTTTGATAACAAACTTAAAGCTTCTGTTAGCCTTTTGTTTTCTTCATCTTGGGTTAAGTAACGAAGTGCTTCTGGTGCTTCTTCACCCGGCAGTAAATCCTCCACTAAGATTCCTTCAGTTGGTTCAATTTTGCTCCACCACCATTGATCAGAATCAAAATTTGGCTCATATGAGAAATCCTTTATTTGATTCGGCTTTAACGCCTCTGACAAGGGAACAAATTTCTTTTCTTTCGAGGAAATTTGTTTAATAATTTGAAAAAGAATCTGTACTAGCCATTGATCTAGGTGCGTATCTTTTGGTCTTTGACGGTAATCCCCCCAGGCTCTCAATAAAGTTTCGTTGATCAAATCTTCAACACTCACCGCTCCAAGCTTAATATGTTCCTGAATTTCCAAATTACGGATTTCCCGGCTGGCTATCTTACGCAGCCCATCCAAATATGGCTTAAGAAGAAAAATAAATGTGTTCTTCTCTTTATCATGGATAGCTTGGTCTAAACGACTACTGATATTCTTTTTACCTTTTTTATCAATGCCCTTACGCTCTTGGCTTTTACTTTGACGTTTTTCCGTAATATAGCGATTAAGTTGACCCAACAAATTTTCAAAAGCTTCCTTCAAGGCATATAACGGGCCTTCCCATGACCTTCCTTGAACAGAAATAATCTCCGAAGGAAGGGTTAAGATGATATGGGTCTCCCATTGGTTCAAATTATCAGTGTTATGGACATTCAAATACAGTGCCGGAGAACTATCCAGTGGCCATCGTTTTAAGCGCTGAATTACTTGATTTATTTGCTCGTTGGCTTCAACCTGAAGTTCTTCACGTACATCTTCCGGCACTTTGTTTAAGTTAACCAGTTGTTTTATCTTAAAATCATTGGTTACTTGCATCTCTTTAGTATCCCTTCTTCGATAATGGACTATATTGAGATTCTATTTTTAAAATTTTCAAGCCTGACTTTCAATTTATCGAAGAAACTCAATGATTCTTCATTTTTGGTAACTTTACCTTCTATTTCGTTTATGTCTTTATTCAATTTGGAAAATTCTCCATCACGCTTGCCATATCCCAATTCTTCTGCGATCTCCAATTCGTGATTGGCCCTGTTTAATAGATCCAAGGCTTGGTTCTTTTTATCTTTCGATAATTTATCTGGTGTTGTTGTCGCTGTTATTTGTGAAGCTTGTTTAATCAAAAATTGGCTGTTTATTACCGGAATGGGGATACTATTCTCAGTAATTACTACCGTTGACAAGGTTGCCGCCAAAGAATCCTTGGCTTCCTTCAACTTATTTTCTTCAATTAACTTGGCTGCCGCTTTAATTGCCGCAGGATAGGTTGCCATAGGTAAATTAACACTGGTAATACGTATTTCACTGGCAAAGTAATCAAGCATTCGTCTTGCTTGCTGTAGATATCCATTCTTTACTAAATATTCGACTTGATCTCTTTGCCGTTTGATGTTGTCTAAATCAGCAGATAAATTCAATGTCTGCACTTGCGAATTAATAGGTAAAAAAGCTACCTGCGGAAAACTTGCGACCAAGATATCCAACTTACCTACTGCCTGCGCTAGGGCATCCAACGCTTTATCTTTTTGACCTTGATCCAAGAAATCAACAGCCTTTAAAGTTTGGTTGTAAGCATTCAAGGCTTCCTGAACGATTTTCTTTCCTTCATCATCATTTTTGACTTTTTGTTGCGCTTGAACATTTGTTTTCAGGTCATTTTGAGTAACACACATTTCTTTCTCGCTTGGATCAGAGTCTTTCGCATATAAAACATTGCTAAACACAATATTTGATAAGAAAATTAGGACATAAAATATTCCCAAAATCCTCATTGTTTTCATTTCTCGCCTCCTTCTTCTTTATTAATACTTGCAGCCAATTTCTTAAGCTACTTAAAACGATGGTTGAGTCATGTTTTTAAGAAATAGCGATCTTTTGAGGCTGTGCCTCTTGAGATTTTACAAGCGTAACTTTTAAAACCCCATTAACGTAATTTGCCGTTATTTTCTGGCGAACAACCTCCGAATTCAGTTGAAAATCTCTGCGATATTCAACCGCTATATGGCGCTCGTTATAAAGAGCGTGATATTTCTCCTCAATATTATCTTTCTTTTTTAACCCATGAATAGTTAAGTTGCTTCCCTGAAGCTCCACATTGAGTGTTTCCTTACTTACTCCCGGCATTTCAATACAAAGAACGACTTCATTTTCCGTCTCATAGATATCGACCGATGGACGAACAATATGGTTATAATTCTGTGCTACCCTATTTCCTATGAATTTGTCAAACATGCTTACTACCCTCCTCTCAAAATTTGTTTTAAAGAAGGATACATACTTCCCTCTGGTTATTTCACATCAATCTTAATTTGTTGTGGTTTAGCTTCCTCTTTTTTAGGTAAAATAAGCTCTAGGACACCATCTTTAAAATTTGCTTGGACTTTTGTTCGATCTACTTCAGTAGGTAGCGTTATGGCACGATGAAAGCTGCCATAGAACCGCTCTGTGCGGAGGTACTCGTTTTCACTAACATTTAATTCCTGCTTTTTTTCTCCGCTGATTGTAAGGATGTTCTCCTGTATGGCGACTTGTATATCTTCCTTGCTTAAACCCGGGAGATCAGCTTTAACAACAAGGTTGTCTTTAGAATCATAGATGTCAACCAATGGTGCCCATTGACCTCCTAAGAGAGATGTGTCATCATATCCTGGCCTCGAAAGAGAAAAATCAAACAGCCTGTTCATTTCCCTTTGAAGTGCTTCTAAATCCGTAAAAGGAGTTAATGTCAAATCATGATTTCTTCTAATTGGAAAATTTGTCATTTAATTACCTCCTGTTTTTAGATATTGGTTAATTCAATTGGTTCAAATTTACTTTTTAAGTATCCTTATTCCAACTGGATTGACCTCCTTTCCTTTATTATTGGCACTTATACAACTAGAGTGCCAGTTTTAAGATAAATTTTTTTATTCTTTCACGAGTTTAGAATTATCCAACTCCATTTTAAGGATGACTTTTAGCCCATCTACATTTACTTTATGTTCCTTCATATAATACCAAGCATGTTTAAGGCTTTTCAATTCACGCTTTGAATACAGCCTTGCATTACCTTGCTTTTTACGAGGGGGGCTAACAACCCCTTCTTTGTCCAACTGTTTTAGCACCCAAATTGGCACTCCCAATAATCTGCAAACCACACTACTTGTATAAAGCGGCACATCAGGATCTATTTCCATTTCCTTGAACATGTTCTTCTTTTTTCCGAGCATTTCTTTAACTTTATTCAATCTATCCTCCTTCCAACCTAGAAAAAGCATAACATATTACGAAATATTTGTCAAGTATTTCGAAATATTAATTTCGATTTGCGAAATTTAAAAGTCGCCTATGAAATCTTTTTGACTAAAATATACCGGATAAATAATCTTTTTAAATCACATTCAGTGTCAATATTGAAAAACTCTGTTAGAATCATTACCTTCTAAAATCCAAAAGGAAACCATGCTTTCAATAGAAACAATATTTTTAATCATCGCTGCATTATTATTTTTTAGTGTTGCTGCCAGCAAAGTCTCTGACCGCTTCGGCGTTCCCACACTTTTATTATTTTTAACCATCGGCATGCTTGCTGGATCAGACGGTATTGGACGAATTTATTTTAATGACCCTTGGTTAACCAAAAATTTGGGTACCACTGCCCTGATATTTATCCTTTTTTCCGTTGGATTTGAAATGGATAAAAAAGACATCAAGTCTATTTTCTTGCCGGGCCTTAGTCTTTCTACGATTGGCGTACTATTGACCGCTTTATTCGTAGGCTTATTTGCAGCTTTTTTTCTTAAATTTTCGCTGTTAGAAGGATTGCTGTTAGGAGCTGTGGTATCTTCAACAGACGCGACTGCAGTCTTTGATATTTTAAGGTCTAATAAAGTAGGATTGAAGGGAAAAATTAAACCTCTCCTAGAATTTGAATCTGGCAGCAATGACCCAATGGCTGTTTTTTTAACCGTTGGAATCATTAGTTTGTTGCAATACCCTAGCTTCTCTCCTTTTCATCTTGTTCCAGCCTTCTTTATAGATATGGGAATAGGCGCCGTGTGCGCTTTTGCATTTGGTCATGCTGGTATTTATGTCATCAACCGTCTTAAGCTAAACCACGGAGGACTTTATCCTGCATTAATTATTGCCCTTGTACTTTTTATTTATGGAGCTACTACATTTCTCCACGGGAATGGCTTTCTTGCCGTTTATATGGCAGGGATCGTAATCGGCAATGCAAATCTGATCCACAAGAAGACAATTAAATATTATTGTGACGGTAACGCATGGCTCATGCAAATTATTATATTTCTCATGCTGGGATTACAGGTTTTCCCTTCAAAGATTATCCCCGTGATCGGCCCAGGCTTACTGATTGCATTGTTTTTAATATTTTTTGCCAGACCTTTAAGTGTTTTTATTTCCCTAAGTTTAACAAAAATGAAAATGCAGGAAAAATTATTCATCTCTTGGGTAGGTTTACGTGGAGCAGTTCCAATTATTCTTGCAACATTCCCCTTATTGTCCCACATCCCCAAAGCAGATATAATTTTTAATCTCGTTTTTCTTATCGTTATTATTTCAATACTTCTTCAAGGAACCACCCTGTCTATTGTAGCCAAACTTCTCGGTGTCAATGTCCCGCTTAAAGCTAAACGTAATTACCCAATTGAAATGGGAAATTCTGAAGAAATAAATGCGAATTTAGAAGATTTGATAGTCCCTAACGATTCTAGGGCTGTTAATAAACCTATTTTTGAACTTGGAATCCCCAAAAGCTGCCTTATTGCGTTGGTTTATAGAAATGAAAAATATTTTATTCCAAATGGAAGCACTCAGCTCAATGGTGGGGATACTCTTCTTGTCATTGCAAACAAACAAGACTTGCAGAAATTTGAATCAATTCTCAATGACTTTACAGATAAAGAAATTTCTTAAGAAGCTAAATACTTACAGTCAACCACATATTCAGGAATGGGGTCAAAGATGAGAATATCGTCAGATTAAGCAAGGGTCACTGGAGGATGTTAGAACCTGTTTGGCGATTTCAACTTATCTTTGTTTATGAACCATGAGGTAACTTTAATAAGGTCGCCCAACATCATACCGCTTTAACTGTCATACAATACCTACATCGTAATACTCTACGAGGGATTCGAAATTGAATCTATTGTGTCAAGGTCAAATTATCTAATATTTATTCCGTTATTTATTCCGGTATTTATCCCGTGGACGTTCCCTTCTTTAAACTTTGCTCTGCTTCTAGCCAATTATCTAAATCAGTGCCACCTTTTTCTTGATGAATCTGATAAGCCCGAAGCTGTATAGAGCTGTCATCCGCTTCTGCTCTCGTTTGAATACCTTCCAACTGCATTGAACCGCTTACTTGATAAGGTCTATTCTCGTAATGAAATGGTGTGGCACCGTGTGCTTTGTTAAAAACTTCCTCTTCCTTACTATGATGATGAGTGTGCTTTGACATTTTCTCTCCTTTTAAAGGCTTTATGTGCTTAATAAAAAATGTTTAAGGCCTCTGTCTTTCGGCTTCTGTCGCTTACTCTGGAATAATAATGGTAGCTATCGCCGTTGGCAGGGGCCTAGAAAATTATACTAATACTCTTCCTCTGAAGTACAAACGCAATCCATATAACCACACTGACCACAAACAGCCTTCTCATCTTCATCTTTCATACCTTCAAATAAATCTTTGATAAGAACATCTTCAGGTATTAAAGACATTTTTCTACTCCTTTAGCCCATTGAAACTAAATATACGGGCCTTTTGGATTTGTGAAGCTTAAGCCACTTTCCGGCCGCTAATGAGTTGCATAATTACAACGACAACAGCAATAGCAAGCAGGAGATGAATAAACCCACCCATTGTGTATGACGAAACCATTCCTAACAACCAAAGCGCAAGCAAAATAACTGCAATTGTATATAACATATCTTTTCTCCTAGGATTGATGCTCCACCTTATGAATTTAAACCTGTTTTTTTAATGTATCTGCCGCTTTATCAATCTTATTTTTGACACTACCACGAAACTCGTCGGCCTTACCTTCAGCTTTTAACCGCTTGTTGTTAGTAAGATCACCTGCCGCTTGTTTAACACGTCCCTTCACTTTATCCATTTGACCGTCCATATCGTTCTCCTGTTTTAGATGTTTGAGGCCCATGCCTTTAGCTACTGACAGTCTGCCCTTCATTCGTTTTTCTAACCCGCTTTACTTTGACTTAAACTAACGCCTCCGATTATGCCGGCGGCCAATCCACCAATCAGAAGCCAAAGAGCTTTGTCTGTAGGCGCTCCCGTAAAAAATCGCGAAACATCAGAACTAGCCGAATGATAGGCGTTTAACCCAAACGCTATTAAAACAAATGCCACAACCAGAAGTGCAATTGAAATGCTTTTATTCATATGTTCTCCTCTTCATTATTTAAAATGATCCCTCTCAATGCCCGGGAATTTCGAACCCTAGCTACCGATTCTGTGGTGCCGTGACGACAACAGAGCTACAGCAATGTACTGTAGGGTTGTATTTTGGCAGGAATCTAAAATCAATCAATTGTACCGAGGTATAATAATGAAAAACGAACGGGTGGTTAGTTTAGTGCGGTGAATCTTGATTGATGGCAGCTATTCTTTGCAATATCTCCTCAACGTGAAAAGGCTTACTAATAATGCCGGCTACCAAGCCGGCCTTTATTTCCTTTTTGCATAACTCATCTATATTCATCATGGCGGAAACAATAAACACCGAACATAGAGGATTTACCTTTTTTGTTATTTTCAATAAATCCTTTCCATTCACACCTTTCATCTTATAATCGAAAAAGCATATATCATATTTATCTTTTCTTACAAAAATTTCCCCCTCTAAGCTGTCCGTTGTCGAATCAACGCTATACCCCTCACCACGCAAAAGCATAGTAAATGAATTACATAAGCTCGAATCATCGTCTACTATTAGAATTCTTTTAGGCATCTTTTTTCGTGGTCTTGGGCAGCGTTATTGTGACCGTTGTCCCCTTTCCCTTATCACTTTTAATGGTTAAAGATCCTTTGTGAGCCCCAACCACCTGTTTGCATAGCATAAGACCAAGCCCTGTACCTTTTGTCTTAGTGGTAAAGAAAGGGCTTGCCACATTCTTTAAATCTTTCTTTGATATCCCTTCCCCATTGTCTTTTATCAAAATTGACACCATGGATTTATCGACATTTGTCTCGATCTCTATTATGCCGGTATCACTATGTACCGCCTCTAAGGCGTTATGCAGGACATTTTGAAATACCTCTTTTATCTGAACGGAGTCTGCCTCAATCGTCAGGTCCTTCGTGCAATCTATTTTATCCTTTATAGATATTTTTCCGATCGTTAGCTTTTGGACCGCCTCATCAATAACACTCCTAAGAATTTCGTTCAGCTTGACGGGTTTACAGTGAATTTTTGTTTCCTTCGAATACTTTAAAATATCATTAATTATCTGGTCGCTTTCAGAAACCCGTGAGCTGATAACAGTTAAGATTTCTTCAATGAGAGGAGGGTCATTAATTGCTTTCTTAATACGGTGTATTCCTATTGCTATATCTGCTAAGGGATTGCGCAGCTCATGAGCGACTGTTGCGGACATGGTCCCTATAACAGAGAGGT
>Ga0302320_10019492_pt1 | contig 13599 bp, 19 predicted proteins | sample Bog_T0_3_FD_202130 | JGI IMG/M metagenome (GOLD analysis project Ga0302320, IMG submission 202130) | Peat permafrost microbial communities from Stordalen Mire near Abisko, Sweden - Bog_T0_3 | ecosystem: Environmental > Terrestrial > Soil > Wetlands > Peat | place: Sweden: Abisko, Stordalen Mire...
AAAAAAAAAATTTAATAAATTATAAAGGTTGGTTTATAATTAATTCCTATGTTACCCTTTAAATTTTATTAATTTTTTTAAAAAAACAATAAAATACGAATTGGTGGGGTGCTTTGGTTGCAATCGTTTTTGCTAGTTATGCCATTTTTTGGAAAAATAGTGCCAACTTCTAAACAAGGCTACAAATTGAACCTTTCTTTTTGTTTTATTTTTGATATTATAAAAAACTTCTATTTTTATTTTAATGCCAAATTCATTAATTTGAGAAATAAAAACTCCACTTTTAATGTTTTATTCTTCTCAAAAACCTTCAGAAATGAGCAAATCCTTTTCCAATGAGAACATTTTTAATTTTCCTTCTCTCAAAAATTCCAAAATTCCTCTTCTTCCAAAAACCAAGGACAAGTTCAAAGTCTCCTCTTCCTTAGAACCGGATCAAAACTATTCCCGCAAACTCATTCCAAAACTTCAAAAACTCAATAAAAATGCCAAAAATAACACAAACCTATTAATAAGTTCATCCCTGATCGACCTCCATCCTAAAATAAAGGAAGCCGATTTTTTTAACAATTTTATGAAGAGGAACAGCTTCGAAAATAAAGAAAAAGACTTTTCTAAGAGATTATTGATAAGAATCGAGGAAAACAATAAGAAATATTCAATAGAGGAAATACTAAATTTCACAAATGAGGACTTGGAAACCAATTTTGAAGACCCTCATAAACCTATAGTTTTTTTGAATACAATCAAAAGAAAATTTATTTGAAAATTTTTTAACATGGTTTCCCATAAATTCATAACTTTTTCTTTTATAATTCAATTTAAGCTTTATTTTTACTTATCTTTTTCTTAAAAATTATCAATAAGTGAATAACACTTCAAAATATGTTTTCTCTTCATCCCCTCTAATTAAATTCTGAGCAAATTCCTCAAAGTTCATCAATTCCTTAAAAGTTTTATTACACAAAACCCAAATCCTCCAAAATTAATACCTGATTTCCAGTATTTATTTCAAATATCAACTTCTTAATAAATTTCTCCCTCAAACATTCCAATCCTTCTTTTACCTCTTCTTCTTTTTCGAATTCATCAAACCAGGTTTCATACTTTTAAAATTCAATTAAAATATGCATTTCAAAATTACATTAATAAAAGAATCCAAATCAATATTTTCTCCTAAATCTTCTCTCATTTTCTCAGCATTTCTTTCTCCCAGCACTGGAGAATTTAATAAAACCATGGAATTCATGAAAAGTTTCCAATTAATCAAATTATTCCCATTCAAATCTATTTTTTCCAACCCTTTCTTCACCTGTTCTTCTTTCAAATCTCGAATTTTTCCAGGCAAATTCGCTCTAGTCTCAGCATTTGCTTTTCTCCTTAATAAATATTCCTCCAAAACCGCCCTTTCAATGAAAGACTCATCACTGGTCAAAGTTCTGAGATCTTCCAATAGACCTTTCAAATCAGTGATGAGAAATCGATGATTCTTGGGTGTTTCAAAAATGGGGAAAAAATATGGATTTGATATTAAATAATGAAGAGGTTTATATATTTGGGAGACAGGAGGATGTTCTTGAAGTTTCAAGCTGGATTTTTGTTGGTTTTCTATGGAATTTCGAATGAAATTGAGGTAATTGTAAATTTCCTGATTCTCGAATTTGATTCCATTGATGATCCAATCATCAAGTTTGCTATATAATCCAGCAGCTAAAATTCTCATTTCCTTGAGTTTGGAAACGCTTATGAGCCATAATTTGTAGACTTTTTGCTTTGCAATTTCTTGTTCTTTCATCATTGCTTTCAGGCATTCTTCATTGATCTTTTGGAGGAAGTCAATATTGGTGCTGAGACTTTCTCTCTTTATTCTATTGTTTTTCTTATATTTCTTATCTATTTACAAGTATTTTTAATATAAGAATAAAGAAGTGTAAGAACTTTTCTGAACATGAGGCACTGCTTTCTCTATAAGATCATAGGTGTTTTCGAAGATCCTTTGCATTTTGGGGAAAGAATCTGGTTTTCCTTTGATTTCTAAACCGATGTCTGCTTCTTTACCTTCAAAAGGATCGATAATCAAATGTTCGATAAAATCTCCCATGGGTCTATTTTCAAAGAAGGAGTAGAAATTCTGAATTATCAAGAGACTTTCCAATAATTTATTCACTTCGATCTGCATAAGAAGTTGAAGATCAGACATTATTTTCTCCATTTCTTCCTCGATCCAGCCTGAATTCACTATATTTTTTCTTTCAGCTATTGAGGTGTTTTTTCTATTTTCTAATGAATTCCATAAAGATTCATATAAAGTGTTGAGATGATTGTTGATATACTCCTTTGCCGACTTTTCTTTAACCATTCCAGGATTCTCTTCAAGGAAATGGTTGTAGCTTTCTTGGAATTTTTCAATCTCAATTAGATGAGTGTCTCTTTTTTCAAGGATTTCAAGGAAGCTGCGTTGTAGTTCTCTTATTTTCAACACAACAAGATGCCTTAATTAATTAAAACAATTAAATATCATATTAATAATTCTATATGAATAAATACCTGTTTTCTTTCATCTTATTCAAAGTCTTATAAATTTCCTTCAGATAATTGTTTTGGGTCTCATCCCATATGGTCCATACCATTTTTGAAGAATCTGAATCCAAAGATTTAGGTTCAAAACTTGGTCCCTTATTCTCATTAGTATTTTCCTCTATTTCCTTTTCAATTTCGTTTTGTTTATCTCCAATAAGCACTTCATATTCTTCATGTTTTTCATTTAGAACGATTCCTATATGCTTATCGATCCTTTCAAAAACTTCAAATAATTTCCCGTGTCCTTCAATTTCTTGAGAGACCTTTCCGAATCTCTGATACCAAATATTCATTTCTCCCAGATTTTTCAAATAATCTTCAAACATTTCTTCAGCTTTCCCATCAGAAAACTCATCAACCACAGGAACCAATCTTTCAATCAAACCTTTTACATCACTTGGAGGAGGATTATCTTCAACATGATAGATAATCTTTGTTTGAGGGTCTTGCTTTCTCCCTTTTATTCTTCTTGTCATTTCCTCTGTAGTAATTGACAGATTAAGAATAAAATCTAATCCAGAAAGGAGATTTTCCTCTAAAATATCAGTGTTTTCTTCTGGATGTGAGAGCACCCCGACTCTTTGTTTTTGGAACTCACCTTCTTGATTTTTTCTCTCTTCGAGATCGATATGTCCCATGAGTTTTTCTTCAAGTAATTTAGCCTATATTAATAGATATTAAATAATTAAATTTTATGGTAATTAAAATTTTGAATAAAAAATCTAAAATTAATTACTTGGTTGATATTCTTTGGATAATTGATAATTGCAAAACCTTTTGTAAAATAAAAAGGATTTTTATTGATGAGATCCTGCAATTTTTCCTCGGGACTATGTTGAACCTCTTCAACTGCAACAGGAACAGGGGCTCCTTTTTTCTGATTGCTTTTTGCCTGTGTTTTGACTGCTTTTTTGGCTTTTTTCTCTGCCTCTTCTTGTTGTTTTTTGATTTCCTTGAGTTTTTCAGCTGCTTTATTCTTTTCTTCCCTGATCTCAATTTTTAAATCTTCAGTACTTTTTTTTGGAAAAATGCTTTGAATCTTCATCAGAATTGCATCCATTAAAATTTCATCATTGTAACCTATATTATTATCAATCAAGCCTTTTGCTTTTATCCCAAGATTTCTCAGTTCTGGCATATCTTTCACCACTTCTTCCAATTTTTTATCATTTTTTTCAGGTTTTTTCTTGGGTTTTTTTGGGTCTACAACTTCTTCAGGTGGAAAAGCATAAATTAACGCTTCTTTTATGATTTCTTCTGGTATAATGGGTTCTATCCCATATTTTTGTTTCAAAAGATTCGCGAAAGTCTTTTTTCCTGCCAATGGAACTCCTAGAAAAGATAGTTTTAAAGGCAAATGATTAGGGAAATCCGGTTTTGGGAGTTCTTCCTTCCGTGGGAACAAGTTATCAATGATTCCGAATAGAATTTGTCCTAAGAAAGGGTTGTTTTGATTTTGCAGGAGATTTTCTATGGAGGAAACATGGAAATAAGGAGCCCAATCGCCTACATTAAATAGATATTCATTCATTTCTTGATCCATTTCCTCTTCAATGAGTTTGGAAGAATGATGATTTAGAGCATATTTCGAAGAATCCTTGGTATTGAAGATATCAAACTTTTTATGGGTGATTAATGGTTTATTGGCTAGAAATTGAGTCATTGCAAAAGTCCAATAAGTGCTTTCGATATAAAGCTCAGGGCGATTGAGATTGTCTCTATAGCATATCTTTTTTATTTATATATTAATAATTAGATGATCAAAATAGATAAAAATAGATAAAATTTTTTACATCTGATAAATCAAGGATAAATTTCATGATATCATTACAGATTTCCTTATGAATTTGTTGCTTCTTTATTTTTTTCTCAAGATTTTTCTCTCGATAAAATAAGGATAAATGGTGATATTCATCCTTTCTATTTTCTTCGATAATTCTTTCTTCTTCCTTCATTTTCGCTTGATTCTGAATAAATAATTCTTCCATTTCCTTCTTTCTATTTTCTTCATGAACCTCACGATCGGCACAAATCATCGCCTTATATTGGTTTTTCCTCCATTTTCCCAAACAATCATTGAAATTCTTTTCCCATCTTATAAATTTTCAATTAATCATTGTTAATTACCTCTTTAATCAAAAGCAAATGAGTTTCCAGCAGATTTTCCTGTTCTTTTTTTGCATCTGTTTCCTTTGTTAATCGTTCTTGTTCGACTTGTATTTTTCTTCTTCTAATGTCTCTTTCCCTTTTTGCGTAATCCGCCTGTTTCTTTCTCTCTTTGATTTTCATCATCGCTGCAACTGCGCTGAATTTCGCCTTTTCAGCTTTTTAATTATTTAAAAAATGTTTAATATAAAATTTTCTTACGTTTGGTCTTTCTTTCCGGATCATGTTTCAATTCAATCCCCAATTTTTGACAATTGAGATCGAAATAATTCATGCTTTCTTTTTGAAAAGTATGAACTTCTTCATTCTCGTTAAGGATTTTCATCTTCATCCTATTCGTGAGAAAGTCCTCAAGTTTGGTCTCCTTGAATAGTCTTGTGGTTTTAATTTCCTGGTTCTTTTTCCAGTTTTGGTATTGTTCAGCCTTCTTTTCGAGGATATAAGCCTTGTTTTTATTCAATTTCATTCGTTCAAATTCGCTCAATTCATGAATGGCTTGGGCTTCTCTAAAGAGTTCTTCATCTTTTAATTGTTTTACCTAATTAAAAAATTTCCAATATAAAAACATTATAAAAAATGAAAGAACTTCAAGAAGATGACGGTATTTTTCCTCTTTGAATTTGGATAGTGATTCTTCGATTTTCTGGATTTTGGGAGGAATTTTCAAATCTTTGTCTTCATATTTGGTAAAGGATTTGAGGAGATGTCGATCGGAAGTGTTGTTGAGTGATTTGGAGAGTGTTTTCTGGAAGTTTTGAGAGGTATACCTAGAAAAAAAAAGTTAGAGATAAGAAATTTTAGTTAAAAGAAGAAACATTTATTTTCAACAGAAGTTATAATTTTTTGTTTTTTTAAAACAAAATATATCATTTATTCAAAAATTATTCAAAAATTTAAATTATCATATATTAAACAAAAATCGAGAAAAAAGAATACTGATATATTTTTTTTTTTTATTTATTCATTCTAATGAAAATCTGGTATAACAGTTTTTAGAATATGATTGCTCCTTTAAATTCAAAGTTTTTGCGCATTCCACTAATTTCATGTTTAGTTCTTCCCTTTCCTTGGGTTTTAAAGGAACCAAATATCTAGCATTTTCCACAAAAATATCAGCATTTTTCTTTAAAATTTTCAAAAAATCTGTTTTTTTTATATAAGCTCCATGGATGAACCCCAAAACTGCAACATCGAAAAACCCTTGCAATTTTTTTTTCTCGCAAATTTTATCAATATCTTCAAAAATCGGGATTATCTTCAGGTTGGTTCCTTTTAAAGCGAGCAATTCTTGGAAAAAAACGAATTTTTCCAATTTTTGAGTTTCTTTTTTCATGTTCAGTTCTGTTTTTTTTTCTGGGATGACAGTTTCCTCTTCTTTTTTCACCTCCTCTTCAACTAATTCAGGAATTTCAGGCATTTTCTCGTTTAGTTTTTCTGCATTTTCCTTCATTTTTTGAAATTGTTCTTCTATTGGAGCTTTATATTGTTGTAGGCTTTGAATCCTGGTGATATAGTAACTGACATTGAATTCAGAAACAGCACATGAATGCTAAATACAACCCATATAATTTTGAATGTTTTTACTGAAAATTTATACACTAATATGTTGAGTGTTCATTATTTTGAACAAAACGGTTTTTTCAGGCTCATAATCGGTTTCCACTCCGAAGGTAATATATGGACTCACAATGATATCTCCCCAGAAACCTCTAACTAAACAACTTTCTTTTGAAATTTTCTTCAAATATGATTTTTTTATTAAAGTTTATGGTTTTTATTAACCTTTTTTGCAGGTAAATAAGAAGACATTGTTCGATTGGGAATCAAATATGAGCTAAATCGAGATTCGAAAGCCACACCAGATTGTCTCCATTCACGATAATGAGTGAAATTTATGATACTTGCCTTATTAATAAATTTGTCGAAGTTTATATAAAAAAATCTCTATAATATTAAAATACATATTCCTTCAAATTCACTGTATAATCCCAATCAATGAGATTAGTTCTAAAATCATAACGCTCTTTATAATGATATCGTAAACGTTGATCTCTTAATTGTTCAATATTGAAGGGGATTTTAGAGTTCCAGGATTTGAAAATATCCACAAGATCGTCTTTTTCTTTAAATTTCAGCTGTGAAAGGTCCAATATATTTTTAAGTCCGCTTTGATGTTTCTCTTCATCATTAATTAGACTTGGATTGTTTTTAAATAAAGAAAAACCTAAAGTATGATCATATTATCTACTTTATGAGTTCAGGAATCAACGAATCGAGAAAAATAGCTGATTTTTCACGAACCAATGCATTTCCATAAAGATCCAAGAAAAGTTCCATGATTTCTCGAACTCCAAGGCTTGAAATATGAAGGAGTAAAAGAAAAAGAAGATCTCTGGCCATTGGTTCTTTTTCCTTTTCATGAATGTAAATCTAAAATTTTTCAAAGGAATTCAGATAATTAAAATTATTTAGGTGAGAACATTGATGGGCTTTTTTAAAAGGGGACTTTCACAGTTATCAGCTAATGTTTTCATTAAATGACGAATGTCATTGGTTCCTGATAGAAATATGTTAATGGTTTCAATATCAGGGGGGAGGCATTCCAAGAAGTTGATTGAAGGGGAAAATCCCCAATAATGAATAAAACCTATTGATTCGAGAATATCCATATTATTTCGAAGTTTCAAATTAATTTTTCAAATATTTAATTTTTTAAAGGATTAAAATTTCACTATCTTTTTTTCTTAAAAAATGATTAAAATATAAAAAGACAGAATTCAAAATATAAATAATTTTAAAAATGCAAAGTTTCCTTGAAGAACTCAAAATAAAAAGTTGCTTTCAAATCGGCGGAATCATTGCCCTTGATGGTGTCCCCAAAAGGCGAAAATTTCCCAACATGAAAGCGAAATTAAAAATAACAGAACATCATTTCTTATGGATTTTGAATAATCCAAACCTTTCCTGTTTTTCAATATTATTTTACTTCTACCCTATCCAAGTAACATTTCTTTTAAAAATTTTACCCAATGATTTCCTTAGAATTACCGAGGGTTTTCCGAAAATCTGTTGACAATATATAATCAAAACTCTTTCATTAAGGTTTCAATAGAGGCAAATAACACCTTATCCCTAAAGATTGGGTAATGAAATCATTAAATATTTAAAAATGGATGAGATTTTTTTTAAAAAGTGATGAAAATTACTTGGTGCAAAAAATCAGAATTCATGATTGGAATTCTTTCATCCTAAACATTGATTTAAACAAAACATCGTTTATGAACATAAATGGAGCAAAAACCGTACTTGCAGTTCAGAAGCAGCTTTTTGACCAATTCATGCAAGACAAAAATTTTTACGCAAAATTCGGTATTTATTTTTCCTTTCTATTTCCATTGTTATATTTCAAACAAAGGGGACAAAGATGAAAAATTTTCTTTTAAAGGATTGATAGCCAATTTCTTTATTTTAAATTGTGAAATCAATGAAGAACTCCACATTGGATTCACCAAAAAAGCTATTTCCCAAGATTCCTATTTCAATTTCAATGAATCTTATATTATTCCCTTTGATAAAATGGAAGATTTATTGACTTGGACTCCAAATGATCCTTTAAATGTGGCCACTGTTCCAATGAAGAACGTCCAAAGAAACCCAGTAAAAATGCTGAAATATTAAAATTTCATTTAACATTCGTTATTTAAAGAAAAAGGTCAAATCATTGATGTGCCATGATATGAAAGGAGGATATGTCGAGGATTCTTGGCTTTATGGTTATAACACAAGGTAAAACTAAATTTAAAAAGAAAAAAAATCTTAAAAAATTATTTTTTTATCATAGCAATTCATCATATCGATTCTTCAATTTCAATCATATTGATTATTTCATCTATTTTAGCCATTTTCTACTAACTATACCACCTCCTGCATGGACAAACATTTGCCATCAATTTGGAGTATTAAGTTTAGGAGTTATCATCACAGAAGGTGAGGGAGGAGTTTCTTTGAATTACAAACTCCTTCAAGGTCACAATAATAACCGTATCTAATTATAAATTACTATATAAATTCATTAAAATTCCAAATTAGCTTATTTTTACGCTGATGCTCTAATTGATATCTGCAAATATTACAAATTTGATGGGTATTTGATCAATATTGAATCTGAGTAAAACATTCTAATTATTTCTCACAAACAATCTAAAAATGCTAAAAAGTGTTCATGATTTCAATGTAATGGTTCAGTGGGTCGCTTACATTACTCAGAGAATCCATGAAGTCATCCCAGGATCAATCATTATTTGGTATGATAGTGTTGTTCCAAGCGGAAAGGTTCAATGGCAATCGGAACTAAATTCTCAAAACTTCAAGTTTTTTGATGCATCAGATGTTTTCTTCACTGATTATCATTGGAATCTTGATAAATTGAAAAGATCTGTTCAATGTGCAGGTCCTCAAACTTTGAAACTTTTTCACGGAATTGATGTTTGGGGAAGAGGAGCCTTCGCAGGAGGTCAATACAATACATGGCAAGGCTGCAAGGTATGATTTTATAAATTATTTATTAAAAAATATTTTATTTAAAAAGGCCTGTCAAGATCATAATTGTTCAATCGCACTATTTGGCCAGGCATTTACATATGAAAAGTCAACTTCAAGGGAAACATTTCTTTTGAACGATGATAAATTATGGTACGGGGACAATTTTGTCAGGTTGTTTATTCCCAAGGAAAATAAGTGGTATATAGAAGTGAACAAAGGTCAAGGTTGGGACGTTTTTTATGACCAAGGGATGGAATCTGAAGTTGCAGTGTTATAAATTTTTCAAGAAAGAATTTCTAATTGTTTTAAAAAATATTTTAGCACTTCTTTTGAATTATGTGTGAGATCTTATTCAGCAGACCTATCAGTCTGTGGAATAAACGTGGCTCAAGAACATGCTGTAATTGAGTTTCAATTTATGGTTCAAGGCACTCCTCCTAAAGTTGAAGACAAATGGGTGTTTAATTTAATTTTGTTTTGATTTTACATATTATGATTTTAAAATAGTTAGCCGTAATTGAACTCTATGATAATCAAAACAAATTCATTGCTTCAATTGATAGTCACAACAAAGAACTTTCCTATGTAGTTCAAAACTTCTCCCAAATGTTGGATAGAGCTACTGGGGAATGGACTTCCCATTGTTTGTCCATCGATTTTGCTAAAATGCCCAATGAGCAGAGAAATCGTGTGCGTTACGCAAAATTTATTGAAGCAGGACAGGATATTGAATACTGGGCTGGCCATTATGGAGCGAGGTTTTGCCGGGAAGAAATGATAATAAAGTCAAATGATCCTGTCAAGGATATGACGAAATATTTAAAGACGAGGAGAATTATGGAGCTTCCAATTCATACTTATTTCAATGAAGGACAAGGGCTTCATTATTGGACTGATGGGTTGATGCAAGTTTTTCATCCTTTGGTTTATAATAATCTGAATGATTTCGATTATATTTTTCCATATAGAACTAAAAAGGTTGCTGTTGAAATTTTTTTATTCACTATTTATTCTAATTATTTCATTTTGAAAAGATCTCAAAATTAGATGGTTTCCCTTTGTTAGAACCATATTTTAGTACAAAAATTTGTAATACCAACGCTTGGAATGGTGGATCTTCTGTTGAAATATCAGGCAGTTTGAACCAAAACTATGTTAAAAATTTCTTGATTTTAATTAATGAACTTTTTTATTTATTTAAGAGAACGATAATCAAAATGTTCAAAGTAAATATCCCAGTCGAAAATGATCATGAGCTAAATGTTGATCTTAATATTTGGGGCAGCAATCCAAAGGTATTAAAGTTATTACAAGAAAATTAAAACATTTGATAGATATCAATAGAAATAATCCTCTCAATGAAAAATAAAAAAAAAATAACAATGTCAATGACCAAATCTAATTCCATGGCTAATTGGATCTCTGTAAAATTCTTCCAAAAATTCAAAAATCTTGAAGAAAGCAATGCTGTCCGAGGCATTTTCTTATGTCTCTATAATGATTCCAATTCTAAAGTTTTGAAATTTCTTGAAAAATTAAACAATTATATTTTAGGTTGATTATTGCTTCAGATTGGGTGGTTTTTCTTGTTATGATCATTTATATAAGAAGAAAATTGAGGATATAGAGTTGAAAAATACGCCTAAATTCATAAAAACAATTCAAGCCAAATACAATTATCGAACAATAGTCAAACGAAAACCTAATGTAAAGCATTTCGATCTTTTTGTAGAACTCAATGTCTCTGAAGCAATAATGAAAGAGATTAAATATTTCAGGATTTATGAGTAAAATTCAAAAAAAAACTTGACATAACAATAGTTTTTTAAGCTTAAACAACATCTGGCTTTTGAATACAAGACATAGCTACTTCCAAATTGAAAACATGAAGGATTATTTATCAAAAGAAGTTGGAATTAAGATCCAATTGGTTCTTAACAACGGATTTCACATGAAAGCCGAAAACATAAGTCCTGTGATTTTGGACAAGTCAAAAATCATGTCATTCACCAATATTTTAGAATGAATAACCATGCAATAAAAAAAAAAAAATTGCAAATTAAAACAAATTAAATGATAAAATTCAAAAATATATAAAAAAAAAAAAATCTCAACTGTTTTTCAAAACGTAAAATAAAAACTAACGAAATTTCAAATGAAAAAACAACCCTACTCAACAGTCTACGATCCAATTTACACATCCTACCGATCGCCTTCTCCTGAGATTCAAAAGCCTTCAAAAATCGAGACTTCCTCTAGCAAATCCCCGAATCCTTATCGTCGTCCTGCCGATACTTTCAATCCTTTAAGTCCCGATAACATAGATTATCTTGTAAACAAGCATTTATTAGATTCCAATTCCAAAGAACCTCAGCAACACTCCAAAGTTTCCTTTGAATCCACAGTCTTACATGAGCCACTTGCTAATAAAAGCACTTATAATTATAATAGAGAACAAGAAAACGTCTATGGAAATAAAGTGAATCCTTCAAAAGCTTATGTAAACGCAATGAAAGCATTGCAGTTGAAGATAAAAAGTTTGGAGGAAGAAAATAAAGAGATTTTGCAAGTAATGGAAGAGAGGGAAAAGGTAAAAGAAGGAGAGATTGCGAATTGCATCAACGAAGTTCAAGAAAAAGGAAGGATCTTTGAAGGTTTAGAAAGAAATCTCAAGGATAAATTGTCCATAATTGAGAAGGAACGAAATGATTATGAAAGGAAGCTATTCCTGGCGCAAAAAGAAGTTGAAAGACTCAAAGGGGAGTACAATGGTTTAGATCGGAAATATGAGGAGGAATTCAAGAGTTATTTAGGTGAAAAGTCTGAAATGAAGGCCATTTTGAAGCTGAAAGAGGATAAATTGGAATTGGTTGAGAGAGAAAATCGGGATTTGAAAGAAGAGATTGTTGAGCTGCGTCGAGGAAAGCAAGGAATGGAACTTGATTTCCTAAATGGGTCTGAGGAAAATAAGAGATTCTTGCAAGAGTTGAAAGACACTATTTCAACTCTACAGAAGGAAAAGGAAGACTATTTCAGGGAATTTAGTCAGAAAGAGAATGAATTGAAGAAACAACTCGAAATTGAAAGAAATGAAAAGAATTCAATCGGAAAAGAATTAAATGAGTTGAGGCTATTAAATGATAAAACGGAAAGTGTGTTAACGGAAACGAGGTATCAGATAAATCAGAAAGAGAATGAATTGATGCTCTTAAGAGAAAAAGTGAAGAATTTGATTAAAGAAAAAGAGAACAACATGAAATTCATTGAAAACAAGCCTCAGATCTTGAGGAAAAACGATTTATATAGGATTTCAGAGGAAGGGGATAAGCAAAAAGACTCTTTGCAGGAGGAATATCATAAAGGAAAAATCTCTAAATATAATAAAAATTATGAAAATCAAACCCAAAGGACTGTGAATACTTTAGGAAGCGAAGAAGAAAGCATCAATATAAAGGATCAGAGAAATGTGAAAAAAAAATTGTTTGAAAATAATAATAATTTAAATGAGGAGAAATTCGATAAGGAATATCAATTTTATGCCATGAAATCCAAGCAAAAGAATACAAAATATGATATGGAAAGCATTGTGGCCTCGATCATCCAATTGGAAAAGGAACTCGTGAAATATATTGAGAGATACAAATTTTTATCAAGCAGATTAACAGTAATTTTCGTTTTTTCATATAAAAATTTTAAGTTTTTCTTTCATTTTGTGTTTTATTTTTGCGACTCGTGGAAAGGAATACGAAAATGACAGCAATGAAAGTGCAAGGATTCGAAACGAAATGGCAGAAATGAATGAAAGCATCCATAAAATCAATCAGGAAATCTTTGAATTGAAGAAATTGGAAGAATCTATGTTGGATAAATAAATAAACACTAATAATAAGTCATTGAAAAAATAATGAAATTTTTGAAAGAAAACATTTTCTTTCTTAAATAAATACTAGGCTCATTTTTTAAAATATTTAAGAATTTAATATAATATTTTTTTTTTTTTTTTTTTTTAAAATCCAAATTTTAATAGTATTTAAAAAAAAAAAAAAAAATCCTTGAGCAGAGAAATAAGAATCTGATTTTTTTACAAAGCACATTAATGGGTGTGTTTTTTAAAAAAAAAAAATTTCAATTAACTAACTGACAACAAATTTATCAGTTATAAATAAAGCTTCATCCAACACTTTAAACGCTTGCCTAAGTTCTTCCTCTTTAACTGTCAAAGGTGGATTGGTATGAAGGATGTGCGAATTATTATAAGCAAAAATCCCATTTTCCCGTAAAAACTCTTGCAGCTTAACCATAGCATCTGAG
>Ga0302320_10019494_pt1 | contig 13598 bp, 10 predicted proteins | sample Bog_T0_3_FD_202130 | JGI IMG/M metagenome (GOLD analysis project Ga0302320, IMG submission 202130) | Peat permafrost microbial communities from Stordalen Mire near Abisko, Sweden - Bog_T0_3 | ecosystem: Environmental > Terrestrial > Soil > Wetlands > Peat | place: Sweden: Abisko, Stordalen Mire...
AGTCGATCGATTCGTCCGCGGTCGGCACGTCCGAGCCGCCGGCGGACAGGCGCGCGCAAATCGAATCGGCGATCGCCGAGTTGCGTCCGCATCTGCAGCGCGACGGCGGCGACATCCAATTGATCGCAATCGACGGCGACATGGTGATTGTCGACCTCAAGGGCTCGTGCGCCGGTTGCGCGCTTTCGTCGCTCACCCTGGCGGGCGTCCGCAAGCGCCTGATCGACCTTGTCGGCAGGCCGCTTCGCGTCGTGCCGCTGTCGGCCGTTCCCATCCGCCTCGAGACGCGGCAATGAGCGCGCCCATCGTCATCAACGACACGACCCTGCGCGACGGCGAGCAGGCGGCGGGCGTCGCCTTCCGCAGCAGCGAGAAGCTGGCCATCGCCCAGGCGCTCGACGCCGCCGGCGTCACGGAAATGGAGGTCGGCATTCCCGCTATGGGCGCAGAGGAACAGAACGACATCCGCGCTGTGGCGAGGCTCGGCCTCAAGGCGCGGGTGATCACCTGGTGCCGGATGCGCGAAGACGATCTGAGCGCCGCGCTCGCCTGCGGCGTCCAGATGGTCAACATGTCGATCCCGCTGTCCGATCAGCAACTGGCGCGAAAACTTCATCGCGATCGCGCCTGGGCGCTGGCGGAGATCGATCGGATGGTTCGCCTGGCCCGCCGGCAAGGGCTGGAAGTCGCGGTTGGCGGCGAAGACTCATCCCGCGCCGATTCCGAGTTTCTCATTGCCGCCGCCAAGACCGCCGAGGCGGCAGGCGCACGACGCTTTCGCTTCGCCGACACGCTCGGCGTCATGGATCCCTTTGTGACGCTCGACGTCTTCCGCAACCTTCGCGCGCAAGTGTCGTGCGAGCTGGAAATCCACGCCCACGACGATCTCGGACTGGCGACAGCCAATTCGCTCGCAGCGGTCATGGGCGGCGCGACGCATGTGAACACGACGGTCAACGGCCTCGGCGAACGCGCCGGCAATGCGCCGCTGGAAGAAGTCGTGATGGCGCTTCATCACCTCCATCGTCGTCCGACCGGCATAGAACCGCGGCGATTGGCGGAAGTCTCGCGCCTGGTCGCGCGCGCGTCTGGACGTCCGGTGTCCGAGGGCAAGAGCATCGTCGGCGACGGCGTGTTCACCCATGAGTCGGGCATTCACGTGCACGGGCTGCTGCGCGACCGCCACAATTATCAGAGCCTTGATCCGGCGGAGCTGGGGCGCGAGCATCAACTGGTGCTCGGCAAACACTCAGGCACGGCGGCCGTCCTTCATATCTACGACGGATTCGGACTGCCGGTGGCGAAGGAGCAGGCCGAGGCGATCCTGAGGCGCGTGCGCCGCTTCGTCGACTTCACCAAGCGCGCCCCGAGCGACGCCGATCTCTTCCGCTTCTATCGAGAGACCGCAGATGCGCCGCGCGTGTTGAGCGAGGTCGCCCATTGATGAGCCAGCTCCTGCGGGATCTCGCCGAGCTTTCGAGCGCCGAAGACTTCTTCGCCTATTTCGATCTGACGTTCGATCCCAAAGTTCTGGCGGTGAGCCGACTGCACATCCTGAAGCGTTTCCACGACAGCCTGTCACGCGTCGACGGCCTGCAATCGCTCGACGACCCGTCGAAACGCGACCTCTATCGTCGGCAGCTGGCCGACGCCTATTCCGAATTCGCCGCAGGCGCCGCGCCAACCGCGCCCGCGTTTCCGGGACTCGGGCGGATGGGCGGAGGATTCGTCGCTTTGTCGAATGTGCGTCGCTCGAAGACTGCGGCGCCTGAGAGCAAGACCAGCGAAGGTGCGGCGCGATGAACCCCAACACGCAGATGATCACCGTCGACGGCAACGAGGCCTGCGCCTCCGTCGCCTACCGGATGAACGAAATGGCGGTCATCTATCCCATCACGCCGTCGTCGACGATGGGGGAACTGGCGGACCAGTGGATGTCGGAAGGCCGGCTCAACCTTTGGGGCCGCGGTCTCGATGTCGTCGAGATGCAATCGGAAGGCGGCGCGGCGGGGGCCGTGCACGGCGCTTTGCAGGCCGGCGCTCTGGCGACGACCTTCACGGCGTCGCAAGGGCTGTTGCTGATGATCCCGAACATGTACAAGATCGCCGGCGAGTTGACGCCGTTCGTGATGCACGTCACCGCGCGGACCATCGCCACGCATGGGCTGTCGATTTTCGGCGATCATTCCGACGTCATGGCGGTGCGTCAGACCGGCTTCGCCATGCTGGCGTCGAACTCGGTTCAACAAGCGCAGGACATGGCGGCGATCGCCCAGGCGGCGTCCTTACGCGCGCGCGTGCCGTTCGTGCATTTCTTCGACGGTTTCCGCACCTCGCACGAAGTGGCCAAGATCGCGCCGCTCTCCGACGACGACCTGCGCGGCATGATCGATGAAGGCGAAATCTCCGCGACGCGTCGTCGCGCGCTCAGCCCCGATCATCCTGTCTTGCGCGGCACCGCGCAGAATCCGGACGCCTATTTCCAGGGGGTCGAGGCCCGCAATCCCTTTTATGACGCCCTGCCGGCGATCGTTCAGGGCGAGATGGACCGCTTCGCCGCGATCTCCGGTCGACAGTACAGGCTGTTCGACTACGTCGGCGACCCCGACGCCGAAGAGGTGATCGTCGTCATCGGTTCTGGGGCCGAAACGGCGGAGATCACCTCCGAGCGGCTCAATCGCGAGGGCCGCAAGACGGGGGTGCTCGAAGTGCGGCTGTTCCGCCCGTTCGCCGTCGACGCCTTCCTCGAGGCGTTGCCGCGGTCAGCGCGCAGGATTGCGGCGCTGGACCGCTGCCGCGAAGCGGGAGCGGTCGGCGAACCGCTCTATCAGGACGTGGTCGCCGCCCTCGCCGAAGAACGCGCGCGCGGCGGCGTTTGTCGCGAAGTCGAGCCGTTGACGATCGGCGGACGCTATGGCTTGGCCTCGAAAGAATTCACGCCGGCCATGGTCAAGGCGATCTACGACGAACTGCGGGTGGAGAAGCCGAAGCGACGCTTCACGGTCGGCGTCACAGACGACGTCGGCGGATTGTCGCTCGCTCTCGACGAAGGTTTCGCTTTGGACGCCTCGGACGAGTTCCGCGCCGTCTTCGTCGGTCTCGGCGCGGACGGGACGGTTGGCGCCAACAAGAATTCGGTCAAGATCATCGCCGACCATACCCCACTCTATGCGCAGGGCTACTTCGTCTACGATTCCAAGAAGTCCGGCGCCATCACGGTTTCGCACCTGCGCTTCAGCCCGCGGCCGATCAAGTCTCCGTTCCTCCTGCAGGAAGCCGACTTCGTCGCGTGCCATCACTTCGTGTTCCTCGAGCGCTACGACGTTCTGCAATACGCCGCGCGCGGCGCGACTCTCCTGCTCAACGCGCCATATGCGCCCGAGGAAGTGTGGGAAAGGCTTCCGCTCGCCACGCAGCGGGCGATCGTCGACAAGGAGGTCAAGCTCTTTGTCATAGACGCCTCGAAGGTCGCCCAACAGGCCGGAATGGGTGGGCGCATCAACACCATCATGCAGACCTGCTTTTTCGCCTTGTCGGAAATGTTGCCCAAGGACTTGGCGATTGCGGCGATTCGCCGTTCGATTGAGAAGACCTATGGCCGCAAGAGTCGCAAAGTGGTCGAGAAGAACTTCACCGCCGTCGACATGGCGCTGTCTCACCTCACGAAGATTGCGACGTCTGGCGAGGCCCACGGCTCGGCGCCGCGAAGTTGGGTTCCGGAAAGCGCGCCCGCTTTCGTCCGAGACGTCACCGTGCCGATGCTGGCGGGGCGCGGCGACGTCCTCCCCGTGAGCGCATTTCCGCCCGATGGGTCCTGGCCGGTCGGCACGGCCCGATTCGAAAAGCGCAATATCGCCGACGAGATACCGGTGTGGGATCCGGCGACGTGCATCCAGTGCAACAAATGCGTCATGGTTTGTCCCCATGCCGCATTGCGCGCCAAGGCCGTTCTGGCAAAACAGATGGAGGGCGCGCCGGCCTCGCTCAAGACCGTGCCGTTCATTGGCGCCGAGGCGAAAGGCGAGCGTCGTTATCTTTTGCAGGCCGCGCCGGAAGACTGCACCGGCTGCACGCTGTGCGTGAAGGCCTGCCCGTGCGAGGGCGCGCTCGCCATGTCGGCGAAGGCGCCGCTGCTCGAAGCCGAACGCGCCAAGTTCGAGGCGTTTCTCGCCCTGCCGGACATCGACCGGGCCGACATCCGCCTGACGATGAAAGGCTCGCAGCTGGTGAAGCCGCTGTTCGAGTTCTCGGGCGCTTGCGCCGGCTGCGGCCAGACGCCCTATGTCAGGACGCTGACCCAGTTGTTCGGCGACCGCATGCTGGTGGCCAATGCGACCGGCTGCTCGTCGATTTACAGCGGCAATTTGCCGACGACGCCGTACACGGTCGACGCCGATGGCCGTGGCCCGGCTTGGTCGAATTCGCTGTTCGAGGACAACGCCGAGTTCGGCCTTGGCATGCGGCTGGCCGTCGACCGCCACGCGGACGAGGCGCGCGCGCTGCTTCAGCGCCTGGCGGGCGAATTACCCGAAGCGCTGGCGGCGGCGCTGCTCCAACCGGCGGCGAAAGGCGACGCGGCCATTCGCGCGCGCCGCATGCAGGTCGCAGATTTGAAACGGGCGTTGGACGGGCGATCGGACGCGGCGTCGTCGCGGCTGATGGAGCTTGCCGACTATTTCGTCGGCAAGGTGGTGTGGATCATTGGCGGCGACGGTTGGGCCTACGATATCGGCTACGGCGGGCTCGACCACGTCCTGGCGTCCGGGCGCAACGTCAATATTCTTGTGCTCGACACCGAGGTCTATTCCAACACCGGCGGCCAGCAATCCAAAGCGACGCCGCTCGGCGCGACAGCGAAGTTCGCGACGGCCGGAAAGGCGCGCGCCAAGAAGGATCTCGGCCGGATCGCCATGGCCTATGACGACGTCTACGTCGCCTCGGTCGCCATGGGCGCGAAGGACGCGCAGACGGTCAAGGCGCTTCAGGAGGCCGTATCCTACGAAGGCGTGTCGCTGGTGATCGCCTTCGCGCACTGCATCCATCACGGCTTCGACATGGCGTCCGGCCTCGATCGGCAAAGATCGGCGGTGGCCGCCGGCTATTGGCCGCTCTATCGCTATGACCCGCGCCGCGCCGCCGTCGGCGAGGCGGCGCTGGAATTGGATAGCGGCGATCCGAGCATTCCGCTCGCTGAATATATGGCCGGCGAAAGTCGCTTTCGGATCACCGCGGAAGCCGATCCGGCGCGCTACGCCGAACTTGTGGCGCTGGCGGAGCGTCGGGTCGCGTCAAGGTTTGAGGAATTGAAACGGCTGGCGTCGACGGGCGAATAGCCGCGCGCCATTCGGCGCGCAGAGGCTCCGGCGAGGCGATCCTGGAAGGACAACCCGGACGACGACTCGCAGGCCATGGCCGGGCCACGAATCTGACCGGGATGGCGCCGGAAAGCGCAAGAACCAGCCGAGAGATGCAGCGATTCCAGCAGAGTCAGCCGCTTAAGGAAAAATTGGAGCGGGTAGAGGGAACCCGCTACCAATCACCGCAACCATCAGTTTTATCAACCTTTTCAACAACCACCCCTCACGCGATATAACCGAGGTTATAACCAAAATTGTTTCCAATTCACGATGGTCCCCGCGCATGTGCGCCGATGTCCATTATCGATAGTGGGCACGATCGTCGCGCCACTCATCGGAATCTATCTGCGTGTCTCAGCCGAAAGCCAGGCGGTCGCTATCGTAGGGATACGTTGCAGGCTCCGGGCAGCGGCTGGTGCGAAACCGCCGCAGTCGGCCAGCGGCGGACTGGTGGCTGCAAGCAAGCGAAATGTCGCTGCAGACAATCGCTCGAGCCTCGCGTCTTGGCGGCTCTCGTCCCTTTGCCATATTGAAAAGTACAGCGCCGAAGTGACGTTGACCGACAAGGCGCCTTCCGGCAGCCAGTCGAACGGAACCGCCTGGGCGCGGTAGACGGTGGGATCCCGCAGCGTCCGGCCGGGAACCGTGACGTGGCCGGGGTAGGGGTTGTCGACACGGCCGGGAAAGGGATTGACGTATTCCCAGACGATCTCCCCGTCAGGCGCGACCTGGAAGATCCGTCCGTTCATCCCCTCGTTGATCAGGGTGGCGCCGTTGGGCAGGCGCTGCACGTTGCCGACGAACGAGGTGAAGAAGGTCCACACCGGGTCGCCGGAATCGTCGGCGGTGTACTGCCAGACGATCTCGCGGGTGACCGGGTTCACCTCCAGCACGCGCGAGCCGGCGTATTCGCCGAGCCCGACCGGCGGGTAGCCGCTGCTGCCCTGGTTGTCGAGCAGGAGCAGGTTGCCCGCCCCCGGTAGTCCGGGCGCGATCAAATGGGCGCTGTGCTGCCCGGCGGTCTGGTCGAGCGGCCGCGGCACGCGGTTGTTGTGGATGCGCTCTTCGTAATTGGCGTAAGGGTCGCCGTAGGGGCCGGCGCGCCAGACGATCTTGCCCGTCGCCTTTTCGATGATGACGATGAAGTTCGCCTTGCGCGAATCGATGATGATGTTGTCGGGATGGAAGGCGCTGTGCCCCTGCTCGTGCCAGGGGTTCGGCCCGAGAATCTGCGCGTTGTTGATCTCGAAATAACCCCACGGGTCTCTGAACCCGCGCGCCAACATCTGGCGCAGATGGTCGAGCCCGGCGTCGGACAGGCCGAATTCGCCGATGTGGTCGCCGGCCGCCCAGCTCCATACCACGGCGCCGTTGGGCGCAACTTCCAGCAACGCCTGGTCGCCGATTTCATGGGCGGCGAGTTCGGGAACGACGGCGGGGCGGGCGACGACCAACAGCGTGTTCCCGTTGGCGAGCCGAGTCCAGTCATGGTTCTGCCGAGCCTTGCCGCCCGGGGCCTGCTCGCCCCATTTCCAAACCACCTTGCCGTTCCAGTCGAGCTCGGCGACGGTTCGGTTGCCGAAGATGCTTTCGCGATCGTGTTCGTCGTCCTCGTACTGAACCAGGACATGGCCGCGTCGCCCACCATTGACCGCCGGATCGATGAGGTTGCCCGGCTGGCCGGCATATTCCCATCGATGCGCCTCTTTTCCGTGCGGATCGATAAGGTGGGTTTTGAAGTCGAGCGAACTGAAGCAGACTAGGCATTCGTGAGCCCTTTGCGGGTCGCTGTGGACCAATCCCGAGCGGCGGGCGTGGCTCCCCATCAACATTTCTCCTGATGATCAAAAGCGCCCTGGGAGCGGGCGGTGTTGAGCCAACAAAGCGCTGGCCCTCATTGGGCAATATAATTATAATGTTTATCGATTTAGTCAACTGTCCCTACGCTAGCGGGCGGGGCAGAATTGAGAAAGAGCGATTGCGATGCGGATGACCACCGAAGAGGCCTTTGTGAAGGTGTTGCAGCGCCACGGAATCGCCCACGCCTTCGGCATCATCGGCTCCGCTTTCATGCCGGTTTCCGACCTTTTCGACCGCGCGGGAATCAAGTTCTGGGACGTCGCCCACGAGGGCAACGGCGGCGTCATGTGCGACGGCTACACGCGCACGACCGGGGCGATTGGCATGCTGATCGCCCAGAACGGGCCCGGCGTGACCAACTTCGTCACCGCGGTGAAGACCGCTTACTGGAACCACACGCCGATGCTGCTGGTGACGCCGCAGGCCGCCAACAAGACGATCGGCCAGGGCGGCTTCCAGGAAGTCGAGCAGATGGCGCTGTTTCGCGACATGGTCGCCTACCAGGAGGAAGTCCGCGACCCGTCGCGGGTGGCGGAAGTGCTCAACCGCGTCATCCAACGAGCGAAGCGCCTGTCGGCGCCGGCGCAGATCAACATCCCGCGCGACTTCTTCACCCACGTCGTCGACATCGAGCTGCCGGCGATCGTCGAATTCGAGCGCCCGGCGGGCGGCGCCGAGGCGATCGCCGAGGCGGCGCGACTGCTTTCCGAAGCGAAGTTTCCGGTCATCCTGTCGGGAGCTGGCGTTGTGCTCGGCGGCGCCATCGCCGACGTAGTCGCATTGGCCGAGCGGCTCGACGCGCCGGTCGCCAACAATTACCAGCACAACGACAGCTTCCCCGGCGGCCATCGTCTCGCCGTCGGCCCGCTTGGTTACAACGGCTCAAAGGCGGCGATGGAGTTGATCGCCAAGGCTGACGTCGTGCTGGCGCTTGGCACACGGCTCAACCCGTTCTCGACCCTGCCCTGCTACGGCCTCGACTATTGGCCGAAGGCCGCCAAGCTGATCCAGGTCGACGTCAACCCCGACCGCATCAGCCTGACCAAGCCGGTCGCGGTCGGGATCTGCGGCGACGCGAAGCTGGTCGCGCGCGCTCTTTTTGCCAAGCTCACGGCGACCGCCGGCGACACCGGACGCGAAGAGCGCAAAGCGCTTGTTCACGCGCTCAAGTCGCGCTGGCTGCAAACGCTGTCGAGCCTCGACCACGAAGACGACGATCCCGGCACGCGCTGGAACGAAAACGCGCGCCAGCGCGACGCCGGCCGCATGTCGCCGCGCCAGGCGTGGCGCGCCATTCAGGCTGGGCTGCCGCGCGAGGCGATCATCTCGAGCGACATCGGCAACAATTGCGCGATCGGTAACGCCTATCCGTCGTTCGACGACGGGCGCAAATACCTCGCGCCGGGTCTGTTCGGCCCGTGCGGCTACGGCTTTCCCGCCATCGTCGGGGCGAAGATTGGCAACCCGGACACGCCCTGCGTCGGCTTCGCCGGCGACGGCGCCTTTGGCATCTCGATGAACGAGATGAGTTCGATCGGCCGCGCCGGCTGGCCCGGCGTGACGATGGTGGTGTTCCGCAACTACCAATGGGGCGCCGAGAAGCGCAATTCGATCCTCTGGTACGACGACAATTTCGTCGGCACCGAGCTCAACCCGAATCTGAGCTACGCGAAGGTCGCCCGAGCCTGCGGGTTTGAGGGGGTCGTCGCCACGACCCCGGCGGAATTGAGCGAAGCGATCCGCAAGTCGTGCGAGGACCAGAAGCGCGGCGTCACCACCTTCATCGAGGCGGTGCTCAACCAGGAACTCGGCGAGCCGTTTCGCCGCGATGCGATGAAGAAGCCGGTCGTCGTCGCTGGAGTCGACCGCGCTGACATGCGTACACAGAATGAGAGCCGGAGCGGAATCGAACAGGTAAACTGGGCAACGCGAACCGCAACGCCGCGCTAGGGACGGCGCCTCGGCCCGAGCAGGCGGTCGAGGATCGTCTCTTCAAGGCGGCCGAATTCGGGCGAGCCGCGCAGGCGCGGCCGCGGCGGAGCGACGTCGAGGTCGAGCGCGACGGCGCCGTCTTCCAGCAGCACGATGCGATCGGCGAGGGCGACCGCCTCGGCGACGTCGTGGGTGACGAGCAGGGCTGTGAAACCTTCGCGTCGCCACGCCGCTTCGAGCAACGACTGCATTTCGATTCGCGTCAGCGCATCGAGCGCGCCGAGCGGTTCGTCGAGCGCGAGGACGCGCGGCCGGCTGACCAGGGCACGCGCCAGGGCGACGCGCTGCTTCTGTCCGCCCGACAGGTTCCCCGGCCAGTCGGCGGCGCGGTCGGCGAGACCGACCGCAGCGAGCGCATCGAGCGCGCGCCGCCGCGCGTCCGCTTCCCGCCGCCGTGCGCCCAGGCCCACTTCGACGTTGGCGATGACGTTCGCCCATGGCAGCAGCCGCGGCTCCTGGAACATGACGCGCGGAGCGACGTCGGCGCCGGCGTCGAAATCGATCGCGCCGGCGTCGGGCGCGTCAAGGCCGGCGATCAGACGCAGCAGCGTGCTCTTGCCGCAACCGCTACGGCCGATGACGGCTATGAATTGGCCGGCGGCGACGTCGAGGTCGAGGCCACGCAGCACCCTCTTGTCGCCGAACGACTTGATGATTCCGCGTAGTGTGATCGACGCGGCGGGCGTGTCCGCAGAGGCGCGGAGTAGCGAAGCGGCTTCGGCTAGGCTCATGAGGTCAATCTCCGTGCAGGGCCGGACGCCAGGCGAGGCAGGCGCGCTCGAGCGCTCGCACGACCACGTCGGCGAGCTTGCCGAGCAGCGCATAGATGACGATCGCCAGCACGACGACGTCGAGCTGCAAGAACTCGCGCGCCTGCATCGCCATGTAGCCGACGCCGGACTGCGCCGCGATGGTCTCGGCGACGATCAGCGTCAGCCACATGATCCCCAGCGCGTAGCGCAGGCCGACGAAGATCGACGGCAGGGCGCCGGGCAGGATGACGCGGCGGAAAAGCTCGAAACGCCGCATGCCATAGCTCCTCGCCATCTCGACGAGTTGCGGATCGACCGAGCGCACGCCGTGCAGCGTGTTGGCGTAAATGGGGAAGAACACGCCGAGCGCGACGAGAAATAGTTTCGCCGCCTCGTCGATGCCGAACCAGACGATGACGAGGGGAATCAGCGCGAGGTGAGGGATGTTGCGCGCCATCTGCAAGGTGGTGTCGGTCGCGTGGTCGCTCGCCCGCGAAAGGCCGTTGGCGAGCCCGAAGGCGAATCCGATCGCGCCGCCGACGACAAGGCCGGCCAAAGCGCGCAGGAAACTGACCTCGACGTTGCGCGGCAGATCGCCGGACAGCGTCAGGCGCCACCCCGCCGCGAGGACGGCGAAGGGCGAGGGTAGCAGCGAATCCGACAGCCAGCCGAGCGACGCGCTTGATTGCCAGACTAACACCAGCAAAGCCGGGGCGATCCAGCCGATCGCGGGGGCGAGCAGGCGCTTGGAATCGAAGCGCAGCGCGTTCCACGGCGTTCGCAAGGGTCGCTTCAGGCTAGTGACAATGTCAGCCATTCGGCCCTTCTCGGAATGGTTGGCAGGATGATCTCGGCGGCCGCCGCAGGAGGCGCGCGGCGGCCGCCGATGCTCAGGATTACTCGGCGGCGACCGCCGGCCTAAACGCGCCGACGCCGAACTCGCCGGGCGCCGTGCCGTGGTTGAAGCGATTCGCTTCGCCGATCCCGAGTTCCGGAAACAGGAGTTCTGCGACCTTGTAGGCCTCTTCGAGGTGTGGATAGCCCGATGCGATGACGGTCTCGATTCCGAGCGCCTGATATTCGCGCAGGCGCGCCGCCACCGTCTTGGGGTCGCCGACCAGCGCCGTGCCGGCGCCGCGCCGCACGAGGCCGACGCCGGCCCAGAGGTTGGGCGAAATCTCGAGCCCGTCGCGCCGCCCGCCGCGGTGAAGGGCAGTCATTCGCCGCTGGCCGACGGAATCGGAGTCCTCGGCGAATTTCCTCTGCGCCGCGGCGATCGCCTCCTGGGAGAGGTTAGCGATCAGCTTGTCAGCGACCGCCCAGGCCTCAGCCTCGGTTTCGCGCACAATGAGATGGAGGCGGATACCGAACTTGACGATCCGGCCGCGCGCAGCCGCCCGCACGCGCACCGCTTCGATCTTTTCGGCCACCTGCGCCGGCGGCTCGCCCCAAGTCAGGTAGACGTCGACCTGATCGGCGGCGAGATCGAGCGCCGGATCGGACGAGCCGCCGAACCAGATTGGTAGTTTGGGCTGCACGGTCGGAAACAACAGCTTCGCGCCCTTCACTTGCACGTAGCGGCCCGAATAGTCGACTGTCTCGCCGGCCAGAAGTCGGCGGTAGACGGTGAGGAATTCGGCCGCATGGGCGTAGCGCTCGTCGTGCGACAGGAAGATGCCTTCGCTGGCGAGCTCCTTGGGGTCGCCGCCGGCGACGACGTTGACCAGGAAGCGCCCGTTGCTGATGCGGTCGAGCGCCGCGGTCTGCCGTGCGAAATGGGTTGGAGTCGCCAGGCCCGGCCGCAACGCGGCGAGGAAGCGCAGCCGCTCGGTGTGGGCAGCGAGCGCGGCGGCGACGATCCACGGGTCCTCGCAATGCGAGCCGACCGGGATCAGCGCGCCGCCGAAGCCGAGCCGATCAGCAGCCTGGGCGATCTGCTTGAGATAGGAGAAGTCCGCCGGCCGTGCGCCCTTGTCGCTGCCGAGATAGGCGCCGTCGCCGCTAACGGGAATGAACCAGAAGACGTCCAGGGGTTTGTTCACTTCGCTCATGACTTGGCCTCGCATGTCTCGCGGCGTTCAGGCGCTCTGTTTCCAGAACCAGACGATGTCGCGCACGACGATCGGCGCCGGGATCAGACCGAGCCGCTGGAAGCGGTCGGCGACCGCCTGCTGCTGAGCGATCACGGCGTCGGTCAACGGCGCGAAGCTGAACTCGGCGCGATCGACCGCACGCTTCTGCGCTTCGAGATCGACGCCGCTCGCTTCGGCCCACAAGGCCGCCACCTCGTCGCGATGCTCGCCCGCCCAGGTCGTCGCCTTGGCGATTTCCTCGTTGACGGCGGCGACGACGTCGGCGTGCTTGGCGAGGAAATCGCGGTTGGCGAGGAAGAAGCTGTTCTGCGCCGTCGACTTGGGATCGATCGGCAGCGGTCGCGCCTTCTGCTTCAGCTCGGCGATGGCGAAAAACGGGTCCCAGATCGACCAGGCGTCGATCGCGCCGCGCGAGAACGCCGAGGCGGCGTCGGCGGGCGCGAGATAGACGGGCTCGATGTCGGTCCAAGCGATGTTTTCGCTCTCGAGCGCCGAGACGAGCAGATTGTGCGCGCTCGAGCCCTTGGCGACGCCAATCTTCTTGCCCTTGAGATCGGCGAGAGTCTTGGCCGGAGAATCGGCAGGAACGACGATCGCCTGGCCGTAGCCACGCGCCGGGATGACGGCGACATAGGCGATCGCGGCGTGCGCGGCCTGGGCGAAGATCGGCGGTGCGTCGCCGGTGTAGCCATAGTCGACGGCGCCGGCGTTGACCGCTTCGAGCAGCGGCGGCCCGAAGGCGAACTCGACCCATTTGACCGTCACGCCCTGCGGCTCGAAGCGCTGCTCGAGGCGCCTCTGCGCCTTCACCACCAGCGGGATCGCCGTCTTCTGGTAGCCGATCCTCACTTCGCGCGGCGCGTCGGCGCGGGCCGCCGCGACGCCGGCGACCGCCAGAGCGGCGGTCGAGATCAGAAACGTTCTCCGATTCATCGCAAACCCCTTGTATTTCAAGTGGCCACGCCGATCTGGCGCTTGCCTTGCGTTGATTAATGCAGTATGTCTATAAACATTGTCAACTGACAAATTCGAGGTTGCCTATGACACGAGACTTCGGCGCCGTTTCACCGACGATCGGCAACCTCCTGCGCGCCTACGCGGCGTCGGGCGTTGCATTGCAGCGCCTTTTCGCCTGGGGCGGAAAGATCGTTGCAGCCTTGCGCGATCCCGAACCTCAGTCGCCGGAAGATTATGAGCGCGAATTGCGCGAGCGCGTCTTCCATCCACCGCAGCCGTGACGTCGCCGACCGCGCCAAACCCACTACGATTGACGAGGGACCTTCGCATGACCGTGCTGGCTGCCGTCGACGCCTTTCGCCGGGCCCCTGGGAGTGATGCTACGCTTGTCGACGCCGACGTCGACGCGTTTCGCGCCGCCATGCGCCAGCTCGCGAGTGGCGTTTGTCTCGTCACCCACAATAACGACGGCGAGCGAGCTGGCATGACGGCGACGGCGGTCGCGTCGCTGTCGCTCGACCCGCCGACGCTGATCGTCTGCGTCAATCGCGCGGCGTCGACTTATGCCGGCCTGAGGCCCGGCGCTG
>Ga0302320_10019496_pt1 | contig 13597 bp, 10 predicted proteins | sample Bog_T0_3_FD_202130 | JGI IMG/M metagenome (GOLD analysis project Ga0302320, IMG submission 202130) | Peat permafrost microbial communities from Stordalen Mire near Abisko, Sweden - Bog_T0_3 | ecosystem: Environmental > Terrestrial > Soil > Wetlands > Peat | place: Sweden: Abisko, Stordalen Mire...
TGCGGGCCGCCGAGGCGCAACTGCACGCCGCCAACGCTCAGGTCGGCGTGGCAGTGGCCGCGATGCTGCCGCAATTCTCAATCACCGGAAATCTTGGCGGCAACGCGGACGAATTCGCCTGGATGTTCCGCAGCGGCGGCCCCTTCTGGACGCTGGTCGGCGGCGTCACCCAGCCGATATTCGAAGGCGGCACGTTGCTGCACAGAAAGCGCGCCGCGAGCGCTGCCTTGAAGCAGGCCGCAGCCCAATATCAAAGCACCGTGATCACCGCCTACCAGAATGTGGCCGATACGCTGCACGCGTCGCTGTCTGATGCCGATGCGCTCGCCGCCGACGTCGATGCGGAGAATTCCGCGAAAGTGACTTACGAACTCACGCGCCGGCAGATGGAAGCCGGCTACGTGAACTATCTTTCCTTATTGAGCGCCGAGACTGCCTATCAACAGACTCTGCTCACGCGTGTGCAGGCCCAGGCGACTCGCTTCGGAGACACCGTCGCATTGTTCCAGGCACTCGGCGGCGGCTGGTGGCATCGACCAGAAGTGGCTGCACGATGAAGTCGGTTCGCTTAAGCCTGCTCGTCACGCTGGCGGCATTCGCTGCAGGCTGCGCCGTCGGCCCGAGCTACCACAGACCGCCGGCGCCAGCAAATGCGGGCTATGCACCGATGCCGCTGCCGGAATCAACTGCCTCGGCACCGGTTCATGGCGGCGAGGCGCAGCGCCTGATCAACGAGCGCGATATCCCGTTTGAGTGGTGGGAACTGTTCAAGTCACCAGCAATCAACGCGCTGGTGGAGCGGGCATTCCGGGCCAATCCGACCATCGCGGCGGCGCAGGCGGCACTGGTCCAGGCACAGGAGCTGGTCTATGCACAGCGGGGCTACTTCTTCCCGACGGTTGGCGCCAACTACAACATTGCGCGCACGAAGATAGCCGGGAACCTTACCCTCGATGAATCTCCCGGCACGCAGGGCAACGGCGACAACCTGAACCCACCCCTGCTCGACCTGAAAAACACGCCTCACACGGCGCCCCTGATCTACAACTTTCAAACCGCCGAGCTCACAGTGGGATTCGTGCCCGACGTCTTCGGCGCCAACCGGCGGGAATTGGAGACGCTCGCCGCGCAGCGGGACGCGCAGCGCTTCGCGCTGGAGGCCACTTACATCACGCTGGCTTCCAATGTGGTCGCTGCCGCCATCCAGGAAGCGTCGCTGCGCGCACAAATCCTGGCGACCCAGCAGGTCATCGCGGCAGATGAGAAGTCCCTGCAGATCCTGCGCGATCAATTCCGTCTGGGCTTTGCCATGCGCATCGACGTCGCGGCACAGGAGACCGCGCTCGCACAGGCCAAGGCAACCCTGCCGCCGCTGCAGGAGCAGTTCGAGCAGACACGCGATCTGATTCGAGCGCTGGTCGGCAACCTGCCGAATCAGGATGTACCCGAAATCTTCGAGCTCGATGCGCTGCAGCTGCCGCCGGAGCTGCCGCTGAGCCTGCCTGCCAGGATCATCGAACAACGGCCCGATGTGCGGGCCGCCGAGGCGCAACTGCACGCCGCCAACGCTCAGGTCGGCGTGGCAGTGGCCGCGATGCTGCCGCAATTCTCAATCACCGGAAATCTTGGCGGCAACGCGGACGAATTCGCCTGGATGTTTCGCCACGGCGGCCCGTTCTGGAATCTGGTTGGCGGCGTGAGCCAGCCGATATTCGAAGGCGGCACTCTGCTGCACAGAAAGCGCGCCGCGGACGATGCGCTGAAGCAGGCCGCTGCGCAGTATCAGAGCAGCGTCCTGACGGCCTATCAAAACGTTGCCGACACTCTACACGCGTCATTGTCCGATGCCGATGCGTTGGCCGCCAATGTGCGAGCGGAGAATGCAGCAAAGGTGACTTACGATCTCACGCGGCGGCAGATGGAAGTGGGCTACGTCAATTACCTGATCCTGCTGAACGCTGAGACGACTTATCAGCAAGCCCTGATCCTGCGCGTGCAGGCGCAGGCGACTCGCTTCGGTGATACAGTGGCCCTGTTTCAGGCCTTGGGCGGTGGCTGGTGGAATCGCAAAGGCGACCCGGACTCCGGCTAGGGACAACCCGAGGCGGCTGGTGGAACCTCTGATTTCCCGGACATGCCCCGTCGGCCGATTGCCAAGGGTTTTCTTAGCGGCTTCTTAATACCTGACTCAGTACGCTCTAGGCTGATTCCTGCCAATTCTGCCCGAGAGCGTGCGATGAACAATAAGACCGATTTGCGAAGTCTCTTGCTATTGACTTTGATGACGGGATTGCTGTCTGGGCCCGCGTACGCAGCTGACCCGCCAGCCAGCGCGACGGCTCGGCCGGGCGCGACACCAGGCGCCATCGTTGGAATCGTCAGCGATTCGGGCAAGCGGCCGGTCGCGGGCGCGACTGTGACGGCCATCCGCGTTGACGGCACCGGAATTCGCGCGACCATTTCCGATAGTAACGGTCTGTATACGTTTGCGGATCTCGCGCCGGGCGACTGGTCGATCAGCATTCAGTCGGAAGGCAATCCCGAGGTGACTGCGCCGTCCCTGGCGGTGCTGGCCGGCAAGGCGACGCGCTATGACATTGCCCTGGCCGGTGCGCACGCGGCGGCGCCTGCGCCGGCGACCGCGACAAGTCCGGCTGCGGCACAGGTCGCGCAGACCAATACCGCGCCGGTCTCAAAGGCCCTGATCACCAGAGTGGCCGAGGCCCTGCAGGAGCCTGAACCCACGGAAGGTGTCGACAATGACACCCCGTTCGCCTTTGGCGACTTCACCTGGGTCAACGGCGCGCCGCGCAATCATCAGCCGGTGTTCGATACCAAGTTCTTCACACCCGACATTCGCTTTGACGCCCACATCATGGATGACTTCAATCATCCGCAGGATCACACCATCGTCGGATCGACCGAGTCGTTCCGCTCAGGCGAGTTTCAATTGGAGCAGGTGAGTTTCGGCGGCGACTTCCACTATGACAACGTTCGGGCCCGCTTCCTGTCGATGATGGGCCTCTTTGCGACCACGACCCCGCGCAATGATGCGAGTTCAGGAGTGGGGCAGTGGGATCTGCCCGATGCCTACCGTTATCTTTCGGAGGCGAACGCCGGCTACCATTTCGATGTCAACCACGGCCTGAATATCGATGCGGGAATCTTCGTCTCCTACATCGGCCTGTTCAGTTACTACAACTACGACAACTGGACCTACCAGCCATCTTTCGTGTCATCCAACACGCCATGGTTCTTCAATGGAATGCGGATCCAGTGGTTCCCGACCAATAAGCTGAAGATCGAGCCCTGGATCATCAATGGCTGGCAGTCCTACGCCCGATTCAACACGCATCTTGGCTTTGGCGGACAGATTCTCTATACCCCGAACGAGAACGTGAAAATGGTATTCAATAATTACGGCGTGGGCGAGGACAATCTGGCTTACACCTATCCGGGACAACCAACCAATCCGCTCTCCAGGACCACGCGCGTTCATACGGATGACAGCATCCTGGTCAAATATTACAGCGGGCCGGGCACGATGATGGGCATCTCGAAGGCGGCGTTTTCATTCACGTTCGATATCGGCTGCGAATACGGCGGCGGCGTCACCTGCACGGGCGGCCCCAACAAGGCCAATTTCATCGGCGCCATGGCCTATAACCGACTGTGGTTTCATAACGACCTGTTCGCCGTCACCGTTGGTGGTGGATTCATGAACAATCCGGGACGTTATCTGGCACTGCTGCCGCCAATCAATGGCGCCACAGCCCAGACAGGCACGCCCTACTTTACGGAGAATCCCGGCCAGACGCTCTATCAGTGGGACACGACGATCAACCTTCAGTACATGCCCAAGGAGTGGATCACCTGGTGGTCGGAATTCGGCTTCCGCCATTCGAATGTCCCATACTTCTCCGGAACTGGCGGTGTGACGCCGCCTGGCGGCAACAATGGTGCGCCCACCAATTACGTCTGCAACTCGGGCGCCAACTCCGGATTCAGCAATCTCGGGCAAGCCACCACGGCCTGCGGCGGCGCCGGCGGGGTCTGGTACCCGGATCTGCGCACGCGGCAGGCCGTCTTGTCGGCAGGCGTCATGGTGAAATTCTAAATCTCCGACGCAGCGTCAGCCCAGAGGAGGGACGCATCTCGCCAAATCACGGCGGCGGCAGCCGGCGGCGCCTGTACAATGCTGGCGCCGTCACATGGCGGCATGAACCGCCGGACTGTCCGCATGTTGCGACGCCGATTCCTGCAGACCGGCGCGGCTCTGGCCGCGTCAGCGGTGCCGTGGCCCGCGGCGCTGCCCGCTGAGGCGACCCGCCCCTCCTCGCTCAAGCGCCTCGGCACCCCTGCACCTTTCGATTACGCCAGGCTCAAGGGCTTGGCGCGCACGATGGCGAATGCGGCCTATCAGGCGCCGCCCTCCGAACTGCCTTCCGCCATCGCCAGGATGAGCTGGGATCAGTGGCAGTCGATCCGCTTTCGCGACGATCATTCACTTTGGTTCGGCGAAGGCCTGCGCTTCCGCATGCAGTTGTTTCACCTCGGCTTCACCATCAAGAAGCCCGTCAAGATCTATATCGTCGATGGCGGCCAGTCGCAGGAACTGAGCTACGATCCGGCATTGTTCGACTACAGCCGCAGCGGCGTCGACAATCGCACGCTGGCGCCGACACTGGGATTTGCGGGCTTCCGCCTTCTGTTCCATACCGACTGGAAGCGCGATGTGGCGGCCTTCCAGGGCGCCTCGTATTTCCGCGCGGTGGATGGCGAGCTGCAATACGGCATGTCACAGCGTGGACTGGCCATCGATTGCGGCTTGCCGCGACCGGAGGAGTTTCCGGATTTCATCGCCTATTATCTTGAGCGTCCCGCCAAGGACTCCAGCCAGCTGACCGTCTATGGGTTGCTCGACTCCGCGAGTGTTGCGGGGGCCTACCGATTCGTCATCGACATCGCCGACTCGATCGTCATGGACATCGACGCGGCGCTCTATCCGCGCAAGAGCATCGAGCGGCTCGGAGTGGCTCCCGGCACCAGCATGTTCCTCTGCGGGCCGAATGACCGGCGCGTCGACTCGGATTGGCGCCCCGCGATTCATGATTCCGACGGGTTGCAGTTGCGCACGGGTGGCGGCGAGTGGCTGTGGCGACCGCTGGTGAATTCACCGGGCGTGCGCGTCAATTCCTATGCCGATGAGGCGCCGCGCGGATTCGGTCTCATGCAGCGCGATCGCAATTTCGACCACTACCAGGACGACGGCGTGTTCTACGATCGCAGGCCGAGCGTGTGGGTCGAGCCCAAGGGCAGCTGGGGGCGTGGCGCCGTGATGCTGGTTGAGATACCGGCCACCGATGAGACCTTCGACAACATCGTCGCGTTCTGGAATCCGGCGGACAAGCCACAACGTGGCCAGGAGCTGCTCTTCGGCTATCGAGTGTATTGGTGTCGCTACAACCCGGCGCCCTGCCCGCTGGCGCAGGTCCTCGCCACCCGCGATGGCATCGGCGGCATCGTCGGACAAAAGCGCACCTATTTTTCCTGGCGATTCGCGATCGATTTTGCCGGCGGAGATTTCGGGCTGCTCGGCGAAGATGCTCGCATTGAGCCGGTGATCAGCGCCTCGCGCGGCACGATCGAGATTACCTCGGCGCGGCCGCTGCACGCGGTCAGTGGCTGGCGTGCCATGTTCGATCTCAAGCTTGCCGACGAGAGTCTCGAGCCGATCAACCTGCGTCTGTTCCTCGCCCTCGACGGCCATCCGCTCACCGAAACCTGGGTCTATCAATACACGCCGCCGCCGCCGGATCAGCGTCGATTCTAACTGACGGAGTTCGCATGACCGCACGCCTCGACGATACCGCGCTCGATCAGCTGTTCAGGTCCGCGCGCACGCGCAACGGCTGGACGGACCGAGACGTGCCCGAGCCGCTGATTCGCGAACTGTACGATCTGGCTCGGCTGGGCCCGACCTCGGCCAACACGAATCCGGCACGCTACGTCTGGGTGCGCAGTGCCGACGGCAAGCAGCGTCTGGCCGATCTTGCCAGCGAGACCAACAAGGGCAAGATTCTCGAGGCGCCGCTGACCGTCATCATCGGCTACGATCTGAACTTCGCTGCGGCGCTGCCGAAACTGTTCCCGGCCAGGGGCGAGGCGATGAAGCGCAACTTCGAGTCGAATCCGCCGCTGGCGCAGGTTAATGCCTTCCGAAATGGCACTCTGCAGGGGGCTTATCTGATGCTGGCCGCGCGGGCGCTGGGTCTCGACTGCGGTCCAATGTCGGGCTTCAACAACGAAGGTGTCGATGCCGTGTTCTTTGCCGGCACCAATATCAAATCGAACTTCATCTGCTCGCTCGGCTACGGCAGCGATAAGAACCTGTTTCCGCGCAATCCCAGGTTGAGCTTCGAAGAGGCCGGTCGCTTCGTCTGAAGCGCAGAAGGCGCCCAGAGTGCGCCCTCAAAGATTGCGGATCAACGCATCGCCGAATTCGCTGCACTTCACCTTGATGGCGCCTTCCATGAGCCGGGCAAAATCGTAAGTGACGGTCTTCTGGCCGATGGTCTTGTCCATCGAAGTGATGATGGCATCCGCCGCCTCGGTCCAGCCCATATAGCGCAGCATCATCTCGCCCGACAGGATCACTGAACCGGGGTTCACCTGGTCGAGATCGGCGTACTTGGGAGCCGTTCCGTGCGTGGCCTCGAACACCGCGTGTCCGGTCAGGTAGTTGATGTTGGCGCCGGGCGCGATCCCGATGCCGCCCACCTGCGCGGCGAGCGCGTCCGACAGATAGTCGCCGTTGAGGTTCATGGTGGCGACGACGTCGAATTCCTCCGCGCGCGTGAGCACCTGCTGCAGCGTAATATCGGCGATGGCATCCTTGATGAGCACCTTGCCGCTCTTGAGAGCCGCTGCCTGCTCTTCGTTTGCCGCCTTCTCGCCCGAGGCAGCCTTGGTGCGTTCCCACTGCAGCCAGGTGTACGCCTGGCCGGGAAACTCGCGCTCTGCCAGCGCGTAGGACCAGCTGCGGAACGAGCCTTCGGTGTACTTGAGAATGTTGCCCTTGTGAACGATCGTGACGCTCTTGCGCCGATTGGCGATGGCATATTGCACGGCCGAGCGGAACAGGCGTTCGGTGCCCTCGATCGACACATTCTTTAACCCTAAGCCGCTCGTGGCTGGAAAACGGATCTTGGCGTAGTGGCGCGGAAAATTGCTCTTGAGGATCTCGAGAAACTTGCGGTTGTCTTCGGTGCCTTGTTCGAATTCGATGCCGGAGTACAGATCCTCGGTGTTTTCGCGGAACACCACCATGTCGACCTTTTCGGGGGAGCGCACCGGCGAGGGCACCCCCTTGAACCAGCGTACCGGACGCAGGCACACGTAGAGATCCAGCAACTGTCGCAGCGCCACGTTGAGTGAGCGGATGCCGCCGCCGACCGGCGTGGTTAGAGGACCCTTGATGGAAACCAGGTAATCGCGGCAGGCCTGAACGGTCTCATCGGGTAGCCAGCTCTTGAATGCGGTGAATGCCTTCTCGCCCGCGTAGATTTCCATCCATTGGATGCGCCGGCGACCGCCATAGGCCTTGGCGACTGCGGCATCCAGTACGCGCTCGCTGGCACGCCAGATGTCTCGCCCCGTACCGTCACCCTCGATGAAGGGAATGATGGGTTGATCCGGCACGCTGAGCTTGCCGTCCCGGGTGGTGATTTTCTCGCCGCCGACCGGGGGTACGGGCTGGGGCGATGTCGGGTTGGGATTGGTCATGGCCGGCGATGCTAGCACAGCATCGTGGGCTCGACGCCGGGCTAGAATTGCCGGGTTATGCCCATCAACCTGGCCGCAACCCCCGCCGCCCATGGCTTCCGCATGCCCGCGGAGTTCGAGCCGCACGCAGGCTGCTGGTTGCTGTGGCCGGAACGTCCCGATAACTGGCGGGCGCATGCCGAGCCGGCCCAGCGCGCGTTTGCCGCAGTCGCCGCCGCCATTGCCCGCTTCGAACCGGTTACGGTTGGTACCTCACCGGGGCTCTACGCCGCCGCGCGCGCGCAGTTGCCGCCGCGGGTACGTGTGATCGAGCTCTCCAGCGACGATGCCTGGATGCGCGATGTGGGGCCCACTTTCGTGACCAACGATGCCGGCGAATTGCGCGGTATCGACTGGAAATTCAACGCCTGGGGCAAAATCTACCAACCCTGGCTGCTTGATGATGCGGTGGCGCAGAAAGTGCTCGAGATCGAGCGTATCCCGCGTTACCGCGCCCCCTTCATCAATGAAGGTGGCGCCCTTCACGTCGACGGGCAGGGCACGGTGCTCGTGACCGAGCAATGCCTGCTGAATCCCAACCGAAACCCACAGTTGAGTCGCGCGCGAATCGAAACGTTGCTGCGCCAATACCTGGGGGTGAGCCGCGTGATCTGGCTGGGCGAGGGAGTCATCGCCGATGAAACCTCGGGTCATGTGGACAATCTGGCCTGCTTTGCGCGTCCGGGAGAAGTGTGCCTGACCTGGTGCGAGGATCGCCGCGATCCGATGTATCGTGTCTCGCAGGACGCTTATCAGCGGCTCATGGCCGCGCGCGACGCGCGCGGTCGTCGCCTGCGCGTGCACAAGCTGCCCGCGCCGGGTCCGCTTTATATGACACGTCGCGAGGCAGCAGGGGTCGCGCACAAGCGCGGCATCCGACGGCTTAGCGCGGGGCAGCGGCTGGCTGGCAGCTACGTGAATTTCTACCTGGCCAACGGGGCGGTGGTTCTGCCGCTCATCGATGGCCGCACCGACGCTGCCGCGCGCCGCGCGCTGCGACGAATTTTTCCGGCTCGGCGCATCGTCGGTGTGGCGGCGCGCGAAATTCTGCTGGGTGGCGGCAACATTCATTGCATAACCCAGCAGCAACCGCGGGCCGGGAAGCTTTAGCGGGCGATCAGAGCGCGGCGAATTCGCGCTCGGCGATTGCCAGCCACTCCTGCTGCATCTTGCGATAGTGGCGCGGCGCCATGCGCGCGTGCTCCAGCAATTCCCGCAGGATGCGCCGCGCGTCATCGGTTCTGCCGCTTTCCTTCAGCAGTTGCGCATAGCGCAGCGGGGCCTCCGCGCCGGAGAAATACTTGGTGAGCTCTGCAAATTCCTCGAGCGCCTTGTCACGGTTGCCCTCGCCGGCGAGCGAGCGGGCATACAACAGGTGTCCCTCTGGAGAGCGGAAGTCGGGATTGCGCGCAATCAGGGAATCGAGCGTGGCGCGCGCATCGGCGAACGCGCCGGAGGCAAATTGTGCCTGTGCCAGGCCGAGCAGCAGGTTCGGATCCGACTCGTAGAGTCCGCTCAGCGCCTGCCGGTAGACTGCAATCGCATCGGTAGGTCGGCCCTGGCGGATGAGTTCGGCGGCATATCGCTGACGACTGGCGACGTCGCCGATCGTGCGCGCCTCGGCTTCGAATCGACGCAGGTCCTGTTCGGGATCGAGCGCGCGGCGCACGCCGCGGACAGCTCGCCGCGTGCCTCTGCCGCGGAACAGATCCGGGAGTACCTCCACCAGCACGTAGGCGACGGACCCGGCGACAGGCAGCAGACCGATAGCCAGCATCCACAGCCAATTGCGACCAGTGCGTATGCAATGAACGATCAGGGTGACCTGAATCGCCAACGAGATGATGAATGCCAGGCTCATAGGCCAAAGCTTACTGGCTCGCCGCGCGGCGCGGTAGCGCGGGCCGGAGGCGTGCGGTGCGCGTGATAAGATCGCCGGGCGGTGTCATCCGCAGCCAGTGCATGCACATAGCACGAATATTCTTACTGCCGGCCCTGCTGCTTTGTTGCGTCGTGGCCGTCGCGCAATCGCCGAGCGACCAGGACGCGTCCAGGCGGCCGAGAATCGGACTGGTGCTCTCAGGCGGCGGTGCCCGCGGCGCGGCCCACATCGGCGTTCTCAAGGCACTCGACCGGCTGCACATTCCGATTACTGCTATTGCCGGCACCAGCATGGGCGCTGTCGTCGGGGGCCTCTACGCCAGTGGCATGTCCGGCGAGGAGGTCGAGCGTGCCATGGCATCCGTCGACTGGCAGTCCGCCTTTCGCGACCGACTGCGACGCACCGACCTGGGATGGCGCCGCAAGGAGGAAGACCGGGATTTTCTGGTCAATCTGCCGCTCGGACTGAACGGTCGGCAGCTGCTCATTCCCGAAGGACTGGTGCAGGGTGAAAAACTCACTGAGACACTGCGCCAGCTGACGCTGCCGGTGGGGACCATTACGGATTTCGATGCGCTGCCGACCCGCTTTCGCGCGGTCGCGACCGATCTGGAGACGGGCCACGCCGTGATCCTCAAGGATGGTGATCTGACCACCGCCATGAGAGCGAGCATGTCGGCGCCGGGTGTGTTCGCGCCGGTCGAATACCGCGGGCAGCTGCTGGTCGATGGCGGACTGGCCGAGAATCTGCCGGTTGAAGTGGCGCGCGCCATGGATGTCGATGTGCTGATCGTGGTCGATGCCGGCTTCCCACTGCAGCCGCGCAAGGATCTGGTGTCGTTGCCGAGCATCACCAATCAGGTGCTGGCCATTCTCCTGCGGCGCGATTCGGAGCGTCAGCTCAAGACGCTTTCTCCGGCTGACATCGTCGTGAGCCCGCAGTTGGGCGACTTCTCCTCCTACGACTTCGAGGATACGCTGCAGATCGTGAACGCCGGGGAGCGTGCAGCCGATGCCGTAGCGGACCGATTAGGCGATCTGGCCGCACCGGACGCCGAGTACGCGCAATATCTGGCGGATCGAAGCGCTGCGCGGTCGGGTCTGCCGCGGGTGGCATTCATCGACGTGGAAGCGAATGCGCTGCGCTATAAGCGCCAGATCGAAGACATGTTCGGACCGTTCGTCGGCAGCACGGTTGATCCCGCGGCGCTGAAAGACCAGACCGACATGCTCTATGGCCGCGGCGATCTCGAGCTGCTGGATTATCACCTGGTCAAGGACGGGTCCGGACAGACCGGGCTGGATTTCAACGCGCAGCGCAATTCCTGGGGACCAAACTACCTGCGCTTCGGTGTCTCCATGCAGGACGACTTCCAGGGTAACACCATCTTCAATGCCGCCGGGCGCCTGGACATCACCGAGCTCAACTCGCTCGGCGCGGAGCTTCGGCTGGACGCGCAGGTGGGCACCGATCCGCTGATAGCCACGGAACTATATCTGCCGCTGTCGAATACCGCGCGCTACTTCGTGGCTCCGCACGCGCAGGTAGAGGCGCACAACGTGGCACAGGTCGAGGATGGCCGGCAAGTAGGGTATTTTCGCGTCAACAGCATCGATGAAGGCCTGGATGTCGGGCGCGAGTTGAGCACCTGGGGCGAAATGCGATTCGGGGTGCTCGAAAGCCGCGGCGCTTCACATGTGAGCCAGGGCGATTTCAGTGTGCCCGCCTCCAACTTCAATGTCGTTCAATTCTTCAGTCGCTTCGGCTACGACACGCTCGACAGCCCGAACTTCCCACACGCGGGTCAGGCGCTGACGGCCCAGGTGACAATGGAAAACAATGGCGGCGGCGAGGAGGGCAGCAATCAGATCACTCTGGACTGGCGCGGAGCACACACCTGGGGCAAGAGCACTCTGGTGGCCTGGTTCTCGGGCGGCAGCACGTTCGGGGGTAGCGAAACGAACGTGCGCACATTCTTTCCGCTCGGCGGATTCCTTAACCTGTCCGGTCTGCGCACCGAGACGCTCGCCGGGCCGCAGTACGCCATCGGGCGGCTGATCTATCTGCGAAAGGTTGGAAACGGCGGCGAGGGCATTCTCGACGTGCCGGCCTATGTGGGTGTGTCGCTCGAAGACGGTAACGTCTGGAGCAGCCGCAGCCAGATCAGTTTCAGCGATACCCACCGGGACGCATCGGTTTTCTTTGGCGCGGACACGTATATCGGTCCTGCGTACTTCGCCATCGGATACGACAGCAGCAGTTCAGTGGTGTTCTATATCTTTCTGGGCCGAAGCTTCTAGCTGGGCACTGCCGTCGGGGCTCTTGTGCGCATAGCGGACCGTCGCGTCGAATGCGGCAGTCAAAAAGTCGATGAGCTTGCCCGCATCCTCGACCACGAGGTAGGCGTAACCGTGTGAAATCCGTCAGGTACCGGTCTCGTCATGGGTCACAGTCCGCGGCTGGCGGCCAGATTCTCGACTTTCTCGAACACCAGCGCCGGCTTATCCCCGGAGCGGGAATATTCGTGTTTGCGGCTCATTTCAGTGAGCGCCGCGTCTCTTTCGGCCACGGTCGCGTACCAGTGAACGCGCTGCCATTCCGCGCCCATCAGCTTGCGGAAAGGGTCCCCCGCGGGAAGGCTGATTCGGACTCCGTAGGGCGCTGGGCCCTGGCTCAAGGGCCGGCGCAAATTGTGGGGTGCGGCGATTCCGTCCATAGTGACAGCGGGGTGGCTTGAGATTGCAGTTGACGTCACAATTGTAGCCTGACCACTGCGGCCCGCACGAGGAATCGTCCATGCAAGTTCCCGAGACGCATTTTGTGAATGGTCATCGCATTCAGCCGCCGTTTCCGGATGGCATGCAGCGCGCCCTGTTCGCGCTCGGCTGCTTCTGGGGCGCCGAAAAGACCTTCTGGCAGCTTCCGGGCGTCTACTCCACCGCGGTGGGCTATGCCGGTGGACATACCCCCGATCCCAGCTACAAACAGGTGTGCGGCGGATCGACCGGCCATGCCGAATCAGTGCTGGTCGTATTCGATCCCAAGAAGATCGATTACGAAGATCTGCTGCGCACGTTCTGGGAGTCGCACGATCCCACGCAGGGCATGCGTCAGGGCAACGACATTGGCACCCAGTACCGTTCGGCGATTTTCTATTTCGACGAGGAACAGCGTCAGGCCGCGGAAGATTCCCGGCGCATATTCCAGAAGGCGCTCACCGCAGCGCATCACGGCACCATCACCACCGAGATACGCGAGGCGCCGCCATTCTTCTACGCCGAGGACTATCACCAGCAGTACCTGGCGAAGAATCCCGGTGGCTACTGCCCGGATCACTCGTGCGGGGTCAGCTTCAAATCCGCGGAGTTACAAGAACGTCAGGAGGTGTAGCCGGCGATGTGACCCGGATTCCATCAGGGAACCAAGCGGTTAGTTCAGAAACCGGCGTCTCTCTGCAGAAATACACGATCTAAATTGGGCGCTCACGTCTACCGGAATTCTACCGACGACTCAGCGCCAATATAATCCGCCGCGAAGAATGCGACTGATACTCTCAGCCCACTAACCGCCACATCGAGTCTCTCGTACACAGGACTCGGAGAGTTTGCAAGCATGAACACGCGATGCGACCTTGGTCAACACTGGCCATTCACCTCGGCTGTATTCCGGGGCTTGCTGCTTAGTCTCATCTTAGTTGGACTCTGCCAAGGCGCGCTCGCGGAGACGCCCCGCGTGCTGGTACTAGCTACAGGCGGGACCATCGGGTCGGCGCCAAGTGGCGGGCAGGTGACCGGCGATGAGCTGGTGGCCTCGATCCCGGAGCTGATGGGTCGGGCGAGTGTTTCGGTCGAGACGGTAGCCGCGGTGGGTTCTAGCGAGCTCAAATTCACC
>Ga0302320_10019497_pt1 | contig 13597 bp, 14 predicted proteins | sample Bog_T0_3_FD_202130 | JGI IMG/M metagenome (GOLD analysis project Ga0302320, IMG submission 202130) | Peat permafrost microbial communities from Stordalen Mire near Abisko, Sweden - Bog_T0_3 | ecosystem: Environmental > Terrestrial > Soil > Wetlands > Peat | place: Sweden: Abisko, Stordalen Mire...
TAAATATTTTTCTTAAAATGGGAAATAAATGCTCATCCAACAGAAAATCTCCAAACCTTCCAAACTTAAAACAAAACTTAAAGGCCAGGCCATTCTTCAGCAAGGTTGATTTTTTTTAAGGTGAATGAAATGATTAAATTATTAAAGGTTCCCAGAAAATTGAGGAAGAAAACAAATTTCAAGAAATATCTAAAAAAGAATGGGGTTTTTCATTTAAAATATGCATAATCAATAAAAAGTGATTAATAGAAAAATATTATTATGATTTCGTTGATATTCATTGGACTTGGAAAGACACGAAGCTAGCATACGAGTTGTTGCTAAAATGTGACCCAGAAAAAATTGTGTCATTCATCAAAGAACACATCACCGGCCCCAAGAAATTGGAATTAAAAGGGGATTTTATAGTTGACGATCAAAACATAAATGAAAACCAAGATCTCGTTATTTTTGTTTTGTCTTTTGTTTTTTTTCGAATCCAGAAATATTCGGTTATTCCCAAGGAACCTAAAGAAAAATATTGGAAATTGGAATACAATTTTATTTTAAATATTTATGAAGGTTTGACTGACAATATAATCATGACAAACCCTATCAAATTAAAGGTGTTTTTATCATGCTTGCTGAATTACAGCAGAGGCTTATTGGATAAAGGAGCAGAATATATGGTAGATTTCGCTACAGATATAACGAAATTATTGCAAGGGTTGACTTCTTCCAAAGAATATTTAAAGGATATCGATACCTTTAATCTAACAAATGAGTATGAAAAGTCAGTACTTTTAGGCATAGAAAAATTTAAAAAGTCACTCAATTCTCAATGGGCAAAAGATGGTTTAAAAAATTATTTGAGCTCCGTGAATCTAGAAAATTCTAGTGAAGAAGCAATTAAACTTTTAAAATCCATGCCAATCTATTTAACATCATCAGAATTAGGGATAATGGGATTTGTCTCTTTCGGTTTTATTGTTATAAGTGTGGCAAATATAAAGAAGGCTGGCGTAAACATTAGCATTGGAAAAAATCTAACTGATTTTTATTTTGCACGAACTTTCATGTTAACTTGGCATGAAGCAGCTCATTATTTAGTCAGAAAAATGCAAAAAAACTATTTATCTGTAACAAGAAGAGCAAAAGTAGAAGAAAAATGGGCTACTTATGAGGCTGGCTATAGATTAGAGTTTTTTTTTCTTATAAAACTATTTAATAACAAATTTTAGATGTGTGATATTTGGAAGCTGTGAATCCTGCCTTTGGAATATTAAAGAATTTCAAGAATTGTTGCTTAAGGAAGATTGGAATAAGCTATCAAAATTTAAAAATACATTTTCGAATTCAACCATTAGAACATGCAACTTCCATATGTCAGGTTGTGAAGTTGCGGAACATTTTTTAACAGATAAAATGTAATATTTCAAATGATCTTCATTAATTTCCTCAAAAAAAATTGATTATTTATTGAATGATAGAATTTTTTCTATTTTTATTTTTTAAACTTGGTTTAATTTATTCTTTCCTTTTCTTTTAAAACAAAATATTCATGTGAAAAGAATTTTTTCATAATAATAGATTTTTATAAATAATTTTTTTTCTTTAACGAGGATATTGTTTTTTAAATGTCTTTTTTTTATTTTTTTTTATTTAAGGTTTAGCCTTAACTCTCGCTAAAATAAATTTATCAGATAATTATCTCTTATATTTCATTTAAAATTCTCTTTTCCAATTAATTCTCTTCTTCATAATCATGAAACAAATTGTGTAAGACTAGATTTTTAATAAAAAGATAGATTTTTTTCGATTTATATTAAGGCTTTTTCCTTCAATTGAATATTTAATAACTTAAAAATTAAAAAAAAAATTCCTCCTTTTTTCTTATCAGAATTTTTATTTGGGAATAATGAAAAAAAATTAAAAATCAAATTAGGCTTTTAGCATAAAAGTAAAATAATACTACATAATTACAATCATTTATAAATCCTGATCCTCTTCAAAATCCGAAATTTTCCTTAATTCATTTTCCAAATTCTTCTTCAAAGCCTTCGTTTTCTGGCTTATTTCTAAAAACTTCTCTTTACCATCTCCCACATTTAAATTCATCACTAAGCTCCCATTATTTTCTTTGGCATCCTGCATGAAAATATCCAATTTTTTCTTCAACTCCTCATTTTTCTCTTGATAAATCGTGATCTCATTATTTTTCTTCTTTAAAAGCTCTTGTTTCAATAATATTTGTTCTTCATAAATACTTTGTCTTTCCTTCATATTTCCTTGAAGTCTATCGTTTTCATCTTTCAAAGTCTTTATTTGGAAATCAGAATGTTTGAGGTTTTCCTGATCTCTTTGTGAATTAAACAAAAGCAATCTATTTTGTTCTTTTGATTGCTCTAATTCTGAAGAAAAATCCTTTTTCTTTTGTCGAACTGTCTGCAATTCTTCATTAAGTTTGGCATTTTCTTTAGAGAGGATTGTGTTTTGTTGATTGAGTCGACTGACGGCTTCTTTAAGCTGGTTGATTTTCAAGAGCTCTTCATCCAAATGTTTGGTTTTCTGATATATAGATAAACGATCTTCTTCTATTTCTTTGACCAAATTCAATTTATTACTAAGAAAATAGAGATTATATAATGAAAAAAAATTATTTTTATACTAGGCGATTTCATGATCGACTTTAGTTTGAGAGGCTTTTTTTAAATCATCCAATTCCTGAATTTTCCCTTTATATTCCTTTTCCAAATGCTCCAGCTTGGCTTTTTCCAATTTTGCACCCTTTTTATTAAAAACACCATAATCAATAAAGAAAAAATATGAAAAAAAACCTCCTCAAAAAGCATTCGAGTTTTATCGAGGTCATCTTCGCGCATTTTCAACATTTCAAAGTCTTTCAAAATCTTTTGACGATGATCGTGATTCGCAGTCTCGATAAATCTCAATCTTTCATTACATTTATCAATCGTTTCCTTTTCTCTAACTCTTAACTTATTCAATCTTTCTAGATGGATCCGCTCTAATTCCTCACGATATTCCTCCATTTTAATTTTATATTTTTCTGCCTCTTCGATTCTAACTAAAGAAAATTCAAATTCTCTGATTCTTGTCAACTTTTATTAATAATTGTTTTAATGGAAATCTAAGCATTTTTTTTTTTTACTTCAGCCTGCATTTCGAGCTTCATTCGTTTTTCCAGATCTTTCTTATAATTGAAGAATTTCTCTTCCATAGTCTTAGGAATAGTTGACTCCAAATTTCCAATCCTTTTCTTATATTCATCATCTACGTTATTAAGCCTCGATTCAAGACCTATTATGTTATCATAGGTCTCAGTTTGGGTGCAAATATTCATTTTTTCCTTTGTTTTCGGTCTTTTCAACATGAAAGTCTCAATCAATTGTTCCAAAAGACCTTTGTTTAAAATTGCGGACTTATCTATATTAAGGATTTCTATGATTTCTTCAGGTTTTAGAGTGTCTGTTCCAGTTTCAGGCAGAAATACTGAATAAGAGAAGTTGTAATTATTGAGCCTCATATGATCAGAAATCAAACTATTAATGATTTTTGCTAGAAGAGGAGACTCTAAGGAATCTGATGAGGGTTTAGTCTGAGGGACTTGAAGTTTTTCAAGGAGCTTGTATCGCATCTGAGCTTTCAGAGTGTCGAGAAGCCCAATATCTTTGAATTTGGAGTATAGTTCCGATTTATAATGTGAGTTCTCTTCCATTTTTATCAAAATTGTTTAAAATTTTAGAAATTTAAAGTCGAAATGAGATTCTGTTAATATTTTTTTCTAAGCTAATTTCAAATAAATAATAATAATTTATTTGAGATTTTATTTAATGAAATTTCTTAAATAATTGTTTTTTTTATTTCTAAAAAAATAATTTTATAAGTTGGATTTTTAATTTTTTTTCTTTAGAAAATAAAATTTGCTAAAAAAAATAATTTCAAATTTTCAATTATGATCATAATACTGTTTTTTTTTTTAAAATAAAAGGCCATTTAAATTTTTTTTTTTAGTTATTAATGCGACGAAAAACTGTTTAATTACAAAAACAAGAAAAAAAAAACAACATCATATAACAAATTTTTAATTTATCAAATTTAAAAAACAACGAATTGCGATGGAAACAACTTTATCAAAACCTTATTTAAAGCCTGGTGGTTTTTCTGAGCCAGTGATTGCCATGAAGAAGTTCTTTCATTCCAATCAAAACAAAACTTCCTCTAACAATTCCTCAACTATGCGCTCAAAATCGTCCTTGCTTTCAAAACAATTTGATCGATGCTTCAACAATTTTTCTTTTGATCATTCGAATCAGAATCTCAATAAGGCAGAAAATACAGCAAAATCCAAAGTAAAAAGATCATCAAACAAAAACATAATCAAGGATCATGAAAATGAAAATTCTGAAAATTGCATGATCTACTCTTTAAAACCTGATTATTCAAAAAAGGTCTTGATGTATTCACTAAAAGATCAAAGTGAATTTTGTACTGAAAGAAATGAAAGGCCGCAAAAACATTATGCCAATTTATCAGTAGATAACCGCCATAAGAAGGTTCAAAGCTCCAGTAAAATTATGAATGTTAATAAAATAATGGAATCTGAACAAATTATCACAGAGAATAATTATTACAAAGAAAACATAGGGCTTAGAGGTTTCTTTTTTAAAAAAAAAAATAGTGAATTTAAGTCTTTCTTTTCATTAGCCAATCTCAAAAAATTAAAAAAAGAATTAGAGCAAGAAAAAGAAAGGAATACTTTGAACGAAAATGAACTAAAAACGTTAAAGCTGAACTTGCAAAATGAAAGGGCAAAATATCAAAGAGAACTGTTGAAATTCTCAGAAAAAATAAAGAATTTCAAAAATGTTCAAACTCTATATGTGGGAGAGAAGCAAAATAGCGAAAAAATTGAAAAAGACTTGATTCAAAAAGAAGCTATTTTACAAGAATATCAAAAAAAATTTGAGTAAATGTTTTGAATTTTTTTATAGCTAATTTCCAAATAGCGAAATTCTTTATTGTCTGTTGAATCACAACAAAGATATTGCTTTAAGAGAAGAGGCTGGAACAATTTTGATTGATACAACAGAAAAAGCGAGTAATAATTTTATTTTAATTTTTTTTTCATTTTGCTTTCAGATGCAGTTTTTGAGTCTTTTAAGAATTTATTCAATAATATTATTCAAATACTGAGACCGATCTCAATTAGGAACAATTTAACAAAAGAGTTGCAATCAATTCAAATGATAAAAATTCATGAAAAACCTAATAACATAAAAGAACTGACAAAAAGAATTCAAAAAATTTACAACATTCGTGGTTCTGTTGATTTGAAAAATAACACTGAATGCATCCCTCCAGAAAGAATAAACCCTAAACTTCAATTTGTAATGCCGACAAATTCCAAATTAGGAAAAAACAAAATCTTTGATGAATTTGAAAATTTGGATAATAAACTTGAATGTGTGAATCAAAAAATTGAAAACGAAATCCGCAGACAGGCAAACAGCTTAGATAAAATCAGCAAACCTCTAATGAAAAATTACTCAGATTATAAAGAAACCGGAACTAAAAAACCATTGAAACTCAATAATTATAATAGTTTCTCATGTGTTTCGGACCAGGCTGTTCAGAAAGAGGATGAAGTTGCAAGTGAGAAGTTTGAGATTAACAATACTTTCCAAATTGAAAACATAGACTATGAACAATTCAAATCAAATTTGGATAAAGAAATGGAAGAAGTCATTCCAAGTCAACAAGGAACCAATTTAAATTTTGAACAAATTTCAGAAATTAAAGAGTAAATATTTATTTTTTTATTTAAATAAAAAATATTATCAGGGAGAACAAAGACAATTTTTATAATCAAACAGATAGAGAAAATACATTCAAGGATCCCAGTCCTTCAAAATCACTATTAAGTGAATTGGAAGGTTATTTATTTGATTTAAGTTCATTTTTTCATTCAAAATTCAAAAGAGTTGGAAAGTGAGAATAAAAAAAGAAACTGTGATGTTGATTTGAAAATGATTCCAAAAAGAGAAGAAAGTCTTGATAATAAAGAAAATGCAATGGTTTCAAATACAAAAATTCTTGCATCTAAGGAAATTTCAGAAAATAAAGTTTTACAAGAAAAAAACATGAATGAGTGCTCAAATACTAAAAACACAGCAAAAAAACAAGAGATGCATGCAATCGTCAAATTTGATTTTTCTCCAAAAAAAGTTGAAATTTTATAGAATTAAGATCATAAAATATGAATATGTAGGAAAATGATCTGAAATTACAAAAAGGGGATAAAATTCAAATTTTAAAGAAAACTCAAAACGGTTGGTGGATTGGCATGCATAAAAATAAAATAGGGTATTTTCCTTTTAACTACATAAATATCCAATAGTTCTTTTTATTAAAATGTCAAACTGTTCATATTTTTATCTATTATTATGACAAACTTTAACTATTTAATAATTTTTAATAAAATTTGAATTTTATTCGTAAACATAAAACCATAAAAAATTATTGTTTTTAAACAATGAGATCTTTGATAATTGCGGAACTGGAATTTTACAAGATTTAAAAAGTTTCAGAGTAGGATCCAGGAAAGGAATCCTATCATTTTATTATGGCAAACATGTAATTTAAAAAAAACTGGTTGCCGTTGACACATCTATTCAAGAATATTTAAAAAAACTTAATTTTCAGGTGTTGTTAAAATAAATTTGAGTTTTTTCTTTGCTTTCAGAATTTTTTTGGGCCATTCTATTGAAGTTAAATATTTAATTATTATTTATTTTTTAGAAAAAAAATCTAAAACCTCATCCAAAAATGTATTATGAAATTACTACAGACTTTTTTTTAAATTGTCAAGGATTATATTCACTATTGACACTCTTGAACTTTTATAATTATAAAATTGGCTTGAAAATTGACTAACAACTGCAATTTTCAATGTTATTTCTTTGGAACTTTGATTTATTCCTAAAAAATAACAATTCCTGTTTGGCAACACAGGGTTGCAATAGAAATCTTCAGTATTTTGAGGTTTTATTGTTCTAATTAACTTTCCATATCCATCCAAGATATTAATAACATTATTTCCTAAATTGAGGATGTTGAAATTTTTGCTGGTTTCTTCATATTCTTCATCAAAAATTCTAGCATTTTTCTCCAACAACAAAAAGTTTGCAATATATTCATTGGATGGATTTTCATTATTTTCGAAAACAATTTTTCCTTTTTTTATATCTAAATAATGAATGCTGCCATCTCTTCCTCCAATAATCAATAAATTAGGATAATTAGTCGATGATATCAATGAATATATCAATCCTTCGTTTGTGAACGATCTTTCACAACTACAAAGTAACAAGGTTTTCTTGGACCCATTTTCCTTATATTTAAGCTCCCATATTCTAATAGAATCAGCACTAGCAGAAGCAAACCGTTTGTATCTTTCAATAACTGTGAGACTGGTGACGATGTTTTTATGATAAACAGTGAATTTAAATTTCTCTTTACATTTCAAGACATCCCAAACAATGATTTCCCCATTATCATCTCCACTAATCATGTTTTCACAATCCTCCAAAGACATCATACAAGTAATCCAATTACTATGACCAGCGTATTCTAAATAAGCTTCAATGTTATCTTGATTAGATGGCAGCATATTGAAATTCCAGGCTTTTACTAATTTATCCAATCCTCCAGACATCACCAAAAACCCAAAATTCATTATTTCTATATCTGGGTTTTGATTGATTTTATGTTGAAGATTTTGTTGATACTTTATTGAATACCCTGGCAAAGAAGGATTGCCTAATTCTTCAGAGAAAAAGAATAACTCTAAACAACAAATACTATTTTGATCGTAGAGAGTTTTGATCAAAGAATTATCAGAAAGTCTCCAAATTTTAATGCATCTATCATAAGACGAAGTCGCTATTATATCATCCGAAATTGGCAGAATCGCTGAAACGCTGTTGAGATGTTGGGCTTGGAAACTCTTTTCCAATGAAATCTTAAAATTTTGAGTGTTTAAAAGAGACACTCTGTCTAATTTTAGATTTTTCCTGTTAAAAGAAATAAAAGTGTCATTTGTAGTCTTGACATAATCTTCTGATAAATTTGCAATTGGATTGCAGCTTTCAAAAAGGCTTTCTTTGATATCTTTATATAATTGAGCTGTAAAACTCTGAATTTGGTTATAAATTGCCAACGAAATATTGGGTGGATTATTATAATTAAAGAGGATCTTGGTTGCGTAATTATTAAGCTCATTAAAACTTGTAAATTCCAGGCCAGAATTTTTGCGAATGTTTTGCAGGAAATAATAGGTTTGCAATGGAGTTTTCATGAGTAATTTGCTTTTTAGAAAATGTGGATTCGCATATTTTTCAAAGGTTGTGTCTGTGGTGAATTGGTTGTACATTGTTTTGAAATGAGTCAAATTCTTCTTAAACACATCAAGTTGACTTTCTAAATAATCTCTTAGTTCCCTCTTAACTCGATTAGTCTCTTGAATAAAGGAAGTGACTATTGAATTCACGTTGCTTTCAATAAGACCCTTTTCTACTTTTATATGTTCTTGCATTTTATGGATGAAAGTCGTCTCGTTATCAAAAATTTTCCTGATATTTTGATTCATTATTAAGGCATTGTTGTTCATGTTTTTGGATAAATCGCTTGATAGAATGTCCACATATGTATTAAATGAAATGAATTTGCGCTTATGTTGTTGCTCATGATAAGGATTTTCTAAAACACATTTAGAACACATCACTTGATCAAATTCACATTCAAATTCATTACAACCAAAAACCAATGGCATGTTAGGATGCTTGTGGCAGTATATGATAAAAGCGTTTGAGGTTGATGAGAAGTCAATCATTTCAAGAGGTTTAAATGAAAAAAATATAAATTAAATTTAAATAATTTATAAGAAAAAAAAAAGTTTCAGAAAGCAGTTTTAAAGATTTTTACTATCATATTTTGGAGAAATTGCAATACTTGCTATATTTTTGCAACCTATTTTCATTTAAAAATAATTTCAACAAAAACATTTTTATTTTATTTTTTAATAATTAATTATAAATGTTTTGAATTAAATTGTAGCTTCTTTGCTCCCGAAGAAAGTATTTTATTTTTATTTTTAGAGATGGCAAAACCAAAAATATGAGGATTAAAAAAATGGTGTCTTTTGGTTCATAAAACTCCAAAAGTTTGATTCAATGAAGCTTGATTTAATTAGATTGCATTTTTTGTTATATAATAATAATTAATAACAAAAATTCATTTTATTGTTTTTTCTTTGCTGAATAAAAAATGTTCAACTTTTGCACAAATGTTCATTTAACAGCTTCCATGGATGTTTGAATAATGTCTATTTTTTTTTTTTCATTGATTTTTAGGCAGAAATCTTATATGAAATTCAAGAATCTGACAAAAGCGAGCTAAACAGTATATCAATTTTAAATGTTCCATTGATAATCGGATTTCTTAAGGTTCCTTCAATAAACCTCTTCCCAAATTAGAGGATGTGAAGAGTTTAACAGCCAGTGATCTACGCCAATTCTATATGAAGAGGTTTTTTTTTTTTTATTAAATTAAGTGCTTAATTTTTGATCAGAACTGTTAAAACAGCCTATGAATATAGTCCACCAAATCCAAAACCAGATTTTTTTAATCCACAATTGTTGCAAAAGACTATGATTGATGATCATAGTCCTTCAGATTTGGCTTCGAAAATAATAATGAATCAATCAGCTGAAAAAGAAAAATCTATTGAAGAGTCAAATTTAAAAAGTAGTAGCCTAAAAAATTTCAATAAATTTTTTTACCACTTAAAGAAAGCGATGTGGAAGTCGAAATTCCAATGATGGAATCAAAAATCAACAAAAATCTATATGCTGATTATATCGTTAAATTAAAACGTTTGCCTGTTCGAGATAGGTTATTTTTCTTAGCTTTTAGAGAAAATTAACAAAAAAATCATAAAAAAAGAAAAAAAATAGAAAAAAAAATGATCAAAGAGTTTATCTATGATGAAAGCGACGAGGTTCAATATTATTTAAATATTGATTGGGCTGTTGACTACACGACCTATTTGGATGATCCCAAAAATCTCGAATTAAAACCGATTAATAATTATTCTCTTCTTGATAAAGATTACAGTCCACTTCCTGAAATTGAAGAAAACTCTCATTACGTCCTGGTAAATGAAAAAACCTGGATTTTTGTGATGAAAATTTATGATGGAGGTCCAGCTATAAAAAAGAAATCTAATGGCCAAATCATAGTTTCAAATAACGAAGCCATTCTTTTTTCTACAACTGGAATGTTGCATCCTAATAGTCCTAATGAGAAAATCAAAGGAATATTTAACAGTGCCGATCAAGAGGAAGAAAAGCAACCAGCTATCACTGAAAATCGAGAAGAAATTTTAACGACAGATCATGACAAAATAATGATAAAATTTGATAAAACCCAGGACAAGAAAAATTACAAAAAGTTGAAAATCCTGACTAATAATACATCTACTTCAAATGATCTTGACAATCCCCAATCATCAACTTCTTTAGATTCACATTCGACATCCTTTTCCAAAGATGATGTTTTAGGAGGGTCAGATAAGAAGAAAAGATGTATGAAAATCTTTGGATTAGCAAATAATTCAAATTATTGTTTTCTTAATTCTGGTAAACCATATTTTTTTTTTTAATTTAAATATTTTTTGTTAAAGGTCTTCAATGCTTGTTCACTTTGGAAAGTATGAATGATTACTTTCTATCGGAAAAATATAAGGAAAATAAAGGAAAAACTATCAAACCTCCAAAATACATAAATATATATTCGGACGCTTTAAAACTAATCAATTCCTTTGAAACTCAAAATAATGTTCCCAATAAAAAAACCCATTCAAATTTCGTCAATGCTGCCAATTTGTTCAAATCAATCTTGAAAAAAGTCTTTAATCCCAGGGAACAACAAGACATCCATGAATTCATTAGATTGTTTTTATCAGAAATACAAGACGAATTGAACCCTATGTTGGATAAAAAAAATAGTTCCTCAATTATCGGACAAACTTCTGATGCAAAATGGGAGTCTCATCTGAAAAACAATCCATCCATCATAGACTATTTCTTCTCAAGCCAAATGAAAACAAAAATACAATGTATGGAATGCAAAAAAACTAGAGAAATCTACGAGATTTTTTTAGATTTTTCGCTTCCGATTGTCAAAGCTGAAGTCAAAAAAAATGATAAAAAGACAACTCAAAAAGAACCAAGTTTTAATGTTTACAATTGTCTGAACAAATTCTTCGAGGAAGAAATCATATCGGAATACAAATGTCCCTTTTGCAAAAAAACAGTTAAGAGCAAAAAACAAATGTCAATTGCAAAATCCCCCAAGCTCCTGTTGATTCATTTCAAAAGGTTCAAAACCTATCCTCGAAAACAGAAAATATCTGATAAAATTGAGTTTCCCTTCGAACGTTTAGACATGAAAAAGTTTATTTTTTCTGTTTCTTATGTAATTCACTCATTTCTTTCTTAATTTTAGTTATTGTTCAAATAATGAACCAAATCTTTATAATTTGAAATGTTTCGCTTCACATATAGGAACAGAAGACTATGGCCATTATGTAGCTTTTGCCTTAAGGAACTACAAAGTTTTAGTTTAATTTTTTGAGTTAATCTTAAAATATTTTCTTAGTGGTATTTTTTTAATGATGAAGAGGTGAAACCAATAAATGAAGCAGATATCCCTAAAAGAGAAGCATATTTATTATTTTATGAGAAAATTGAATAATATAAATATAATTCAACTTCTGTGTTTTTCTTTGTTATCTTTTATAATCAACAGTTTTGTGTGTATTATAATAATTAGTTTTTTTACGTTAATATGATTTATTTGTAATTTGTTCCTTAGTAAAATAATTTTTTAATATTTTAATGAATTTGTTTGAATTTTATTTTCCACATGATGGACTTTTTCCTTATTTTTTTTGGTCAACTTTTAAAAAAAAATTATTTAGAATTTTTTCTAATTTTCTATTAGTTCTTCAAATAAAAACCAGAAAATATTGCTTTAAAATGAAAATTTTAAATATTTTAAAGCCTAGCAATCTAACAAGAGGATCTTTAAATTTCACACCATTTTTTCCCTTCTCAAACAAAGTTGACCCTTCAAAAAATTGGTATAAAGTTCTGCAAGTTGACAAAAGCGCCACCCCAGAAGATATCAAAAAGTCCTATTACAATCTCGCTAAAAAATATCATCCTGACGTCAATAAAGGATCTGATGAACATTTCAAGGAAATTAATACAGCTTACGAAATCCTTTCAAACGAAGATAGCAGAAGAAATTTCGATCACTTTTTAGCTGGAGATCGTTATTCTTCCAGTGTGCAGAATAAATATAGTAGTTATCATTATGGTTATAATATGAGAGGAAAGTCTCGACATTCGAAAGCCAATGAAAATTATTATGGCTCTTCACAAAAGGATAATGAGCAATTTTATTACCAAGCCTATAGTTATAAAAAGAAGAATGATTATGAAAAAAGGAAATGGGAACAATTTTATTCTGATGATAAAGAAAACAGAGGACCAACTTATGATGATTTAAATGTAGGCCGAAGAGAATATGTATTTAAAGGAGTTTTTATATAATAAAAACGCTTTTATATTTAAGGATGGCTTTGTTAAAAGACTGATGTTTTATCCTATGCTTTTCGTGTTTATGTATTCTATATTTTTCTTTTTGCCAAGCAGGAATATGTCAAAAGAATTTGTTCTTTTCGATGAACATACAGGAAGAGTATACGTGACAGACAAAGAAACGTACGATGAAATGAAAAAAAACTTATTCAAAAACCCTCATCAACATCAATCCCCATATGTCAAATATCCCCCACAGATTCAAATGGTGACATTTTGATTTTTTTTTTTAAATTCACATTTTTTTTCTTTTAGAGAAGAGATTTCCAAGCTTGATTAAATGCTTTTTATTTTTAATTTTTCGTTTAAAAAAATGTTAAAAAAGGAAAACTCCAAGATTTTTATTTTAATTTTATTGTAAAATTCAATAAATTTTATTTTAAAAAAACTAAAAAACTTCGATGGGCTCACCTTTGAGCAAACAAAGTTCTGAATTTCGTTACGCCCTCCGTAACCGAAATCAAGTCGCCTTCAACCTCGTTGACAATTTCGCATATCCTCCAAAACCTTCTGATGATGAAGTCAACAAAGAATTCCTCCAAATTCTTCAAGAAATTGATCTAGGTTCCGATCAAGAGGATGAAGTCATACTCCAATCCCCAGAAATCAAATGGAAATTGATCTGTCGCCACAAACATATGCTTGAGCACAACTCTGAGACTCTGAGCAACGTTGCAGAGTCACAGGCACAGAGTTTTGTTGAATCCTTGAAATCAAATCCCAGCTGCCAACATTTAGAAACCTTAAGGGTATGGTTAGACATGGCCAAGCCTGACGATATCAAATCATTTTTGATTTTTGAAGGAGTTTCCGAGTTGTTGAACCTGTTGGAAGTATCAGAGATGTGTTCAAGAACTACCAAGAATGTGAGC
>Ga0302320_10019499_pt1 | contig 13596 bp, 9 predicted proteins | sample Bog_T0_3_FD_202130 | JGI IMG/M metagenome (GOLD analysis project Ga0302320, IMG submission 202130) | Peat permafrost microbial communities from Stordalen Mire near Abisko, Sweden - Bog_T0_3 | ecosystem: Environmental > Terrestrial > Soil > Wetlands > Peat | place: Sweden: Abisko, Stordalen Mire...
ATGCTGGTTTCGGGTCGGTCCCCGTCGACCAACCCGGCGGCCTGGCGGAACGCCTGAGTCTCGGCGAGCGACACGCACAACTGCATCGCCTCGACGCCGAGGCCGGGATCGACGGTTTCCAAACGCTCCTTGAGCAGACGGGCAAGGTGGGCAGCATGACGTGACGGCGCCGCCGTGCCGATCCGGACCGCCTGCACCGAACCATCGATACATTCGAACAGCAGATCCAGGCGGCGAGCCCCCTGCCCTGTCGCCTCCAGTTGGCCGCAGACCGTGTTCAGCAGCTCATCGATCACCGTGCCGAATGCCTCGGCGGTCAGCAGCGGCTCGATGAACGAGAGCCGGTGCGCCACCACGTCGTCGGGCACCACGGGCTGGATCGGCTCGAACACGCGCCCGGATGCCTGATCGAGCCGCAGCGCGACCTGCTTGCCGAACCTGCGCACCAGCGGTCCCCGGGCGGTTTCGGCCAGTTGGCCGACCCGGTCGAAGCCCAGCCGCCGTAGCGCGCCGATGGTTTCCGGCGGCAGGCGCAGGGCGGCGGTCGGCAGCAGTGCGATCGCCGCCTGGTGGGTACCGGGGGCGATGACTGCAGCCGGATCGGGTGCAAAGCGGGCCACGGCGTGCGCGGCACCGGGCGTGTCGGCAACGGCGGCGCGCGCGTGCGTTCCGCCGCGGGCGAGCCGCTCCAGCAGTTCCGCCAGCAACGCCGCCTCGCCGCCATGCAGGTGGGCGCAGCCGGTGATGTCGATCCATACGCCGTCGGGTGGATCGCCGGCGGTGAGCGGCGAATAGCGCAGGCACCAGGCGGCCACGCGAGCCAGCGCGGCGGCATCGCCATCTGCATCGGCATCCTCCACCATCAGGCTAGGCACCATCGCACGTGCATGGGCGAGCGGCATGGCGGGGCGGATGCCCAGCGCCAGCGCAACCCGATCGGCAGCGTCCACCACCATCCGCCGCCCGTCGCTCGCTGCGGTGATCAGCGGCATCTCAGGCGACGGCGCGCTGGGGTTCCGCCGCAGCCGGTCGGTCGGCCAGGTCGGCAACCAGACGGCAACGACCCGTCGCATCGAACGCCTCCACGATCCAGGAATGCGCCTCGCCGCCGCGGCACCGGATCAGCTCAAGGCGCCAGCGCGGGCGGCCCAGACCCGGGGTCCCCGGCGCGTTCGCCAGCGGCGGCCCCGATGGCACCGTCGCGACCCGCCAGCGCGTCACGGCGGCGCTCGGCTCCAGCAGCACCGGGTTGTCGAAACAGCGGCTGCGCCGGAGCAGGAACGCGGTGACGCCGGAGTGCTCGGCCGCCAGCTGCAGCCGGCGGGACGCGGTCAGCCCCAGCGCGCCGCTGAATTCGGCGACGACACCCGCCAGGCCGCGATGACGCAGGCCTTCCTCCATGACGAGCAGCACGTTGTGTGGCTTGCGGGCGTGAACGTAGACGACCCGGTTCGGCGTCAGGCCGACCGCGGCGAGCGCCGGCGGGTGAATGTCAGCTTGCTCCAGCACCCACAGCACTTCCCCCGGCACCCGGGCGAGCAGCCCAGCCGCCAGCAGCGCCGCCGCGGTGCCGTGTTCGACCTGGCAGCCGGTGCCCGCGAGCTCGTGCAAGGCGCCCAGCGCCAGACCACCGGCCGGCAGCGCCGCATCGACCGCGGCAAGGCCAAACGACGCAACCTTCTCCCGCCAGCCCGCTGTGACGCGACGCTCCAGGCGCGCTACCTCGGACCTGAGGGCTGAAAGAACTGCGATGTGTGCCGCTGGCTGCATGTGCTGTCCGTCTAGGGATGACGAACATAAGGGGAACACAGCGCCCCTGAAAGAGGAAATCAGTATGAGGTCCAGCGGTAGCCGCACAAGCCATATGATTCAATGACCTATAGGGCTATCCTGAACTTCCCTCTTCATATCATATGCTAGTCCATTCATTAAATGGACTTCGCGCAAAGCAGCGTAGCATTGCGACAAGAAAGTGCGGGATTCTTGCCATTACCCCCGCGCGGCAGAACCGCGCAGAAACTGTCCGACGCCGCGCAGCGATTCAAGTTACCCCGCGGATCGCCGCGGGTCTTAGGTAACAGGGATAGCGCAGGCGTTGTGGCGCCGGCGGACTGGGCTTGGATGCGCAGAATAGGTCCGATAGCCTTGTCGGGCTTAAGGATCGGCTCCCCCTGACCCCTTGGGCTACCCGTTTTCGATCAGACGAAACCCGTTAATCCGAGGCTTCGCGGGGACGGATGGTTCGGATGGCCTCAACGTCAACCCAGTCGTCGTTGCCTCGACTTTTGCGTGGGGATAGGCAACGAACACGTCCACGAGAGCCGCCCGAACCCTCTTCGCCAAATCGTACGGGTCCTTGTACTCTGCACCGATCTGGGCCTTCAGGGACGCCCAGCGTATATGCGTCGATTGTCTTAGCTGGGGTAGGCGGTAAGCGAGAAGCGCATATAGGTCCAAACCGAGTGAGTTGCCGGCAAGGTGCGCGATCCCGCGCTTGTCAAGCGGAACGGCATGTTCCTTTAGGTGCTCGTGGAATTCCGTTGTCAGTTCTAGCGTGGCGGACCAATCGTCTCTGTCTCCAGTCCAGAGCATTTGCTTGTTGGAAATCGGAATGTCCTGAATCCCGACTCCTCGGCGCCCCTTCGACAGGCCCTCCCATTCCATCGTGAACTTACAGCGAAGCAACCTGGTGGTCTGCTGCCGGACCATGGAGATCGTGCCCCGCTCGCCGCCGGTCCGAGCCAGACCAAGTGACCGAAGGAAGGCTGATAAGTTGTCGCCGAGATGGACCGTTCGGCTCTTGATGCCTTCTGTCTGCAGGTGGATCAGGATGAGCCGCGCTTTGGCTCCATAGGGAACGCCCACCCACTCACCGCGCACTGCGCCCGGCGACACGGACAAGGTGAAATCACCCGACCTACGTTTCCAGATGTCTGTGTTGGACTTCGGCTTGCTGTGGGGCAAGAAGGTCTGACAAAGCCCCGCATGCTGAAAGCCCAGATCTTCACCGTCCGGAATCGCCGACAGCACCTCGTGCATCGTCTCGATCCTCTGGCGTACGCGCTTACGCTCCGCGGCGCTTGATGTCATAGCCTCGGCCTGTCGGATCGTCTCATCCAGCCCAAGAAGTTCAAGCTGAGTACTGATGTCTCGCATCTACCCTACCTCTCAAGCCGATCTAACTCCTTGCCGCCGATTCTCTTGCGCAGAATCTGTCCGGGCTCATTGTCCATCTGCCCGAGCTGCGAGGCCCTTCCTAAGCCTCTTCGGCTGCTGCGCAGAATCTGTCCGATAGGCGTGTCTTATAGAAGGAAAAAGGTATAAGGCTTAGTATAAGTATAGGGGACAGATTCTGCGTGGATGACAGGGGTTCAGCGGATAGATTCTGCGCACGGGGCAGGAAATCCATTCATCGCGGCGGCCCTTCGTCCCCGAACATCGGACAGATTCATTGTGGATGACTTTTGGGTTGGCGTTTCACTCGGACCAATTCTGCGTGGATAAGCTCATACTGCTGTGGATCGTCCTTGCGGACCGATTCTGCGCACTGAGGCCCGGATGGCGAGAAGGGGCATCGATTCCCGGACCGATTCTGCGCAGCTGACCACCATAGCCGGCGCCCGGTGAGGTTAGGATGGCCCCACGGTTGGGCGAATCGAGATTCGCCCCGCGCAACGTGTGGGTGGGCACTCCTCAGGCTCCGGACGGCTCGCCACGGGCAACCGAAGCGACATAGCTGCGATGCTCGGGGCGGACGTGTAGGGCGACGTGTCTGCGGGCTGTTCGACCGATGACCGTCTGGTAGACGCCCGACTCGCCTCGCCAGCCGCATCGCACATATAGCGCACGGCGCAAGTGCGGTCGGCGGAAACCCGCCCGAAAGCGCCCTGCCTCAGTCGAGCCTACAACCGAAGGACCATATGGCAGTATGACCAAATCGCCATTGCGTCAAATCGCACCATCACCCTATTGGGCTTTGCAACGTTGGATGGATGGTCACGGTCACGGTCAAGGTTATGGGCCGTCTGCTTCTTCGAAGGGCGGGTTGGGCGCAGCCGCTCAATGCCTCGCTGCCGAGGCTCTTCGCCAGAGCTTGCGCGAGGCGGCTGATCTGCACACTCCAGCGGTTGTCGCACTTTTCTCTCGCCCCCGGCCGCTGCTGTGGTCGCCGAGCGGGGGGACCGTTAGCCGTCTGGTGGCGCCCTGGCTCGCCCCGCCAGCCGCATCGCACGTGAAGCGCACCGCGCAAGCGCGTCCGCTGAAACCCGCCTGCGAGGACTGGCCGCCCCGAAATGACGGGTCTTAATGCTGAAGCGAAGAAGTGCCCGCCGCAGACAGCGCGCCATATGGCAGTATGGCCAAAGCGCCATTGCATCGAATCGCGCCATTACCCTATTGTACTCTGACAACGTTGGAATGGATGGTCACAGTGAAGGTTATCGCCGTCTGCTCGTCGAAGGGCGGGGTTGGTAAGACGACGGTCACTCAATGCCTTGCTGTCGAGGCTCTCCGCCAGGGCTTGGTGGCGGCTATCATCGACACCGATCCACAGAGGTCTGCGGCAGAGTGGGGAGAGCAGCGCGAGGCGGCAGATCTGGACGCACCGGCGGTTATCGCACTTGGCTCAACGCCCCTCGCCGCTGTAGTGGCCGATCTCAAGATGCGCGGCGCCAGCTTGGTGGTGATAGACACCCCTCCCCACTCCGCGCCGGCGATCAACGCGGCGCTCGACGTGTCGACGGGCGCGGTCATGGTAACACGCCCGAATCCGATGGATGTGCGAGCCTTGGAAGCTACGTGGGGCATCGTATCGCGGATGAACAAGCCCTCGGCCACCATATTTACACAAACGCCGCCTGGTAGCCGTGCCCGAGCACTCGGTCTGGCGAGTGGCCGCCTTGATGACCTGGGCATCCCGTTCTGCCCCACACCGATCTCCTACACATTGAGCTTTCCGTACGCTCAGGCTGAGGCGCTTGCCGTTCAAGAACGGGAACCAACAGGTAAGGCCAGGGCGGAGATAGCCGAGATCTGGGGATGGTTGAAAAGGCGCGGCATCCTTTGACTATGCCACATACCATATGGCATGGCGGCCATATGGTATACACGTCCAAATCGCCATATGGCTCCATAGTTCTTATTTCCAGCCCCCTTCCCTACTCCTTTGTGCCCCACCCCATCTCGGCGGACTCCTCGCCGGACGGTATGGGCTGAGTGACCTGTCAGGAACGCCATTTTACCATATCGCCATATCACAATATTATAATCCGATCCTCGTCTCCTGGGAAGTGACGCGGTCAATCGGGAGCAGGCAATCCGGCCTTGACCCGACAGTTGTGTCACCGGGGCCATTTCGATCCCAGGGGCCAGGAAATGGCTGTCGCAGCGCAATGACACGGGCTTTCACGACCGGAATTCGATGGCGTGGGGTCCCGTCGTGGAACTCCTAAATTTCGCGACGGGCTAGGTTTTGTGCGGGTTTCGTGACCGGGCTGGCCGGGCCCCGCGTCCGTCGCCCGCGTGTGTGGACGACCGCGATCAAAGCCACCGCTCTCGCGGGCAGATCAACTCCAGACTCTGCGCCTGCATGCCATATGACAATAGCATAATACGATAACGGCTTCGCTGGCGGCCTGAGGCGTAAGCCATCTTGCCATATTGTAATAGCGCCCACCACCAGCGCATTATGGCATAATGGCGATACGGCCATATGGAGATGCTGTGAAATGATGCTACGGCAATTTGGCCGCAGGGCAATGCGGCGATAGGGCAAAGCGATCAAATGGCGATGCGGTGAAATGTCCCAACGGCAATATGGCAATATGGAATGGCCGCCATATTCTAATTCGGCAAAAGCGCATGATGGCGCTATGGTAAAAGGGCCATATGGCGGTATGGGGCAACGACCTCTTGGTAATGTGGTAAATGGGAGATATCGCAATGCGTTGATATGGCAATATGGCAATACGGCCGAATGGCGTTATGGTAAAGCGCCGACATGGCAGTATGGCCGGAGGGCGTTATGGCAACGTGGAGCTACGGTGAAACGACGCCATGGTAACTTGGCAATGCGACGATATGGAATCCCGGCAAAGTGTCCGTATGGCGCTTTGGTAATATGGCGCTGCGGCAATTTGCTGGGACTAGGCATCCGGCATATTGCCACAGCGCCATATGGTGCTGGGAGCTGCCCGGGTCCGGGCCGTGCGGCAGGGGACTAGAGGCCATATGGCACTAGCAAGACATTGCAATATGGCCTAGTGGAGCGAGAAGACAAGACTGGCCATATCATCAGGTGGCAATATGGAGAAGGGAAGCGAATGGCTAAGCCCCCGGCTAGCTACGGCGCCTCGGTAAAGCTGAAGGCGCCTCAGTCAGATCTACAGGCGGCGGGGGAGTCTCCCTCGACGACCGACCATGAAGAGGAGACGGCGCCAGAGCGATCAATTGGCCGACGGCGGCCAATGGAAAGCAAAAGCGACCCGACCATAATTTACCTTCATCCGGACGGGAAATATGAGCTGAAGCGCTATGCGCTCGCCCGCGGGCCGAAAGTGAAGGTTCATGACCTGCTGCTTGAGGCGGTCGAGGAATGGGCACAGCGGCATGGTATCGCCGGACCCTTCCGGGTTCAGTCCGAACGGCCGAGACGAACTCAGTAAGATCCGCCATTGTGCCATATGGCCAAATCACCAAATTAACTATGAGAGGGCCGGGAGGGCGAGGGACCATTGCAGGGGCTCCATTCTACGGCGCGCTTTGTGCGGGTAGCCGCGCCGCACCGGCGTCCAAACGGGAAGGGGAGGGGCGAGAGATTAAGGAATGGCGGCGCTGGTCGCCAACGCTCGCTCGTGAAAGGAGCCGTAATTCCGCCTACCGCGCTCAAGCGTTGGCCAGAGATGGCGGTTTGCCACAATTGCGTGAGCCAAAGTCTGGGGCAAAGCGAGCTAAAATCGTAGACGTCTTCCCCCTTGGTGGGGCGCAAAAATTCCCGTAAGCAGGTCCCGTTGTAAAAAGGACTGAGACTATGGCGATCGGCACTGTGAAATGGTTCAACGTGACCAAGGGGTTTGGCTTTATTCAGCCTGAAGGTGGCAGCAAGGACGTGTTCGTCCACATCACCGCGGTGCAGGCCGCCGGCCTCAAAGGCCTGAACGACGGCCAGCGTGTGAGCTACGAAGTGCAGATGGAGCGCGGCAAGGAGTCGGCGGGCAACCTCAAACTGGCCTGATCGGCCGTAATAGGGGGGCGGCGACGGCAGTCAGGTGTCGCCGCCGCCGGAGTGGCCGCGCGTCCCTGGTCCGGCCTGGCAGATGCGTCGTCGTTCCGATTTGTGTCCACGAGATCGATGCGGCCGGCCGTGCACAGGGCGCTCCGGGCGGTTGGCGTCGAGAAATCACGGCGTTCGGCTCAGGTGCTGTGATGACGCGATCGGCACGTCCGACGTGGATTTGGCGGTGCGTCCTGGTGCTGGCTTCTCGTCTGCGGGCCGTAGTGCCGACAAGGCGGCTTATCAGGCATACAGTCGTTCGGGCTGCGATGCAGCGGGTCGGAACCAGGAGTGCTGCAGACATCGGCTACCGACTTCTCAGAGGTTTCGGCCTGGGTCGGCCCGCTGGCCGCCACCTCACGCCTGCGTGAGGCACTGTAATCCCCGCCTAACCGTGCCTTCAGGGTGGGGGAGTGGGTAGTTGCCACAATTCGGCGGCCGATTCAGGCTCGTCAATCTATAACCATCGAGGCGCCGTCGCGACGGGTTTCGGTTGGCCATGCAGCCCCGAATCCCCCTAGGCCCGACATCTCCGCTTGTCAGGCATACGTCGTGCGGAACGCTCTGCCGCGCGAAAATCGGCCGTGGTGGGTGAACCGACAGCGCGCCGTTGATCAGGCGCACGACAGCTGGGCGGGGTTTCGAGCGGCTGGACGGTTGCCTCATTTGTGCCAAATCAGCCGCCGCCTGACCGAACGACCCCGCGATCCGGCCGCGGTCGGACGGTCGGCGACGGTGCGCAGCGAGGCGAGCAGGGCATCCGCTGGTTCGGAAACACGCGCCGCGGCAGCGCGCGTCATGGCGCTGCCGCCAACCGTGTCACCGCCCACCGTATCGCTTGCGCATTCCTGTCGCCAGACTGATACTCCCGCAACGAAACCCCTGTCCGAACGGTTCTGGACCGGCGTGGCGAACGGAGCAGCGTCAACATCGCTAATCGACCAACAGGCATGAGGCATCGCCATGGAACCGAACGGTCAGGAACTCTCGATTGTCCTTGCGACCCTGCGTGAGGATCTTGCGCGTGCCCAGAAGCAGGGAAAAGGGCAGGAACTGCATTTCGCCATTGAGGAAATCGAGGTCGAGCTGAATGTCGTCGTGACCAAGGAGGGGGCCGGCAAGGCAGGAGCCAAGTTCTGGGTCATTAACGCCAATCTGGAAGGAAAGCTTGCGAACGTCGCCACGCAAAAGATCAAACTCAAGATGAAACTCGTTGGCAAGGCGGGAGAGTCGGTCGAGATCTCGGGCGACGAAAGGCGTTAGTCAGAACCGCGTAATCCCTTAGTCGGGTAGCGGTATGGACAAAAAACTACTTGTCAGGCTGTTCGTTCCCGTGCTCGCCAAGGGGCCGCGGCGGGATGGCGGTGGTAAGGTAGGCAAGACGGGCACAGGCTACCCGGTGGCCCCGGATCTCATCCTGACCGCTGCCCACGTTGTTTGTCCCGCGGGCCGCGACCACCGGTATCCGATCGAGGTGCTGTGGCAAGACTATCCGGACGGTCCGTGCAACGGATGGTATGCGCTCAAAGACGAAGACCTGGTCTGGCGGCATCCAGCCCTCGACGCCGCGCTGCTGCGCTGTCCTCGCCCCCCCGGTGCGCGTGGCTTCGGGATGGTCTCCGAGAGCAGGGTTTCCGATGGTGCGGCGTGGTCGTCGGCTGGGTTTCCCGAAGTCGGCAAGAACGACAAAGGGCGCCGGGCCGTCGGCTTCCGTGGCCACTCGCACAGCATGTCGGAGGACGCCGCGTATTTCGAGATCGATGTAACGGTGGCGCCCGAGGAGGCGGGCGACTGGCGCGGCGCGTCAGGCATGCCCATCTGCGTCGCCGGCGGGAGTCTTATCCTGGGGATCGCGCGCGAAGTCCCTCCCAAGATGGGAGCGCAGCGGCTGCATGCGGTGCCGACATGGAAGTTGCTGCAGGACCCGGCCTTCCGAGTGGCACTTGGCTTTGACGACCGGAACAAGCGGCGGGCCAGCTACGAACGGCAGCTCGCGGCGGCCCTCGGCAAATCGCCTAAAGCGATCGAAAGCATCCGCGAGACCGGAGGTGTGGCCGAAGCCATGACAGCAGAGGCGCTTGCAGCCTGTCTGCTTGACATGACGGATCCCGAGCAGGTCGCTGGTGTGCTCCACGATGCCTACGACGCGCTGGAAACCGAATGCGAAGTCACCGACACACCGGAACTCCGGACGGCACTCGCCGCCATCGAGGAGGCGGTCCAATACGTCGTGCCATGCCAGTGCGACATCGGAGTCGTCGAGACCATTCGTACTAATGCTCTCGTCGGAGCCACGCTGGTGGAAATCGACTGCGCTTTGGCGATGGTCGCCGAGATCTTCATGGCAGGCGCCGAGAGTCGCCGGACCCAGTTCCGTCCGCGCGAGCACGAGAACGACTTTCCCGAAGGACAACGGCAACTGCCTGAGCCGCCACACGCTGGCATCAAAGGGCAGGATCGACGGCGTGATGATATTCGCGAGGGGCTGACCAGGAAGTATCAGGTCGGGACCTGGAATCAGACACGGAACCAGATCGACGACCTTCTGATCGAACGCTTTGCCGCCACGTCAGGACCAAGTGAAAAGACCAGGGAACAAAGCATCAAAGCCGCGGCTATCCAGCTCCGGAGTGTCTCCAGGAGAGGTCACTATTATCTTATCTCCCGGTTGCCGGCTAACGAGAGCGCCCGGGCAGAGTTGCTGTCGGGCCTGAATGCGCTCGCGTTCGACTATCCCGCGCTCGTGATCCTGTTGCTCCTCGGCGACGGCGACGTAGAGAACCAGGAGCGAGTGAGATTTGGTCACTTGCAACAGATGCTGCCGAAAAGGACGTGAACGATCGTGGTCCGCCTGACGATCAAAGCCGGCTACAAGGCCGACATCCCCTCGGCCCCGGGCACGCCGGAGCAGGTGCACGTTTTCTCCGCGCGGGAGATCCTCGCGATTGAAACGGCGATCGCGGCGCGCCGGGCACTACTGGTGCGTGGCGAGCCCGGCACCGGGAAGACGCAACTCGCAAGAGCCGCCGCGATCGTCCTGAAACGGGCCTTCGTCTCGTTCGTTGTCGATTCCCGTTCCGAATCCCGCGACCTGCTGTGGCATTTCGATGCGGTGGCGAGGCTGGCCGATGCGCAGGTCTATGGCGCTTTGCTCGGCCGCCGCGGCGATGTTGCCTCGTTGGGGAGCGACGACGCCGGGGTGCTGAAGGATCTCAGAGCCAAGCTGGACACCGACAATTTCATCCACCCTCGTGCCCTCTGGTGGGGGTTGAACTGGAGCGGCGCGGTTAAGCAGGCGGAACGCGTGGCAGCGCCGGTTCCGACGCCGTTCGCCACTTGCGATCCGGCCAATGGCGTCGTTGTCCTGATTGATGAGATCGACAAGTCGGATAGCGAAGTGCCCAACGGTCTGCTCGAAGCGCTCGGCGCCGGCGAGTTCTCGGTGGCGGGCAGGCCAACGCCGGTCCGACCCGCCCCTGACAGCGTGCCGCCGCTGGTGATCATCACGACCAACGAGGAACGGACCTTGCCTGATGCGTTCGTCCGTCGCTGTGTGGTCCTGCAACTGCGGCTGCCGCCTGAACGGCAGGCGCTGATCGACCATCTGGTCGAACGCGGCCGCGCGCATTTTCCGGAGTCCGAGGTTGCCACGGAGGTGCTGACGCTGGCGGCCTCTCAGCTCGCAGAGGACCGGGAAGAGGCGGAGAAAAAGAAGTGGTTTCCGCGCCCCGGTCAGGCCGAGTTCATGGACCTGGTCCGCGCCGTCCGGGAACTCGCCGGAACGGACACGGAGGCGCAGACGGCGGAACTGGCGCGCATTAAAGGCTTCGCCTTGCGCAAGCACCTGGGCGCGGACGATTGAGCGGCGGGGTTCTCGGCCGGGCTGACCTGCTGCGTGCGCTGGCCGCCACCGACCCGGCGGCCGAGGAAGACGTCCTGGACCTGCTGGGGTTTGAGCGCACGCCGGCCGCCACCAGGCCGGCGCCGACCGCGCGCGTTGGCGAGCGTGAGGTGCCGCTGGAGCCGCCATCCATCGAAACCGGCGAGCTGCGCGCCACGCCGTTCTGGCGTGCGGTAGCGTTTGCGGTCCGAGCCCAGAACGCACCGCTCGAGTCCCGAGCATGGCCAGCGCCCACCAGCATCACCTGGGACAGCCGGCCGGAAGAGCGACCGGTCTTGCAGCTTCTGGCGCCGTGGCGCGATCTGCTGCCGAAGCTGCGGCTCCTGATCGCGACCGGCGCACCGGTCGGCGAAGTGGATGTCGATCGCGTGGTCGCCGCGCTTTGTCGCGGGCGCCAACTCGACCCGTTGCCGCGCGAGCGGCAGCGGCGGTGGCCGCGCGATTTTCATGTCATCGTCGACCGGTCCGATCGCCTGATGCCCTTCTGGGACGACCAGGACGTGCTAGTGGCCGCGTTGCAGACCCTGATGCCCGGCCAGAGGATCATGGTCGCGCGGGTGGACGAGACCCTGGATGATCCGTGCTTTGCGGAGAGCGGCGAAACTCACGTCCCGCCGGAGCCGGGCGGCGTGGTGTTGGCACTGGGCGATCTGGGCTGCATTGACGGCGATCGCAGCCCGGTCGGTGACTGGTGGGGCGCGCTCGGCCGGCGCATCGCGGCAGCCGGTTGTCGCACCGCCGCCTTGCTGCCTGTCCCGCTCGCCCGCTGTCCGAACGATCTCGGCCGCGTGTGGAACGCGGTGCCGTGGGAACAGGCAGGTCCTGCGCTCCCGCAGGATCAGGCCAGCCGCAGGCGGCGCGCAGACCGGCTGCTCGGACTGCTGTCATCCAGCGTCCGCATCGAACCTGGGCTGCTGCGGGCGGTCCGGCGGGCGCTGCCGCCGGGGGAGGCCGATGCCGGTACCGAGGCCGATGTCTGGCAGCACCGCGACATCGCCAGCCGGCACCCGGTGGCGGCGACCCCGCACCGGGATGCGATCCAGCGGACGTCCCCGATCGGCCAGGAGGACGACGCGCTCGTTCGGGAGGTATTGCGCCACCGACATCGCTGGCGCCAGGAGCTGCCGCGCGAAATCTGGTTCCTGGAGGTGATTGGGCTGCCTGCCGGGGTTCGCGACAAGCTTCCGTATCCGCAGGATTTCGCGACGGCGTGCCGTTTTTTCGAGGTGTTGCATGGCGATCCGAGCCGGGTGATCGATGATCCGCAGGCAATCGAAGCCTGGCTGGACGAGGTACGCGCATTGGCCACACCGGAGGCCTGGGACGTGACAGCGTTCCGCGAGGCCGTTGGGCCGGTGGCGATGCGTGACAGATCCTTTGTGCCACCCGACAGCGTTGATCCGGCGTCGATCAAGGAACCGCCGACCGGGCTGCCGACGCCGCAGCTCATGCTGGAGTTGCGACAGCTCGGGCGAAATCTGACCCTGTCGAGCCGAGACGATCCAGTGCCCGGCCCGGGTAGCCTGCTCGGCGCGCTGCGGTCGGGCAACGGCCTGCTCTCGGTCAACGCGTCCGACGACGGGAAACCAGCCTGGGCGGACGACTGGGGCGAAGACGCGCATGGCACTTGGGCGACCTTCAGCGTTGTCGGCAAGGCTGGCGCGCGGGTCACGCAGCGCCTGCGCTGGTGCCCGCCCGGCCGCTTCCAGATGGGTTCGCCGGAGACCGAGGAGGGGCGGTGGGACGATGAAGGCCCCCGTCATGAGGTCGCCATCGCCGACGGGTTCTGGATGTTCGACACCGCTTGCACGGAGGCGTTGTGGGGAGCGGTGACCGGCAACGCCCCGGACCGGCGTCGGGGGGCCGCATTCCCGGTGACCAACGTGTCCTGGGAGGATGCGCGGTCGTTTCTCCGGCAGCTCAACGCCGCGAAACCGGGGCTCGATCTGAGTCTGCCGTCCGAGGCGCAGTGGGAATATGCCTGCCGGGCCGGAACCGACACGCCCTACAACTTCGGGACGAGGATCAGCAGGGATCTGGTCCGTTACGAGAGCCGCGCCCCGGTCCCGGTCGGCAGCCTGCCGCCGAACGGCTGGGGGTTGTTCGAGATGCACGGCAATGTTGCCGAGTGGTGTGCCGACCACTGGCATAGCAGCTACGACGGTGCACCGGCGGACGGCTCGGCCTGGAGCGACGCGGGGGGTGCGGCGGGCCGCGTCGTTCGCGGCGGGTCTTGGGACGGCATCGCGCGCTGCGTGCGTGCCGCGTACCGCAATCACTTCGACCCGGCGGACCGCGGTGACTTCCTTGGCTTTCGCTGCGCCCGAGTTCAGCAAGCGAACCAAGCGGGCGGAGCGGCACAAGTGGCGGCGCCGGCGGACCCGGCGAGACGGCCAGGCGCGGAGCGCGGCCGGCCGTAGGGTCC
>Ga0302320_10019500_pt1 | contig 13596 bp, 14 predicted proteins | sample Bog_T0_3_FD_202130 | JGI IMG/M metagenome (GOLD analysis project Ga0302320, IMG submission 202130) | Peat permafrost microbial communities from Stordalen Mire near Abisko, Sweden - Bog_T0_3 | ecosystem: Environmental > Terrestrial > Soil > Wetlands > Peat | place: Sweden: Abisko, Stordalen Mire...
AAACCGGGGAGATTGGATGGCTCCTCACCCCGGCCCTCTCCTCGTGTGGCGAGGAGAGGGGGACAGACAGGCGCCGTCGAAACTGCCATTGTTGCGATTACAACAGCCGCGTTCTGTGATTCGGGGTTCATGGGTTCAACGCGCGAAGGCTTGGGGAAATCGCTCCCAGTTGATGAGGATTTGCGGGGGTTCATTTTGTCAACCGGTAAAACGTGGGCACGAGGGGCATGGGATTGGTGACGGTGTTCGAACCGTTGACCGAGACTGGCGGCGTGCCTAGGGTGGTCCAGCCAACCGATGCAGCGAGATTGGTGGCGGTTTGGAGGGAAAACAGGTCATAGCCCGCGCCATGAACTCCGTCTGGCCACGTCAGGATGACATTGGTGCCGGAGGGTGTGACGTTCAGTTGTGGCGGCGGGAAGGAAAGCATGAAGACCGTGCCGGCTCCATTCGCCCCAGCCGACGGTGTGGTTCCAAACAAAGAAGTTCCCGACAGCACCAAGCTGGATTGCGGACGACTTCCATCGCTCCCTCCAGCGAAATAATAAAGATTAGTGACCCCCGTGCCGTCGGTGCGAACGGCATAAATCGAGCCGTAGTAACCGGGGTTCCAAGAATACCCTTCGCCGCCCATCGTCGTTCCGTAAAGCGTATTTCCCGCCACAATCACGCCCGCCTGTGCATCACCACCAACAGGTATGTTGGTGAAACCAGTCCCGTCCGTATTGACCCTGAAACCGCTTCCATACAGCACGTTGCCTGAAAGCGCCATGGTGAACACAAAACCGCCGCGAGTTGGAAAATTCGTATAATCCGTGCCGTCCGTCTGAATGGCAAAGATAATTCCGTAATAGGTGTCCAAACCTTCCTGAGTGTTCCCGTAGAGCGTGTTGCCCGACAAGGTCAGCCCGGCCAGCGGGAGTACCCCATCTCCAACGAAACTGCCGAAATCATGGAGAACGGCAAACCCGGTGCCGTCAGTGTTCACGCCAAATATCATGCCTTCATTGCCGCTGTTGCCGCCGTTGCTCGTAGTGCCGTAAAGCCTGTTGCTGCACAACACCACACCATAATCCGCACCCTCAAGTCCGGAGCACAACGTGGCGAAACCGCTGCCATCCAGGTTCACTTTAAAGACCGAGCCACCGGTGGTTCCGTAAAAGACGCCGCCGGATAACGTGAGAGCCTGGCAACCGCCTCCATTGGTAAAATCACAGATGTCGCTGTAACTGGTGCCATCCGTATGAATCGAGAAGATCGAGCCTTGGTTGGAAATACCGCCGATAAGGGACGCTCCGTATAATACATTGCTGCACACAATTAATGGTGCGAACGAACCGAAGCTGGGACCGATATCGGGATTGCTTACCGCGTTACTGAATGCGTAAAAAACCTGAAGCGTTGGTCGGGACGGCCCGCCCGGGAGCGCAGAGTAGCTGTTTGCTGCCGTGGTGATGATGAAATTTGTGTTCATAAAAACAACTTGGTCGTCCGCTGCACGCCAGCCATGGATGGACTTGAAGCTGACCGTGTGATTGCCATAAGCCAAATGGTCAATCATTCCGCCGTTGGTCTGCCATGCGCCGTCATCCACCTGCCATTCTGCGCCGTCCAGAATCGCGTTGGTGGGAGAAAGAGTCATTGTCAACTCGCCGGGATACCAGACTTGTGTTGGAACGCCGCCAAAACTGGTGCCCCACCCAGTCGTCCCCGCGAGGTAATAGACCGTCGGGGACCAGCCTAAACCCCCCTCACCCACGTAAACATTGGTATTGGCCGGGGCATTTCCTTGAAAATAAACTCCAGTCAAATAAGTGATGTATGTATTCACGGCGGAAAAGGCGTATTCATCAAAATTCGTCACGCTGCTGGGAATCGTAATGGTACTAGCGCCCGGGCCATCGAGGGGGTGCGGGCCAACAAATGCGTACGGACCGACGCTAGTGACCGGATACCCAAGAATACTTGCGGGCACGACGATGTTGGTACCTGTGCCGGAATAACCGGTGATAGTGAGCGAGCCGTCTCTGTTGGTCGTGTAGGCGAATTGTATCTGCCCTACGACAGGGACTGCCATCAGCATCGCGGTCAGGCAAATTTGAAGTAGTATTTGTCTGCTTTTCATAGTTCCAGATCTGACTCGGATACGATTTAATTGAAAGTACGCGGGCTTTTTCGCGCTCTTCTTGTTCCCGACCTCAATGTCTCCTTTTCCAAGGATGTCGCTTTTATAATACGATGAGGTTGGGTTGTCAATTGCGCCATTATGCTGAAGCGCGGCTGGTTGGAGTTAAGGTTTTAGCCTGTTTCCCGACAAGCTGAAGCTTGAACTCCAACTCAGGGCGGCCGGCGAAGTATTTGCTTGCGCTGGCTGGGGAACCGGCAGAAGGTGGCGGTGCTGCCATGCATCGAATTTTTGATATCGTGGTTGGATCGGTCGGAACGATCATCTCGGTTGGGCTGGTCGGCTGGGGCCTTTATCACGGACTCAAAAAGAGCCAGGACCCGGTCAAAATTCTGCTCAAGCTGGTTTTCACCATCCCGTTCGTCATTGGTTGCATCTGGCTGGCGGTCAAACTGGGGCCGTGGGGGCCCTTCCTGATAGTGGGCATGGCGGTCGTATTGTCGCCGATGTGGACGCCGATGGTGGCCGAATGGCTGGCCAGCCCGCTGACGAACTTGTTCGATGGCGGCAGCGAGCCGCCGGAAAGAAAGCCGTTTTATTCCATTGCCATGACGCGGCGCAACCGGGGCAAACCGCACGAGGCGGTCGCGGAAATCCGCCGGCAGCTCGAACAATTCCCGAATGATTTTGAAGGCGTGATGCTGCTGGCGCGTGTGCAGGCGGAGGACTTGGCGGATGTGCCGGGTGCGGAAAATACGCTGAACCATTTTTGTGACTGGCCGGGCGCGCCGATGAAGCAGGTGGCCGCCGCCTGCACACAAATGGCGGACTGGCACCTGAAAATTACCGCGGATGCGGAGGCGGCGCGGGCGGCGCTCCAGAAGATCATCCACCGGTTTCCCGGCACCGAGTCGGCGCTGCAGGCGGAGCAGCGGATTGCGCATTTGAGTGAGGCGGAAAAAATGATCCTGGCGCGGCACGACCGGCAGGATGTGGCCGTGCCGGAGGGCGTACACAATGTGGGGTTGCTGGATTCAACGGACTTTTTGAAGCCGCAGCAGATTGAGCCGGGGAAACTGGCGGCGGCGCATGTGAAGCATCTCGAGGAGCATCCACATGATACGGAAGTGCGCGAGAAGCTGGCCTTGATCTACGCGAAGGATTTCAAACGGCTTGACCTGGCCACGATGGAGCTGGATCAGTTGATCAACGAGCCGAAGCACAAGCCCAAACAGGTCGCGCACTGGCTGAACATGCTGGCGAATTTCCAGGTGGAACTGGGCGCCGACGTGGCGACCGTGCGGGCCACGCTGGAAATGATTGTGGACCGGTTTCCCAACCTGCCGGTGGCGGAACTGGCGCAGCGGCGGCTGGGCCGCTTGGAGAATGAATTTAAAGGACTGCGACAACCCATGAGGGTGAAGCTGGGCGAATACGAGCAAAACATCGGTTTGAAATACGGTGGGCCGCGCAAGCAGTGATGGTGAGGTAGCGGCGGCCATCCTTGGCGGCCGTAGAGCCGGGGTTCCCAGTCCGGCGGTAACCATCTGGAAAACTCAGGCGCTGGGATGTTCAAGAGCCTCACGAATTTCGACGCAGGTCCGGGCGGCAAGGATGCCGCCCTCTACGTCAGGCAAGGATGCCTGACGCTACAACGGCGACGCGGCAGAGTCGCCTTACCGGCGGTTCACCTTCAGCTTTTGATATCCCGCACCTGGAAGGACAGCGCGCCGATGACGAAGGTGGTTGCGATGGTGGCCAGCAGGACGATTTCTGACTGCATGATCTGCGCCCACGGGATGGGAGTTCTAAATACCAAAACCCAGCAGGCGAAATGGTGGGTGATGAACCAGTTCTGGTAGGACTCGAAAAAGGGAATATGTTCCATGACCATGTTCATGAACAGATAGGAGAGCGCCAGAATGGTGGCCGAGGCGGGTTTCATGTTAAAACAGGAAAACATGGAGGCCACGGAAAACATGGCAACGGCGTTTACGGCCATGAACAAGTGGGAAAAGACATACAGTTTAAACCCTTCACCCGGTGGGAAGAGGCCAAAAACGGGATCCGGCTGTTCGCCAAACACAAACATTCCTTTCCAAGGAAAAAGGATGCGGGAGAAAAGGAGGGCGATTGCGCCCAGGGCCAGCACCAGGACGGCGGAGAAGAATATGCCCGCGACCCATTTGACCAGCAACAGGCGCACGCGGGAAATGGGCCGGGACAAAATCATTCGCAAGGTGCCATCCTCGGCTTCCTTGGCCACCATGTCCCCGCCCATCAACGTGACATACAGGGGCATGAGCAGGAGGATTTGCGGCACGAGCATGACCAGCGCCACGGTCAGCGCGGAGATATACTCGGATGCCAGATAGCCATTGCCATTCAGCAAGCGTTCCAGACTGCTCTGCCAGCGCGTGTATTTGAACATGAGCATCATGACGGCCTGCGCCACCACAAAAGCGCCGAAGCCGATGTAGGTGCGCTTTTTGCCGAACAATTTCAAAAGCTCATTTTTTAGCTGGGCGATAAACATGGTGGTTCAACATTCAACGCTCAAGGATGCGTGTCGGGACGCCGACGGAACTCGCAGGCTGGGACGCCTGCGCCACTAACGCACTTGGATTTAGGTGCAACAGTGAATTTTTAACGTTCATTTTTTCTCTTCTCGTTGCCGGTGGATCAGTCCTAAGTAAAAATCCTCCACGGTTTGCTCGTGCTGCCAGATGCCCTCCACGGCGATGCCGGCGGAAACCAGCGTTTGCGCAATCTCCGCGGTGGAACGGCCTTCAGCCAGCGTGATGAAGCGGTCTTCCGCCGTGGCGGTGATGAGGCCCCGTTCGAGGAGCAACCCGGTGGCGGTGGCGAAATCCGGTGTTTTGAGCGCCACCTTGCCCTGCGCGGTCTTTACTTCAGCAACGCTGCCTTCAAAAACTTTTTTCCCCTGCTGCAAAATGGCGATGTGCGTGCAGAGCTGCTCCACTTCGTTTAGCAGGTGCGACGACAACAAAATTGTGAGGCCGAGTTCGCGTCGCAGGCGCAGAATGGTCTGGCGCATTTCGTGGATGCCTTCCGGGTCCAGGCCGTCGCTGGGTTCATCGAGGATCAATAGTTCCGGCCGGGGGAGAAGCGCCTGTGCCAGCGCGAGCCGCGAACGCATGCCGTGCGAATACGTTCGCACCTTGGACTGCTCGCGGCCGGTCAGGCCCACCCATTCCACCACCTCGCGAATCCGGGCGGCGGACGTTGGCGCGGTGTAAGTGCTGAGGATTTCCAAATTACGCCAGCCGCTCAGGTAGTCATAAAACACGGGGGTTTCAAAAATGGCGCCCACCTGTTTCAGCGCGGCATTGCGATTGGCTGACACGTCGTGGCCGCAAATTTTCACCTCGCCTGCCGTCGGCCAAACCTGGCCGAGCATCATGCCGATGGCGGTGCTTTTGCCTGCGCCGTTGTGGCCCAGCAGCCCAAAAATCTCCCCGCGCGCCACGGTGAATGACAGGTCATCCACCGCCGTTCGCTGACCGAACTTTTTCTGCACATGCGCGAGGCTGATCATGCCGGGAAAACTTTGGCGGCTGCGAGAAGCGAAGCACCATGACGTTTTTTGTGTGCGCCCGAAAGCGGTGTCGCCGCTGCGCTTTGCCACCGCAGTCCAAATCGCCCCGCCCGCTCGTCAATCGTCAATCGTAAATCATCAATCATAAATGCTTACTTGGTGGTTCCCGCGATGGTGAGCAAATTTTTGATGTGCCCGTCGGCATAGAGATAGTTCACCGCCTTGTTCGGCCCGCGCGCCTTGTGAAACGCCTCCTTGTCAAAGACCACCGGGATTTCAGGCGGCTGGAAGGCGATGCCAAAGACCACCAAATGATCCGCATCTTCGCCATTTAAGAGGCTGTTCCAGGAGTAACTTGAGCCGTTGGTCTGATAATATTCGTAGTCCGAGGGACAATGCAGGACGTTGGTATTGCCGAGCTGGGGCAGGAGGACTTTGTTGATGCTGGCATTGGTGCCGGTTGGATCGCCGGCGAGGTCCACGTCGTACATCACCGGAAGTTTATTGTTGTTTTCCTGCACGTAAATTTGGAGCGCAATGCCGACCTGATGCAGGTTGCTCAAGCACACGGCGGCGCGGGCCTCTTCCTTGGCGCGACCCAAGGTTGGGAGCAACAGGGCGGCGAGGATGGCGATAATGGCGATGACCACCAGCAATTCGACGAGCGTGAACGCCCACCCGCCAGTGTCCTGCGCCGAAGGCTTCATTGGTCACGTTGGCGCAACATTCTGCCCATCTCCATCGTGCGTTGCATCTCCTCGAGGAACGGCGCGAGTTCGGCCTTGGTTTGCGCGGAACTTTGGCTGTAAAAACTTTGCAGGCCAATCTTGGTCACCTCATCCTGCAATTCCTGGCTCAACACCACGCCGTTGGTCCCTGGGGGAGGGAATTGTCCGGTGGCGGCCATTTTTTCGCGCTGGTCTTTCATTTGTTTGACGGCCTGGCTGACGACCCGCTGTCGTTTGTCCGGCGGCAGGTCCTGGAAGGCGCCGATCATCTGTTTGAAACCGGTGGGCATGGTGGCGGCGAGAAAATCCCCCTTCTCTTTTTCGTTCATTTCTTCAAACCACTTGAAGTAAGTGCGATCAAACTGGAGCCTTCGGCGTTCCTCGAGCGTGAGCGCATTGAGCATGTCCGCCAGTTTTTGCAGGGCCGCCTCACGCTCGGCAGCGGACAAATGGCTGAAGTCCACGGACGCAGTATAGGCGCGTACCTTGTCCGGCGTGACTTTGAGATGCTGGACAATTTGGTAGCCCGCGATGGCCGCCACCCAGATCAATGCGAGCGCAGCCACCGCCAAAAAGACCGGGCGCTGTCGCTGATTGAACATATTTTGATGTTAAGCCAACCGCTGGAGTTGGCTACTAAAATTGACAAGGCACGGTTGGAAACGGCACGCGTGAGCGGGGACGGCGCGCCGTTCAATTTGCAAATTAAAAACGCCGGACCCGGAGCCCGGCGTTAAAAGTGGTAACTGAACTTTCCGTGCTGTCCTCAGTGCGAGGCCAGTTCCAGCGCGATGTCCTTTTCAAGTTCATGCACCAAATCAATGTTCACGCGGCCCATTTTCGTGCGCGCCTCAACATCCACCTGGCTGACCTGCGGGTCTATCTGCTGCACGCGGATGTACACCTTGCAGTCACTGACCCGGCCTTCCAGCGAACGGACCTCGTTGGTGTAGTCGTGCGGAATGTGTTCGGTAAGCAACACGCCGTTCTCGCCAATAACTTTGACGGAGGCATCGTAAACTTCCTTCAGCGGACGCTGATAACGTCCCGCGACCGAATCCCGGCCATAGCTGACGGCAAATGTCGTGGAGTCAGTGACGGTGTGAACGCAACCTGTGGCGATGATTGCGGCCCCGGCAAAAATAGCAAAAATTTTCTTATTCATATCAGTGATAATCATCCGGGAAAGGTTGCGCACGTCAAGCTTGTTTCACAACCGGTGATGATGGTTTACCAATCCTTTACGGGATGCGAAGTGTCCCGTGGTTTTCCCTGTGGTTTCATCGGCAGGAATTGCTCGCTGTCTTTCTGCGCATCCAGCAGGCGCTTGGCTTCCTCCGGGGTCATCTCCCCGGCCTTGACGGCCTGATCCTGCTGGTCCTTGTCGTCCGCTTTTTTTTGAGCGGCTGATTGCTGTTGTTGCTGGTCCGGTTGTTTTTGCTGGTCTTCCTTTTTTTGCTCCGCCTGCTTTTTTTCCTCATCCTGCTTTTTCTGGTCTTGGGCATTCTGCTGCGGCTGATTCTGTTGGTTTTGCTGCTGCTGTTGCTGTTGCTGCTGCTGTTGCTGTTGCTGCTGTTGTTGTTGTTGCTGCTGTTGTTGTTGTTGCTGCTGTTGTTGTTGTTTTTGTTTAAGCAATTGCTCCAACTTTTTGAGTTTTTCGTCGTCGGGATAAGTTTTCAGTCCCATCTCCACGCGGTCCAGCGCCGCCGGAACGTTGTTGGAAATGTATAGCTGCGCTCCGCTGTTGAAAAAATCTTCAGCGGGCGCAAGCTGGGCGCAAACCTTCTGCCACGGGAGCAGCAAGAGGCTAAGGCTGATGAGGATTCGCAATGTCATCAATGTCCTTCAATTTTTTGGTATAATCTTCAAATTGTTTTGCGGCGATTTTATATCTCTGCGTCAAGTCCTGCATGATTCCGAACGCGGTGTGAAATTCCGCGCGCCGCACCGCTTCATCGGCGGTGCTTTTTCCCCGCATCAAGGCCGCCTTGATTTGCCGGATTTCTTCGGCGGCATCGTGCGCAAAGCGCATGTTGAAGGCCGCATCCACATCGTTTGTGTCCAAGGACACCGCGCGCTGATAAATTTTTGCGGCGGCGTCAAAGCCTTGTTCCAGACCGTCCAAATCCTTCGCCTGTTTGGCCTTTTGGAATTGCACGTTGCCCAGATTGTAAAACGCCTGCTCCTGCAGTTTCAAACTGGGCGAGACCGTGACCTGGGAAAACAGCGTTTGCGCGAGGTCAAAATTGGTGGCGCGATAGGCCGCGTCGCCCGCGTTGAAAATCAGCCGCAGGTCATTGGTTTGCACTTCTGCCAGCTTGGTGAATTCGGTGAGAGCATTGGTGAAATTGCCCGCCTGATAATCGCGCATGGCCCCGGCCGGCGAGGCGTGGGCGGCAACCGGCAACAACACCAGCAGGAGCAGCACCGCCGTCGGCACGGATTGAATTTTTGGGGGAGCCGGCTGGCGGCTGCCGGTTTTGGTTCCGCTTGAGCGGGTGGGAATCCGGCGTTCGGGGAAGAATATTTCCGCGATCAGCAGCAGCATTGCCGCCGCCAGGAACCACTGGTATTGCTCGTGATAACGACGTATCACCCGGCCCTGGCCTTCCGCTTTGGGCAACTGCGACAGGCCCTTGTCGTACAACAAGTCCACCGTATCGGCGCCGCGCAACGGCAGGTAAAAGCCGCCGGTGGCGGTGGCAATTTGCTGCAGGAGGCCCTCGTTCAACTTCGTTTTCAGCACCTGGCCTTTATCATCACGGATGTAGTCGGTATTGCCGCTGGCATCCGTGACGGTAACCAGCGTGCCCTCGGCGGTGCCGATGCCGATGGTGAAAATTTTCAGTCCTTGCTTCGCCGCGTTTTGTGCGGCTTCGAGCGCCCCTTCGTCATTGTCCTCGCCATCGGTCAGCAGCACGAGCGCCTTGTAATGATCGCCCTCCTTGAATGCGGTGAGCGCGGTGTTGATGGCGTCAGCTATGGCGGTGCCGCCTTCCGGAATGGAATTCACGTCCAGGGCTTGCACACTTTGCTGGAACGCATTGTTGTCAATGGTCAGCGGACATTCCAAAAATCCCTCGCCGGCAAAAGCCACGAGCCCGAGGCGGTCGGTGGTGGCTTTTTGCATCAGTTCCAGGGCGGCGAGTTTGGCCCGCGCCAGGCGGTTGGGCGCGATGTCGGTCGCCAGCATGGACTTCGAAGTGTCCACCGCCACGACGATGTCCAGGCCGCGCTGTTCGATTTGCTGCAAATCGAATCCATGCTGAAACTGTGCCACGGTGATGATGAGCAACGCCACGGCCGCAATGACGAGGGCGAACCGGATTTTTCGCCGGGTGGGCGAGAGGCCGACGGTTAACGATGCCAGCAGCCGCGGCTCGACGAATTGCGTCAGCAGTTTCTGGCGCACCCGGTTGCCCCACCAGAAAAACAGGACCAGCACGGGCGGGACCACGGCCAGGAGCCAGAGCAAATATGGATGTTCAAACCTCATACTTGAATTGCCGATTGGCGATTGCCGATTGCCGATTGGGGCGGTATTTTCGCAATATGAACCCGATCGAATTGAAGGCACGCACCAAAACTTTTGCTTTGCGCGTCATTAAAATGAGCCGGGCTATTCCCAAATACGACGACGCTGGCCGAATCATCGCCAAACAAATTCTGCGGAGCGGAACCTCGGTCGCGGCCAACTATCGTGCCAGTTGCCGGGCGCGGAGCCAGGCGGAATTCATCTCCAAGATCGGCACGGTTGAGGAGGAGTCCGATGAAACCGCCCTGTGGCTCGAACTGCTGACGGAATCTGGCATCCTGTCTGCGAAAAAATTGTCCGCGTTGCTTGAAGAAGCCAATGAACTGACCGCCATCATGGCTGCCTCGCGCAAAACCGCGTCCGGCAAATGATACTTTAATCGGCAATCGGCAATCGGCAATTGGCAATATTTTCATGGGAGCCTCCGGAAAGCGGTTTGGCCCAAAACCAGTTCGATCAGCAACAGGGCCAGGCCGGCGGCAACAAACCACGGGAACAGTTCCTTGTACTCGGTATATTTGTTGATGACGGCCTCGGTTTTTTCCAGCTTGTCAATTTCATCGTAAATCTCCTGAAACTTGTCCGCGTTGTCCGCGCGGTAATACCGGCCGCCCGTCATTTGGGAGATTTGTTGCAGCGTCTCTTCATCGGGCAAAAAATCGGCCGGCAAGCCCATCTGCTGGACGAGGTCGCGATTGCCCAGGCCGATGGTGTAAATTTTTACGCCGAGCGCCTTGGCCGCCTGGGCGGCGGTGATGGGATCAATCTTGCCGGAATTGTTTCCGCCGTCGGTCATCAGCACGATGATTTTGCTTTTAGCCTTCAAGTCGCGCAATTGATTCAACGCGGTGGTGATGCCGTCCCCGATGGCCGTGGCATCGGAATTGATGGTGCCGATGTTGAGCCGGGCAATATTTTCCAGCAGATAATCGTGATCCAGCGTCAACGGCGTGGCGATGAACGCCTGCGCCGCGAATACCACCAGGCCGATGCGGTCGTTGGGACGTTTCTCAATAAATTTTTGCAGCACCGGTTTGGCCATGTCAATGCGGCTGACCTGCCGGCGGTTGACGATGTAATCGCCGGTCTTCATGCTGCCCGACAGATCCAAGGCCGCGGCAATATCAATGCCGCTCGCCTTCACTTCGGTGGTGCTCTTGGTCAGACGCGGTTGCGCGAGTGCGACGATGAACAGCGCCAGCACGATCCACCGGAGCGACATCAAAAATCCGCCAGGACGGGCCCGCGTAATATTCTGCATCCCGCGCACCAGTTGCACCGAGGAATACACGAAGGCCGGCGGGACGCCGCGTTTCCCTTTCAGCCATGCGAGCAGCGGCAGCAGCAGCAACAGCAGCAGGAGATATGGATGGGCCAAAATCATTTACGATTTACGATTTGCGATTTCTTCGGGTTCGAGCGCTTGCGCTGCTGATTCAGCCCCTGACGCTGGCTGCGGCCGCGGTTCGGTTTCCTCGATCAGGCGCAGGGCCGAGCCATGCAATTCCAGCAGTTCTTTTTCGCCGGGCTCATATTTGGCAAACTTCACGAGGTCGCAGCTCGCCAGGAAATTGCCGAGGCTTTCTTTCTGGTCGGGCAGCAGTAATTTTGTGCCGGCCAGCTCGCGCAAAAATTCCTCCGTGGTCCGCTCGGGCGCGTGAAAATTAAACCGCTCCTCCAGATAAGTCCGTGCGGTATCGCTCACGGCGATGACGAACGGCTTCGGCTGCGTGATGAGCGCGAGCGCTTGTTCCAATTTTTGTTTGGCGCGGATATGCGCCGGGATGGGCGGGGGCAGCACGACGTTTAACTTGCGATTTTTCAGCCAGCGCCAGATTAAAAATGCGGCAACCGCGGCCGCCGCCACGATTGCCAACCACCAAACCCACGCCCAGCCGGCCGAAATTTCGATCGGCGGCTTGATGTCGCGAATGTCGCTGGCAACGGAATCTGTCTGGTTGGTGACCATGAGTCAGTTATGGAATTTCATCCGCGCAGCCTCCGTTTCTCCCGCGTTTCAAAAAATTTTCCGAGCGCGGCGCCGTACTCCTGGTCGGTGCGCAATTGGATGGCGTCAATGCCCGCCCGGCGAAACAAACGCAGCGTTTGCTCCTGATCTTTGGCCTGGCGTTCGGCAAACGCCTTGCGTTTGCGCGCATCGCCGGTGTTGACCTCCACAATTTCTCCGGTCTCGGCGTCCTGAAACACCAGCCGGCCCAGGTCGGGCAGTTCCAATTCGCGCGGGTCGGTCACCTGGACGGCCACCAGATCGTGTTTGCGGTTGGCCTGCCGCAACATCGTGAAGGAGGCCTGCGCCAGCGATTCCAGCAACATCATCTGTGGACGAACGCGGGGTGCCGTAGTGGCACGGGCGTCCCGCCCGTGCGGTTCTGAGGCTGACGCGGACGCTGAACGGGAGCGACCGGCCGAGACACCCGGGCCACTACGAGCCGGCGAACCGAGAAAATCCGACACAATCACCGTGATGGCCTTGTGCGCCTGCACGCGCAGGAAAAATTCTAGCGCGTGGTTCAAATCGGTTCCGCGCCGCTTGGGTTCAAAAAATAAAACTTCGCGGATGACGCGCAGGACGTGGCTGCGGCCCTTGCGCGGGGGGATGAATTTCTCCACCTCGTCGCTGAACAGGATGAGACCCACCTTGTCGTTGTTGCGGATCGCAGAGAAGGCGAGTACGGAGGCAATTTCTGCCGCGAGTTCGCGCTTCGACTGGCCGCGCGAACCAAACAGGCCGGAGCCGCTGACGTCCACAATGAGCATGAGCGTGAGTTCGCGTTCCTCAACGAATTTTTTGATGAAAGGATGATTCATCCGCGCGGTGACGTTCCAGTCAATCGCGCGCACGTCGTCGCCTGGCTGGTATTCGCGCACCTCGTCGAAGTTCATGCCCTGTCCCTTGAACACGGAATGATACGCGCCCGCGAGCGTCTCCGTCACGATGCGGTTCGTGCGGATTTCGATCTGCCGGATTTTTTTGAGAATCTCGCGGGGAATCATGGGGGGGAAAATGACGAATGACGAATGACGAATGGCGGGTTCGCGCGGCTGCGACGGTTCATTCGAACGGAAAACGCGGCTTGCAAGGACGATTCAAAGGAGTAAATTGCGGACATGACTGTTGCCGAGGTAATTGAAGAAATCCGTCCGCTGCCACCTAAAGACAAGCAACACATTTTGGAAACCCTTTGGGACCAATTTGGCGAGGAACTGGAACCATATGACACGGATTTGACAGCAGAACAACTCGCCGAATTGGACCGGCGCGCAGAAGAGTTGCAAAAGAATCCCCATTCTGGAATTCCCGCTGAACAAGTTTTTGCCGAACTCGAAGAACGGCTTGCAGCGCGACGGAAAGACCCGGTGGGCGCGGCCAAGGCAGACATCCTCAAAGAGCTTCGCCGGATGCCCGAGGCGGAACGGCGCGAATTCGTTGAAATTATTGGTTTGGAATTCGGTGATTTGAACGATGAATTGACACAGGAACAAAAAGCCGAATTGAACCGCCGTGCAGAAGACGCGCTGAAACATCCCGGACGCGGCACGCCAATTGAAGACATTTCCGCCGAGATCAGACAGCGTCTCCTCGCCCCGAAATGACTTTCAAGGTCATCGCCGAGGGCGAAGCCAAACT
>Ga0302320_10019501_pt1 | contig 13595 bp, 18 predicted proteins | sample Bog_T0_3_FD_202130 | JGI IMG/M metagenome (GOLD analysis project Ga0302320, IMG submission 202130) | Peat permafrost microbial communities from Stordalen Mire near Abisko, Sweden - Bog_T0_3 | ecosystem: Environmental > Terrestrial > Soil > Wetlands > Peat | place: Sweden: Abisko, Stordalen Mire...
TGGCTGCCAGTTCTGTCGGCCTATCTCGGCCACGTCGAGATCCGCCATACCTATTGGTATCTCTCCGCTTGGCCGCAGCTCTTGGCTGCGGCCAAGGATCGGCTGGAACGACACAGGGAGGCGACACCATGACCCCCGCCGCCACCTTTGCCACCTTGCTGACGGGCTTTTTTACTCAACGGCTGATTCAGCACCGGCAAGCCAGCCCCCATACGATCAAATCGTATCGCGACACATTCCACCTCTTGTTGCTGTTCGCCAAAACCAAGCTTGGCCGAGAGCCGTCGCAACTCACCATTGAACAAATCGATGCCCCTTTGGTCAGCTCCTTCCTGGATGACCTGCAGGAACGGCGTGGCATCGGCGCTCGCAGTCGGAATCTTCGATTGACAGCGATCCGCTCGTTCTTTCGCTTCGCCGCATTCGAATTGCCGGCGCAATCGGAGTTGATCCAACGCGTCTTGGCTATTCCCTGCAAGCGCTGCGTCCATGAACAGATTCATTATCTGACACGGCCAGAGGTCGATGCTCTGCTCGCAGCGCCCGATCAAGCCACGTGGTCTGGTCGCCGTGATCATGCCTGGTTGCTGCTTGCAATTCAGACGGGGTTACGCGTGTCCGAACTGACAGGATTGACCCGCCAGGATGTTCAGTGCGGGACCGGAGCTCATGTCCATGTGCTTGGCAAAGGCCGCAAGGAACGCTGCACACCAATGACCAAGCAGACCGCGGCCGTACTGCACGCGTGGTTGCAGGAACCGCCCCGCGGCGACGGGCAGTTCGTCTTCCCTAATCGACAGGGCGGAAGAATGAGCAACGATGGGATTCAATATCTACTGGCACAGCATATTAGAACAGCCAGTCGACATTGCGCGTCCCTGGAGAACAAGAAGGTGACGCCGCATGTTTTGAGGCACACTTCAGCCATGGAGCTTTTGCAAGCCGGTGTCGATACCACGGTCATCGCCCTTTGGTTGGGCCATGAGTCCGTGGAAACCACGCACGTCTATTTGGAAGCCGATCTCGCCATGAAGCAGAAGATGCTTGCCAAGACCACAGCCCACGACGGGATGCCAGGCGTGTACAGGCCGCCAGACGCCTGCTCACCTTCCTGAAGGCGCTTTGACCCAGACAAGGACTATGCCGAGGATTTAAGCGCGGTCACCTCGAACAATCCCGATGGAACCCTGAAAAGGTCGTGTTGCAGAACAGGACCCGGCATAGTCCGTTTGTCGGCATAGTGGGCCCTATGCCGTGCTCGGCATAGGGCCCAGTCGCATTGCGCCTGTTCTCCGGGCAGCGTGCGCAAACGCAGATAGGCCTCTGCTGGCGGACGTGGCCGATGGCAGGCGATGACCGCTCGGAAGCGGCTTTGGCCGCCGCGGTAGCCGCGCTCACAAACCATGGCGTGCAACCGGCTGGCGGTCAGCGTCGGGAACCTGGCCAGCATCTCGCGGATGAACGGCAGATAGGGATCGATCTTCGATGGCCGCCGCGGCGCCCCGATGCGCGGCAGGCCAGCCTGCGCCAGGACACGGGCGACGGTTTCGGGATGCACGCGCAACTGTCGGGCGATCGTTCCGATGCGCCACTTTTCGACATGGTAATAGCGCAGGATCCGCGCCTCGAGTTCAGCTGGAATGGTCATGATCAGGTCCTCTTCGTCGGTTTCGGTGGACCCGGCGCGGCAGGAAGCCTTGGCGCACATGGTCTGAACAGCGACGCCCGCAACGCAGGCAGCACCATCGCTGCCCGCGCTCAGGCGGCCGGCTGTCCAACGGCGATTGTTGCTCGACCACCACCACCAGATCCGTGGCCGGCACAGCATCCGATCGATGCGGAGGTGAACCGTGATGCGTCACTTTATTTTGCCGCGCCCGATAGCGGCGCGATCGCGCCGCGTGTTTCACTCGGCCACGATGGCTTGCCTGGTAGCGCCGCCCCGCCGCACGCAGCGACCGCCGGCGCGCGTGCGGCGCGCACTCGGCGCAGTAGATATGACCCCGATCGAAATGGCTGCAGATGAGCGCCTGGGCACGACAGCCTGGGTCCGCGCACAGAAACAGCCGGGCTTGCGGCTGACGATCCTGGTCGCAACCGCCGCTCCCGTCATGCGCCCGCCGATGGCGTGGACGCGCGCCGTCGCGACTGCGATGATGCCCCTGCAATCGTGCCTCTGCACGGTGTAGGGCGAAGCTGGCCAAAGGTTCCAACGGCGCAGCCGTTGGAATGGCCAGATGAGGGACGGCGTCGAAGCAAAACTGGCCAGGTGATGGATCGGCGCCGTGCCGGCCTTCCAATTCCGGCAGGTCTACCGCATCACCCGCAAACATCCCGAGGCCAGACCCTCGGCCGGAGCGTCATCCCGGCTTGCCCAGGTGGGTCCACAGGAACCTCCCGCCCCCTCCGCTTCGCTGCGCGCGAAGGGCGCTACGCTCCGGGGGCGGGTCCCTCCTATGGACTACCTGGACAATCCGGTGCGCCGAAGCGAAGCACGGCCATCTGAATACACATCAGCAAATAGCTACGGATTTGCAGTGGCGTCGACAGCCAGCGCCATCTCTCCGCGGCGCTGGCCAAGCGGGGCTTCATCGCCGGTCAGAAACTGGTTGGCCGGCTGCTGAAGCGTCTCAACTTCAGCCGGCAGGCCAACTGCAAGACCCGCGAATGTGCCAACCATCCCGATCGTCGCCTCGATCAAAGTGACTATGCGAAAGGCATCAAGGTCAGCGACGCTGAGATGGCCACTCTCAACATCCAACCCGCCGATTTCCACGGCGAATGGAATTATACCATCGCCCCAAGGCCGCCGGATGAGTGATGTGGTTATTCGGGCTCAGGCCCTAAAGGGCACTCGCTATCTCTGGCTGCGCAATCCCACCACCTTGTCCCCGCGCCAACAGGCCGCGTTCGCACAACTGCCCAAACGCCATCTCAAGACCGCGCGCGCCTGCCAGATGCGCATCGCCTTCCGGGACCTCTACGCCCAGCCCTCGGCCGAAACCGGGGCGGCTCATCTCAAAGCCTGGCACTACTGGGCCACGCACAGCCGCATCCCGCACATGATCGAGGCCGCCAAAACCATCGCCCGCCACCGCGACGGTATCTTACGCTGGTTCCGTAGTCGCATCGCCAACGGGCTGATCGAAGGCATCAACAGCCGCATCCAGGCCGCCAAGGCAAAGGAAAGAGGCTACCGATCGATACGCAACCTCCAAGCGATCATCTATTGGATCGCCGGAAAACTCGATCTCCGGCTGCCCGCATGATCACGTTACCATCCACGTCAAACAGCGAACAACCAGTTATCGGTTACTTGGCTCTACATCGCGAGCGCTAAGCTGCTGCCAAGGCGTCTGGAAGCGCTTTGAGGCATAAGGAATGGCACAGTCTCCATTGATTCCAATGTTATGGTGTTGCGATAGCAATTCGAGTCATACTCTTAAATTGCTACCGGAATTGCTGTCGAACGTATGGTCTCTCAGCAAGCCGTAACGATTATAAGAAGTCCGTCCAAAATATCTCCGCAGCCAAGGTTGCTTCGATCACACGATCACTTCACCGGATCGGGGGTGCGTACTGCAATCCTCCTTTTGTCGAAATATTGTTTATGCCGCGGGGCACGCCCATCGGAGTAATATCGCGATTCCACATCTCGCCGAAATTGCCGACCGATTTGATGACGCTGTAGGCCCACTTGTTGTCAAGCCCGAGCGCCTTGCCCATGTCTCCCTCTACGCCGAGGAGACGCCGAATGTCGGGGTCGGTGCTGTTCATGAACGAATCAATATTCGTGCTAGTCACCCCCTTTTCTTCAGCGGTAATCATCGCGATGAAGGTCCAACGGACGATGTCAAACCATTTATCATCGCCCTTTCGAACCATCACGCCTAGCGGTTCCTTGCTGATGATGTTTGGCAGCAGGATCAAATCGTCGGCCTTCGGACCCTGGCTAAACCGGAATGTCGCCAGTGCGGAAGCATCCGTCGAATAGGCATCGCAACGCCCTGACAGGAAAGCACCCTGAATTTCGGACAGATCCTGGATCAGAATCGGAGTAAATTTCATGTTGTTAAGCCGGTAGAAATCGTTGATCGCGAGTTCCGTGCTGGTTCCAGGTTGAACGCAGATTGTTGCCCCGTCCATTTCCTTGGCGTCCTTAACGCCGGACGACTTCTTTACCAGGAACCCAGTGCCGTCGTAGTAGTTGACCCAGGCAAATTCCAATCCGAGGTTCCCTTCCCGGCCGAGCGTCCATGTTGTGCTGCGGGATAGCAGGTCGACTTCGCCTGACTGCAGCGCAGTGAAGCGATTCTGGGCTGTGGTTATGACAAATTTCACCTTGCCTGCATCGCCCAGGGCCGCGGCAGTTACCGCGCGGCATGTATCCGCATCCAACCCCTTCATGACCCCCTGGCTATCGGGTAGCGAGAAGCCGGGAACGTTGCCCGCCAACCCGCACAGCACTTGTCCCCGTCCCTTGGCGGCATCCAATGTTGCGGATCCTGATCCCTGTGCCGCCGCCTGGCGACCCCAACTCGTCATGAGCACGAGACCCGTCAGCAACGCGAGACCACCGATCCTAGGAAGTCGTTTCATTCTTTATTCCCCCAGTGCCATGCGACTCATCCCGCATCACATTCTCACTGTGCGGTGCCTTGAACTCAAGATCAATGGTGGAATGGCCGTCCACCGGGGAGGCTACATCCAGAGGTTCAGCACGCTCGCGTAGGCCGGCGCGTCGGAGCCCTTCCGCATAAAGAGCGAGATCGTCGGGACGCGTGAAGGGCGACCGCAACAACGCGTCCTGAACCGAAAAGCGAGGCTCCAGTTCGAGCAATTTCGCCAAAACTTCAGATGCCTCACGCGGACGATCCATCAGGCCGAGAGCAGCGAGGTAGCTCTTGTGTGCGGAAGAGAACATAGGGTTCAGCTCAGTGGCTCGCCGTCCAGCGTCGACCGCGCTGGCGTAATCGCCCATCTGTGTGTAGGCAATCATCAACGACGTATCGAAAAAGAACACGTGCGGGTCTGATGGCGAAAGCCGTCGTGCCTGATTGATGCGCGGCAACCCCTCACTTGGACGCCCGGAATAGACATGGGCGAGTCCTGAGAAACACCAGGCGATGGCAAGGTTCGGGTTGAGTGCGATTGCCCGCTCATGCAGTTCAATTGCCTCCTCAGGATGCCTGCCGAGGAAGCCGCGGACATGCCCGGCTAAGGTCATGGCCCGCGCGTCGCCCGAATCGAGCATCACGGCATGCTCCGCCATACGGGCGGCTTCCGCCGACGTTTCCGCTGGATCAGGCGCCCATCCTTGTCCCACGTAGAGCAGGTTCCAGAAGGCCAACCATCCATGCGCCACAGAACTGAGAGGATCAGCGCGTAACGAGGCTTCCAGAAGAAGCCGGGCCTCGAGGAAGCTGGTACGTTCCAGCCGATAAATTGCTGGCAGTGCTTGCAACAGCATGTCGTGGGCTGTGAGGTCACTCGGCGCTGTCCGCGCCGTGCGCCGGCCCTCATGCTTCATCAACTCAGGATCAACCTGGGCGACGATCGTGGCCCCCAACTCGTCCTGCAAGCTCAGCGAGTCGGTCATGGGCCGGTCGAACCGCCCGGCCCAAGCGATCTCCCTATCTGAGCGGAGATCTATCAGGCGCAGGATGATCCGAACACGGCCCGATCCGTACTGTATCGTCCCGTCCAGAACGAGATCCGCCTCCGCTGCGGTCCATGCTCCCGCAGGAGGATCACCGCCTCCCACGGCGTCGGGCCAAAGACTTCCTGGAATGCAGGAAATCCAGCGAAATCGGGAGAGCCCAGTCGAGATCTCCTCCGCAAGGCCGAGAGCCAACCCATCATCCTCATGGACGCCAATTGTGCGCAGCGGTGCTACCCGCAATCGCACCGCCGATCGGCTTCGGGTAGGAGTGGTTCGAATGGGCGTTCGATTGGTCGTTTCCTCCGTTGCGAAAGAATCGGCTTTCGTGTGCGCCGCCAACCGACCGGCGCCGCTCTGGGCACGGATTCGCTCGACCAACTCCTCGGTTTCAGGTGACACACGGCCATCTGCATTTTCGGCGATCGCCGCGCGGCAACGGTCATACGACGCTAATGCGGTTGCAGTGTCCCCACGTTCCGCGTGACTCCGCATGATCGTTCGCCACGCGCCCTCATGCATCCGATCAATGGCAATCAATCGCTCCGCCGCCTTGATCGCGGCCAACGGATCATTGCACTTCGCGAGGAGACTTTCGCCGATTGTTCGCCCGATCCGCCGATATCTTGCCCGTTCCTCATCCAACCAGCGGTCGAATGCAGGGTCCAGCCCATTAAGGTCCTCAAGCAACGCGTTCTCAAATCGATCAAGGACTTCGGACGACATCACCGGAGGTTGCGCTATCGACAACGCGTCAACCTCCAACCCTGGGCCTCGTAGCGACAGATGGTGGCGGTCAGTGACGAAAACGTGGCTCCACGCCGGCCCGAGGGTATCCTGCAGTTCATGGACACTCTGTCGCAACGAGCCTCGGGCCTGTTCCTGTTCACGCCGGCTCCAGAGCAGCGAGGCAAGTTGTGGCCGCAAAACCGGCTTCGGACTCGCCATCGCCAGAATTGCCAGAAGCGCCCGGGTTTTGCGCGTCCGGGGCAGATAGCTTCTGCCCTTCGAATCATCGACAGCCATGTGGCCGAACAGACGCACGCGCAGCATCACCGTGTTATCGAGGACGGTCTGCGTGTCCTGGGTATGTGAGGCTTGCCGGGTTATCGCAACACCCCTCAGACTACGGCCAGTTTCATGGCACCTTCACAACCCTGCCGAGTATAATGTTCCAATACGTATCTGAGGACGAGAGCAACGGCAACATATCTCGGACTGAAAGAACACGAAATCGTGAGAGTTATCGGGTGCCGAGCCGTCTTGAGTAGGTGTTTCCAAATTATTGCCCATTCCGGCGAGATTTTTTTACGATGCTTCTGATTGGTGACAGGCGTTCGTTCATACCCCAATATCGCGTCGCATGACCGAGGGAGCACGACGTGGCGGTCCAGAGGCTGACGTTGCCGATCGAATCGCGGGTTGCGACGCAGGCGTGGTTTCGCCGCGGCCTGGGTTTATTTTTATGCACCGGCATCGCCGCCGTGGCGGAGGTTGGCGGTTCTTCTGCTCCGCTGATCGGCGCCCCCTTATTTGCGATCGCCATTGGCGTGCTGATCGCAAATGCGCTACCGGCCATCCCGCGACAGAAGGCGTTACGAATCGCCGACACGAGCAAACTATGTCTGAAGGGAGGCATAATTCTGCTGGGAGCCAGCCTTGATCTCGGTGATATCGTGCACACCGGCCTTGGGTCCTTGCCTCTGTTGGGGATAACGATGGCTTCAGGCATGATTTGTGCCCTCTGGTTGGGCAAATCACTCGGCATCGACTGGCGCATGCGGTGCCTGATTGGTATCGGGACGACGATTTGTGGTGCCTCCGCGATCGCCGCCCTTGCACCGGTGATCCGCGCCAAAGCCGAAGAGATTGCTTACTCGGTGACGGTCGTGTTCTTTTTCAACATGGTGGCTGTTTTCACGTTCCCAGTGCTTGGGCACTTGCTTGGATTGAGTGATGCCGGATTCGGCATATGGGCTGGGACCGCAGTGAATGACACCTCGGCGGTGGTGGCGGCCGGCTTTGCTTTCAGCCAGGCGGCCGGGACGACCGCGACCATCGTCAAACTCACCCGCACCACGCTGATCATCCCTTTGGTGTTGGGCTTCGGACTTATGATTCCGTTTCTGGCCAAGGACGCGGGTACGGGCCCTGATGCTCTCGTCGGAAGGGTCTATTCCGCCTTTCCGACGTTCATCGTCCTGTTCGTGTTAGCGGCGGCGGCAAACACGGTCGGTTTGATCGGCTCGCACGCAATTCAGGTGCAGATGCTCGGTCGTGTCGTGATGGTGGTCGCCCTTGCCGCAGTCGGATTGCAAGGCCACTGGGGGGCCTTTGTGGGCGCGGGCAGCCGGCCACTTGTTCTGGGTCTAGTGACTTGGTTCGTGGTGGCCGTTTCGGGGCTTGCGGTCCAGACTTGGTATCACGCCCTATAACGCATGCGCCGCTGCAGCGTGGGCCTTTTTTCGGGCAGAGGATATTTTAGGAAATTTATCTTGACTAAGGCTTATAGTCCGCGTATGAGTGTCTCTGCCAACAGGATAATCGTGTCCGCAGGCTTTGATCCTCGGGCTAGGGTGCTTCCTACTGCTGCTCGAGCCGAGTGATCGGAGCGGTAAGGGGACTGGTGCACCGAACCGATAGGAGACTTCGTACAGGGCAGTTCGCCATTCGGCGACTGCCCTTTTTCTTTTGGTGAAGTTTACGAGCAAGGAGATTGAAATGCCGATGTATGCCAATACCACCGTCGAAAATCCCGCCGACGTGATCGTAATGCCCAAGACCGTCGATCCAGGCAAGATCCGACTTGGCGGCGCGTCTCGGCTGCCGGTGAAGACCCTCGATTCCGGCAAGATCCGCCTCGGTGGCGCCTCCCGCCTTCCGATGAAGGCTGCCTGATAAAGGGTAGGGCGTAGACGCATATACGCCGTTAGGCACCCCGTTTCTCGACAGTCGAAATACCGTCCATATCCGCAACAGCCGCCAATCCTCAGCGGAAAATTCAAATCGGGGTCCATTTCGACCTCACTCTCCTTTCGGCGATGCTTCGGGATCCACTAATCCGGGATCCAAGAGCAGAGCCGGATGGCGAGTCTGCTTCTTTGCGCCAAAGCGAAATACGCCCGAGCGCCATGGAAACCCGGTCGATTGAGGAAAGTCAGGCATCTTGCCGTCTCGCAGAACGGCCGGGGCTTCCGGCCGAATTTTCTGGAACGAACCTACTCTCGCAGCAAAGGTCCCAGCATGCCCCCTCTCAGCGACCCAATCGTTCGATTTCATAAAATGACCGATCACGGCCGAGCGCCGATACGTGCGGACAGGTCTGCCATGGGAACACTGCCTATGAGGGCCGTGCAGTATTGCGAGGCATTGACCAGTGCGACCGGATACGGGTGGTGGGTGTTTCCACCAATTAACCTGGACTTGCTTTGGGATGGGAGCGACATTTTCTGGAGGTGCGATGAGGTTCCGGAGTGGATGCCGCTACAGACCGCGGCCCAACTTCCGGATTATGTTGATGAGTTCGACCGTTTTGCGCCTCCGGAGTTGAAGGGCTGCTCACCGCCATTTCTAACCGCTTTACCAGAACCAGGCGCTGTGCAGTTGTGGACGGGATTGATTGCGCAGACCGCCCCCAACTGGCATCTGCTGGTAAGATCGCCTGCGAACCTCCCTCAGGCTGGCGGCGTCGCCGTTTTCGAGGGGATTATTGAGACAGATCGTTGGTTCGGCCCGTTGTTTGCCAACATGCGGTTCACCCGCAGCCACATACCGGTCCATCTTCGCTCTGACTACCCGCTTATCCAGGTTCAGCCGGTGCCGCGACACAGTTACAGCAGCGAGATTCTGGATCAGTTCGAAGTGACCCCAGGACCCGCAGACCTCACAGTCGAGCACTGGAACGCCTATTACGACACGATCGTGGAGCCGAACACACGGCCAAACCGCCCTTTCGGTAGCTATGCAGCCGTAGCGCGGAGGGGACGAAAGCAGGCTTTGCCGCATGCCAGCGTTCCGCTCGAACCCGGTCGCGGAAGTTGCCCTGTAGCACACGCACGCACGCCATGAGCAGCGTGCGTGCACTAGAGATATTCGCGTCGGCGTTCGGATTATCTGGCATGTATCTCGGGTCTACAACCCAGCACGGCGCCCTTTGTTATGCTGTAGCGATCCCCTGCCTGATAGCGTGCGTCGCGATTCGGCGTCTGTGGGGACTTCTGCCGCTTAACCTGGCCCAGGCTGTCGTCATTGGGATCAACCTGTTCGGAGGACGCTAAGCCGTTGCGTTCAGACCGGCACAAGCCGCATGCAACCGGCTCTACGTCCAGCGCTGAACAGAAATGCGACGAGTTGGCCTGCTACCGGGAATCCGCTGGTGCGGGTGACCGATGTCAGACCCCACAGATCCTGAATCGCATCGGCCGCGCCCAATAAAACGGGATCGCCGTCGGTCAGTACCATAATGGGCAGATTGCGATTGTAGTGGGCCACCACCTTCATCGCGTGGAAGCCATCTTGCTCTTTGCCGTCGACGTCGCTGATCACCGCCATGGGACCATGATCCCGTAAAACCTGCGTCAGATCCACGCCGCTCGATACAATCTCCATCTTCAGTTCGAGAAATTCGCAAACTGGAGTAAGCTTTTCAATTGCGGCCGGATTGTCGCTTACGATTGCGACAACGCCAGGTTGAGCGGCGGTCATGGTTCCCAGGAAGTCTCGATCCTGAGCTAAACTGCTTGGGGCGAGCATATTCATGACTTTTGTGCCTTCTGCAAACGGACCCGGCTTTGGCTGGGCTGACAATCACATTCTGGTGAATATGCGGCGGAACAGGTAGACACGAGAGCCGTAGTTCTGCGTTGCGTTACAATATTTCTCCGTTAATAACCGTTAATTTCCCGGCTACTTTTGGCTATTTGGCCCGCGTCGATGTCATGGGCTGATGGCCTCGCCGGGGAAAGCACCCCAAAACTGTTCGCGCCGTAAATACCCTCTGTACGACCCTGCCTGAACGTTGCACCAATCCGATGAGGCCTCACAGGATCGGATACGCCCGATAACGCCGATTCTCAAAGTGGCGACGGGAGAAGCTGAATCGCTTGCTTCTGACCGAAGGGTCGCATCGGTTTTTTGCACAACGAAACTGCGGCGGCCCATGAGCGTCGCCTGATGGACCCAGCCCTGAATACCATCCGCATCGCGTACCCAACGCCAGACGTCGAATTCCCGCTCGATTTCCACCGGAAGATCGCGCCGCTTATATACCCAATCGATGCGATATCGTGTCCCAGGTCCTGCTCGCATATTGACATCGTCGGAGCGAAGGGACGCAAAGCGCGGAAGCTTCGCAGTTTCCCCCTCCGACCTTTCAACATCAGGGGACTTTTCGGGGCGAGGCTGCGGTCCGGTTGTCGGCGTCGCAGGGACGACCGAGGCAGCCGACGGTTGGGCTGCAGTTGCTGTCCCCGACGGCGCCGCCGGACCGACGATTAGCTTGTGCGGATGCAACTGGCCGTGGGGTGGTACGACGGGAGTCTTGCGCTGAACCGCGCTTTCGACCTGATGAACCGGTTCACGTGGCGCCGCGGCAGGCGGTTTCACCGGTTGATCACGCTGCGGGCGAACTGGCATCTGAAGGGTGGCCGGCGGCTGCAGATTCTGCCCCAAGGCGAATGTTGCACCACCGGCCGATAGCCATGCAAACGTCATAAGAAGGCGAGCGGGAAATTGCATGTGCAATCCCTGCCAAGGCATGCCGAATCGGGTCAAGCGCATGCACGCTCCTGGCTCATATCGTGATTATTTGACCACTCCCAACGGCGGAGAGAAAAGTCGCCAGACCGGCGACCTGGACGCGAGAGAGAAGAAGGGATGGATCTAGCGCCTCGGCGCGCAGACCGGCTTCGCAAACCATCATTCGCACATCCATGTCCAGGCATGCATTCCTAAGCGTGTCCAGACCGGCAACACCGTTGAACTGAATGCGCGCGTCGCGACCTGGGTCGGACAAAGTAGACCAGTCTCGGCACAATGCCTTTGCACCGTGGTTCGTCGCGAAAAGGATAACCTTCCGGCCAAGCGCCGCCGCACAAGATGCGACGACAAAGGCATAATGTGCCCGATCATGTGCACCTGACAGCAGCAGGATGCCCAAGGGCGACTCAGATGGCACAGGTCGGCCCTTCGGGAACGCGATGCCCGCTCAAATCGATAATGGTGGCCTTGGGTCCGCACAGTGCACAGGACGGGTCGGGTCGCAGCTTAATCGTGCGGAAGCGGGTCGCCAAAGCGTCCCAAACCAGCAAGCGACCCGCCAAAGTGTCGCCCATTCCAAGAATTTCCTTGAGTACCTCTGTCGCCTGCAGCGTCCCCATCACGCCGGTGACGGAACCCAGCACCCCAACCTCACTGCACGTCGGAGCAGCGCCGCGCGGTGGTGGTTCCGGATACAGGCAGCGATAGCACGGTTCCCCTTCATGTGGCTTGAACACGGACAATTGACCCTCGAAGCGCAACACCGCTGCGGATACCAGCGTTCGCTTCGCCAATACACATGCGTCGGCGACCAAAAAGCGGGTATCGAAATTGTCGGTGCCATCGCAAATGATATCGTATCGACTGACCAGATTTAGCGCGTTGTCGGCAGTCAGACGGGCCGCGTAAGTCTCCACGTTCAGGCCGGGATTGATTGCGGTGGCTGCCTGTGCCGCCGAAGCAACTTTAGCCAGCCCGATGCGATCAGTTGTGTGTGCGATCTGGCGTTGCAGATTTGACAAGTCGACCACGTCATCATCCACCACGCCGATCGTGCCTATGCCAGCCGCAGCCAGATACAGTGTGAGCGGCGAACCGAGCCCGCCGGCGCCAATTACCAGGACCCGCGCGGCCCGCAACTTCGCCTGGCCGATGCCCCCCACTTCCTGCAACAGGATATGCCGGGAGTAGCGCTGGATTTCGTCTTCACTGAATTCGAGGTTCATTGTCGAATGATAGGATGACACCGCCAAGGTTGACAGGGGACGAATGACGCAGGACAGCCAGACCGACGACACGGCCCTCGTACTGTTCTCCGGCGGCCAGGATTCGACCACATCTCTCGCACGCGCTTTGGGACGCTATCCGCGTGTCGAGACCGTCGGTTTTCGCTATGGCCGGCGTCACGCTGTCGAGATGGAGTGCCGTGAACCGATCCGTGAGGCGCTTGCTTCGTCGCGGTTGGGTGTCGATCACGTTGTGGATCTGACCGCGACGATTGCCGGTCTCGGCGAAACGGCGCTGACTTCGGACATGGCAATCGATATGAGCCAGAGTGGCCTGCCGAACACATTCGTACCGGGTCGAAACTTGCTTCTCCGTACGCTCGCGGCGGCGATCACTTACCGCAGAGGCCTGCGACGCATCGTCGCTGGCCTCTGCGAAATCGGACTTTGACAGTTACCCGCTCAAAATGGCGCTGAACCCCGCACTCTGCCATGGCAAACGCGGGATTTGACGGTTTTCGTAGTGCCAAGAATATCGCAGTTATGCCTTGACAAACAGGGGAATATCGTCGAAATCGTGATGGCATCCAGCGGGCCGGCATCTTCTTTCGCACCAAACGATCAGGTGGCTTCGAATATCTCCAGATGGTGCAGAGCCATCGGGTCAACGGCAAGCCGCGCCAGACCGTGATGGCAACCCTGGGACGACTCGACGCGCTCAAGCAAACCGGCCAGCTCGATCGGCTGCTGCGATCCGGCGCCCGAGAGGTGGCTGGCGAAATCCGGACAGCCCGATAAGTGGAAAATCTGCCTGAGAGCGGCGAGAATGCCGCGGATCAGGAGCGACAATGGCAAGACGAGCACGTCGGACACACAATCCGGCTTTCTAGGCGAAGGTGGCACTGGCTGCCATCAAGGGCGAGAAGACGCTGGCCGAACTGGCGCAGCAGTAT
>Ga0302320_10019502_pt1 | contig 13595 bp, 8 predicted proteins | sample Bog_T0_3_FD_202130 | JGI IMG/M metagenome (GOLD analysis project Ga0302320, IMG submission 202130) | Peat permafrost microbial communities from Stordalen Mire near Abisko, Sweden - Bog_T0_3 | ecosystem: Environmental > Terrestrial > Soil > Wetlands > Peat | place: Sweden: Abisko, Stordalen Mire...
GGCCCCGCCGATTCCGTTGACCTTGAGACTGACCGTGTATTTGCCAACTGTGGCGTACGTATTGGTCACGCTGCCGCCGGTGCTGTTGGTGAGCAAATGGCCGTCGCCAAAGTTCCAGACCCAGTTGGTGATGTTCCCGCCAGACGTGTCACTGAACACGACTTGAAGCGGCGCAAAACCGTTGGTGGGGGTCGCGGTAAATCCGGCCGCAGGCCCGGAGACAGTCACATAACTGCTTTTGGTATCGGTGTTCACCCCGCCAGGCCCCGAGACCTTGAGGCTAACCGTGTATTTGCCGACCGCAAGGTATGTATTGGTCACGCTGTCGCCGGTGCTGTTGGTGATAAAATGGCCATTACCAAAGTTCCAGATCCAGTTGGTGATGTTGCCGCTGGAGGCATCGCTGAACACCACCGGGAGCGGCGCAAAACCGTTGGTCGGCGTCCCCGCAAATGCGGCCACCGGCGCGGGAATGTTGGAAACAACCACATAACTGCTCTTGGTATCGATGCTCGCGCCGCCTGGCCCGGTGACCTTGAGACTGACCGCATATTTGCCTACGGCGGCATAGGTGTTGGTTACCTCGCTGCTGGTGTGGTTCGTGATAGAATGCCCGTTGCCAAAGTTCCAGACCCAGTTCGTGATGTCCCCGCTGGAGGCATCGCTGAACACCACCAGGAGAGGCGCATAACCGTTGGTCGGCGTCCCCGCAAATCCGGCCACTGGCGCGGGCGCATTGGAGACGATCACATAATTGCTCTGCGTATTGGTGTTCGCTCCCACTGGCCCGCTCACCGTCAAGGTGACCGCGTAATTTCCGGCCGCGGCATAGATGTTGGTTACATTGCTGCTCGTTGTGTTCGTAATGACATGACCGTTGCCAAAATTCCAAACCCAGTTTGTGATCTCCCCGCTGGAAGCATCGCTGAACACCACCGGCAGCGGCGCATACCCGCTGGTCGGCGTTCCGGCAAATCCGGCCACCGGGGCGGCAGGGTTGATGGAAACGGCCACATAACTGGTCTGCGTATCGGTGTTCGCCCCGCCCGGCCCGCTCACGGTCAACGTGACCGTGTAATTGCCGGCGGCGGCGTAGGTATTGGTCACATTGCTGCTCGTGCTGTTCGTAACGGAATGCCCGTCGCCAAAAGTCCAGACCCAGCTCGTGATGCTCCCGCTGGAGGCATCCGTGAACACCACCGGCAGTGGCGCATACCCGCTGGTGGGTGCTCCCGCAAATCCGGCCGTTGGCGCAGACGGAAGGAGGGAAACGCTCACATAATTAATCTGCGTATTGGTGTTCGCCCCGCCTGGCCCAGCTACAGTCAAACTTACCGTATAATCGCCTGCTACGGCGTAGGTATTGGTCACATTGCTGCTCGTGGTGTTGGTAACGGAATTCCCGTCGCCAAAAGTCCAGATCCAATTCGTGATGTTGCCGCTCGAAGCATCGGTGAACACCACCGGCAGCGGCGCATAACCGCTGGTTGGCGTTCCAGCGAATCCGGCCGTCGGCACGGTTGGAACGGAAAAAACGGTCACATAATTGCTTTGCGCATTGGTGCTCGCCCCGCCCGGCCCGCTCACTATCAAAGTGACCGTATAATTGCCCGCCGCGACGTAGGTATTGGCCACATTGCCGCTTGTGCTGGTCGTGACGGAATGCCCGTCGCCGAAATTCCAGACCCAGTTCGTGATGTCTCCACTCGACGCATCGGTGAACGCAACCGGCAGCGGCGCATTGCCGCTGGTGGGCGTTCCCGTGAATCCGGCGGTTGGCGCGGCTGGAGCGGTGGAGACGACTACATAACTACTTTTCGCATCCGTGTTCGCCCCGCCCGGCCCGCTCACCGTTAAAGCAACCGTGTAATTGCCGGCTGCGGTGTAAGTATGGGTCACGTTGCTGCTCGTGGTATTGGTCACGGAATGCCCGTCGCCAAAAGTCCAGATCCAATTCGTGATGTTGCCGCTGGAAGCATCGGTAAACACCACGGGCAACGGCGCATAACCCGTGGTCGGCGTTCCGGTGAAACCAGCGGTCGGAGACGGTGAACCCACATGGAAGGTCAAGGCGCCAGAGGTGGAGAGGGTAAACGTGCCGGACAGCACGGGAGCGCTGCCGTTGGCCACCACGGTATAAAGGGAGGCCGTGGCCTGATTCACCACGTTCGGATTGTGATAGGCGATATGATAATCAGTGGCCAACGCGCCATTGATCGTTTGCTCGTTCCAACTATCGGCCAAAGACGCGGAAACTGAAGCACCTGTGTTTGCCGAAAAACCGTTAATGCCTCCAGGCAATTCGTTCACAATACTGGCAACACTATTATCAATGTTATCCCAAGCGGGTTCTCCTCCAACCATCGGAGGCGTTCCCGCGGCAATCGTGGTGTATTCCAAGGCGGTGGCGTTACCGTTGAGCTCCCCAATGTCAGCCGATCCTATGACACCCCAATCATACGTGCCGCCTGCGATGCCCAAAGTGCTGGCCGACCAGGTTTCATTATTGGTTAGCGACGCGAAACTACCGATATCATATATTTGGTCGTTCCCGGACTGGGTGGTAAAACCGACGATCAAGTCGCCGAAGGATGAGGCTTGAACAGCGGCGGCCCCGGCCATCAGACCGAAAGTAGCCAGCAAAATGGTTTTAAAGGTGTTTTTCATTTTAATCAACATTGTTCGCGATACTGGGTGTTTGCAAAGTGGCACAATTTAGAGGCTGTGGGCGGTCGCTGCTAGTGGTTTTCGGACACGCAATGATGCTTTTAAGACATCCCTGAAATACACTTCAAGTTGTTGATAAACAATGGGTAAAGGCGCGTTTACGCGCCCGCAGGCAGGCCGTTGCGCCGAATCGGCTTTGAATTGTAACATACGTGGCTTTTTGTAACCTCAATGTCACATTTGGCAGCCAATTTTCACATGACGCCAACGCCAATTTGTGGACAATGTATTTACGAATTTACAACCGCGAAAATGAATCTGATTTTAGAATTTCAATCTGCGTTTCGATTGATGGTGGTGACCGGCACGGCACTGGTTTTGCTTGGGCGCACAACGGCTTGGGCAGAGGAGGAGTTCACAGTGGATTCCGCCCGGCTGGCCGCCGCGAAGGGTGATGCCAAAGCCGGATATTTTCTGGCCAGACATTATGCCAAAGGGGATGGCGTGCCGCCGGACTATGTCCAGGCCGCTGCATACATGCGCCGGGCGGCCGAACAAGGCTATGCGTTTGCCCAAAACGATTTGGGCGCCTATTACGCCAGAGGGTTGGGCGTGAAGCAGGATTATCAGAAAGCCGTAAAATGGTATCAAAAAGCGGCGGAAAACGGGGATTCCCTAGGCCAATTCAGCTTGGGAAGGGCGTATGCCGAAGGACGGGGGGTGGCCACGAACCTCACGGAAGCCATCAAATGGCTAAAGCAAGCTGCGGATCAAGGCCAACCCGATGCGATGCTGACCCTGGGTGATATTTATTTTCGCGGCCGCCCGGGCATCCGGAAGGATTATCAGACTTCACGCAAGTGGTTGCAGCAAGCGCTTGGCCTGGGCCGGGTAAGTGCGCTGAACACATTGGGTGTCATCTACGAACTGGGCGGATTTGGCGTGGATAAAGACGTCCAGCAAGCGGTAAAGTGTTTCCGCCAGGCGGCGGAACAGGGCGATGATCAGGGAGAGATGAATCTGGGCCGAATGTACCGGGATGGCACCGGCGTGAAACGCGATGTGGTGACGGCTTACCAGTGGTTTTACCTCGCCGCCCAAGCCGGAAACGGCGTGGCGCGCCATTATCTGCTGGAGTTGGACGGTGGCAGCCCGCTGGTCAGTAGGTCACTGATCTCGAAGCCGCAGATCGAGGAGGCCATCCGTAGCGCTAATGAGTTTAAAAATAACCTGCCTCCGAAACCCGGGAGCTGACCACGGATTGCAGGGTGGCAGGCGAATTTCTGATCTCCTGCTTATGTCTTCTTTCCCGTTTGTCCGTGTCATCCTTGAGATGCGTGGTGCATAATCCGCTTTTGTGAGCGAGCCAGCCACCAAATCCCAGTCCGCATCGGGGAGAACCCCGGCCCTGGTTGTGCCGGGGCCGAGTTGCCACGCCTCGCTGCTGCCCATATTGCTGGTGCTGGGAACACTTGCCCTATACTGGCCGGCGCTGCGCTTCAACTTCATCAATTACGATGATCCAGATTATGTCACCGCGAATCTTCAAGTTCAAAGCGGGCTGTCCTGGGAAAGTGTAAAATGGGCTTTCTTCAATCCGGTGGCCGCAAACTGGCATCCATTGACCATGATGTCCCATATGCTGGACTGCCAATTTTATGGATTGAAGCCTTGGGGACATCATTTGACCAGCGTCTTGCTTCACGCCCTCAATGCGGCGCTAGTCTTTTTGTTGTTGCGGCAGACAACGGGCGCCAGGTGGCGGAGTTTCCTGGTGGCGTTATTTTTCTCGGTTCACCCGCTGCGCATTCAATCGGTGGCTTGGATCGCCGAACGCAAGGATATACTCAGCGGCTGCTTTGGCCTTCTGGCGCTGATCTTTTACGCCCGTTACGCCCAACGCAAAATCGCCAATCGGCAAATCGCCTCGCCGACGCTTCCGGCGCAGCCGGGGTGGTTAATCGCCGATTATTTATTGGCCCTCGGCTGCTACGCACTCGGCCTGATGAGCAAGTCCATGCTGGTGACGTGGCCGTTCGTCATGTTGCTGCTGGATTACTGGCCGCTCCATCGATTGGGCAATTCAGGATTCGGAATTCGGAATTGCAAAATGCTGGTGGTGGAGAAGATTCCCTTCTTTGCTCTTGCCACCACTGCCAGTGTCGCCACTTTCGTAGTACAGCAACACGCTGGCGCCATGTTAACGGGCGAAGACATCCCATTTGGCGCTCGCAGCGGAAACGCACTTATTTCCTATTGCCGATACCTGGGGAAGCTGTTCTGGCCATCGGATCTTGCCATCCTTTATCCGCACCCGGGTTATTGGCCATTGGTGAACGTGGTGTTGGCCGGCGGGCTGGTTCTGGGACTTTCGGCGCTTCTGTTCATGCGGCAGCGATGGCAGCCCTATTTGTTGATGGGGTGGCTGTGGTATTGCGGCACGCTGGTGCCGGTGATTGGTTTGGTGCAGGTGGGCGCGCAGGCCATGGCGGATCGATATACTTACCTTCCGTCGGTGGGGGTGTTGATCTTTGTCGTCTGGGGGGCCAACGAATTGGCGCGGCGCCGACGAGAGATGGGAATCACAATTGCGGTGGCGGGAACAACGGCGTTCATCCTTTGTCTCGAGTTGACGCGGCGACAGCTCGATTATTGGCGGGACAGCGAAACTCTCTTCCGGCACGCACTCGCGGTTACGGAAAACAATTATCTGGCGCACAACAACCTCGGCATCACACTCGAAGTCAAGGGCCAAACCGGCGAGGCCATCCGCCAATTTCAGGAAGCTCTCCGCCTGCGGCCCGATGACGACGTGATTCACAACAACCTAGGAGCCGCCTTTGCCAAATTGGGCCAAACCGAGGAGGCCATCGCCCAATACCAGGAAACGCTGCGCCTGAATCTCGATAACGTCCAGGCCCACTACAACCTTGGCACCATCCGGTTCAAGCAAGGACAAATTGACGGGGCCATCGCCCAATTTAAGACCGCCCTCCGCCTGAAACCGGATGACCCCGAATTCCATTACAACCTCGGCGCTGCGCTCGCCCTCGAAGGCCAAATGGATGAGGCCATCCGCCATTTCCAGGCAGCCTTCCGGCTGAAGCCGGATTATGCCGAGGCTCACTACAACCTGGCCCTTGCCTTTGCCTCCAAGGGCCAAACCGACGAGGCGATTGGCCAATATCAGACCGCCCTCCGCCTCAAGCCGGATTATGCTGAGGCCCACAACAACCTGGGTGCGGCTCTGGGGAGAAAGGGCCGGCTGGACGAGGCGATCAACCAATTTCAAGCCGCGATCCGCTTGCAACCGGATTATCTCCAAGCGCGCAACAATTTGTCGCAGGCACTGGAAATGAAGCAGGTTCCGGCAAGCCGCTGATCACTTATTTTGAATTCAGCAACTGCAATTGCTGTTGAGCCGGTGAAAAACCAGGCTTCAGCCGCAATGCTTCCGTCAGTTCCTGGCGCTCCGCGTCCGTTTGGCCCCGTAATCCCTGCACCAGCCCCAGATTGTAGTGCAGGCCGGCATTGATTGGATCAAGTTGCAAAGCCTGGCGATCACAGTCTGCGGCGGCATCATAGTTGGTTAGGGTCAACTGAATGTTGCCCAAATCCAGGAGCAAATCCGCCCGCCCGGGCGCGCGCTGGATTGCCTGCCGGCAGACTTCGACCGCCGCCGGGAATTGTTCCCGTGCCACCAGCACCTCCGCCAGGCGGCGGAGGGGATCCACTTCGGCGGGAAATTGTTTTGCCGCGGATCGGTAGTTCTCCGCCGCCTCTTCCGGTTTTCCCAACCGTTGCAAAGCACTTCCCAAATTCATCATCACCCCCAAAGCGCCGGGGCAAAGCCGCAAGGCCTTTCGAAAATGAGCGACGGCCTGATCCTCGTCGCCGTTTCTGGCATAGGCGAGCGCCAGACTGTTTTGCGCCGGAAAAAGCCCGCGGTTCAAGGCCAGAGCCGTCTCTAATTGCTGAATGGCCTCGGCATAACGCCCCTGTTCCATCAAGGCCGTCCCCAAATCGCTCTGCTCCTGATCGCCGTTGGGATAGAGCGACACCGCGTCCTGATATTGTTCCAGCGCTGCATTCAACTGGCCCCGCTCAAACAGGACGACCCCGAGATTGTGGTGCGCCAGCCAGGACTCCGGATTTTTTGCCAGGGTGTCTCGCCAGATCATCTCTTCGTCGCGATAAGCCCCGCATTGATTCCAGGTGAGGCAGCCCAAGACCAGCAGCAAGGCAACCTGAACCGGCACCCAAAATACGGTTTTCGCAAACCACCGCCACAGGAAGGCGGCAAAGACCGCCAGCAAGCCAATGGCGGCAGTGTATTGATAATGATCCGCCACATAAGTGTAGAAAAAGGTGTATTCATTGATAAACCCAAGCAATGGTGAAAGGGCCGCCACGAAGAACACAATTCCGGCCAGCGCACCGCGCCCGATTTTTTTTTGCCAGATTCATAATATGGCGGCCACTGCGATGCAGCCGGCCAGGGGGACATATTGCAACAGTGCGCCGGGATTGATGTCCCAGTGCGGATAACTGAACGTCAGGTCCACCGGCCAGGCAAGCTTGCCTGCATAAAACCATAACGCCCGCCCGGCGATCAACATTCGCTGGAGCACACTCAGCGGCAGACCGAAGCGGTCATCATAATTGCCCAGGTGTTTTTTCCACCAGACCGAGACCAGCCCCATGCCGAGACCCGCCAGCAAAAAAGGCAGGATTTGGATGCATCGAGACCAGGTCAATCGCTGTCCCTGCAACCAGAGCACCAACAGCATGGCCGCAGGCAGAGTGCAGGCGGTGGTCTTGGCGAACAGCGAGAGCAGATAGGCGGCCAGCGCCAATCCATAACAATGCCACCATGACCGGTCCGGCTCGTCAACAAAATTCATCCAGGCCAGCAGCGCCAGCAGATAGAAGAACAGCGATTCGAGGTTCTTGAGTTCGGTAATCCAAGCCACCGTTTCCACCTGCACCGGATGCAGGGCGAAAATAGCCGCGGCCAGCCAGGCCGCCGGCGTTTGCAGGCGCTTGAGAATGATCCACACCAGAACGGCGTTCAGGCCGTGCAGCAGGATGTTGACGAGGTGATACCCGAGCGGGTTCAATCCCCAGAGCTGGCGCTCAAACCGGAAGGTGGTATAAACGAGCGGAAAATACTGCGATTGGGTGTGCGCGGAAAGCCAGATTTCATGCAGGCCGTTGGTCGCCGTCAACATCGGATTGTCGGTGACGTATTTGTCATCATCCCAGATATAACCGCAACGCAATGCAGGGAGATAAGCCGCGACCACTAGTACGACCAGCAAACCGGCAAGCGCTGCCGGCTTTTGGAACCATTGTAAATACTGGCCTGGGTTTCGGAGTGATTGGCTGCCGGACCCGGCGGCGGACTGGCGCGGTAATTGTGGTTGCTTCAAGGCCGTGTTAAGCGCGAATAATGTTGACCACGGATTGCGGATTTGCACGGACAGAATGGACAAAAGGCAAAATAAGGAATTTGCCGCGCCTTGGGTCGCTGATCCGTGTAAGCTGTAATCCGTGGTTGCGTTTACGGCAATTCGTCCCTCACCTTTGCGCGTTCGGGGCGGCAGCCAGCTGCCCATTTTGAAGAGCCGTCAGTTGATAATTCTGATAAATCGAGGTTCCCAACATGGCCCGCAGCATGTCGTCCGCCGCCGGCTGGGCTTGCTGCCAGCGTTGCAGATAGGCCGGATCGTCCGGATCCTGATTGGTGCCGCCGATTTGCGCCAAAAAATTCTGCCGCACACCGGCAATAACCTGCTTTTGATCGTCACTCAGGTTCATGGCTGCTAAATCAATGCCCTGCAAGGCGAGCGGCAGAACAATGGCGCTGTCTTGCTCGCTTTCGCCGTCCTTCGCCGCCGCATCTGACGCTGCTTGCAGCGGTGCCGGCATTACCCCGAGCAGGTTGTTGATCATCGCCGCTTCTTCCTCTGGGATTTGCTGCAATTCGGATTTCAGCGCGGTTTCCGTGCCAGCCTCTGCCAGTTGGTTGGTCCAAATGCCGGCGTGAAGCTCCGCAATTCTCCGCTCCAATACCTTGACCGGGGTCTCGTAGGCGGCGTAAACATCCGCCGAGACGATGGCCCGCAGTGTCGGCTCAGGACAACCTATGCCCCGGAGGTTCTTGACAAAAATGTGATAGTCCCTGGCTTCAAGCTGGTTCCAGCGAAAGGTCTTTGGTTCCGGCTCGGATGAGGGTGGCGGTGGCGAAACCGTGGTTGCCTCCACTAGCGGCGGCGTTTGTACGAGCTCCGGCGCGGCGGTGTGCAGCACGCGGTTGTGCCCGCTCCACAGTGCCAAAATTAGGCCGCCAGCCAGGACCAGGTTCAAAACAAATGAGATTTTCAGCAGTGGCTTCATGCAAAAATCAAAGGAAAACGCCGGCGCGGACCCACATCCGCGCCGGCTTGAATTGAATCAAACTCCAACCGATATCTGCGATATCAGTTATGCACTGGATCCGCGCCCGGGCCCTGGCGGGTGCAATGCATGGCGCTGATGGGAACAAGAATATTGCCATCCGCCTGGGACGTGATGCCGGTGGTGGGGCTGGTCAAGTCCGTAAACACGAGACCGACATTGAGGCTCTGGCCGGAATAGGTGTTCCCGGTTTCCAGCACGTTTTCGTTGCCCCAGAAAGTGTAAGTGCCTTCTTCAAGACTGCTAATGCTCCAGGGGATGCCGTTGTAGGACAATATCGTTGCTTGGTAGGTTGAATTGGTCGCAGTGGTGGAATCGGAAATACCCAGATAGGCAATGGCCGAATAGCCAGAAACATGGTTGACCATATCGGTCACAGTGATGGTGCTCGCTTGCACGCCGATGGTCTTTGCCAGCGTGCCGCCACTAGACTGGCCAAAGTCAGCCGCGTATTTGGTTGAACCATGCACCGTGGTCGAGACCATTGCGCCGTTGGCGGAATTGATCTCGATTTGTTTCGGCGAGGTGGCAATACCGAAGCCGGTGTCGCCAAAGGCATTGACGCGCGTGCCCGAGGAATTATCGCGGCCAGCCACGTAAACGTAGCTGTTGGTGTCAGCAGCATTGCCGGTGAACACGGCCAGTTTAGCGCCGCCCGAGAGCGCCTGACGGATTTGAGAATCCGTCACATTGCTGCCTGTCCAGAGGCCATCATTACGCAGCCACCGGAACGGGACGACGCCCACATATTGTTGGTTTGCCACCGCCGGCAGCAGGCTGCCAGCCGGAGAATAGGCCTGGCTGTTGTCCGCCATACAAACGTCAACAAAGTGCTGTTGAGTTGAGGCTGGACCGGTGGTGTTATCTGAATTCCCGCTGGCATTTTGCCAGTACGAATCAGCCATGAAGGTTTCATCTTTCCCGCCAGGGGTGGCCACATCCACAATGCCCGCTTCGGAACCAGACCAAGTGCAGTTGATGGTGGTCGAGCCACTGCCGCCCACGAGGGTGCCGGTGAACGCCATATAGGTATCGCCGCTGCCGCTGCCGCCAAACAAGGTCTGGATCGGCGCCGATTGAAACACGCAGCCGGGATTCGTCATGGTTTGGTACACCGCCGCGCGCGCAGCTGTGGAACCGGTGAGGAAGATTTCATCGGCACTGGCGATGCCAGCCACGCTCACGCCGAGCACGGCCAACAGGATTGTTTTATTGATTTTCATGTTGTCTAATTTAGTTTTTTGTTTGTTGTTCTTGTTGTTGTTCTATTGGAGGCGAGGGAAAAATCAGGATTGTTTGCGGCTGAGTTTATTGCGGAAAGCAACGATCAACAGGCCGGCTCCCCCGAGGAGGCCCAACGTGGTGGGTTCGGGAACTGGTTCCACACTGAAGGTCAATGTGCCAGTGTTGTCGAGGGTGAAACCTCCGGCGAACGTCGGGGTGGAATCGTCAGCAGTCACGGTGAAAAGATCCAATCCGCCAACGCCGACTCCATTCGGGTCGAGATAAGCAATGTGGTAGTCATCAGAGAGCGGCCCATTCACGGTCTGCGAGCTCCAACTGTTGCCGTTTGAACTGGGAATCGAACTGCCCGTGTTTGCGACGAAATTATTGATGCCACCAGGCAGCGTGTTCGCCAAGCTGGAAATGCTCACGTCAACGGCGTTAAAGGCGGCCTGTCCGTTGAGTGTCAACGGCAGCCCTGCGGAGACTGTGGTATAAACCAAAGCGGTCGGATTTCCAATTTCCCCGACATCTGCCGACCCGACCACACCCCAGTTGTATGAGTTAGCGTTCGCCGCCGTGATGCCCAACGTGCCGGCCGACCACGTTTCGCCAGCGTGCAGCGAAGACAGTGCGCCGATGTCATAAATTACATCCTGGCCGCTGAGCGTTGTGAATCCGACAAGCAAGTCGCCGAAGGAGGATGCCTGCACAGCCGAGACACTGGCCAGACCGAGGGCGGCCAGCAAAGCGGCTTTATAGAATCGAGATTTCATTTTTTGGTAATTCTCTGTTTGTTTGTGTTTTTAATCCTGACCGCACACGTGGCCAAGAGCGGTAACTTTAAGCTAAACCATCGGAAGAAACATCCAGCTGGAGGACACGTTACACCTGTTTTGAGGCACGGAAAAGTATTCCATAAACGACTGAAGTGCAATAACTTAGAAATCTAAGTGCCCGGCGATTCACTCCTTGTGAGCGATTGTTGCCAGAAGGTAACACAAGGGGATGTCAAACAGCTTTGAACTAAAGCAGTTTGCAAATTTACGACTGTGCCGGCCGGAAAAGTTCAAGCCATTTCTGCCTTCCCACGCGCTGCGGATGGGGGCAATCCGCGCTCCGGAAACAGTCCGCCTTATCGTTGCTGCGCCCGGGGCGGTCTCGCGCAGATCGATACCGAGACCATGCCTTTCGTAACCGGAACGTAACCTCTGCGCCACAAAATCGTTGCCTGGCATTCATACCATCAGCCGATGCAATGTTCGGAAGCACTCGTTCCTCGGCGCCATCCTCGTAATTTGAGCGGACCGATGGTCGTGCTGACCGCCATCTGCGGTATCAGCTTGGCGGGCAGCGCCTTGGGAGGAACCGAGGGGTCAACAAATTCCGCGGCGTACCCTGTTCCCGACCCGGTGCTGAGTTTGATGCTGGAAAAGGGCATGATCACCGAAGACGAGGCAAACAAGGTGCAGGCGCAGGTGGATGCCCGGCGCACCAACATGGCAGCGGAAATGGCGGCGCAATATGCCCCGCCCCCATCCCAGTGGATACTGAGTGCGGGCATCAAAGACGTGGAGTTGTTCGGCGACATCCGCCTCCGATATGAAGACCGCGAGGAAACCGATCCGGGTGGTTTCGTGAATCCTGCATCCATAAAACCCGCCAAGCCCGGCAAGAAAGCCCCTCCGAAGACCTATTTGCCCCCCGGCGATATTGATCTGGATCGGATTCGCTATGCGTTTCGGGTGGGTTTGCGCGGCGATGCGTACGATGACTTTTATTACGGGTTCCGCATGGACACCTCCTCGAATCCGCGCTCGAGCTGGGTGAGCATGGGCACCTCCTCCAGCGGCACCTATCAGGGCCCGTTTGGCAAATCCACGGGCGGTATTAATGTGGGCGAGATTTATTTGGGCTGGCACCCGGAGAGCTGGCTGGACGTCACCTTCGGCAAAATGCCCAATCCGCTCTTTACTTCCTCGATGGTCTGGAGTCCCACCATCACTCCTGAAGGGGCGGCGGAACATTTGAAATTTGGGATTGGCCCGGTGGATTTATTTGCCAACGCCGGCCAGTTCTTGTACTACGACACCAATCCGGAATTAGCCACGTCGGACTATTTCAATCCTTTGAACGACAATAGCGGCTCCCTGCCTTTTCTCATGGCCGCGCAGGGAGGCGCAGACATCCATTTTACCAAGCGGATTGACCTGAAGGCGGCCGGCGGCCTTTACTGGTACACCGGCCTGAATAATGGCAAACCGCCTGGTAATAATTACGATCCGTATCCCGGTTTCGCTGATGTCTATGTGGGGCAGGGAACGACGACCGGTGTCACCGGTACGAGCGCTTACGACAATTACGCGCCTGTCGGAGCCGGTTTCGATGGTTTTGCCTCCGATGAAACCGGCATCAATGATCTGCTGGTACTCGAGATTCCCTTTGAATTCACGGTGAAATTCAAGAAAGTTGACGTGCGGGCGTTTGGCGATTATGCCAAGAACCTGGAAGGCTCCCAACGGGCTCTGGCCGCCTACGAAGCTTCACATTCATCCTATTTTTCCCTGACTGGCTTGGGTGGTTATACCATCGACCCCATTTCGGCTCCCCAGTATAAAGACGACAATGCCTATCAATTCGGTCTGGCGGTCGCCAGTTCTGACGGCCTGGGACTCGTGAATGGCGTCACCGCCAAGCGGCATGCTTGGGAGATTCGGTCTTACTGGCAGCATGTCGAGCAATACGCGCTGGATCCAAACCTGATTGACACCGACTTTTTCGAAGGGGCCGAAAATCTGGAGGGTCTTTACGTCGCCGCCGCCTTCGGATTCACCAGTAATTTCATCGTCACCGTCCGCTACGGCCATGCCTATCGCATCAACAACAAGCTGGGTACCGGCGGCAGCGGTCAGGACATTCCGCAGATGAATCCGATCAACCACTTTGACCTGTTTCAAGCTGACTTGACGTTCAAGTTCTAATCCGGCCACCAAGCTCCGGGCTTGGGCTCCCGTTTGCCCGCTGTTCCGCATGTTTCGGGCACGTCACGTTTCTGCCACAAAACGTTCAGCCTTGGTCTCAACATTCTCGGCTCCAAGATTAATTTGTTTGGCTGAGATGATTGTCGTGTTTAGCCTAACTTCCTGAAGCCGAAACGAAAAGCCCAATAAAACCGAGGTATTCTCGATTTTGTCGGGCTACGCGCCTAAGTTTTGGGCGGGGCGGCAAACAGTGCCGTCAGCTTT
>Ga0302320_10019505_pt1 | contig 13594 bp, 10 predicted proteins | sample Bog_T0_3_FD_202130 | JGI IMG/M metagenome (GOLD analysis project Ga0302320, IMG submission 202130) | Peat permafrost microbial communities from Stordalen Mire near Abisko, Sweden - Bog_T0_3 | ecosystem: Environmental > Terrestrial > Soil > Wetlands > Peat | place: Sweden: Abisko, Stordalen Mire...
ACCATTAACTGATCCGCCGCAGCGCGGGTGGCCCATCAGAGTTGGCGCTGTTCCAACTCTGGGGTTCTTAGTTCGCTGCCAGAAATATGCGGTCAGGTGCCCCACCTTCGGCGCGCCGCTTTTGCGTGGCTAAGGTCGGACAGGCAGGTCACACCAAATACAAGGAACTGCTCTACCGTGGCCGGTTGCCGTGCCGTTCCATGTACACCGTCAGCAACTCCCGCGCGCTCGCCGGGTCATTGCCTTTGCCATCGACCGTCAGCGCTTCGATGATGCAAGGCCCGCGTCCGTGCCGTGCGTTGTGCAGTGCCTCGGTCGCCACCCGGTAGGCCGCAATCGCGTCACCCGCGTCCACGCTGAACACCGGAATCCCAAACTCGGCATGGAGCGTGCGCAGATCGAGCGCCTGCCGCCGCCCTCGCGTCCAGGTGTTTGCCACCACAAACAGGATCGGCAGCTTGTAGCGCGCCGCAAACTGGAACGCGTTGCGATAATCCTTCCGCCCATCCGTCCCCGTCTCCAGCCTGCCCACGCAGACCACCACCGCCGTAGCCCCCGCCTTACCCAGCGACGCGTTACCCAGTAACGCCTCGTCCAGCAGCGCCGTCACCGCCGCGCTCGCCGACGCCGTCAATCGCGCGCCCCTCTTCGCCATTCGTCTGCCGCGCTTGCGTACCGCCCGCGCCTCGTAGGCCAGGATCACCGGGTCTTTCGCGTCCACCGCCAGGCAGACCGCGATCTCCGTCACCTCGGCGCCGCTTGCGTCATCCGCCTTGGCGGGTTTCAGCGCGGCGAGCGCCTCATACATCTTCTGTTGTGCGGCAGTTGGAACCAGCGAGAAGCGCTTGCTGCCTCGGGCTGTCGCGCGTCTGGGTGCGGGCTTCGGAATCGTCATCTGAGTTGGGTTCCGTCATTCTATCCCAACCCGCCCCACCTGCGCGCCGTTCTCCGGCCTCGATCCGCCGATCTTTTCAACACAAGTGTGGAAATGCCGGTGCAGAACCCGCGCATGCCTGCGTTTGAGCCGCTAAACATGCGGGGTTCTCCATTCTGCACCGCCTGCAGTGCGGCCCGTCCATTTCCCTCCCCGCCCAGTCTGCCGCCGGACATTTACAATCCTGCCTGTACAATCCTGATTGCCGGGCTGGCGTAAGGTTTTCAACACATGTGTGGAAAATTGCCCTGAAAACCCTCTTCGCGGCCCGTCTCGATATTGCATTCATTGGCTCTCGTCCGCTTTGCACACTCATCGGTGCGAGCCGTAACCGCGGCCCCATTTGGCCGGGCAAGCTGCCGAAAGAAACAGGGAATCGTGAAGAAACGTATTGACATTCTTCTCGTCGAGCGAGGCCTGTTGCCGTCGCGCGAGCGCGCCCAGGCCATGATTCTCGCCGGCCGCGTGCTGGTCGATGAGCAGAAGGTGCTCAAGTCCGGGCACGCCGTCGCCGAAGACTGCCAGCTCCGTCTGCTCGGCAGCGATCTCCGCTACGTCAGCCGCGGCGGCCTCAAGCTCGAAGCCGCGCTCGCCCACTGGAGCATCCCTCTCACCGGCGCCATCTGCATGGATGTCGGCGCCTCCACCGGCGGCTTTACCGACTGCATGTTACAGGGCGGTGCCGCCAGCGTCCTCGCGGTCGATACCGGCTATGGCCAGATCGATGCCCGCCTGCGCGCCGATCCCCGCGTCCGCCTCCTCGAGAAGACCAACGCCCGTTATCTCGAACCGGTCCAGGTTCCCGAACCCATCGAGTTCATGGCGATGGACGTCTCTTTCATCTCCGCCACCCAGGTGCTGCCCGCCGCGCTCGCCGCCGCCTTCGCCGCCAAGGGACAGCCCCGCCGCGAACTTGTTCTGCTCGTCAAGCCGCAGTTTGAAGTGGGCCGCGCGCTCGTCGGCAAAGGCGGCATCGTGCGCAGCGAACCGGCCCAGCTCGCCGTCGTGGAAAAACTCCGCCAGGCCGTCGCCGCGCTCGGCGGCCTCCACATCGAAGTCATCGACTCGCCCATCCACGGCACCGAGGGCAATCGCGAATTCCTCCTGCACGCCACCTTCGCCGCGCCTCAATCCCCGCAAGTGGAGTACAAATAAACTGTGAAGATCGCCGCCATCGTCTCCAAACCTGCCAAGCCCGAGCTGGCCGACATCGTACCCGAGGCGTTGCGCTGGTTCGCCGCCCACGACTACCGCGTTTACATCGACCAGCAGACTGCCGCCTACCAGACTCACGAGTTCGTCGTGCCCCGCAGTGAGATCGCGCACTACCAGCCCGAGTTCGTCCTCGTCCTCGGCGGTGACGGAACTCTGCTCTCGGCCGCCCGCGCCATCGGAGCCGCCGAGATCCCCATGCTCGCCGTCAACCTCGGCTCCCTCGGCTTTCTCACCGAGGTGCGTCTCGACGAACTCTATTCCACGCTCGAAGCCGTCGCCGTCGGCCAGTGTCCGCTCGAGTCGCGCGCCCTGCTCGAGTGCCGCCTCCTGCGTGACGGCCAGCAGATCGCCGAGTATCACGCCCTCAACGATGCCGTCGTCAAAAGTACCGTCGCCCGTCTCATCGGATTCGAACTGCGCGTCAACGGCCAGCACGTCGTCGAGTACCAGGCCGACGGCGTCATCGTAGCCACTCCCACCGGCTCCACCGCCTACTCGCTGGCCGCCGGAGGCCCCGTCCTCATGCCCAGCGTGGACGCCATTCTCCTCACCCCCATCTGCCCTCACTCGCTCACCCATCGGCCCCTCGTCGTCAGCGGTGACGCCCGCATCTCGGTGCGCCTCGATAGCGGCGCCAATGGCGTTCTCAGCGTTGACGGTCAGGTCGGCATGCCGGTCGCCCAGGGCGACCAGATCGATTGCTGCAAAGCCGCATACCGCGTCAAACTCCTGCGCATGAGCCGCTCGTTCTTCGATGTCCTGCGCAGCAAACTCCGCTGGGGCCAGCGCTAGCCCGCCCAAATCACAGGTGCCCCATATCTGCCGTCGTTGGCAGATGTGGGACGGGCGCCCACAACCGCCCGCTGTTGGCGATTGTGGGGACGCGCTCATCGCAAAATATAGTTCCACTCCACTCCCCCGCGCTTGACGATTCCGACAATTCTTGGCATGATTTCGTCCAACGGGGTGGTATGGTGAGGCTTCGAATTCTCGAATCCTCCCTTCGTGTGCTACCGAACTGAAACTTTCCGTTCCACTTTTTCGTGCTCGTTGCAGCGCCATCGTCAGCCCTTTCGGCTGACCCTTGCAGCGCGGCCCGGCTGGACTGGGAAGGATATTTCCGCCGCACACAAGAATCAGGAGGTGGACCCAAATGAAACGACTTTTGTTCTCTCTCCTTTTGCTGGCAACGCAGATAGCCTATGCTCACGAATACAAATTGCAGTTCACTCCCCAGGGAGGCGCGCAGGGATTGGTCGTCGCCGGATTCAAGTACGTCGGCGACACCATCCTCGGCGACTGCAGCTATTACACCGTGTCATCCGGCTCCGGCCGCGACCCGCGCAGCACTCGCACCGACCACTACAACACCTGTACCTGGGACTTGCACGGCAACCTGCTCACCACCACGCCCGGCGCTCCGGTCGTACCCAGGCATTACAAGCACATCGGTACGGAGATCATCTACGCCGCCCAGGGAGCCAGCAAGACGGGATTGGATACCCGTGGTTTTGGCTTCGTCAACATACCCTCCGCGCACTACACGTGGCAATCTGCCAGCGGCGGCTATGCCGACATCCCCTGGGCTCCCTACACCGTTACCGCAACCTTCGTCAGCGATGGCGACTGGGCTCTGGCCTACGACGGAGCCACGATCATCACCGGCATTTCCGGCTTCCTTACCCCATCCGCCGGCGCCGCCAAAGTCGAATCAACCACCTGCGCCAAGGCGGTTGCGGTCGGCACATCGTGTTCCATCACCGTTACCTACGACCCCACCAAGATCGCATGCACGGGCAACGGATACGCATACACGAACATCACTCTTGCGCCCATCACCGACTCGGTCGCAACCCCGGACTTCTTCGAGAGCTTCACCGTCACCGGCGTTCCCATCTGCGACGACTAGCCCTTCGTACCGCGCGGCGCCGGGCGCTGCCGCGCGCCCTTCGCATTTCTCGCCCTCCCTGCCGCTCTTTGCCCCGTCTCCCGCGCCCAAGATGAATTTATGTTCATCTTGCTTCGATTTACGCTGCCACGCTTGACCACCCCTGAATATTCATGGCACCATTCGTCCAACGGGGTAGCATGGTGAGGCTTCGGTTTCTCGAATCCTCCCGCAGTGCGATTCAAAGTACATTTTCAGATCCACTCCTTCTCGCTCATGAATGGTCAGTATTCGGCGCGTCACCATGACCTTTGTGAACGGCCTGATTGGATTGTGAAAAGTGAATCTCGGCACGGCACAAAACAAGGAGGTGGACCAAGTGAAGAAGTTTCTGTTGACCCTGATTGTGTTGGGTACGCAGCTCGCGTATGCCTACGAGTTCAAGTTGCAGTTCACTCCTCCGGGTGGCGCTCAAGGACTGGTCGTTGCAGGATATAAATACGTCGGCAGTACCGTCGAAGGAACCTGCAGCTACTACACGCAAACATCCGGTACCAACGGGAAGACGACCAAGAACATTTATTCCTACACCTGTACCTGGGACATGTATGGCAACCTGAAGACGATTGTCTGGGGTGCTCCGACGGCTCCCACACCGGTCTCTCAAACTGGCACGGAGATCGTCTACGCCCTCAACGGCACCAGCAAGGCGGGGCAGGATACCCGCGGCTTTGGTTTCGTTAACACACCCTCCTCGCACTACACGTGGCTGACCCCGAGCGGCGGATCCTACACCATCCCATACTCTCCCCTGACGCTGACCTTGCACCTGGTGAGCGACGGCGACTGGGCTCTCGACTACCATTCCGCCTGGCCGGAGCCGCTCGTTCAGGGCATCGTCACCCCGTCCGCGGGCACAGCCAAAATCGATTCCTCCACTTGCACCAAAGCGGTGGCCGTCGGATCGAGCTGCACCGTAACCGTAACCTACAATCCGACGGCGATTGCATGCACGCCCGATCCCTACGGATTTGCCTACACGAAACTTGCCGTCGGCCTCGCCACGGACGCCGGGGCGGGCGCGGATTTCTTTGACAAGTTCACCGTGAAGGGAGTGCCCGCCTGCAACTAGCTCGGCCCGCGGTCAAAGTCTCGCTTCCAAAAGAGGCAGACGGCCGCGGCTCTGATGGCCCAGCACTCGATGCGGCCCCAGCGAACTGTCACGACGCGACGTGGCGCTGAGATCGAAGCGAACTACTCAGTCCCCGCTCAAAATCCTCTCGGATTGGGCGGGGCTTTTTCTTGCAGTCGTATTTGGTCGCATGCGCGCCCCGTTAACCCTCCCCAAACTTCCGTGCCGCACCGAAGCAGTTTCTGCTAGTGATCGAGTAAGCAAGTAACGCACTAGTAATGTCCGCTCCAGAATGGTAACTAATCATCCAATAGTTTCCAACCTTACAAAAGGATTTACTAACCAGTAACATTAGCCTCCCAAACCATTAACCGTCCGGCCAATCGTGTGCTCCAAACAGGACCAGGAACGGCGCCGGAAATTCTCGCGTCATCCATCGCCCATCGCTCCTCAATCTCACCAAAAGCAGGAGGGAAGAAAAGGAAGGAGGAGATTCACTATCGGAACATTCGCCGCATTGCTTCAGCGGCCTGGGATTTCGCTGCGGATCATCTCCGCGAAATCTTCGCGACGGCGCACTAGCCTCGCCTTCTTGCCGTCCACCAGCACCTCTGCAGCGCGCCCGCGCGTGTTGTAGTTCGAGGCCAGGCTCATGCCATACGCGCCCGTGTCGAGAATCGCCAGCAGGTCGCCCGGAGCCACCGGCGGCAGCTCGCGATCGCGGGCAAAAAAATCTCCCGTCTCGCACACCGGACCCACCACGTCCATCACACCGTGGATCGCGCCGGCCGAGTCTTTACGCGGGGTTGCGGGCACGATCTCGTGGTGCGCTCCGTAAAGCGAAGGACGCATCAGATCGTTCATCGCCGCATCGACCACCAGGAATTGTTTGCCGCCGTTTTCCTTCGCGTACAGCGCGCGCGTCAGCAGGACGCCGGCCGCGGCCACTATCGAACGCCCAGGCTCCAGCAGCAGATGCAGTCCCGTGCCGCGCAGCGGCCGCATCAGCTCCGCCGCGTAGGCCTTGACGCTGCGCTCAAATTCGCGAATGCTTGCATCCCTGTAGCGAATTCCCAGGCCGCCTCCGGCGTCCACGAAATTGATGTTGAAACCGTCCGAGGTCAACTCGCGCACCAGCGCCAGCACCCGCTCCATCGTTTCGCCAAACGGTTTCACGTCGGTGATCTGCGAGCCGATGTGCACGCTCACGCCCACCGGGTCCAGGTAGGCAAAGCCTGCCGCCTTGCGATACAGCTCGCGCGCCTCCGCAATGGGCACGCCGAACTTGTGCTGCCGCAGCCCCGTGCTGATATACGGATGGGTCACCGTCTTCACGTCGGGATTCACTCGCAACGCAATGCGCGCCGTCTTCTTCAGTTTGGCAGCTCTCGCACCCAGCAGTGCAAGCTCGGCACGGCTCTCTACGTTGAACAGCAGTATTCCCGCGTTAAGCGCGGCATCCAACTCCGCGGCCGTCTTACCTACGCCGGAAAATACCACCCCCGCCGCTGCGCCCTTGCCCGCCAGCATCACGCGCTGCAACTCGCCGCCGCTCACCACGTCGAAGCCGCAGCCCAGCCGCGCCAGCAGACGCAGCACTGCCAGGTTCGAGTTCGCCTTCACCGAGTAACAGATGGTGTGCGATTGTTTTTCAAAGGCACGCTCAAAGGCCGCCACTCGCGCCCGTATTGCGGTTGCCGAGTAAACGTAGATCGGCGTGCCGAAGCGCCGCGCCAGGCGCTCCACTTCCACTTCATCGCAGCACAGCGTGCGGCTCAGGTTGCCGCCGCCATAAGTAAATCCCGGGGAACGCTCCTCAGGGGAGCCTTTGCGAATGGTCACTTCTTCTTTGCCGTTTCCTTTATTTTCAACACTGCGACCGTCTGGTCGTCAAACGCTTCCATCTGGCCAACAAACTGGTTCACCTCGGCAAACACCGCTTCCACAATTTCGCTTGCCGACTCTTTGCAGTGGCTCTGCAGCACGCGGGCCAACCGCTTCATGCCGAACACCGCGCCGGCATCGTTCTGCGCATCGGGAATGCCATCGCTGAAGAACAGGAAGACATCGCCGGGGCGGGTGTAAAACGTGAGCTCATCGTACTCTGCCGTGCCGAACAGTCCAAGTGGCAGTCCGCTGATCTCCACCCGTACGGCCTTGCCGTTCCGGCAGCGATACGGGTGTGGCTGCCCGGAGTTGGCGATGCGCAGCGACAAGTCGCTGTCGTTCCACAAGGCGTAAAGGATGCAGACGAACTGTGCCGCGATCGGGCGCTCGGACAGCGAGAGGTTGATGGCCTTCAGCATCGCGGCCGCGCCCGGCGCCTCCGCTGCGTGGGAGCGCAGGATGCCGCTTACCAGCGCCCCGTAGAGCGCCGCGGGCGCGCCTTTTCCGCTCACGTCGCCAATGGCGATCGCCGTTAGATCCGTGCCCGCATAGGAAACATAATCGTAGAGATCGCCGCCAACCGCGCGCGCCGGAACCGAACGCGCCGCAATCTCGGCTTTGCCCAGCGTCGGAATCTTTTGCGGCAAGAGCCGGTACTGCAACTCGCGCGCCAGCAATAGATCTTTTTCCAGCCGCTGCTCCTGCCGCTCGATCTCTTCGTAGAGCCTCGCATTCTCCATCGAAATTGCAATCTGCGCCGCCAGTGTCTTCACCACGCGCGCGTGCTCTTCGGTGAAGTAGTTGCGGCGCGTGTGCTCCAGGTCCAGCACGCCGAGCACCTTGCCCTTGTACACCAGCGGCACGCACAGCTCGCTCATCGTCTCCGGATTCAGCGGGATATAGCGCGCGTCGCGGGTTACATCCGGGACCACGACAGCCTGGTTCTGCTCGGCCGCGTAACCCACCAGTCCGCGCCCCAGTGGAATCTCATGCTTCAGTTGTACGTTCTCCTTGAAGCGCAGGGAGAAGCGATGCTGCAGTTTTGTCCGCTTGTCGTTCAGCAGCAGGATGGAGAACATCTGGTAGTCAATCAGCCGCAGCAGCAGGTCGCCGATGCGTTTGAAGAGCTGATCGAGATTCAAAATCGAAGTGAGTTCGCGGCTGATTTCGTTCAGCAGCACAAGTTGCTTGGCCTGCCGCGCCACGCGCGTGTAGAGCCGCGCGTTTTCCACTCCGATAGCCACTCGCGAGGCCACCAGCATCAGCACGCTGCGGTGTTCCTCGGAGAAGAAGTTGCTCTCGGAGGCTTCCACGTCCAGCACGCCAATGATGCGGCCTTTCACGATCAGCGGCACCGCCAGTTCGGAAAGCACCTTGGCTCCGCTGGCAATGTACTCGGGGTCCTGCAGCACGTCGTTCACGAGCACGGCTTCTCCGCGCTGCGCCGCCATCCCGGTAATTCCCGATCCCACCTTCACTCGAATCTGCTCCGCCACTTCCTGCGAGTGTCCCACCTGGAAGCGAATGCGCAGCTCTTGCCGTTTTTCATTGAGCAGCAGAATGGCGAAGACGTCGTAGTGGATGATGCGGTGCACCAGTTCGGCCACCCGGCGCATCAGCGTTTCCAGGTCGAGCGTGGTGTTGACCGCGTCGGCCACCTCGAGCAGGAAGCTCTCCATGAGCGTCGAAGTTGCCTCGCTCGCCGCTTCGGGTTGGATCAGGTTCGGCATCTGCAATATTTCCAGTTCAGTCCAGAGCCGCATTGTCTGGCAACTGCTGGCGACCGCCGGGGAAACACGTCGTCCCAAGTTCGTCGGGCGTTCGATGTCGAGCGTTAAGCCGACTGCGGCGCATCCCGGATTCTATCATCGCCATCTCTGCCGCTTGTGGTATAGATTGTGGGCGAGGCTGATGCTGCTGCGGCGTTGCCGCGAACCTCCGCCGATGAGGGCAACGAACAACCAGTGCAAGGAGAGAGAACGATGCCGATCTATTTGACGTGGCTGGGTCACTCCACATTCCGAATTGAGTCTCCCGAAGGCAAAACATTTCTCATCGATCCGTGGATCACGCAGAATCCGCTGTGTCCTGAATCCGAAAAGCATCAGGCAAAAGTGGACGTGCTCCTCTGCACCCACGGACATGGCGACCACATCGGCGATGCCGCTGCCATCTGCCGCGAGCTTCAGCCCACGGTGGTCGGGATCTACGAGCTTGCTTCCTGGCTTGGCAGCAAGGGCGCCAAGAACATCTCGCCCATGAACAAGGGTGGGACGCAGGAGGTCGCCGGAGTAAAGATCACCATGGTCCACGCCGTGCATTCCTGCGGCATTCAGGAGGAGGATGGTTCCTTCATCTATGCCGGTGAGGCCTGCGGGTACGTTCTCCAGTTCAGCAACGGACTCAAGCTTTATCACGCCGGCGACACCGCCGTCTTCAGTGATATGCAGATCATCCACGACCTCTACCGGCCCGACATAGCACTGCTCCCGATGGGCGATCACTTCACCATGGGCATCCGCGAGGCCGAATACGCCTGCAAGCTGCTCAAGCCCCGGGTCGTCGTTCCCATGCACTTCGGCACTTTCCCCATGCTCACGGGCGATCCTCACGACCTTCGACCCGCAGCCAGGCAGCAGGGGTTTGAACTATGGGAGATGCAGCCCGGCGTTCCTCGGGAACTCACGCTCAAGTAACGGGATTTGGCTGGCCGCCTTGGTGCGCGCTCGTTGCGCTCCAGGGCGGCACGCGACAGCTCCGCTTCTGAGTCTCGGCAGCGCCGCGTCAGCCTGCGCAAGTTTCCATCCTGCAATTTCAGCAACCCGCGCGACGAGCGGTTTTGCGTGAGTTTTGCACTGCGGATTTCTCTTCGGCGTGGCTGCGATGCGCGCCGTCTTCCGTACCCGTCTCCAAAGCAGGAAACCTGTGATTCACCCTGTATTCATGCGGTCTTGCAAGACATTCCTCCGCGCTCCGAGTGCTCTTCTCGGCTGTCCGGAAGCGCCTTTTCCGCGGCACTGCACAGATTATGCGGCACCCGCCTGTGGACGGGCGGCACTACGCTGAAAATAAACCGCTTAAAACCGCCATTGTTTTCTTGACTCTTTTTCTGGATGAGGTACAACACACTCGTTCTTTGACAGTTTCCAAAGTTTTCCCGGTTGGTGGTGAGTCCGGGGCTCAAACGAGCTCACTTAGGCCATCGACGGAATTGGAAGTCATCAGCGAATCCGGCGACGGCAGTTGCTGGAGACCAGGGACGGCGGTCCCGCGACGCGAGGGTGAGAACTCTTGCATCTCCTTCTTCCGCACGGCGGTGTTGGGGAGGGAACCAAGCCTGGCGCCCGCAAAGGCGACAGGGCCTGGGGAGCGCAACTCTTCAGGTGCTCGGTTGTCGCAAGACAATTGGGCCGCGCGCCGGACGCAATCCGGCGCATGGGCAGTCAGGTCGCTCTGATGAGCCCGACGGCTTGCCAGCCGCAAACTGGCAGGCCTGCTGATGGACGACATCCGACGGTGAGCCTTCGAGGGGCAGCAAGGGTCTATAGCGAGCTGCTGGTCGAGGCGAACAGGATACTGTGAAAGGCAAGATAGGATCCCGAGGAACGAATCGGTTTGCCCGATTGGTCGGTGAGCCCGGAGCCCGAACCGGGGCCGCGCGGGGCGGCCAGCCTGATAAGCTGGAAGCAACGAGTGCAGGTCTGGTAAGGGTCTAACGCAAGCTGCTGGTCGAGGTGAACAGGTTCCCAATCCTCGGGATTCGTGTTTCTGCCCAGATGGTCCGTACCATCGGCAACCAACGGTTCCCGATCGGTCCGCCTGCTATTTCCGCGTGCACGTCCACGGAACCTCCGTCAGGTGCCCGGTCTTCACGTCGTAAACAAAACCCCGCAGGATCAGCTCTTTCCTCACCCAGGAGTGCGAGGCCAGGCGCTCCAGTTGCTCGTGTACGTTCTTTGCCACGTCGCTGAAGGCGTGGAAGCGGACCGGGATGTTCGCCGGCTTCCCGGCCTTTGCCTGGATTAACGCGTGCATTTCTTCCTCGCTGGCCTTCTGCAATCCGCAGTCGGTGTGGTTGATCACCATCACCTCCTCGGTGCCCAGCATGTAGTGCGAGATCAGCAGGGAACGGATGGCATCGTCGGTCGCAATGCCTCCTGCGTTGCGGATGAAGTGCGCGTCGCCGAAACCGATTCCCAGGGCCCGGCGGCTGAGGCGCGTATCCATGCACATCAACACGGCCAGCTTGCGCCGTGGCTCGGGCGAATACAACGAGGCGTCGTGGGTTTCCTTGAACGATGCGTTTGCGGCCAGGACTTCGTCGATAGTGCTCATTGCAAGCGGATCTCCCGATGCAGGATCGCGGGCAGAAACTATTTCTTGCGCTCTACAAGGTAACGCGCAAGTTCCTTCAGAGTATTGGCCCGATCCCCGAAGCTGTCGAGCGCCGAGCATGCCGTGCGCGTCAATTGCGCCGCCATCTCTTCGGCCTTGGCCAGCCCGAACAGCGCTGGGTAGGTGACTTTCTCCGATGCCAGGTCCTTGCCTGCGGTCTTGCCCAACTGCTCGCTCGTCTGGGTCACGTCCAGAATGTCGTCAGCGATTTGAAAAGCCAGTCCTGCCGCGCGACCGAACTCGCGTACCCGTTGCACCTCCACGGTTCGTGCGCCCACGTAGTAGCAGCCCGCCAGCAGGGAAGAGACAATCAACGCCCCGGTCTTGGCGCGGTGGATATATTCCAGTGTCGGCAGGTCGGGCCTGACGTGTTCCGACTCCAGGTCCACCACCTGCCCGCCAATCATGCCGTCAATCGTTCCAGTGCCGTGTGCCAGCTCTTCGATGATGCGCACCCGCGCCTCTGCCGGGCACTTCAGCCGCGCCATCACTTCGTATGCCTGGGTCTGCAAGGCGTCTCCGGCCAGGATCGCCGTGGCTTCGCCAAACGCCTTGTGGCACGTCAGCCGGCCGCGACGCAGGTCGTCGTTATCTAGCGCGGGCAGATCGTCGTGCACCAGAGAGTAGGTGTGGAGCATCTCGATCGCCGCACCCAACTCGTCAATGCCCTCAGGCGCGGCGCCGCTTACCATTCGTGCCGACTCCATGCACAGGATGGGCCGCAGCCGCTTGCCTCCGGCAAAGACGCTGTGGCGCATGGCCTGATGAATCGAGCACGGATACTGCGTCGCTGCCGGCAGCAATCGTTCCAGCGCCGCATCGGCTACCTTCTGGCCTTGGATCAAAGTTTCTTTCAGCATGGACGATCCAAAGTGTACCAGCGCAGGCGCGCCAAAACCAGTGCGTGCTTCAGCCGGGAAAATCCAGCCGCCCCGCCCGGTGCTTCGCCTAATGCACGCCGGAAGTCTTCCTGATGAAGGTCGCCACGTTGTCGTGAAGCGCCTTGAGCGATTGCTCCTGCAGATACACCATGTGGCCGGACTCGTAGAAAGCGTACTCGACGTTCTTGACCAACTCCGCCGGAATCGGCAGATGGCGGTTCTCGTAGACGGCCGCAAAGTAGGGCGTCGCCAGGTCGTAGTATCCGGCGTTCAAGAGTACCTTCAGGTTCGGATTGGTTTTCATCGCTGTCGCCAGGTCGGGGATGACGTTCAGGCTCGTCAAGTGCCCTGCGGGCGGTGTACCGGGCGCATGGTGGTGCATATCCCAGGGATGCCCCTGAAAATCCGCAAACAGAGAGTAGGTCTGCTCGGCTCCATACTTCAGGTCGCGCCGCACGTAGTCGTTAAAGGTAGCCACGTAAGCCGACGCGACGGAGGCACTCATCGGATCGTACTCCGCCGCCTCGCTCAGCGGATTCAGTGTCGGTCCGGAGAATCGCGTATCCAGACGTCCGGTGGTAGTGTCCTGGTCGTCTTGCAATGACTTCTCGAAGACTCCGCCGTTGATCCGCAGGTTCGCCTTCAGCAGCAGCGTGACCGGAAGCCCGGTGTATTCGTGGAGTTTGTCGGCGATGCTCCTCTTCTCGGCATCCGGCAGGGCTGTGCCTTGCGCGAGCGCGTGCGAAAAGTCGCCGAGGGCGAAGGTCTCGACCTCTGTGAGCAATGGTGGCAGCGATGCAGGCGCATGAGGCAACCGGTGATGGTACCAGGCGGTGGCGGCGTAGGTCGGAAGAGCAAGAGTGTAGGCAAGGTCGTGCCCCGCTTCGGATTGGTCCGGGCTGCTTTCAAAACTCAAAATCTGTGAAAGCATAATTACGCCGTTCAGATCCATGTGCTTTTCCGATTGCAGAAGATTCGCCAGTTGCGCCGCGCGCGTGGTTCCGTAACTCTCGCCGAAAATGTACTTGGGGGAATTCCAGCGGTTGTACTTGGAGACAAAGCGGACGATGAAGCGGGCGAATGCTCCCGCGTCCTGATCCACTCCCCAGAATGCCGCTTCCTTGTCCTTGCCGTACATGCGGCTGAAGCCGGCGCCCGGCGCATCGATGAAGACCACGTCGCTGGCGTCGAGCAGGCTGTAGCCATTGTTCACCATCTGATACGGAGCCGATGGCAGGTGCTGGTCGCCGGGAGTCAGAATC
>Ga0302320_10019506_pt1 | contig 13594 bp, 10 predicted proteins | sample Bog_T0_3_FD_202130 | JGI IMG/M metagenome (GOLD analysis project Ga0302320, IMG submission 202130) | Peat permafrost microbial communities from Stordalen Mire near Abisko, Sweden - Bog_T0_3 | ecosystem: Environmental > Terrestrial > Soil > Wetlands > Peat | place: Sweden: Abisko, Stordalen Mire...
AGGCCCCGGGCGAGCGGGAGCACCTCGATTTTGCCGAGCTTGGATTGAAGATTTCCGGGGCCGTGCAGGCGGCCCGGCATGTTACGACCGCTTATCGGGAGCCCTGGTCGCCCATCCCCGGGGCGCCGGGCGTCGCACCGGGCGGGTATATCTACTCGTTCAACGGCCCCCAGTCGCTTTTTGCCGATACGATCCGTTCGATGAGGGTGCTCGCCGTCGCCCACCAACTCGGTCACTCCCTCATGGGCGAGGGCGACCGGCCCATCAATCTTCTCCACCGCGCAATAGAGCACGCGGCGACGACGGCGCGGTTTAATGTCTTCTTCGGGCTGGGGCGGGACCGTTACGACGTGCGGGGCCGTGTGGCCCATGAGTCGATCTTCAACCATAACGACGGTCATTTTCGCTGCCCGAGCACGCAGCAGGGATACTCGCCGTTTACCACGTGGACCCGCGGGGCGGCGTGGGTCATCTGCGGCTTCGCCGAGCAATTGGAGTTTCTGGACACGGTCAAGGGAACCGATCTCGACCCGGTAGGAGGACGGCGGGCTGTGACCGATCTGTTCCTGGAAACAGCCCGGGCCGCGAGCGATCACTATATCGACGGGTACTCCGCCCGTGACGGGATCCCCTACTGGGACAGCGGGGCGCGGGATCTTCACAGACTCGGGGATTACTCGCGGAGGCCTGCGGATCCCTTCAATGATTTCGAACCTGTCGACAGTTCGGCGGCTTCGATCGCCGCGCAGGGATTCCTGCGGCTGGGGCGATGGCTCGCTGTAAACGGGTCGCGGGCTGCGGGAAGGAAGTACTTTCAGGCGGGGCTCACGATCGCGAAAACTCTTTTTGACGACCCCTACCTGTCGACTGACCCGCGGCACCAGGGCCTGCTGCTTCACAGCGTCTATCATCGGCCAAACGGATGGGATTATGTCCCGAAGGGCCGCACCGTGCCGTGCGGGGAGTCGTCGATGTGGGGGGATTATCACGCGCTGGAGCTTGCGCTGCTGATCCAGCGGCTGGCCGAGGGAAAGTACTACACATTCTTCTGACGGGATGGGCGGCACGCCGGCTTTCGTTGCATCCGGGCATCGCGTGCCTTTGGGTGTGAATCGAAATGGGTGAGCGCATTTCATTGTACGAACTGACCCGGGCCGAGCTGACTGAACTTGTCACTGCCGGAGGGCACAGCCCGGTTCATGCCGCGCAGGTCTGGCGCCATCTGTACTGGGACTATGCCGATTCGCTCGAAAAAATGACCGGCCTGCCGTCGCGGGTCAGGGCGCAACTCGAGCGGGAGACCCAAGTCGGCGCGTTGCCGACGGCACGGGAGACCCGTTCAAGCGACGGTTTCACGCGGAAGTTCCTCCTGGGTTTGGGCGACGGCCGGATGATCGAGACGGTGCTCATGCGCTTCACGGGGCGAATCACGGCCTGCGTGAGCAGCCAGGCCGGCTGCGCGATGGGGTGCGTATTTTGCGCCACGGGAAAAATGGGCTTCCAAAGGCACTTGAACGCAGGGGAAATCGTCGCACAGGCGGTGCACGTGGCCCGCGAATGGCGGCTGTCGGCGCGGGCAAACGGAGAGGCGCCCTCCGGGGGCTCGCACCGCCTGCGCAACGTCGTCCTCATGGGGATGGGCGAGCCCCTGCACAACTACGATGCGGTCATGAAGGCCGTCGATATTCTGCGCGATCCAAACGGGTTGGCGCTCGGCGCAGAACGCATCACGCTCAGCACGGTGGGCGTCGTGCCCGGGATCCTGCGGCTTGCGGCGGAACGGCGGCCGGTCCATCTCGCCGTGTCGTTGCATGCGGCGACGCAGGAGGGGCGGCTGGCGCTTGTCCCCGTCGCAAGGAAATGGCCCCTCGACGAACTGATGGCCGCGTGCCGGACTTACAGCGGGATCACGGGCCGAAGGGTCTTTTACGAATGGGCCCTGATCGAGGGAAAGAACGACTCGGCGGAGGACGCCCGGGCGGTCGGCCGGCTCCTGCAAGGCCTTCCCGCACAAGTGAACCTGATACCGCTCAACCCGACGGCGGGCTACGCCGGAACACCGTCGCATTCCGAAGCCGCCAAACGCTTCCAACACATCCTCGGCAGCGAGTTCGCGCTTCCGAGCACCGTCAGGCAGCGGCGGGGCATCGACATTGCCGCCGGCTGCGGCCAACTCGCCGGCCTGCCGAGTGGGAATCTACCGGCTTCCCCGGCGGCGTGATCGAATCCGGCGCCAATCCTCGCATAGATCCCTCGCTGCGCCGCGCCATTCGGGAAACTTGAATTCGAAGCCCGAAGCGAGCAGCCGGCCGGGAACGACCCGCCGGCTCTTGAGGATGAGTTCCGTTTCGGTTCGCAGAAAGAAGGCGCCGACTGTGAGCATCCAGGCGGCGGCGGGGAGTCCGAAACGCGCGCCCCAAGCCCGCCTGATTTCCCGCATGAATTCCGCATTTGGGACCGGGTTGGGCGCGGCCAGGTTTACAGGGCCTGCGAGATCGTCCCTGTTAATGAGGAAACCGGCCGCGCGCACAAAATCCTCGTGATGAATCCACGAAACAAACTGTCCTCCGTCGCCCATCGCCCCGCCCAATCCCCGGCGGACAAGTCCCAGAAGCACATCGAACACGCTCCCCGGATCCGGATTCATGACAAGGCTTGTCCGGAGAATCACGCGCCGGGTTTGCGGAGTGAGGGCTTCCTCGCAGGCGCCTTCCCAGGCCCTGGCCACGCCCACACTGAACGTCCAGGCCTCGGGAAACTCCGTTTCATGTTCCCGGATGATTCCGGCGGCCTCGTCGTTCGGCGCATCGCGGCGATCCGCGTAGATGGTCGCGGTCCCGGCTTGAAGCCAGACCCTTGGAGGGCGCTTCGCGCGGGCGATAGCCTCGCCAACGACTCGGGCCGATTCCGTCCTGGATTCAATGATCTGCCTTCGGTTTTCCTGGGTGTAACGGCAGTTGACGCTCCGGCCGGCGAGGTTGATGACGGCGTCCGAGCCGTCGATTTCGGAAGCCCAGCTTCCAAGAGTGCGGCCATCCCAGGGCACGCACCGCGCCTCCGGGGACGAGCCGGCGCGGCGGCTCAGGACAACGATCTCATGGCCGGCGGCGGCAAAGGCGCGGGAGAGGCAGTTTCCGATCTGGCCCGAGCCGCCGGCGATCACGATCTTCATGAACTCACCCCTTCCCGGGCCGCCCGTGTTTTCGGCGGGTTCTCACGCTTTCGGCGAACTCGGCCAGGACCGGCAGCGTTTTTTCCCAGGAAAGGCAGTCATCGGTCACGCTCCGACCCGGAACGAGCGGGCGCAGCCTGTAATCCTGCGCACCGCCCAGGAGGTTGCTTTCAATCATGACGGCGACGATTGCCCTCTCGCCGGCGGCGATCTGGTTGGCGACATCGGAGGCGACCGCCGGCTCGCGCCCGGCGTCCTTGCTGCTGTTCGCGTGGCTGCAGTCGACCATCAGGCCCTGCGGAAGGTCGTTCGCCCGAAGCAGGGCGGCCGCGGCACGCACGTGTTTCGACGAATAATTGGGCCCGTTTGTGCCTCCGCGCAGCACGAGATGGGTCTGATCGTTGCCAAGGGTCTCCATGATGGCGGGCGCCCCCTCCCGTGTGACGGACGGAAACCAGTGTGATTGCCGCGCGGATCGAATCGCGTCCACGGCCACCTGGATGTCGCCGTCGGTGCGGTTCTTGAAACCCACGGGCATGGACAGCCCGGAGGCAAGCTGTCGGTGCACCTGGCTCTCCACGGTCCTTGCGCCGATCGTGCCCCACGACACGAGGTCGGCGTAGTATTGGCCGAAGGTCGTATCGAGAAACTCTGTCGCCACTCCCAGACCGAGTCCGGCGATGTCCATCATCAGCTTCCGGGCAAGCCTGAGGCCCTTGTTGATCCGATACGTGCCGTCGAGGTCGGGATCGTTGATGAGACCCTTCCAGCCCGCCACGGTGCGCGGCTTCTCAAAATATACCCGCATGATGACGAGAAGTTCCCCGGCGTGCGTTTCGCCGGCGGCGCGCAAAAGGCCCGCATACTGCAGTGCCGAGTCCGGATCGTGGACCGAGCACGGACCGACGACGGCGAGAAGCCTGTCGTCCGTCCCGGAGAGGATGGCGCCGATTTCACGGCGCGTTCGGGCGACAAACTCGGCACGGGCATCGTCCAGCGGCAATTCGTCCTCAAGAATGGCGGGCGCAAGCAGGGGCTTCGTCGCGCAGATCCGCAGGTCGTAGGTCGGTTTATGCATGCGCCTATGGGAGTTGGGCCGCCTCCTGCACCAGGGGGGATTCATGCAGCCGCGCCGGACCGGAGCCCGCGGGAATGCCCACCGTCCGGCAGCGCCTCGCAAATGTCAGCCACGCAAACGAGGCGACGGGTGATTCGGCGGCAAGCTTCGCCGCGTCCGCAGCGAGCATTTCCGGGGCAGGAAGGACCGATTTCGGGAAAATGTCCTTGCCGGTGAGGAAAAGGCTCAGCGAAGCGCCGAGCGCGTCGAGCCACGCTCTCGGGCTTGAGGGAGCGGCGCCGGCGGGTTCCCGGGCACCGGCCTCGGGCCCACACTCCATATATTGGCAGATTTCGTCACGCAGGCGGCCCAGCTCCGCGTCAGCCGTCGCCGGCGTCCAGCGGGCGACGAACTGCTTCCTCGCCCTGAACTTTTTCACCTCCCAAACGCGCAGGGCGAGCTCGTAGTCGCCCGCGCGGTGCCGCAGCGTGCCGGTAACGGCGTAATCGACCGGCTCGGATGTCGTGTCCACAAGTTGCCGGATATGCTCCGCCGACCACTCCGTTGAAAAAATCATCGGCAGGCGGGATCCGTCGGACTGATCGAAAACGGCAACCGCGGCCATGGGAGCATATCGGGGCGAATAATAGAAAGTTTCCGCCAGCCATACAGGCAGGGCGCGCGAAAGCCGTCCCACTTCGTCCTCGGGGGCGCGCATCGCCGCGCCGATGTCGGGATAGGCTTCGGGCAGGCCCAGCTGGGTGAATGCGATTCGCCGGAGTCTTTCCCCTTTCGGCGGAAGAATCCGGTCGCCCAAGGGTTCCAGACCGTAAAACCAGACCGGCTTGCTGATCGTGATGATCGACACCTTTGCCGCATGCTGCGGCGGAGCGTCGCCCTGTTGGGAACCGGCCGGCACGACGGCCGATTCGCCCTGCAGGAAGAGTTCGGAAATTGCATTTGAAAACCCGTGGAGCCTTTCCTCGAGGTCCGGACGATTCAGGGAAAAAAGAATGTCGAGCATGTGCTGTGCTGCATCCGTCTCCCGCACGGCGAGGTAAGCTTGCAGCACGTTCAACCCCGCGGCGGGGCCGTGGCGAACGGCGTCGTAACGCGGCGCGACGAGCTCGATGATTTCCGCGGCATGCCCGGTCGAGCCGAGGTCTCCCGAAATGGTTGTCAGGATGTCCGCGCGATCGCCTGCAATTGCCAGCACACTCTCATAAATGGCCAGGGCGCCGGGCAGATCCTTGCCGTCAAGCCTTTCGCGCGCGGAGCGCAATTGGCCGGCGACCGCATGGGGTTGGAGGGCGACGGCATGCGGCTTTGCCTCGGATGCCGTCTGTTCCGCTGGCGGTTGCGGCATCGTGGGCTCGCGCGGAGATTCAGGCGCGGGCCGGGCGGGCTCCCGCTTCTTGCCAGAAAAATAGTCAAAGAATCCCATGTTCTTCAGAAAAGCGCCTATTGCCGGGCGCATTCCTCCTTCTTCAAATGCTTTTGGTGCCAGATCAGCCAGACGACATAGAGAAGAACGATCAGGTTCACGATAAGCAGGACGAGGCGCTCCCAGGCAAAGCTGACGATGCAGGCCTTCGTTTCCCATGGCAGGAACCCTCCCGTGGCCACGATGAGCATGTATTCGGCCCAGACCTGATTCAGCCAAAGGCCGATTCCTTCAATGTAAAGCTCTCCCGCATAAATGAATGTGACGAGGCCAATCGTCCTCAATGTGTGGGGGTTTACATTGGCTAGCTTCTCGAGAAGCAGCCTGACAACCGTGTTTTCCGGATCGATCCTGAGACGAAAGGTGATCAATCGGACGGTTTCTCCAAAATCCTGGTCGATCGACCGGAAGAACCCGAAGGCAAGGCCGGTGAGCAGCAGAGCCTTGGCGATCTTTACAAGCGCGATCAAGCGCAAGCCGGTCAATTTCGGCTTTGGCTTCGCCTTTTGGTCGGCCCCGGACGCTGGTTGATCCAATCTGGTCATGCTGAATGGCGTGTTATGCACCTTCAAACCGGCCGTGCCAAGATCAGGTTCCTTTGCACCCCAAGGCCGAGTTCGCCGCCCTGCGGTAATTAGAAACCGTCATGTCACATGGCCTGGGCCAGGATGTCGGCCAACTGCAGGTCGTTGAGCGCAACGGGGTTTGCCTTCATGCTGCTGGCTGATTTCGCGCGGACGACGATTTCGGCAACGCTCCCGGGTTTGACCCCGTGGGCTGCGAGCCGGGGAATGTGGAGGCTCGCCACCAGGTCGCGGACCCACGCAACTCCATCGTCAGCCGACGCGTCGGATCGCCCGGTCAGCCATCGGGCGACTTCGCCGTAGCGATCCATCGTCGCCGATCCCGTTGCGCTGGCCCGCGCCACCTTCAGATTCATCTCCATCACGGGCGCGAGCAGGATCGCGCACGCGGCGCCATGCGGCGCCGGAAAAAGCCCTCCGATTGGCGCGGCAAATCCATGAACGGCGCCCAGTCCGGCGTTTGCGAGCGCAAGGCCGCTCCAAAGGCTTGCGAGCGCGAGGTCTGTGCGCGCGCCCAGGTTCCCGGGACTGCTCCAAGCCAGGGAAAGCGCTCGCGCGGAGCGCGGCAGGGCGGCCGCGCAGAGGGCATCGGTCATGGGATTCGCACGATTGCAGACGTAGGCTTCGATAAGCTGGGTAAGGGCATCCATTCCTGTTGTGGCCGTGACCGCGGGTGGCAGTCCGAGCGTCAGCTCGGGGTCGACGAGCGCAATCCGGGCAAGCAGATGCGGGCTGCGAAGGCTTACTTTCACCCCGCGCTCGGGAACGCCCAAAACGGCGTTGCGCGTCACCTCGGCACCCGTTCCCGCCGTGGTCGGAATGGCAATCCAGGGCGCGGCAGGCTTGGAGAGAGGCTGTCCCCCTCCGACGACCTCAAGGTAGTCGGACAGGTTGCCTGGATTGGTCAGGAGCCCGGCGACCGCCTTGGCCGCATCAATCGCGCTTCCCCCGCCAAATCCGACGACGAACCCAGCCCCAAAATCCCTGGCCGCCTCCACGGCAAATCCGACCGCGGAAACCGTGGGCTCGCCGTCAATGGCAAAGACTTCCGAGCCGACGCCCGCTTCTTCGAGTCGCTTCCTCAAGAATTGCGCACGCTCCGGATGCCTCCCGGTGACCACCAGGGCCCTTCTGCCCCAAGGCGCCACGAGGGAACCTGCTTCGGAAAGCGTCCCCGGGCCGAAAATGATCCGTGCCGCCGTTGCGAATTCGAAACGCATGAAGTTGGATGGGTTCTTGTGTCTTGAGGGAGCAGATCTCCCCCGATGCAGCAACCCGCGCTACCGGACAGAACCGTCCGACGCTCGCCAATTTTCCCCTGCAGGGAAAACCGCCTTGTATTTCACGCTCGTCCGAGGGGACGCCATCATCGACGCGACGGCGTCCCGCCATGCCGTGTAGTGCGCGGTTTCCTTGTGCGCGGCTTGGGAGTCTGGCGTTCGATAGACCTCGACGAGGGCAAAACGCGTCGGATCGTCCGCCTGCTGGCAGACGTCGAAGCGGACGATACCCGGCTCGCGGACACTCGCCCGGGCGTTGGCCAGGACCGCCGCTTTGAAGGCCTCAACACAATCCGGCTTCACATGGACTTGAACCTGTATGATGAACATGGAGAGAGGGGTTGGCGCGCCGCGCCGAGTTGACCGCGTAGCCCTTTTTTGATGCCGGGGCAAGCGCCGGGAATAAATGCCCCCTGACAGGGCCTGCGGGTCGTAAGCAATGCCGGGCGTGCACCCAATTTCGTGCGGAACATTCTACCGTGCTCGAAGATGCCTAAGGCCAGATTGTTCCGTTGTTGCAAACCACAAATAAACTTATAATGGTTTAATGATAAGTTACTTACAGTGTGTTTTTCACATGCGGAGCCAAAGGTGCCTCCCGATGGAACCTTGGAGCGCCAGTTTTCGTCACAGTACCTGCAAACGGAAACATCTTCCCACCATGAACAAGAAAACTCTTCTTTGCGCCGGCCTTTTTGCCGGTCTTCCTGCGGTTGCGCTCGCTTACGGCCGCTTTGGATTCGGATTTAACTTTGGATTCCCTCTATACGATTACCCCGCGCCAACCCGCGTGATTGTCGTTCAGCAGCCGGCCGCGACGGAAGTCGCGCCCCCTTCCCCCGGTATGGATTACGTCTGGGTTGCCGGACACTGGGAATGGGAAACAGCCGGCAACCGCTGGCTGTGGTACGGCGGCTCATGGCAGAGGCCTCCGGCGCCCAATGCCGTCTGGCAGGCCGGTTACTGGTCACAGAGGGGACATAGATGGATCTGGGTGCCCGCCCATTGGGCAATTCCAAATCCTCCCCCCGCTGTTCCCTCCATGCCATCCGGCGATGAGAACCCTCCACCCGCGCCCCAGGCAGCCCCAACCCCGCCGGCCGACCCAGCCATGGTGCAAGAGTCGGTTGTGGTCAACGAGGCCCCGCCTCCGCCGATTGTTGAGGAAGTTTATGCCGCGCCGGGACCTGATTACGTCTGGATAGGAGGCCTGTGGACCTGGAGCGGCGCCTGGGTCTGGGCCCCAGGCCATTATGCCCGGGCTCCCCACCGGGGGGCTGTCTGGATCGGCGGCTCGTGGAATCGCGGCGCCCATGGCTGGTCCTGGGCCGGCGGACGCTGGCGTTAAACCGCAGAGCCGGACAAATCAATCGGGCGACCGCGCGCGAGACCTGAGCCGTTCCCGGCCTACCAGCGGCGGCTTGATCGCCGCTGCGCGGGCCGCCCTCCGAAGTTTGGGCGCCTTCCGTGATGGCCGCCCCCGGCCGGCTGCGGTGGGCGCGCGGCAAAAGCCTTGTAGTTGAATCCCGCCAATCGAGCCTCCGGGATCTTTTGCCCGATAAAGCGCTGGATGTCCCGGATGTTGGCGGCGTCCTCGGGAGTTACCAGGGTGCAGGCGTCGCCCACCGCCTGCGCGCGGCCCGTTCGGCCGACACGGTGGACATAATCCTCGGGATTCTCGGGCACGTCGTAGTTGATGACGTGCGTGATGCCCGCAACGTCGATGCCGCGGGCCGCGATGTCTGTCGCCACCATGACCTCGTACTTGCCGCTTCTGAATCCCTCGAGGGCTTCCAGCCGCTGGTTCTGCGAGCGGTTGGCGTGCAGGACGGCGACGGCATGGTTGGTCGCGCTCAGTTTGCGCGCGATCTTGTCTGCGCCGTGCTTCGTCCGGCTGAACACAAGGACGCTGTCGAAGCCCGCCTGGGCAAGCAGGGCCTGCAATAGGTCGAATTTCTGGTCGAACGACACCGGATACAGAAGGTGGTTCACCATCTGCGTGACGGGGCGGTTGGAGCCCACCTCCACCCTCTCGGCGTTGCGGAGCGCGAACGCGGCCACGGACTGGATTTCCGGCGGCACCGTCGCGGAGAAGAAGAGGGTCTGCCGCGCCTTAGGGCACCGGGCTATGATTTCCCTCACGACCGGCAGGAAACCCATGTCCAGCATGCGGTCGACCTCGTCGAGGACGAGGATGGATACGACCGACAGATCGATCGTGCGATCCTGCATGAAGTCCATCAGCCGGCCGGGCGTTGCCGCGATGATGTCAACCCCGCGAGCCAATTCCTGGCGTTGCCGTCCGTATCCGACTCCGCCGAAAACGGCCAGGGTCCGCAGCTTCGTGAATCGGGAAAAATCGTGAAACGCGGTTTCCACCTGCGCGGCAAGTTCGCGCGTGGGTTCCAGGATGAGCACGTGGGGCCTTCCCCGCGGGGAGGCTGGAGCCTTGCCAAGAAGCTGCGAGATGATCGGCAGCGCGAAGGCGGCCGTCTTTCCCGTGCCCGTCTGCGCCGAGCCGATCAGGTCCCGTCCGGAAAGAACGATGGGGATCGCCCGGAGTTGGATGGGGGTGGGTTGGGTAAACCCCGCCGCCTGGATTCCCTTAAGCACGGGCTCGGCCAAATTAAACGCTTTGAAAGGCATATCCAAGGCAGGGAATCGCAATCCAAGGGATTAGCGAGCCCGGGCGAAGAACATTCGACAACCGGCGCCGGCGTTTGTACTTTTCACCTTGTGATGAGCATGCACTCAGCGAGGATTTGGCGCCTGGCTCTTTTCGGAGCCGTCGCGCTCGCAGCCCGGGCGGATGATCTCCCTCCGCTGAATTCGCCGTCAGCCGCGCAACAATTCGGCGGCAAATTCATCTGGGCCGATCTGTTCACGGCTGATCAGGCGGCGGCAGCCCGGTTTTACACTTCCCTGTTCGGGTGGGAAGCCACGTCGCTTTCCCGAACGGGTTCCTCCGGAAACGCGCACTCCTACATTGTCCTTTCAAACGAAGGCCGGCCGGTGGCCGGAATCGCCCTCCGCCCGCCGAAGATGGAAGACGCCGTGCACGGCCGCTGGGTCGGGTATGTTTCGGTAAAGGATGTGCCGCAGGCGCTCGCGGCCGCGACGTCCGGAGGGGGCCGCATTCTTTTTCCCGCCAGATCTCTCCCGCAGCAGGGAATCAAGGCCATCTTCATCGACCCGGATGGCGCCGAACTCGGGCTCATGAATTCGAGTTCGGGAGACCCCGCGGAGTACACGCCGGAATCAGGCGACTGGGCATGGTCGGAGCTGTTTGCCCCCGATCCAGCAAAGGCCGGGCAATATTACAAATCGGTCGCGGGCTATGAGGTGCTTCCCGACACGCGCACCGACCGCGCGGATGCCCTGATCCTTGTCAGCGGCGGCTACTCGCGGGCCAGCGTGTCGCCCGTGCCGAACCGGCCCAAGGCCAGGCCCGCCTGGCTCCTGTTCGTCCGCGTCGCGAGCGTCAAAGATGCGATTGCGCGCATTTCCGCTCTCGGAGGCCGGGTCCTGCTCGCGCCCGGCAGCGAGCCAACGGAGTATCGGAAGGCGATCATCGCCGATCCGGCGGGTGCCGTGCTCGGAATCGTCCAGCTGGAAACGCCGGCACCGGCAAAGGAGCAGCCGTGAACGATTTCAAAGCACCTTTCCGTATGGGATTTCCGGCGGCTTTGGCGGGCACAACGGTCCTGTTCCTTTTCGGATGCGTGGGAGTCGGCGGCGGAGACTACACGGAAGTCGACAGCGACTACGGTTACGTGGGGCCGTGGACTTATGGCACATTCGAGGCCGCCGGATATGAGGGCGCAAGGCCGCCGTACGAGCGGCCGGGCGGCCATGAACGGGAGGGGGTGGCACCCGGTTCCGATCACCACGAAGCGCCCCCACAAGGCCACGCTCCCGCCCCGGTCCACAACAATCCCCGGCCGCCTCCTTCCATTCCGAACAATCCGCGTCCATCGGGAGGTGGCGGCGGATCTCGCGGGGGAGGCAGCAGCGGCGGGGGCGGTCATTCCGGAGGCGGAGGAGGAGGCAACGCAGGCGGCGGCTCCCACGGCTCCGGTGGCGGAGGCAACGGCAAGAGGTAGCCGGCATTTCGCGCCGACCCCGCGTCCGCTTCCCTTCCCTACGCCTTCGCCGCCAGCGCCGCCTTGACCCTTGCGGGCGTCATCGGCAACTCGAGCATGCGGACTCCTGTCGCGTCGTACAGGGCGTTGGCCAAAACGGCTCCCATCACAATGATTGCCGGTTCGCCGCCTCCTTGCGGCGGCGTGTCGTCCGCGTCGAGGATGATCGTTTCAATCTTCGGCAACCAGGAGAAGCGGGGAAGCGCGTAGCTGTCGAAATTCGTGTCCTGGATTGCTCCGTCCTTGAAGTGAATCTCCTCCGACAGCGCATAGCCCATACCCATCGTCAGGCAGCCTTCCATCTGAATTCTTGCGCCGGCCGGATTGATCACAAGCCCCATTTCCTGCACGCAGAGGACGCGCTTCACTGCGATTTTCCCCTCGTTCCTGTCGATCTCCACCTCGGCGATGGCGGCGACGTAGCTGCCGGCATCCGATCCACAGGCGACACCGAGCCCCCTGCCGCCCGGTCCCTTCCCTGGCGTCCACCCCCAGTGTTCGGCCACCGCCTTCAACACCCGCACAAGCCGGGCGTCCTTGAGGTGATTGAGCCTGAATTCAATCGGGTCGGCTCCCGCCATTGAGGCCAGCTGGTCGATATGGGATTCGCGCGCGAAGGCATTCGTGCTCGAACCCGGGGCGCGCCAGGCTCCCACGGAGAAAGGATGAATTCCGGGCGGGCCCTGGAAACCGCCGGCGACGGAGGTCCGGTGATGCGCTATGTCGTAGAGCGCCACCGCGCCGCGATCCCCGGCGAACAGGACCTCATAATCCCAGAAGGCGATCCGTCCCGCGTCGTCGAGCCCCGACTGAATCTTCACGACGGCGGCCGGCCTGAACGTGTCGTTGAAGAATTCCTCTTCTCGCGTCCACATCACCTGCACCGGACGCCCCGTTTCCTTGGACAGGCGCGCCGCCTCCACCGCCTGCAGGTTGAAGGACTTTCCGCCGAATCCACCGCCCACGAACGGCGTTATGACCCGCACATTTGGAACCGGCAGGCCGAGGGCGTGGGCGATCTCCTCCCGCGCGCCAAAGGGATTCTGGGTCGAGGCCCAGATGGTCGCCCGGTTTCCCTCCACATTCGCCAGCGCCGTGTGGGTTTCCATCGCGGCATGGGCGACGTAGGGATTCCGGTAGGTTTGGTCGCAACGGCGCACGGCGCGCGCTCGGCCGGTTTCAATATCGCCTCCGCGGGCCACCACCCTGCGCTCGGTCTTCGCCTGTTCCAAGTGGTCATAGATCGTCTTGTCATCCAGCCTGGACGGGGAGGGTTCGAAGTCGGCGTGCAGCTTGCCAATGGCATTTTCCGCAACGTCGGGGAATTCGTGCAGGACCGCCACCAGGTCGGGCAGCTGGACAAGCACGACGCCATCGATTTCGTGCACGGCCGAGGAGTCGACCTGCTTGAGCTTCGCCCCGTGCGCCGGCGCGCGCAACACGCGGGCATAGAGCATCCCCGGCAGGCGAAGATCGCCTGCAAATTTCGCCTTGCCCGTCGCCTTGTCGCGTGAATCCCGCCGAAGCATCGGCTTGCCGACGATCTTGAACAGCCCCGGCGCCTTGAGATCCGGCTTCACGGCCAGGTGGCGCTCGATCTTCCTTCCCTGGGTCAGCTGACCGTAGCCGATCTTCCGCGACGGATCCTTGGAATCCACGACCACGCCCTGCTGCACCGTGAGCTGCGTCACGGGAACCTGCAGGGATTTGGCGGCCAATCCCATCAACACGCCCCTCGCTTCCGTTGCGGCGGCCCGCCAAAGCAGGCCAAAGGAGCGCGTGGTCATGGAGCCCCAGGTGCCCGCGTCGAAAGGACACAGCTCCGTGTCGCCCATGATGATCTCGACGTCGTCGACCGAGACATCCAGATCCTCGGCGAGCATCTGGGGCAGCGAGGTGACCACCCCCTGGCCCA
>Ga0302320_10019508_pt1 | contig 13591 bp, 13 predicted proteins | sample Bog_T0_3_FD_202130 | JGI IMG/M metagenome (GOLD analysis project Ga0302320, IMG submission 202130) | Peat permafrost microbial communities from Stordalen Mire near Abisko, Sweden - Bog_T0_3 | ecosystem: Environmental > Terrestrial > Soil > Wetlands > Peat | place: Sweden: Abisko, Stordalen Mire...
CCGGCTCGTAATCGGCCGGGAACACCGCCTGCATCGGTTTTACTTCGGGAAGAATGTAAACCACGCCCTTGGTGTCCTTAAACGTCGGGTCCACCACGCTGTCGAAGAACTTCGCCGGCACATTGATGCAGCCAAAGGAAATCCGGTGATCGGCCGGCGCCGGCGATACGATTCGCTTCAGCCGGTGTTCTGCGGGGTTGGTGTTGATCACGCGATGCATTGAGATCGCGTCCGGGTAATCCACCCACAGCACATCCAGTTTCCCCAGGTCATGGCCCAGCGCCGCCACAAAGCGGCCCGCCGGCGTGGTGCGCATATCCGGCGTGATCGCTTTCAGCGGCATGGTCCCGATACCGGGGACCGAATCGTCCCCTGGCGCCAGTCCGACGAGCACCGATGCCGTGCCCAGCAGTTGCCCATTCTTGTCGAAGACAAAAACCTTGGCGGCCGGTTTATCAAGGATCACGAAAGGCAGGCCGCCATTGTCAGCGGAATCCGTGACCCAGTCGGCCATGTGACGGACCACGTCCGGCGCGACCTGACCTTGGAACTTTGCCCGGCGGGGGTCCGGCTTGTGTGGATAAGGAAAAGTGCTGTCCTTGGAATCGGGGAAAACGCCGTCGTCAGCCTGGCCGGCGGCCCAAGCCGGCATGGACAAGTCCGGCAGGGCCAAGGCCGCGGTGGCAAGAAGACAAGCCGCGACCAGACCAGGAAATCCCTTGAGGAATTCCCTGGGTCTGATCGCGGCCCTATGCGTCAATTCTGGACGCCGCGGTCTCTGCCGGACATGGCCCCATTCCATATTCCGCCCACCAAAGGTTAGTTGCGGTCCTGCTTGGGCGGAACTGCGGTGGCCTCGGCTTCAATCGCCGGCGCGGGCTCGGGCGGAGGGATCACGGCGGCGACCATCTGGTCACCGCAATTGACATCCAGCTTGTTGTCCCGGTGGAGGCGATTGCAGGCATGTTCCTTGACCGTGAGGCTGGCCGGCGCGGGCATGGGCGCGCTCGAATTGCCTTCCGGCTCCAGCGTCAAATCGGGATGGAAGCCGTTGCCCCGTACCACCGCCTCGCTGAACATGGTGTCCGCCTGATCGACATTGCCGTCATAATGATAGGCGGTGCCCTTGTTGAACACGGCGATCGGGTGTTCCGGATGGGTGGTGTAATCCTGGTTGAAGTCTTCTTTGGCGACCGGCCAGTTGCCGGCAACGACGGCATTGACGCCGGCCAGGCCGATGGGCTGCTCGCCACTATTGCTGCTGCAACCGGCCGCCAGCAGGCCAATGGGGAGAACCGCGCAAATCAATGCGCCTCTCGCAGAAAGTTTGAACATGGGACACCTACCGCTGTGCGGCCGTCTCGCCGAGGACAATTCCCCAAAGCTTCGGCTTCGCATCTCAACTCCACAACGCGGCAGAGCGCGGGGGCGTTTCCCGCGCGGCGCCAAAAAGCCGCAAATATCGCAAGTTCCATCGCGGAACGATTTGGCGGCGGCAGCAACCCGCCCGTCGTGGGGAACAGGCTTATCCCGGGTGTTCCCGGTTATTTTCCCAAGCTGGGGTCGATCAGCCTTGCCCGCGCGATATCAGCGTCTCCGGCCCCGGCATCGCCCATCTTCCGTTCCAGGACGCCGCGACGGTAAAAAGATGCCGCAAAATTGGGCGCCAGCCGGATCGCCTGACCATAATCCGCGATGGCGCGGTCATTATCGCTTTGCGCCTGATAGGCGGCGCCGCGAATAAAATAGGCGGTGGGATCATTGGGGTCGCGCGCGATTGCCTGGTCGAGATCGGCGATGGCGTCGGCCTCGTCGCCCTTGCGGTGATAGGCGGCGGCGCGTTCGACAAAGCTGGCCGCCGCATCCCAACCCAGAGCAATCGCCTGGTCGTAATCCGCAATCGCGCTGTCGTAATCGCCCTTGTTGAAATTGGCGTGACCGCGAAACAGCCAGGCCTGGCCGTACCCCGGATCGAGCCGGATCGCCTGATCGCAATCCTCGATGGCGCGGTCATGGTCGCCCTCGTCGTTACGGGCCAGACAGAGATTCTTGTAGGCGGTGACCAGCATCGCATCCGGCTGTTGTCCCGACAGGATGACCGCAGTGCAGGAAGCGATGACGGTATCATCGCTGGCGGTATCGTCGGTGCACCCCGCCAAATTCCTGTCGGCAGCGCCCGCCGAAAGTGGCGTGAACGCCAAGACGAAAATCCCGAGAGCCAGAATCCAGGGGGTCTGCCGCATTGTGCCTTCCTGCCGGGAACGCGCGCATTCTGTGTTCGCCATTGTGTTGTGCGGGGAACGCAGACAGGTTTCAGAGCAGCGTATTGGTGCCGAATGCCTTTTTCAGCCCGTTCGCGGCCATCTTTTCAGCCGACGTGGCCTGGCCGACGATCAGACCCATGCCGAAGAACTCATGTGTCACGCCGTCGAAAATCTTATAGTCCACATCGCTACCGGCGTCTTTCAGGCGCTTGGCCAGCATTTCCCCTTCCGAACGCAGCGGGTCGATCTCCGCCAATATGATCGTGGCGCTCGGAAGATTGCGCAAATTGGCGCCGATCAGGTTGAGGCGCGGATCGTTGGTTTGGTCCTTTGACGTAAAGACGTGGGAGACGAACCATTCCATCATGGCCTTGTTGAGCGGCTTGGCATTGGCGTTCTGGCGGTAGGAATCCGTCGTCATGTCGTTGCCGGCGACCGGATAAATCGCCACGATGTGAGCCGGCCCCTTGATGCCGGCATCGCGGGCCTTCATGGCCGTGGCCACCGCCAGATTGCCGCCGGCACTCTCGCCCACCACTGCGATCTGGGTTTCATCCCCGCTGAAGGCGCCGGTGTTGCCGAGAATCCATTGATACTGGGCAAAGGCGTCGTCATGGGCTGCGGGAAATTTGTGCTCCGGCGCCATGCGGTATTCACAGGAAATCACCACCGCATGCGCCATCTTCGCCAGGGCGCGCGGACCCGCGTCATAAACATCAATGTTGGCGATCACCCAGCCGCCGCCATGCCAATAGACAACCACCGGCAGCTTTTCGGACTCGCTTCCCTTGGGCCGGTAAACCCGCGCCGGAAGCGGGCCATCGGCGCCGGGGATCGTGAGTTCATGGGTGACCACGTCCAAATCCGGCGTGGGCTGCCTGTCTTTGGCGGCCAGCACGCGCTTGACCGCGTCCGCTGGCGTGGGCTGTTTGCGCGCCTCGGCGGGAGTCAGGGTCTCAATCGGCTTGCCACCAAGGGCCGCCAGCGCATCCAGCACTTTCTGCATGTCGCTGTCGGCTTTGGGCTGAGTCTTGTGGTCGTGGGCCGAGATCTTTTCGAGGACTGTCATTTAAGGGAACTCCTGGGGTCGCTGGTGGGGCTGGCTTAGGAACGCCCAGACAGTGGTTGTGTTGCTGTCCCGTGCCCAGAATGAAGAAAGGCATGCGTTATTTGGCTGGCGCATCCATTGTTATTCCAACGGCCGGTCAGCAGTGGAAGGTCCATTGCCCGGCCCCATGCGGACATGACAGAGCAGGGCAATTTCAGCGCCGCTATCATCAATGGCGGTGAGCTGGCGCATGGACCTGCGAGAGCGCCGAATGGTTCGCAGCGGCAGCGTCGAAACGCGCAAGCGAAGCGCAGAAATTCCGACATTGGTGTTTAGGATGAAACGATGGCGGACAGAGAGGGATTCGAACCCTCGAACGGCTTTCACCGTTACACACTTTCCAGGCGTGCGCCTTCAACCACTCGGCCACCTGTCCGCATTAGAACGCGCTGAAATATACTGCCCCGGCCCGGGCTGCAAGTATTTGTAAAAAGGCGATATTTGGGACTCTACCGCTCATTCTGCGGCAGCACCGCCAAATCACGCCGGGCCGAGACGATGGAGATGGTGTAGCCCGCCACCACGTCAAACAGGCACATAGCGGTGATCAGAAAGAAAGCCGAGGTGGAAAAACCCTTCAGCACAATGAACTCCACCAGCGCGACGCAGAAAGTCAGCATCGAAAAGGCATGGTTGAGGATTTCGCGGCTGTTGCTGCGCGCCGCCCGCACCGTCTCGATGAACAGCATGGCCAGCGCCAGAAGCTCGAGCAGGTCGCTGGTGGTGACGCGCCAGACATCGCCAGAGAACATCTTCAGCGCGAAGCTCTGGTCCAGAATCGCCTGCATGTCGTGATGACCAGCGACAGCGCCGCCAAAATACACCAGGTTGTAAAGAATCACGACGATCAGGATCATGGGAAAGGCGCTCATCGACTCAACTCCGGGTGGCGCCGCAGCCTAGCATTTCGGTGGCAGGGGTTAAGCGGTTCCCGCGCCGCGGTCGCGATAGATCATCCAGAGATTGCGGGCATAAATCAGCAGCGGCGCGCCTTGGCCGAGGATGAGGGGCCAGGCATGCAAATGCAATGCGTAGAACAGGCTGATGGTGCCGCCGATCAGGCTGAAATACCAGAAGGCGACTGGAATGACGCTGTGACCCTTGCGTTCGCTGCTCAGCCACTGGATCAAAAAGCGTACGCCGAACAGGGCGGTGCCGACAAAGCCGATGCCGGTCCACAACGTATCGGGATTGTCCACCGCCTCCAGATACCAATGTGCCAGGTAACCCATTCTATAGCTCCTCTGTTCCGGCCGGGCCGCGATGGCGGCTGATCAGCCAGCGCACGCCCAGAAGGTCATTTACGCTGACCAGCAGGCGCCCGAAATTGGTGTATTTGGAGATGCCGGTCAGCCGGGCGCGGTGGCCCACCGGCACAAAGCCGACGCCCACGCCCTCGCGCCGCATCAGCGCGATCAGGAAACGGTGCTGGTGATCGAAATAGGGCAGCGCCAGATAGTCATCGCGGCGAAAAGCCTTGAGGCCGCAGCCGGTGTCGGTGGCGCCGTCTTGCAGCAGCCAGTTGCGAAAGCCGTTGCCCAGCCTGGAGGCGAGGCGCCGGCTGGCGGTATCCTGGCGCTTGATGCGCACGCCGCTGACCATGCCAAGAGACGTGTCGGCGCGGAGGGCCGCCAGCAATTTTGGAACGTCGGCCGGGTCGTTCTGGCCATCGCCGTCCAGGGTTACGATGATCCGGCCTTTGGCTGCCAGCACGCCGCTGCGTATGCCGCGGCTCTGGCCCAGATTGCGGCCATGGCGCAGCACCCGCAGCTGAGGGATTTCGCGGCGCAGGGCTGTCAGTGCCGCTCCGGTGCCGTCGGATGAGCCGTCGTCGACAAAGATGATTTCATGGCCCCCCTCACTAGCCGATTCGGTTTTGAGGGCGGCGGCGATCTCCCGGGCGAGGGGGGCGACATTATCGGCCTCGTCCTTGACCGGCACGACCACGGATACGCCAAGCGTCATGAAAGGAGTGCCCCTGTTTCCCGGCCGCTTCACGGCGCGGTTGGGGGGCCTTATACAGGCGCGCGCCCCTCAGAAACAGACGGATGACAGAACCCCAAACGGGCAGCCAAACAGACAGCAAAACAGGCCCAGACGTTGCGGTCCCGGCCCCGCCCCGGTTGCTGACCCGGCTGGCGCGGCATGGCTATGGCGTGCTGGCGCTGGTCTGCGTGCTGCTGTGGCTGCCGGGCGTGCTCAGGCTGCCGGCCCTGGACCGCGACGAGAGCCGCTTTGCCGAGGCCTCGCGCCAGATGCTGGATAGCGGCAATTATGTCGACATCCGCTTCGGCCAGGTCCCCCGCTACAAAAAGCCGGTGGGGATTTACTGGCTGCAGGCCGCTGCCACGGCGGCGGCGGGCCCCCTCAACGCAGATCAGCACGATCACACGCATATCTGGACCTATCGCCTCCCGTCCCTGCTGGGCGGCATCCTGGCGGTGTGGTTGACCTTCTGGTGCGGCTCGCTGTTCGGCGCCGAAGCGGGGCTGGTTGCCGGGCTGCTGATGGCGGCCAGCATGCTTCTCACCGCCGAGGCAAGTATGGCCACGACCGATGCCGTCTTGCTGGCCGCCATCACCTTCGCCCAGGGCGTGCTGCTGCGGGTCTGGCGCGCGGCGAAGGACAATGCGCCGCCCCCTTCCGGCCGGCTGGTGCTGGCAGGCTGGGCCGCCATGGCGGTGGGCATTCTGGTCAAGGGTCCGGTCGCCCCCGGCGTTGCTATGGCCACGGCGATCACGCTGATGGCTTGGCATTGGCTGGAGCATCGCATGGATGCCAGTGGCAAGATGGATTTCCGCTGGCTGGCCAGTCTGAGGCCCCTGACAGGGTTGTTGCTGACCGCGTTGGTTACGGCGCCCTGGCTGGTGGCGATTTCGCTGGAAAGCCATGGCGCCTTCCTGCAGCAATCGCTGGGCGGCGATTTCGCGGCAAAGATCGCGGGTGACCAGGAAGGTCACGGTGCGCTGCCAGGTTTTTACCTGCTGCTTTCGACGGCGACGCTTTGGCCGGCGATTCTGTTTGTGGTCCCCGGCATCGGACTGGCGGTGACGCGCCGCGCCGAGCTTGGCATCCGCTTTCTGATGGCCTGGGCGGGGTCCTGGTGGCTCATCGTCGAGGCCGTGCCCACCAAGCTGCCCAACTATGCGCTGCCCGCCTATCCGGCGCTGGCGATTCTGGCGGCGCTGTGGCTGCTGGCGCCCAAGCAAGAAGAAGGATGGCGGCGCTGGTTGGCCTTTATTTCGGCATTGCAGTTCCTGATCGGGCTTGCGGCCCTGACCGCCGCCCCCGAGATGCTGTCCAGGCTTTATGGCGACGGCCCCAAGGGTTTCAGCCAGGGTTGGCTGCAGCTGGCCGCAACGGGCACGGCCGGCATTTGTGGACTGGCGGCGCTGATCGTCTTCCTGACGGGGCGCCGGCTGATGGCGATGGTCCCGGCGCTGGCGGCGGCCGTGATAATTATTCCGCTGCTGACGGCTTGGGTGGGGCCAGGGCTCAGCCAGCTCTGGGTTAGCCAGAGGCTGGCCGCGCTTGTCGCAAAAGATCGCGAGGCCTTCGATCCGCCGCCCATGCTGGCGGGCTATGAAGAGCCCAGCCTGGTCTTTGCGCTTGGCGCCGACACCGTCCTCACCGATGGGCGCGGTGCGGCGGAATTGGGCGCAAACAAAGGCGGACTCGCGCTGGTGGCGGATACGGAAAGGCCGCGCTTTCTGGCCCGGCTGGCCGAGCTGGAGGACAGTGCGGCGGCCCTCGACGATCTGTCAGGTTACGATTATTCGCATGGCGGGTCCGTGCATGTGACGCTCTATCGTGTCGCGCCTTTGCATCCGGTCTCCGCGCCCAATGTGCGGTAACCGACAGACCTTCACATGGGCATGCATGCCGGCCGCTCTTGACATATCCATGAAGGTTGGAAATATCGCAGACGTCGTTGTGTCTGAGATGGATTGCCGTGGGGGCACCGCCGGGCAGAGCTTCACGGGATCGCGGTGCCGCTCAAGGCACTGGTGAGATCAAAATGGCATTCGAGAGTGCGCGGGGACGGCCCATCAGGCCTCTCGCGCGGTCCCTCCGCCGAAATCCCGACGACGCCGCCAACAACAATGCGCGCGGGCCCTCGATCAACCTTGGGCCAAAACTCACCTTGCCGGGACCGAAGGTGGAGCTGCGCTTTCCGGTGGGCAGCGACAGCCGCGCCTTTTACCGGCGCTTTTATCCCGGCACCACGGCGGCGGAATGGAATGACTGGCGCTGGCAGATGCGCACCCGCATCCGCAGCCTGGACGAACTGGCCCGAGTTTTTCGACTGTCGGAGGATGAATATGCCGCCGTGGCCCGCCACAAGGGCTCGCTGCCGGTGGGCATCACCCCCTATTATGCCAGTCTGATGGGCCTGAATGATGCGGACGAAGCGCTGCGCCGCACCCATATCACCACCGGCGGGGAATATGTCCGCAGTCCGGGCGAGGATGACGACCCCCTCAGCGAAGACCATGACACGGTGGTGCCCGGCCTGGTGCATCGCTATCCCGACCGGGTGCTTTTCCTGGTCACCGGCACCTGCTCCACCTATTGCCGCTATTGCACCCGTTCGCGGCTGGTGGGCAATCCGGGCGGCGAATATCAGTTCTCGCGCGGCCAGTGGGAACAGGCATTGGCCTATCTCGAGGCCCATACCGAAGTGCGCGATGTGCTGCTGTCGGGCGGCGATCCCCTGACCCTGTCGGACGACAAGCTGGACTGGCTATTGGGCCGGCTGCGCGCCATCCGCCATATCGAGTTCCTGCGCATCGGCACCAAGATGCCGGTGGTGACGCCGCAGCGTGTGACCCGTGGCCTGGTGCGGGTGCTGAAAAAGCATCATCCGCTCTGGATGAGCATTCACTTTACCCATCCGCGCGAATTGACCCGCGAAGTGGCGGAAGCCACCGCCCGGCTGGCCGATGCCGGCATCCCGCTGGGCAGCCAGACCGTGCTGCTGAAGGACATCAACGACACGCCTGCGACCATGACCAGCCTGATGCATGGTCTGCTGAAATTGCGGGTGAAGCCTTATTATCTTTACCAGACCGATCCGATCAGCGGTTCGGCGCATTTCCGCACCCCGGTGGAAAAGGGCCTGGAGATCATCCGGGCGCTGCGCGGCCATACCACCGGCTATGCCACCCCGATCTTCTGTGTCGATGCGCCGGGCGGCGGCGGCAAGATTCAATTGGCGCCCGATCCGATTGCGGGCCGCGACGGCGATTATCTGTTGCTGCGGAATTTCGAAGGCAAGATTTACCGCTACCCGGACCCCGACGGCACGCTCGGGCGGGACTTTTGACCGCTGGCGTTCGTACGCTGGCGCTACGAACCACTCGCCGCTCATGGGCTTTCGCCCGTCCGATAGCGTCAGCGTATCGGACGCTCCTTGCTCCTGGCCAGCGGATCAAAATTCCCGGCCCGAGCAATAATCTGAGAAGGACTGAATGCGCTCGTTGAACATCGGGGTCACCTATGACCTGCGCAGCGATTATCTCGCGCTGGGTTATAGTCAGGAAGCCACCGCCGAATTCGACGCCGAGGAAACCATTGCCGCCGTCTGTACCGCTTTGGGCGGCCTGGGGCACAAGGTGGCGCGCATCGGCGGAATCCGGCCGCTGGCGGCGGCGCTCGTGGCGGGAAGACGCTGGGATGCGGTGTTCAACATTTGCGAGGGCCTTAAGGGTGTCGCCCGCGAAGCACAGGTGCCGGCGCTGCTGGAAGCGTTCGACGTGCCTTACGTTTTTTCCGATCCCCTGACATTGGCGCTGGCGCTGGACAAGGCGATGGCCAAGCGGGTGGTGCGTGACGCCGGGGTGGCGACCGCAGATTTTGCCCTGATCGAAAGCCAAAGCGATATTGCCCGTGTGAAATTGCCCTTTCCCCTGTTTCTCAAGCCCGTTGCGGAAGGTTCGGGCAAGGGCGTGGGTGTCCGGTCAAAGGTTGCGGATCGTGGCGCGCTGGAAAGCGTGGCAAACGATCTGCTGCAGACATTTTCCCAACCGGTCTTGGTGGAGGAATTTCTGCCCGGCCGCGAATTCACCGTCGGCATAACCGGCACCGGTGCCGGGGCCAGGGTGCTGGGCAGCATCGAAATCGTGCCGGGCGAAAAGTATGTCGGCCATGGCTATGGCTTTGAGAACAAGGAAGGCTGGGAAGACAAGTTGCAGGTGCTGCGGGGCGAGGGCGTGGAAGCGCAGGCCGCGGGCGAGGTGGCGCTGGCCGCCTGGCGGGCCTTGCGCTGCCGCGATGGTGGCCGGGCCGATGTGCGGCTGGATGCGCACGGCCAGCCCCGCTTTATCGAGGTCAATCCGCTGGCGGGCATCCGGCCCGGCTATTCCGATCTGTGTTTCATCGCCGAATTCGAGGGATTAAGTTATCAGCAACTGATCGGAAAATTCCTGGAAGGCTTCCTGGCGCGGCATCCCCAACTTCTATGAAGATACTTGTGCTGCATTCGGATATCCCTGTTGATGCCCCGCCGGAGGACCAGGACACGCTGATCGCCGCCGATGCCGTTGCCGTGGCGTTGCACCGGCGCGGCCACAAGGTTACCCAGGCGCCATTCCGCGAGCAAAGCCTGGCCGCCCTCCTGGCGCGGGACAGGCCCGAGATGGTTTTCAACATGGTGGAAGGCGTGGACGGCAAGGGGCTGCTCGCGACCATCGCGCCGCGCCTGCTGGCGGAGATGGGCATGCCTTTCACCGGCGCGCCCGCAAGGCCGATGGATGTGACCTTCGACAAGCCCCTGACCAAGCGGCTGTTGCGCGAGGCGGGCCTGGCGACCCCCGACTGGTCGGTGCCGCCGGACTGGCATGGGCTGGATGGCCGGGCATGGATCGTCAAGGCGGCGCTGGAAGACGGCTCCATCGGGCTGGACGATGGCTGTGTTGTGCCGGGACGGGATGTTCCGGCACGAGCCGCGGCCTCAGCCATTCGCTTTGGCGGGCGTTGGTTTGCCGAGGAATATGTCGAGGGCCGCGAATTCAATATCGCGCTACTGGGCAGCGCCGGAAATCTGCGCATCCTGCCCATGGCGGAAATGACCTTCGCCGACTGGCCGGCGGGCAAGCCGCGCATTGTCGGTTACGGCGCCAAATGGCATGACGATTCCGATGGCTACCGCCAGACCGTGCGCCGCTTCGGCGTCGAGCGCGACGAGCCGGGCCTGGCCCAGAAACTCAAAACATCTTGCGAAAAAGTCTGGAGCCTGTTCGGCCTTAGCGGCTTTGTGCGGGTGGATTTTCGGGTGCCAGGGAGCGGCACGAAAAGCGCCGGCGAGCCGCTGATCCTGGAGATCAACGTCAATCCCGGCATCGCCCCCGATGCCGGCTTTGCCGCGGCGGCCGCCGAGGCAGGCTTGGCCTATGACGAATTGATCGAAGAAATCGTCAAGGCGGCATTATGAGGTTGGCGGCGCTCACTGCGGAATATGTTTGCAAGATGGGCGGTCCCATTCTGAGGGCGGTGGACCGGCGCATTTTTTCCCTGCGTTACTATCAGAACTGCATGGGCTGTGGCTTTTGCCATGATGCCTGCTGCCAGCATGGCGTGGACATAGACCTGGAAAATGTCGCGCGCCTGAAAGCAACGCCGCAACGATTCAAGGAATTGGTTGGTGTGCCGGAAAATGCGTGGTTCACGGCCGATGTCGTTGCCGACGCCGAATTTGCCTCCGGCCGCCACGTTCGTACCCAAGTCCGGGGCGGCGCCTGTGTCTTCCGCAATGCCAAAGGGCGCGGCTGCCTGATCCATGCTTTCAGCCTGGAGGCGGGGCTGGATTATCATCTCCTCAAGCCCATCGTCAGTGTCCTGTTTCCCCTGACATTCGAGCAGGGCGTGCTGGTGGCCTGCACCGAAGTGCTGGATGACACGCTTGTCTGCAGCGGCGCGGGGCCGAGCTGTTATGACGGGGCGCGGGAAGAACTGCGCTATTATTTCGGCGACGGATTGGTGGCCGAACTGGATACGTTGAAAGATGGTTGACGTTCCAATTTATGCAGATGTGCTGGCCGCGGCGGGGCGGATCGCGCCCCATGCCGTGCGTACGCCGCTTGTGGAAAGTCCGGCCCTGAGCGCGCGGACGGGCGGACGGATGTTCCTGAAATTGGAACTGCTGCAACGCACCGGATCCTTCAAATTCCGCGGCGCCCTGAACCGGCTTGCGATGATTCCGGAAAATGCGCGGGCAGGCGGGGTGGTGGCTTTTTCCTCGGGCAATCACGCCCAGGGCGTGGCTGCGGCGGCGCGCTTGCTGGGCATGCAGGCCCTGATCGTGATGCCGGCCGATGCGCCCCGCGCCAAGATCGAAGGCACACGGGCTTTGGGGGCGGAGATTGTCCTTTATGACCGGCAGCGGGAGGACCGCGAGGCTATCGCGGGCCGAATCTGTGCCGAGCGCGGCGCCACGCTGGTGAGGCCCTTCGACGATCCCGGCATCATTGCCGGTCAGGGCACGGCAGGGCTGGAGATCGCCGAGGATGCTGCCAGGTTCGGGGTGGCGCTGGACGCGGTATTGGTGCCTTGTTCCGGCGGCGGGCTGGTCAGCGGCATTGCCCTGGCCTTGAACGGCAGCGGTGCGGCGGCGCGGGTGCACAGCGTCGAGCCGGAGAATTTCGACGGCATGCGCCGGTCATTGGCTGTGGGAAAGCGGGCCACCGCACCAGGAGGAGCACTCTCCATCGCCGACGCCTTGATGGCGCCAACACCCGGGGCGCACGTCTTTGCTCTGGCAAAAGACCTTCTGGCGCCGGGACTTGCGGTCAGCGAGGCCGAACTGGAGCAGGCGGTGGCCTTCGCCGCCACGCAATTGAAGCTGCTGGTTGAGCCCGGTGGCGCGGCGGCGCTGGCGGCCCTGCTGGCGGGCAAGGCACCCCTCGAAAATATTAAAGGAAAGAACATCGCGCTGGTGCTGTCGGGCGGCAATGCCGACTTCGACAGCATCGCCGCCATCATCGCGAAGGCGCATTAACAGAGCTTGCGAATTAAGGTTTACAGCGGCATTCGCTTCGTCCGTCCTGCGGGGCGGTTTACGCCTGAACCATGGGGCGGACTCTTGGCATTTTTGTTTCCTTTGTCGTGTTGCTCGGTGCGGGCGCCGGTTTGACCGGGGCCGCCTGGCCGCGGGCGCAGGGCGCCTCGGGGCCGGGTAGCGATGAAAAGCTGGAGGCAGCCCTGGCCCATGTCTCGACCGGGATGCCGGTATCCGGGCTGCCGAGGGTCGGACTGGATGTCACCCAGGCCAAGAGGCTTTCGGCCCTGGGACTGATGGAAGCTTTCATGCCCAAGGACAGTTCGGATTTCGATGGGCTCGACCCGGCGCTGCAATCCTGTTTTCAGAACCGCGATGGCTGCGACGGCTATGTCTTCCGGGCTGCGGGCGCGGAAGCGCTGCTCGTGGTTGAGCATGGCCGGGTCACGCTGAAGATGATGCTGCAATTGCCGGTGGCGAAGTTGCAGAAGACGAAACGGATGGCGGGCGTTGTTTATAAGTCGCACTCGCTGAGAGACTGATGATAGTGGTGCTGGGCGCGAGGTCCGGCTTGCGGCGGCTTAGCTTTTCTTGGTGAGCGTCAGCGAACTTAGAAAAGCTTGCCCTATCCGAGCGTAGCGAGGATGCGTGGGCAAACCCGCTCCAGCGGCGATTCATTATCAAGAGGCGGGTTGAGAAGCGGCCTTGCGGCCGCTCAGGCCGGCCCGGCGCTTGGGCGCGCCGGGCTTTTGGCGCCTACTTCGGCGCCAAAACCATCATCATCTGCCGGCCTTCCATCTTGGGATATTGCTCAAGCTTGGCGAAGATCTCGGTATCCTTCTGGACCCGGGTGAGCAGATCCATGCCCAGATGCTGGTGCGCCATTTCACGGCCGCGGAAGCGCAGCGTCACCTTGACCTTGTCGCCTTCATCGAAGAAGCGCTTCATCGCCCGCATCTTCACATCGTAATCGTGATCGTCGATGGTGGGGCGCATCTTGATCTCCTTGATCTCGATGATCTTCTGCTTCTTGCGCGCCTCATTGGCCTTTTTCTGCTGTTCGTATTTGTATTTGCCATAGTCCATAAGCTTGCAGACCGGCGGGGTCTTGTCGGGGGATATTTCCACCACGTCGAGGCCCTTTTCCTCGCCCAGCGCCAGGGCTTCATCCAGGCCGATCTCGCCATATTTGTGGCTGTCGTCGCCGATCAGGAAAATGGTTTT
>Ga0302320_10019509_pt1 | contig 13591 bp, 12 predicted proteins | sample Bog_T0_3_FD_202130 | JGI IMG/M metagenome (GOLD analysis project Ga0302320, IMG submission 202130) | Peat permafrost microbial communities from Stordalen Mire near Abisko, Sweden - Bog_T0_3 | ecosystem: Environmental > Terrestrial > Soil > Wetlands > Peat | place: Sweden: Abisko, Stordalen Mire...
CCGCCGGGTGGCTGCGGCTGCTTCAGCCTCAACGGCGCCAACGCCACCTTCGCATGGCCGGTCATGCCCGGCCGCTTCGCCCTGGTCGGCGACTTCACCCTCACACATGCGGGCACCACTGCCACCTCGGGCAACAGCCTCACCCTCAGCACGTACACTGCAGGAGGCCGCTATCTGCCCAGGCTCAGCCACTCTCCCGTTCAGCCCTTCGGCCAGGCGCTCATCGGTTTTGCCCACGCCGGCGGAACCCTGGTCCAGGGCGCAAATCCCGGCGCAACCAATGCCGGCGCAGCCTTCGCCGCAAACCTCGGCGGCGGCGCTGACCTCAAAGCCACGCCAAGATTCTCCATCCGACTCATCGAGGCAGACTACCTGCTCACCACTTTCAACAACTCATCCAACAACCACCAGAACAACCTGAGAATCAGTGGCGGCGTCGTCTTTCACTTCGGAAGGCAATGACGAAGGCACAAAGTGGAGCGCGGCCTATTGGTTGCGATTGAGCGCTCTAGCCAAAGCGATACCGCCTAGTCAAAATGGAGTGACCGGCCCACTGCGCTGACCGTGGGTTAGGCTGTGATTCAGGACAGAAACACAGTTCAGAGCCACAAGCGGAGAGGAACCGGTCATGATGGAAAAGGTGCGATCTTTGGGATTGGATGTCCATGCCGAAACGATTGCTGTTGCGGTAGCCGAGCCGGATGGCGAGGTCCGCAGCCTGGGAACGATCGCCAACCGCGAAGAGTCGATCCGTAAGTTGGTTAAGAAGCTTGGGAGGGACGTTTGCAGTTCACTCTGCCTTCAAGGCAACGACATTCCTGCCCTAAATTACGAGACATTCGCTTCCGATGGGTTGGAATATGGGTTGGAGGTGGAGTGATCTTAAACCCTTATGGGCATTGGTTTTAACCCATCGGCCAACCCATCGAGAAACTTCCTTTCCGGGCCTTATGTTCCTTTTGTTGGCCTTTGCGCGAATTTAAAGGCAATAACATACTTAGCAAAATGACCCATCGGGCGCATACTGTACTTGCCGTGACAGGACAGCCTACTTTGACGATCCCAGTTCAACTGGAAGTGGAATGCCATTTTTGATTAGGTTCCGCGTTAGACCGCTCTTGATGTATTCCTCATCCCAAATTCCGAGTAGTGAAATGTTTTCCCTCATCTCTACTACTGCATCTCTTAAATCAAGTCGCTTGTTTGCGAGATAAGTGGCGTGATTAGCTATCAAATCAGCCGCTTGAAGTTCAGGGGTCTTCTTGTCGTCCATAGACTGAAATCCGCCGATGAACTTTGCGGTTTTCTTATTCAGATCTTTGAATCCGCTATAGCATCTCCACAATTCGGGGAAGTCATCGCTCTCATCGTGTACGAACGCGACCATATTGGTATCCCATTTACATGCCATGCGGATAAATCCTACGGTTTCAAACATGACGCTGCTAAGAGCCGCTTTATATGGATTTTCGGGGAGAACTTCTCTCACCCTGGGCATAGCCGCATATCGCCGATAGTGCTCTAGTTGGACAGCCACACCTATCCCCCGAATGAAAGGGTGAGCGCGAATTACATCCAAAAATTCGGATCTGATTTTTCGAGCTAGAGCCCGTTCCTCAGTGGTTGGATAGGATTTCCCGCTCTTTCTTAGCTTTGCGAACTGCCCATTTACATGCCAGCATTCACTGCTCTTGAAATAGCAAAGACGATGCTCTTTAAGCTTTTTTCTCCAATCAGCCCTGAATGCCGCCCAGCGCTCTTGAGTGCCGCAAAATCCGGCGGATACCATTATCCTTTTCATGCCTTTATCTTTGCTGTCGTCCAAGAACGAGTGATAAATCATGCACATGTACCCATTAACTTTTCGGTCTGCGGGGAATATGAGTTCATAAAGATCATCCAGATCAAAAACATGCGATTGACGCGGACACACCACGGGTATACCCTCATTTCTGACGAGGGCACACCATTGGCGAACGGGCCTACAACCTTGGCGAAGGACGTAGTAGGCACGAAAGCCGCTCTCGATTCATTCATGCACCGCCTACTTGCTGTTCCTAGCAACAAGATAAAAGCGGCGCTCGAAGCTGAGAAAGCGGGTAAGCGAACGTCTGCTAAACGTTCTGCTTCCCGCGTTTCTGTCTCTTCACCCAAGCGGGCAATTTAGATCGTTGTTTCTCCCACCTTGCCGGTCAGTTCTGCATAGGTAAGGCGCTTACCTTCTATCTGCGATACAGCCAGCATAAAGCGGTCCGCATCGGTCAGCGGATTGTCTTTCGTTGCACGGTTATTGTAGCGAAAAACCTGCTCAGTCACATACGAATCAAGGTGAAACGGTTCGACGGCTACATAGGTTCCGCGCAGTGACCGCTTGAGCAGTGACCAGAAGTTCTCGATTCCCTGAGTGTGAACCTGACCACGGACATACTCTTCAACGTGATTGACTTGCTAATGGATGAAATCCTGAGCCTTGAGATGGTCATAAGCCGGGGCGCTATCGGTATAGACCTTTGAACCTTTTTCGATCTGGCTGAGAATTTCATTCTGAAGAGTCTCGCGTTTCACGTTTGGTACAACCTTAGCCCGGACTTGACGAAGCTCACGGTCAAGCATTCCCATAACAGGAACCTTTGGGCGGGCATTCAGAGCCTTGTAGCGGGCCTGCTTCTTGTCGTTGTGCATCTTGCGCGGGTCCGGTCCGATGAAAGTCTCATCGACTTCAACGGGGCCATTGTTCCCCATCTTGAAAGAGTTGTCGGCTTCCATCCCTACGCGGATGCGATGCAACATGAACCATGCGGTTTTCTGAGTAATGCCCAATGCGCGATGAAGTTCATAGCTGCTGATGCCATTTTTCGAGTTAGCCAGAAGCCAGAACGCTGGAAGCCACTTCTCAAGGCCGATAGGTGAATCCTCCATGACGGTGCCAGTCTTTAGAGTGAATTGGGGAGCTTCATGTTTGGCGCGGCAATGCCAGCGATTGTACTTCTCCAGAAAGAGAACGTCCTTCGATTCGCAGCGCGGGCATTCAGCGCCATCGGGCCAACGTTGAGCCACCATATATTCGCGGCAACGGATCGCATCGGAGAAGTAAATAATGGCGTCTTGGAGAGTGGCAAGCTTCATGATGTTTCAATCATGCGCTCATCTCTCGATTTTGTCAAGTATATTATTGCCAATTTAAATTACTGAAAATAAAGGATATATGTAGTTTAGGAAACTGCTGCTCTATCCACCTGAGCTACGGGGCCACATTCAAAATTGGCTGGTTACTTGGTTCCGCAAGTTCTTCAACTCACTTGAGGTGACTTGAGCTCGTAGAAAGACAAAGTGGCTTCATTCGCCCGACAAGGAAACGAAGCACCACTACCCGACGAAAATCACAAGATCGCGCCATCAATAGGGTAGCATCGCAAAGGCATCCTGCCCCATGCAGCGCGCGGCGGTTGCCTTGAGCCATGCAGAACGCTGTGGCCGTTCTGCGCAAAGCGTTCTGCAGCCAAGTGGAAGGACCGGCATTTTTTCGAAGGACTTCAGCAACGAAAACCCCCACCGCCTCCACGAACCTTCGTGTCCCGGCGATAGGGGTCGCATTCTTCGCTGACTCGGTGCTTACTGCGTGATGCCGTCCAGCTTCTCCTGATACTCCACGATCTTTTTGATCACGTCGTACGGAGCCCCGCCGATAGGAACCTGGCGGCCGTTAATCACCAGCGTGGGGGTCTCGTTGATATTCAACTCCTGCGCCAACTTCACCGACGCCTCGACAGTGGCGCCCACTTCCGGGGTCGACGAGCACGCGGCTATCTTTTGGGGATCGAGACCCGCCTTTACGACCGCGCTATTCAACGTGAGGGTTGCGCCATCGGGAGTAGCCAACCCGTCCTGGCCGTCAAACACGGATGCCGCAAACTGGAAGAAGGCGTTGCTGCCGCCCTGCTTGGTGACGCAGACGCCGTAAAGCGCAGCCTTCACTGCCAAAGGGTGGATCTTGGCCAGGGGATAGTTCTGAAAAACGATGCGGGCCTTGGGGAAATCCACGGCCAGCTTATCCATATTGGCCTGCGCGTCCTTGCAATGCGGGCACTGGAAGTCCGCAAACTCCACCAGTTCCAGATCTTTTGAGGCCGAACCGCGATAGGGTCCGTCGGCGCGCTGTTGAATCGATGCGCGATAGTCGGCGTACGCATGGTCGCCGAACGCGATGATCTGGTCGTCGGCAATAATGTGCTTTCCATCTTGCAGCACAAAGAACCCGATCGCCGTTGGCTTGATCTTGCCGGTTTTGTCACCCACAAAGATGACGACCTTGCTGATACCCTCGACCGCGGTCTTGAGGATGGCCTGAACCTGCCAGATCCGGTTTTCATCGTAGCCCCAACTGTTTTGCAGGAAGGTGTTGACCGTCTCCTTCGTTGGCAAAGCGGCGGTAAAGTTTGCCGGGTCAGGCTTGGGAAAAACGGGCGCCGCCGAGGGTGCTGGCGCGGGCTCGGCCGGCGCTGCCTGCTCTTGCGGGGGTGCTGCCGGAACCTGCTGCTGGGCAGCGGCATCGAAGACGGGCAATGATAATGCAACCAGTGCGGCTGCACTGGCCAGACGAATGGACAAACGGATCAAGCTGATTCTCCTTTTGGGTCAATACCGGTGATACTGAGCCCCGCTCCACGCTGAAAATGGCCGACTATCCCTGGTGGTCGCGTCGACTGAACGCTCATGGATTCGGGGTGCTTTATCCATGGTAATGCTTTCGCGCGGGCAAACTCCGCACTTTCGCTTATACCTGAACTCTAACGGCGATGGGAAATCTGCGCCCCATGCCAAACGACTTGGAAGTCACCTTCAGGACCGGCGCGGCCTGTTGGCGTTTGTATTCGGAACGTTCCACCAAACGTACAACCTGTTGGACGAGTTCCAGGGGAATTCCGTGTGCAAGGGCAATGTTTTCCGGTGTCTCATACCGTTCAACGTAGGCTTCGAGAATCGGGTCGAGAACCTCGTATGGCGGCAATGAGTCGGTGTCCTTCTGGTCCGGACGTAACTCGGCCGAGGGCGCCTTCTCAAGAATCGCCAGCGGAATCACTTCCCGCTCCCGATTCAGCCATCGGCAGACCGAATAGACGCGCGTCTTTACCAGGTCGCCGATCACTGCCAACGCCCCCACCATGTCGCCATAGAGAGTGCAGTAGCCAACGGCCATCTCCGATTTGTTTCCCGTCGTCAGCACCAGGGCCGAAAACTTATTCGACAGGGCCATCAGCAGCGCACCGCGTATCCGCGATTGAATGTTCTCTTCTGTCGTGTCAATCTTCATCCCCGCAAACTGCGGCTCGAGTGCCCGCCTGTACTCCTCGAAGAGCCCGCTAATGCCGATCACTTCAAACTTGATGCCAAGATTTGCCGCCAGGCGCCGGCTATCGTCAATTGATCCTGTTGAAGAGTAGGGGCTGGGCATCCCCACCGCCAGCACATTCTCAACGCCCAGGGCATCCTTCGCGATCGCCGCCACCAGAGCGGAGTCAATGCCGCCGCTCAGGCCCACCAGGACCTTGCTAAAGCCGCACTTGCGCACGTAGTCGCGCGTGCCTAATACCAAAGCCTGGTAAGCGGCTGCCGTATCGTTATCATCGGGAACAGGCGTCGGAGCCGTATCCAGGGGCGAATTCAACTCGACAATCACCAGGTCCTCTTCAAATGAGGCAGCCTGTGCGATCAGTTCCCCACTCCCATTGAAGGCCAACGAGGAGCCGTCAAAGATCAGGCTGTCGTTGCCGCCAACCTGGTTGCACATCAACACGGGAATCCCATCCCGCCGAGCGATCGCCGCCAGCATCTCGCGGCGAATCGCGCGCTTCGAGTGCCAGAACGGCGACGAAGACAAATTGATATGGACCGCTGGATGCTCTTGCATCAGCTCTTCCATCGGATCGACCTTATAGAGTCGCCGAGGCCAGAAGTTCTTGTCGTTCCAAGCGTCTTCACAGATCGTGATTGCCAGCCGGACGCCGTCGAATTCGATCACCTGTTGCGCCCTGGATGGAGCAAAGTAGCGTTGCTCGTCGAAAACATCGTAAAACGGCAGCAGCCTTTTGTGCTGCTCCAGCAGCAGCCGGCCCCCATCCAGCAGAACCGCCGCGTTCACCGCCGGCTTGCCGCGTTCACCGTCCGCTGCCAACGCCACGCCCGCAACCACAGCGGTAGACAAGCCCTTGGTTGCGGCAGCAAGCTCATCCACGGCCGTCCTGCACCGGGCCAGAAAGCTCGGCTTTTCAAGGAAATCGGCCGGAGGGTAACCGCAGATAACAAGCTCGGAGAAAACCGTCAATCGAGCGCCGAGGTCCGCTGCTCGCTGACTGGCAGCAACAATTTTCTCAAGATTCCCGGTGAAATCACCGACGGTTGGATTGATTTGGGCCAGTGCAATCTTCACATACCCAGTTTAATCCCTGAAAGCAAAAGGGGCGCCTGATTGAAAGGCAGCCCCGAATACACCGAATTCGATTGAATATCTAGGAGCCCGTGCCCGCGAACACCACAATGACCGTGCGCATGATGATCTTCAGGTCCAGCCAGATGCTCCAGTTATCGATGTAGGTCACATCCAGCGATATATAGCTATCGAACGACGGGTCCTGACGCGCCTGCACTTGCCACAACCCGGTAATACCCGGCGTCACGTCGAGCCGGCGCAGATGGCTCAGCTTGTACTCCTGCACCTCGCTTGCCAGCGGAGGGCGCGGGCCAACGATGCTCATATCGCCACGCAGAACATTGAAGAACTGGGGCAACTCATCCAGCGAATACTTGCGAAGGAAGCGGCCGACATTCGTAATGCGAGGATCGTTGGAGATCTTGAACAGAACGCCGTCCCGCTCGTTCATATGCATCACATCGGCGCGGCGCTTCTCCGCATCGCGAACCATGGTGCGGAACTTCTTGCACTTGAATACATGGCCCTTCTTGCCAATGCGCTCTGAAGAGTAGAAGATCGGCCCGCGCGAATCCATCGCCACGGCAACCGCAACCGCCAGCAGCACCGGCGAGAGCACGATCAGCGCGATGCTTGAGAACAGGACATCGATCACCCGCTTAACCAGCAGCCCCACCTCAGGCACGTGGCCGCAGTGCAATGGGATGGTCGGGAACTGGCCGATGTATTCGATCGGGCTATTCCAGGCCAGACCGTCGTACATGTCGGGAACCACGCGAAGGTCCACGCCATGAACACGAGCCTGATCGAGAACGCTTTGGACAATGCCCCGCTCACAGGGCGTGGTAAAGAAGATCTCATCCACAAATTGCTTGCGGGCGTGCTGGAAAAGTGTGTCGAGTGTTCCGACCACATCGCCCGAAGTCGTGGTAAAACGCGAACCCGACCCGGGAAAGTCAATAAAGCCCTTGAAAGTGTAGCCGAGATGCCGAATGCTCTCCAGGTGGTGGCGAAGCGCATGAGCTTCAGGCCCCGTTCCAAGAATGAGAACGTTTCGCGTCCCAACCCCACGATCAAATCGCCGGTAGATCAACATGCGATAGATCAGACGCCGCAGGCTAAGCGAGACGGTGACCAGGCCCACTGTAATCAACACAATACTTCGCGGAATATCCTGCGCATGAACCAGATAAAGTGTTCCGGTAAGCAACAATCCCGAAGTGAAGCAGGCCTGTACACTCAACCTCTGCTCGTCTAGAAAGCTGGCCACGCGCGTGGGAGTGTACAAATGCATCCGCCGGCTGGTAATGATCAGCGCAATCGTAAAGCCGCACAAAAGCGCCAACAGAATGCCCATCGATTGGCCATAAATGAGCGTGCCATGCCAGAATCCCTTGGCGCCGTCCACTGGACCCGTGTGAAATTCGTACAATGTCGCCAGCACAGCTGCGACCAGGACGGTAATTCCGTCCGCAATCATCCATAGCTTGGGGGTACCCCGTGAACTGCGCGAGGAATGCGCTGCCGCGCCGCCCGCCCACTCAGGAGAGGAAGACACTGAAGCTGAGACTCTTTGCCAGAATTCCGATGTCGCCATATGCGTTCCGCAGACCTCAAAAGTTCGGGGAGAGAGTGGAAACTTGATTCCCACGAAAGAACCATTAAAAAAACAACAGAATTCAATGTGCGAAGAAGAGTCGGGTCCTTAGTTTTGACACCTGTTTGCAATCCCAGGTTGGCTGCATTTGAGCAACTCGCCTCTGTGCCGGTTTTCAGCTTTGCTGGCTTCTTTGTGCCCAGCCATGACGCTTACAATTTTGGGTTCCCTATACGCCGCCCGCGGAATGCCAAATGGAATTGCTGGCCAAAAGTTTGTCGGCAGCGGCTCCGTGTAACCGCAAAACTAACTGACCTCATCGCAAAGGAAGCGGCTCGAAGTATGAAGACAAAACTCAATCAAGTGAGCCCGTGGCACTGATTCCGTTTGGATCAAAACCGATGAGAACAAACCAATTATACCAAACTGAAACCCATTGCGGTAGTCCCTCGTTTCCTGTCTTCTCCCTGGAATGCTCTACCAGGAGTCCCGACGGGGACCGTCAACTAAAGGATAGCCCCGAAGTGCCTATCCATTGCAAGAAGAATCGTAGGATTCTTAGGTTACTAGATGATAAACCTCTTATGCCAAAGGTAATAGGTAGGCGTCCAACGTCAAAAACTGACGAATATGAGGGTCGGTCGACGCCAGAAACTCCTCGAGCGGGCCAAAGAAGAGAGCTCCGCCTTGGTGCAGAAAAAGCACCTGGTCGGCAAGCCGCTCTGCGAACCGCATATCATGCGTCACCACGATGCTGGTAAACCCCAACTGCCGCTTGAGGCGCTGGATCAGGTCACCCAGGCGGCGCGCAATAATCGGGTCCACCATTGTGGTTGGCTCGTCGTAAAGCACCACCTCGGGCTGCGCTGCCAGGGCTCGGGCCATCGCCACTGCGCGCTTTCGCCCGGTCGACAAGCTGGCGGGAAGATCCTCTGCGACATCTTCGGCGCCCACCAACTTGATCAAGCGGTCCACGACCTGCTGGATCTGGTCCTCGGCCAAACCACCCTTCTCGCGCAGGGGAAAAGCTACGTTCTCGCGAACGGTCAACGAGTCAAAGAGAGCCCCATTTTGAAAGACCATGGTCACACGTTTGCGAACGGATTGCATGTCCTCTTCGCTGAAGCCGTTGATCTCCTGGCCGTCAACGCGGATGGAGCCCACCTGGGGCTTGAGAAAGCCCATCAAGATGCGCAAAGCCACCGATTTCCCCACCCCGCTTCTGCCCAGGATGCAAAGCGTCTGTCCACGGTTCACCGTAAAGCTCACATTGTCGAGGATCTTGCGCTCGCCGAACCACATCGAGACGTGGCTGAACGAGATCATCGGAGGCGCAGTCTCAGAGTCCGGGACAGGCACTATCTGATCCGGCCCACCGCCAAAAGCTTCCGGCAGCATGCCGGGCAGATCCGGGTTGGGCGCGAAATCGGACATCGTCGTGAAATCAGCTTACGCGAAGTTGACGCCTGCGGTACTCATTTGCCAGCCTCAAACCCTGCGGAGCATTCACGTTCAGAAACCAGCGCGACGCAGAAAGTCCTTCCGGATGAGCAATTTGACCCGATTGCACCAACACTTCAACGGACAAAACACTCATCGGGCGCCCCAGGCTGGATGCGGCGGCCTTGAACCCGGCAAAGCAACCCCGCCGCCCAGATCTGAATTCGCATTCAAGTTCCCGCAAGATCGCCCGGTCCAGCACGGCCGGAAATGTCTGTGAAAATCCGTTCACGGAAACCACGGTGACAAGACTGCCCGCAATCCGTGCGTGGCGCACCAGAAAATCAATCAGACTCACTGGCAGGAGCGGCTGATCGATCGGCAAGAAGACCGCCAACCGCGCTGAAGTCGATGCCAATGCAGCGCAAATCCCAGCTAGTGGCCCCAATCCAGGCTCGGCATCCGCAACAACCGGCGCAAACGCCTCAAGGCCACAGGCTCCGCCGGCCAGCGACGCCGCCAGCCCTGCTCCCCGCAGAATCCCAAGAGCATGAGCGACCAGCGGCTTTCCTTCAAGCTCAACCAGCGCCTTGTCTTGCCCCATCCGGGTCGACCGCCCGCCAGCCAGCACAAAGCCCACGGCATCTGCCTCAGACGCGCCGGTACGAGGCCATTCGCCCGGCATCCTCAACGCCCAACTTCCTCCAGGAACCGAATCAGCGACTCAATCCCCAGTTCGAAGTTCTTCAGGTTGAACTTCTCATTCGGCGCGTGCAGGTTGTCATCCGGCAGTCCAAAGCCCATCATCACGCTGGGCAAGCTCAAATGCCTCGCAAAGTCACCGACGATCGGGATCGAGCCGCCAGACCGGATAAAGACCGTTTCCTTGCCCCAGACCTCATGGAGCGCGCGTGTAGCCGCTTGGATATACGGGTTGTCAACAGGGATCAAGCAAGGCTCGCCGGAGTGAATCAGCCGGATCTCAACATCCACGCCCGCAGGCGCAATCTGCTCCACGTATCTCTTGTACAGCGCGAAAGACTTCGCCGGAGTCATGCCGGGAACCAGCCGCATCGAGACTTTGGCCACTGCCTTGGCTGGAATCACAGTCTTGGCCCCCGCCCCCGTAAAGCCGCCGGGAATCCCATGCACGTCCACCGTTGGCCGCGCCCAAGTCCGTTCCAGCACGCTATATCCCGCCTCGCCTACCAGTTGCCGCGCCCCCACCTCAGTGATCCGATATTGCTCTTCGTCGAAGGGCAGGCTCTGCCAGGCCGCCAGCTCTTCTGCGCTCGGCGGAATGATGTCGTCATAAAATCCAGGGATCAGGATATGGCCATCCTCGTCCTTGAGCCGCGCCAATATCTGCGCCAAGGCGATAAACGCGTTCGGGGCCGCACCGCCATACATGCCCGAGTGCAGATCAGACCGCGCGCCGCGCACCTCAAGCTCTGTGTAGATCATTCCCCGCAAACCGACGCACAACGTAGGTAGCCCCGGCGCAAAGAGCTCCGTGTCCGACACAAGCGCAAAATCCGCCGCCAGTTCGGGCGGCTTTGAGGCAACAAAGCGGGCAATTCCCTCCCCGCCCACCTCCTCTTCTCCCTCGAGCAGCACGCGCACATTCAACGGCAGCGAACCGCCTGCCGCCAACAGCGATTCCAGCGCCTTCACCTGGGCAACTACCTGCCCCTTGTCGTCCACGGCGCCGCGCGCGTAAATGTTCCCATTCCGCTCTGTTGGCTCAAAAGGCGGAGAAAGCCATTCATCCAGAGGATCGGGCGGCTGAACGTCGTAGTGGCCGTAGACAAGCACGGTCGGCTTGCCCGCGGCGTGCAGCCAGTCGGCATACACCAGCGGATGGCCTTCGGTTTCGATGAGCCGCACGTTCTGCATCCCGATCCGGGTCAAATCGGCAGCCAACACATCGGCGGCATTGCGGCAATCGCCCTTGTGTTCGGGCAGCGTCGAAATTGAAGGAATGCGCAACAGCGCCCTGAGATCGTCGACAAAGCGTGCGTGGTTCTGGCGGGCGTAATCCACAGCCGATGAAGACATTCGAGTTCTCCTTGCAATCATTCTTGCAACCAACTCAAAAAGTATAGGCTGTCTGCTCGCCTAAGCGGCGTGATCGCGGGCCTGCAACACTCAATACCGGCCCACCGAGGGATCGGCCTCAGCCGACCAAGCATCAATGCCGCCGCGCAGCGACTGCGCCTGCTCGAATCCCTGGTTCCGCAGCCATACGGTCACATTCATCGACCTCATGCCATGATGGCAAAGCACAATCAGCCGCTCCTCGGGGTCCAGTTCCTGGTGCGCGCGGCTTGGCACGTCGCCCATCGGCATCAGAACGCTGCCCTCAATGCGCGCCGCCTCAAACTCCCAGGGCTCGCGAACGTCGATCAGCTTTGCCGTCCCATCCCGCAAAAGAGCCGAGGCTTCCCCGGCAGAAATCTCGTAGTCCAACATGGTTCCAGTGTATGGGTACCGCCAGGCCCGGTTTGCTGATTTGGAATATCAAGATTCAAGATTTTTGAGATCGATTCCCAACTGCTGACACTTGTTGTAGAGATGACTCCGCTCCAGCCCCAGCGCCCTCGCCGTCTGCGAAATGTCCCGGCCGTGCCTCTTCAGCTCCGCTCGAACCCGCACCCGTTCGAAGTCCAAGACCCGCAAAGCCAGCGCGTCCTCATCGACCTTGTGCGCACCTCCAGAATCCGCGCCATGAATTGGCCCAGCAGAACCAGCACGGGCACCCGGCGCAACTCGCCGCATCCCATGCTAGCCTCGAAAATCATGCCCCCTCGACCCCACCGGCTGTCGCTGGCGATCCTGTTCGTGACCATCCTCGCCGGCTTGGCCATTCGATTCGCCCCGCTCGGCCTGCCCGCCGTCATCGTCAAATACGGCGGCTCAGCTCTTTGGGCCATGATGATTTATTGGGTCGTCTCGACGATCCTGCGCACGAGGCCACTCCTCGTCGTGTCCGCACTCGCCGGAGCCGTCTGCACTGCCGTAGAGGTCTTCAAGCTCTACGACGCCCCCGCCTTCGACGCCTTCCGGCACACCCTGCCGGGCGTCCTGCTGCTCGGCCGCATCTTCTCCGTTTGGGACATCCTCGCCTACTGGATCGCCATCGTCGTTGCAACCATCGCGGATCTGGCAGTGCGGCGGGCATTGAAACGAGCGCCGCAAAGCCAGGCGAAAATTCAAAGTATCTGAATCACAGGAAAGCCAGTGCCCAAATCCACATTTCCTAAGTTATTGATTAGGCTGGAAATTCAATACAGTTCCCGGGAAGAGATTGCCCATTTCCAATTGAAGCCAAATCGCGCCCCGCCAATCTCGGCCAGCTTCTCCATCAATGGGAATGGCGCGTCAAAGGCTCCTCAGGCTCCTCCTGTGGAGCATCCAGATCCGCCATGCATACCCGATTCCGCCCTCCGCGCTTTGCCGCATAGAGCGCCCAATCCGCTGCCGCCACCAGGGTTGTGCTGCTGTTGCACCATTCTTTCGTACCTGTAGCCACACCCACACTTACCGTTAGAAATGGATTCACCGGCGACGCGGGATGGGGCAACCTGAGAACGGCAATTGCCTGGCGCACCGTTTCAGCAAATCGCATTGCCCCGTCGGCATCTGTGTCCGGAAGAAGGATGGCAAACTCCTCGCCTCCGCAGCGAGCCGCAAGATCCACCTCGCGCCGGCAAAGTCGCTTCAGCTCCGAGCCCAGCACGATCAGGCATTCATCGCCCTTTTGGTGGCCCTGCGTGTCGTTCAGCAATTTGAAGTGATCCACGTCAACGCTCACCAGCGACAGTGAAGTGTCACCTCGGTTAAGGCGCGCGCATTCCCGGTCCAGCGTCTGGTCAAACACGCGCCTGTTTGCAAGTCCGGTGAGCGCATCGGTAAACGACAGGCGCTGCAACTCTTCGTTCGCTCGCTGTAGGTCAGCGGTCTTCTCTTCCACCAGCAGCACCAGTTCGCGCTCCCTCTTCTGCGCGCCCAGGAACCGCAGTCGCAGCGTCACCCCGGCAATCGACACCGGAATCAGAACGCACAATCCGGCAAACCACCAGGTCGAATACCACGGCGCCAGAATCCTGAAGGGATATCTCGCTCCA
>Ga0302320_10019511_pt1 | contig 13591 bp, 10 predicted proteins | sample Bog_T0_3_FD_202130 | JGI IMG/M metagenome (GOLD analysis project Ga0302320, IMG submission 202130) | Peat permafrost microbial communities from Stordalen Mire near Abisko, Sweden - Bog_T0_3 | ecosystem: Environmental > Terrestrial > Soil > Wetlands > Peat | place: Sweden: Abisko, Stordalen Mire...
GCGCATGACCTGGTTCAAGAGCAGCAACCAGAACAACATCTCGGGTGTGTCCCAGACGCTCACCGACCGGGAGCTTTACATCGACCAGAACGAAATGAAGAACTGGGCGAGGTACATCGTGGACCTGGAATCCGGAGAGGATCCGACTTCGACCAATTTCGACAATCAATCGCTCTACCCGACCACCACGGCCCAGTACCAGACGATGGCCACACTGACCGGAATGAACTTCAACTACCTCCAGACGGGCTCGGGAAACACGGTCACCGGCGGCTACTCCAATCCGGAAGCCACGAATACGTACACCTCCGGCGGCTACGACCTGGAGCTGACCTACAACCCGCTGCCGAACTGGACGATGAAGTTCACCGGCTCCCACCAGGGCGCCCAGCTCTCCGCAGTCGACCTGCAAGCTAAAGCCTACCAGGCCGTCCGCATGCCGATCTGGACCACAGCCTCGGCGCCTGCCGCGTACTCCGGCGTATATACGAATTGGAAGGGCGGCGGCTCCACGGCGATCGTTTACCTCGGCAACTTCTGGAATTCCTACGGCTACGGCGGCAACTCCGGGTCAGCCACCTCGGGACCCAACGGCGGTCCGGGGGGTGTGGGCCAGTACTTCGCCAGCGTCGTCGCGCTCCCGATCGCGGTTGAAGAGGCTGCGCAGGGCAGCGACGTGCCGGAAGAGACCCCGTACACGTTCAACTTCCTCACCAACTATAGTATTATGAGCGGGCCCCTCAAGAATCTCGGCGTGGGCGGCGGCCTGCGTTGGATGAGTCCGACGATCGAGGGCTACTATGGCGCCACGCAGGCGTCCCTCCTGAACGGCAACGGCCAGGTTGCCGCGAACGACCTCACCAAGCCCATCTACGCTTCGGCCCAGCTCCACGTCGATGCCTGGCTTTCCTATGTTTTCAAGCTCCCGTGGGATAACGGAAAGATCAAGTGCGCGGTCCAGCTCAACTGCGTGGATTTGACCTCCAACGGATACATCCTGCCGATCGCGTACAACATGGACGGCACGCCCTACACCTGGCGCATCATCCCGCCGAGGCAGTGGTCCCTGACGACCCGGTTTAGCTTCTAGCAGCGCGCCGGCACTTCCTCGTCCAATAGTCGGTTCGAGGGCCTTAGTGTGGACGGCGGCCGCGGAATCCCGCGGCCGCCGTTTTCGCTTTCGGACTCAATGAGGATGCCCCTCGCAGATTGCTGCGGAGGGTTGGCCGTCAATGGCTATGACCAGCTCAGCACAATCTTGCCGGACTTGCCGGAACGCATGAGTTCAAAGCCCTGCTCGAATTCGGTGAACGGAAGGCGGTGCGTTATCACCGGGGTGATGTCCAGGCCGCGCTGGATCAGGGACTGCATCTTGTACCAGGTTTCGTAGATTTCCCGTCCGTAGACGCCCCGGATCGTCAGCATGTTGAAGACCACCTTGGTCCAGTCGATGGAGGCCTTCTCCGGCATGATTCCCAAAAGGGCGATGCGCCCGCCATGGGCCATGTTGTCGATCATGTCGTTTAGCGCCTTAGGGCTTCCGGACATCTCCAGGCCGACATCGAAGCCCTCCTTCATGCCGATTTCCCGCTGGACGTCGGTCAGGTTTTCCTTCGAGACATCGACCGCCCGCGTGGCGCCCATTCTCGTGGCGAGCGCGAGCCGGTCGGCATTGATGTCGGTGACGACCACCTTGCGGGCTCCCGCCTGTTGGGCGATGGCCGCGGCCATGCAGCCGATCGGTCCGGCTCCGGTGATCAGGACGTCCTCACCGACGAGGTCGAACTGCAGCGCAGTGTGGGTTGCATTGCCCAGCGGGTCGAAGCAGGAGAGGACATCCAGGGGAATCGACGGATCGACCCGGACGGCATTGCTCGCCGGCAAACACAGATATTCAGCGAAGGCTCCCGGGCGATTCACCCCGACGCCCTTGGAGTCCTTGCAAAGGTGCCGCCTGCCAGCCCGGCAGTTGCGGCATATCCCGCAAACGATGTGCCCCTCCCCGTCCACCAATTCGCCGCCCTTGAAAATTTGGACGTTCGAACCGACCTGGACGATCTCGCCGACAAACTCATGGCCAATGATCATGGGAACGGGAATCGTCCTCGCCGCCCATGCGTCCCAATTGTAGATGTGCACGTCCGTTCCGCAGATCGATGTTTTCTTGATCCGGATGATGACGTCGTTCGGTCCCGCTTCGGGCACGGGAGCCTCCGTGAGCGCAAGGCCGGGTCCAGCCTTCAGCTTCGCAATGGCACGCATTGTTTTCATAGGCGGACTATAGGGTGCGCCGGGCTCATGAGTCAAAGGGCGAGCGGCCTCCCAAGCTCTTCCTCAATCCGGGACCCTCGGGCGTTGGCCGAAACGACTGTGCCGCCTTGGTGCCGGACTGGACTCAACCGCAACAGGGCGAAAGTCCACCTTCGCTTGGCTACGGCGGACAGCCTTCGCCTCAACGCATAGGGTGCCGGACTAACGGGCGAGGTGGTCGGAGCAGGGCCCCGCCAGCCGAAGCCCGCAGGGCGAAGGCTGGTGCGGCTGCGGAGAATCGAACTCCGGACACCTGCTTGGAAGGCAGAGGTTTTACCGTTAAACTACAGCCGCTTCAGAAGAGGGAAGAATGAGCCATACAGCGGCTGGCGGGTCAAGCACGCGGTCAGGGGGACAGGCACCGGAAACGACGCGGCAGCCGGCGCCGGGGACAGGCCCTTACAGGAGATCGGCGGCGAGCTCAGCCAGCTTCGAGCGCTCGCCCTTGATGAGCTTTACGTGGGCGGCGAGTGCCTGTCCCCGCATGCGGTTGTGGCAGTATACCAGGCCGTTGCTGCGGGCGTCCACGTAGGGATTGTCGATCTGGGTCGTGTCCCCGATAAGGACGATCTTCGAACCCTCGGAAATGCGGGTAATGACCGTCTTCACCTCATGGGGTGTCAGCTGCTGCGACTCGTCGAGGATGAAGAACCGCCGGGCGATCGAACGGCCGCGGATGAAGCAAAGGGCCTCGATTTCCACGAGGCCCGACCTCAGCAGGCGCTCGTAGGGCTTGACCGGCCCGAAGCCCGTGTGGCCGTTCTGGCCGGAATGCGAAAGGGAGGGGTAGGCAAACATCGAATCGTCGCCGTTCCGATGCTTCTTCTTGGAAACCTTTTTCGAGGCGAACTGCGGGTCTTTCGGCGGCTTCGAGGGCATGAGCACCTCGAGGGCGTCGTAATAAGGCTGCAGCCAGGGCCTCATCTTCTCGTCAAGGGTGCCGGGGAGGAACCCGATGTCCTTCCCTAGGGAGATCACCGGCCGGGAGATCGAGAGGCCGTCGTAACGGGAGGGCTCGTCGCAGACCTGGTGCAGGGCGCACACGGTGGACAGGAGGGTCTTGCCCGTGCCCGCCTTCCCAAAGCAGGTGACAATCTGGATGCTCTCGTCGAGCAGGGCGTCGACGAGGAACTGCTGCTCGAGGTTGCGGGCGCGAATCGGTATTCCGCCGGGTGCCTTGACGAACTCCGGAATCTTCAGGCGTCGCACGACGTTCTCGCCGTAGTACCTGGCCGGCATGGTCTTGCCCTGGTCGGAGCGCAATAGAACGTACTCGTTGACAAAAAGGCTCCGGGCGTCGTCGCGCCCCAGCGCAAACTGGCCTTCCGAACAGAAGCGCTGCAATTCGTAAACCGTGAGCCGGATTTCGCGGTAGCTCGCCTCCTCCAGGTCCTCCGGCACCTTGTCGTTCAGGTAGTCCTCGGACTCAAGGCCGACCGCGCGGGCCTTGAGCTGCACGTTGACGTCCTTGGACACGAGAATCGTCGGCGGGGGAAAGTTCTCCTGGACGAAGATGGCCGCGGCGATGATCCGGTTGTCCTTCTTCGTCATGTCGGGAAGGATGGTCCGCAGCCTATCCATCGCCGGCGAATGCCGGCCCGACTCGAGGTAGGGGTTGATGATGATCGAAAGCGTGCCGCCGTTGGGCAGCTCGACACCTTCGTGCATCGAGCGGGAGTCGGGCAGAAGCTCCTGCAGGATCCGGTGCACCCGGCGCGCATTTCTGCCGCGTTCCGTTGATTGCTCGTTCTTTATCGCATCCAGCTCCTCGAGGACCTCGACCGGGATCGTCAGGTTGTTCTCCTCGAACTTGAATATCGACTGGGGGTCGTGGAGGAGGACATTCGTGTCGAGCACGAAGGTCTTTATCTTGGCCGAAACTCGTATCCGCGGCTTAAGGGCTGTCGCCCCACGCGTGGTTTCCATTATCGGTGTGGATATGTTGTGAACAACTATGCAGCATCCGGGCCGTTTGTCCACGATGGATTGGCGAAAATCCGCGTCGGTTGTGTTAAGAATATGACATCCAATCGAGTTGACGGATCACTTGGAGCGTACACGTTGCTTCGCGACGTGAACCTCTTTTTCGCCAAGTTCAGGACCTGCATTCCGGGCTGCTGCGGCCGGGGATGCCTTTGCTGCCTGAAATAAGAGATGCCGACTGCGGAAAAAGTGGTTTCTGCCGCGGTTGATCCAGCCGCGGCAAACGGGTGGTTGTCCGGCGTATCTGCCGAAGAGCGCATCCGCTGGGCTTTCCAGCAGTTTGGGGACGCGCTGGTTCTCAGCTCGAGCTTTGGAGCCCAAGCTGCCGTCATGCTGAGCCTGGCGACGCGGGTAATTCCAACCATTCCCGTTATCCTTATCGACACGGGGTACCTGTTTCCTGAGACTTATCGGTTCGCAGACGAGTTGACCTCACGGATGAGGCTGAATGTAAAGGTTTACAGGCCAGAGCTTTCGGCCGCTTGGATCGAAGCGCGCCATGGACGGCTATGGGAGCAGGGAATCGAGGGCATCGATGCCTACAATCGCCTGGTCAAGGTGGAACCCATGCGGAGGGCCCTGCGGGAGACGGGCGCCCGGGGCTGGCTGGCTGGGCTGCGGCGCGTCCAGTCGAGCACGCGGGAAACCCTGAACGTCGTCGAGCACCAGGACGGCCGCGTGAAGATCTGCCCGATAGTCGATTGGACGGACCGCGATGTTCACAAGTATCTCGCGGATCATGACCTGCCGTACCATCCGCTCTGGAGCCAGGGGTATGTTTCCATCGGCGACGTCCACACGTCCCGGCCGCTCACTGCCGACCTCACCCCGGAGCAGACACGCTTCTTCGGACTCAAGCGGGAATGCGGCCTGCACGAGTCCGGCGACGGGGCCGACATTTGACCCGGAACATGTTGATCGTCCGTTCCCCTCCTTCCATGTCCCACATCGACGAACTCGAAGCCCAAAGCATCTACCTCATGCGGGAGGCCTTTCACTCGTTTGAAAGGCCCGCGATGCTCTGGTCGATGGGGAAGGATTCCAATGTCCTCGTCTGGCTCGCCAAGAAGGCATTCTGCGGCCACGTGCCGTTCCCGGTCGTCCACATCGACACAACTTACGAATTCCCCGAAATGCTGGAATTCCGCGCCTGGGCGAAGGAGCACTACGGATTCGACCTGATCGTGTGGATCAACCAGGAGGCGCGCGGGCGGGGCGTCGGCTATGAGACGACCGACCCTGTCACGGTGACGCACGAATTGAAGACGGTCGCCCTCCAGCAGTGCCTGGCCGCGCACAAGTTCGACGCGCTGATCACCGGCATCCGCAGGGACGAGGACTCGACGCGCGCGAAGGAACGGTATTTCTCCCCCCGCAATTCGGACTTCGAATGGGACTACAAGGACCAGCCGCCCGAATTCTGGAATCATTTCACGACGGAGGTGGGCGCCGGGGAGCATGTGCGCGTGCAGCCGCTGCTCGACTGGACCGAACTGGACGTGTGGCGCTACCTCGAGCGGGAAAAAGTGCCGCTTCCCGGGATGTACTTTTCGCGCCAGGGAAAGCGGTTCCGCTCGCTCGGCTGCTCGCCGATCACCAAGCCCGTCGAGAGCAATGCCTCGACTATCGCCGAAATCATCGAGGAGCTCAGGGTTACCCGCGTGTCAGAGCGCGCGGGCCGCGCCCAGGACCACCATGAGCGCAACGCCATGCAGAAGCTGAGGGCGAAAGGATTCATGTGAGTTCGACCGATTCATCGCTTTCGTTTCAGCTTTCGGGCGAGCCAGCCGAGCCGATTTCAACCTCCTTGGCCGGGCTTGCCGCCGCGGCCGATTTGCCGCGCGCAGGCGTCGCGGCCATTCCCGGGCATCTTTCCTTCGTCGTCGTCGGACACGTCGACCACGGCAAGTCGACCCTGATCGGCCGGCTTCTGTTTGACACCCATTCGGTGCCGGACGGGAAGACCGAGCGGATCCAGGCAGCGTGCAAGGCGGAGGGGATGGAATTCGAATATGCGTTTCTCCTCGATGCGCTTCTCGAGGAGCAGGCCCAGAACATCACGATGGACACGACCCGGGTGCCGTTCCGAACGGCGCGCAGGACCTTCACGATCATCGACGCCCCCGGACACAAGGAGTTCCTGAAGAACATGATCACGGGAGCGGCGAGCGCCGACGCAGCCGTCCTTCTCGTGGACGCCCGCGAGGGGCTGCGGGAGCAGACGCGCCGCCACGGATTTCTGCTGTCGCTCCTCGGCCTGAGGCAGGTCATCGTCGCCGTGAACAAGATGGACCTCGTCGACTACGACAGGTCTGTCTTCGACCGGATTCGCGCCGAACTCGGCGAATTCCTTGGGCAGCTCGGCGTCACGCCATCCCACTATGTGCCGCTGTCCGCGAAGTTTGGCGACGGCCTTGTTGGTCCAAGCGAACGGCTGGCCTGGTACCACGGTCCGGCGCTCCTTCCCGCCTTGGAACAGTTCCGCGCAACGCCCCGGATCGAGAACGCCCCACTGCGGATCAACGTGCAGGACGTCTACCGCTTCGATGCCCGCCGGATCGTCGCGGGCCTGGTTGTCGCGGGAAGCGTCTCCGTCGGAGACCCGATCGAGTTTCACCCCGGCGCCAAGCGCTCCAGGGTCAGGTCGATCGAGACCTGGCCGGTGGCCGCCGAGTCGCGCGCGCCGACAGGTCCCGTCCACGCGGGCCGTCCGATTGCTTTCATGCTCGAGGACGAGCTCTTCGTCGAGCGGGGCCAGATCGGCGCGACGCCCGAGGAGCCGCCGGCCGAGGCCCACGAGTTCACGGGCCGCCTTTTCTGGCTCCATGCGGAGCCCCTGCGGACCGGCGAGACCGTCCCGCTCCGGCTGGGCACCCAGCAGGCCGAAGCGCGGGTCGTTTCCGTTCTTCGGACGCTGGACGCGGTTACCCTGGAAACTGGAGACAGCGCGGCGACCGAGGTCAAGCGGCACGAGGTTGCCGAGGTCCGGTTGCGGGTTCGCCGGCCGCTCGCCTTCGATCCGGCCGGCCGCATCCCTGCGCTCGGACGGTTTGTCCTCATGCGCGGACGCCGCATCGCCGGCGGCGGGGTCATCGACGCGGCGCAGCTCGACAGCGTGACCCCGGCATCCGAACGCCGGATCAAGCTGAGCGCCCGCACCGCCCTCCTCGGGCACCGGGGCGCGATCATCTGGCTCACCGGGCTGTCCGGGTCCGGGAAGACGACGCTCGCAACCTCGCTTGAAAAGGAGCTGTTCCGGGTGGGCGTCCTTCCGGCCGTCCTCGACGGCGACATGCTGCGCAACGGCCTCAGCCGCAACCTCGGTTTCTCAAACGAGGACCGGAAGGAAAACCTGAGGCGCGCGGCCGAGCTGGCGCTGCATCTGGCGGACGCGGGCGTCGTCGTCATCGCGGCCCTGATCTCCCCGTTCCGCGCCGACCGCGCGATGATCGCCGAGCGGGCCCGCGAGCGGGGCACTGCTTTTGCCGAGGTGTTCGTCAATGCCCCGCTTGCCGAATGCGAACGGCGGGATCCCAAGCAGCTGTACAAGCGGGCCCGCGAGGGCAAGATCCCGAACTTCACCGGCATCGATTCACCCTACGAGGTGCCGCTCGCGCCCGATCTTGAACTGCGCACGGACCGCGAGCCGCTGGAGGAATCGCTCGAAAAACTGACGCGCCTGGCCATGGGATTGGCGAGGCCCGCCGAATACGGATCCGGCGCCGCCGGAGAGAACATATGAACTACACCCCGGGGAAAGTCTATCTAGTCGGCGCGGGCCCGGGGGAGCCGGAGCTGCTCACCGTCAAGGCGAAGCGGCTGCTCGCCGAGGCCGACGTCGTCGTTTACGACAGCCTCGTATCAGAGGAAATCCTCGCCGAGGCGCGCCCGGGCAGCGAGCGCGTGTTTGTCGGCAAGAGGGGCGGCTGCGCCTGCAGGCCCCAGTCCGAGATCGACCGGATCCTCGTCAAAAAGGCGCGCGAAGGCAAAAATGTCGTGCGCCTGAAGGGGGGCGACCCCTTCGTTTTCGGCAGGGGCGGGGAGGAGGCGGAGGTCCTCGCTGCGGAAGGCATCCTCTTCGAAGTCGTGCCCGGCGTCACCGCGGCGCTCGCGGCCGGGGCCTACGCCGGAATTCCCCTCACACACCGCGCCCATGCATCCTCGGTCGTCTTCCTGACCGGACACGAGGATCCGTCCAAGCCGGAGCCGCTCATCCGTTGGGAGGACTACGCCCGGCTCGAGGCGACCCTCTGCATATACATGGGCATGCACAACCTGGAGGCCATCCTCCGGCGGCTGCTCGATGGGGGGCTTCCCAAGTCGACCCCCGCTGCCATCGTCCAAAGCGCCACCACCGCGGAACACCGTTTCCTGCTCGCCGATGCCGGAACTGTGGCCGCGCGGGCGGCGGCCGAAGGTTTTGGAGCGCCAGCGGTCGTGATCATCGGCGCCGTCGCCACCTGCGCCGAGCGCCTCTCGTGGTTCGAGCCTGCGCAGGCCGCCGCCCTCGTCCCATGAAGGCGGCGCTGATCGACAACGGCTCCCTTGAGCCCGAAGCCCACCGGAACCTCCGGGGGCTCGCGGCGGCCGTTGGGGAACTCGCGGGAATCGCGGTGGCGGCCGTATCGTGGAAGCACAGCGGCCGCATTCCTGAGGCGGCTCTCGACGGGAGGAAGGCGTGGACGATTGAGGCCTGGATTCGAAACCAGGTCGCAGGCGGAGAGAGGGAATTCATTTTTGTTCCCTTCTTTGCCTGCCCGCAAGGGGCGGTCGGCTCCTTCCTTCGGGAGGATTTGGAGGCGCTCGCGATCGAGTCCGGCCTGGAGTTCACCTTCACCGCCGGTCTTTCTTCGGATCTTGTCTCAATCGCAGCCGAGCGGGCCGTCGAGGCGATCGCGTCGCACGGCCTCGACCGCCCTGCTGTGATCGTCGTCGATCACGGCGGGCCTGCGGCGGCGTCGGCCGAGATCCGAAACGCAGTGGCAAACGGTGTTCGCGAAGTCCTGGGCGCATCGATCGGGCCCCTTTCGGCCGCATCGATGGAGTCCCCCGAGGGACCCGGATTTCAGTTTAACAGGCCCCTGTTTTCCGAACTGCTTTCATCACCTGCTCTTGCGGCGCGGGACACGGTCGTCGTCCCGCTCTTTCTCGCACCCGGCCGGCACGCGGGCCCAGGCGGGGACCTCGAGCGGATTGCCCGGGCTGCGGAAGCACGGCGCGCCGGACTCCGATGCCACTTCGCCGGGCTCGTCGGCACGCATTCCCGGGTGCCAGAAATTCTTGCGCTTCCTCTGCGGGCGGCGGCACGAACAGGCAACCTGCAATTGAAAACGCCATGACTCCACCCACCGGCATCCCCGCCCCCGAAGAGGCGGCAACAGTCACCCCGCTCCACAAGAACGAGCAGCTCAAGGCCGGCAGCAATTTCCTGCGTGGAAATATCCTGCGCGACCTCGAGGATCCTTCCAACGGAACGGTCACCGAGGAAAGCAACCAGCTCGCCAAGTTCCATGGCGTCTACTCGCAGGACGACCGCGACTTGCGGGCGCAGCGCCGCAAGGAGGGAAAGGAAAAGGCCTACATATTCATGGCTCGGATCCGCGTCCCGGGCGGCGTCTGCACGCCTGCCCAATGGCTCGCCATCGACGCGCTCGCCGACTCCCACGCGAACGGCACGATCAAGCTCACCAACCGCCAGGCCTTCCAGCTGCACGGCGTCGTCAAGGGGAAGCTGCGGCCCGCGATCCGTGAGGTGAACCGGGCCCTTCTGACGACGGTCGCCGCCTGCGGCGATGTCGTTCGCAATGTGATGTGCAACCCCAACCCGGAGCAGTCGCGCCTGCACGCCGAGGTGATGAGGCTGACGCGGGCCTTGAGCGATCATTTCACTCCCCACACCCGGGCCTACCACGAGCTGTGGGTGGAGGACCGGCAGATCGCCGGGGGCGAGCCGGATACGGAGCCGATCTACGGCAGGACCTACCTGCCCCGGAAGTTCAAGATCGTCGTGGCCGTGCCGCCGAGCAACGACGTCGACATCTTCGGCCACGACCTCGGATTCATCGCAATCACCGGCCCTGACGGAACGCTCGAGGGGTTCGACATCACCGTGGGCGGGGGGCTCGGCATGACCCACAACCAGGTCGATACGTATCCGCGCGCGGCCGACGTCCTTGGATTTTGCCCGACCGACCGGGTCATAGATGTCGCCGAGAAGATCATCACCGTGCAGAGGGACTTCGGCGACCGCGTCGAGCGCAAGCACGCCCGGCTCAAGTACACGATCGCCGACCGCGGCCTGGCCTGGTTTCGGGCCGAGCTCGAGCGTCGGCTCGGCTACCAGCTGGCGCCGCCGCGCCGGTTCGAGTTCACGAGCACGGGCGACCGCTACGGCTGGGTCGACGGGCCGGACGGCACGGCCCATTTCACGCTTTTCATAGAAAACGGCCGCGTGAAGGACACGCCCGACTACCCGATGAAGACGGCGCTGCGGGAGATCGCCGGGGTTCACCGAGGCGATTTCCGCCTGACGCCCAACCAGCACCTGATTATCGCCGGAGTGAAACCCTCCGAGCGCCCGCAAATCGAGGAGCTGCTTCGGAAGCACCGGCTGGCCAGCGCCAACAATGCGAGCGGTCTCAGGCTCGGTTCGATGGCCTGCGTCGCGCTGCCGACCTGCGGCCTCGCCCTCGCCGAAAGCGAGCGCTTCCTGCCGGATCTGGTCACGCAGCTCGAGGGCGAGGTCGAGGCGGCCGGACTGCGGGATGACGCGATCATCATCCGCATGACGGGCTGCCCCAATGGCTGCGGCCGTCCGTATCTCGCCGAAATAGCCTTCGTCGGCCGCGCTCCGGGAAAGTACCACGTCTACCTGGGGGCCGCCTTCAACGGCTCCCGCCTGAATGCCCTGTTCAGGCCCTCCGTGCCCGCCGAGGAGCTCGCCCCGCTCATCCGCCCCCTCCTCCGCCAGTACGCCACGGAGCGGCTTCCCGGCGAGCGCTTTGGCGACTTCGCGGTTCGTGTGGGGCACGTCAATCCAAGCGGCGATCCGCACGATTTTCACGAGACGAAGGGTGCGACTCTGGCTGCAGAGATTTAGCGGCGATCATCACACCCTCCGTTGCCTGTTGGGCGGAGCTTGTCTCGCCGTAGGCGTGGCGAAGGCGGAGAGGGTTGAATTCGCCTTTCCGAATCGGAAGGGCGCCGCGCCGAAGCCCAACGGGCGGAGGCGGGCCGGCATACGGCAAAAAGGCGGGCCGCTTACCCCTAAGCGGCCCGCCCATTGCTTTCTAACTTACCCCATTTCTCCTCCGCTAAGCGGAGGAGAAAAACTATAAAATCTTATCACAAGAGACGCCCGGAACCCCGAGGATGTTCCACAGGCCGAGATTGTTTTCCTTATTAGTCTATAATCAATGTCTTAAGCATCACTTTTGCCCGCATTCACCCCGCCGGGCCGGCGTCCTGGCGCCCGGCGGCCCGTTCATTGGCCGGCCGCTTCCTCGCGCGCGGCTCGATCCAAAGCCGGATGAGCAGCTCGGCCAGCGTGTGCATGCTGGTACGCTGCAAGCCCTCGTGGCGCACCGCTTCCTTGAACGGGCTGGCGACGGCGCTTCTCTCGGTGTAGTAACGCCACAGTTCCCCCTCGAGGCGTCGGAGGCCGTCCGACTCGCCTTCCGCCCTGGCCACAATCGATTGAACCTTTTGCCTCCAGAACTGTCCCTCATCCCTGTTGGATTGCAGATAGTCGAACAGTCGTTGTTCGGATCGGTTCAGGCTCACGCGGCCAACCTGCCGGCGGCGGCCTTCAAAACAACAGCAAAAACACCAATCGCCTCCCAAATCCGTTACAGCAGCATTGCAATCACATTACAATTTTCGCTAGGGTGCCGCATCGACAGGCTGCTATATAAACACGCGCCCCGGCCCAGGAAAAACCGAACCCCCTCCAGCTATGTGGCAAAAACTTAAGGAACAGCTCCCCGCGATCATACTCACCGCCGTCCTCGTCGTCGGCGCGGCCGTCTGGATACAGTACCACACCGTCAAGGTGATGTCCGCCCGGGAAGACGCCCAGTTTGCCCCGATCAGGGAGCAGACTGACGCCCTCAAGGCGGCGACGGAAGACAACCGCCAGCAGCTCGTGGCGACAAACCAGCTCCTCAAGGACGCGATCGCCAAGCGCGAGGCGGACCTGTTCCGCACCGACGAGGAAATACAGAAGCTGAACACGGACCGGATGAATGCGCTCGCCGAGGCGATCGCAAAGAAGGTCCGTCCGTACGACCCCCTCCCGAAGACGCCCGAGGAGGCCGCGCGGATGCAGAACGAGCAGGTCGACAAGGTTTCCGGCCGGATGGCGGAGCGCATCCGCCCGATCCTCGACCAGATGGCGAACGACCAGCACCTCACCCGCGACTCGATCATGGAGTACAGCCGGAAGATTTCCGACCAGGTCGGCATCGTCCTGACCGCCGAAATGGCGAGGAACCAGAAGCTCAACTCCAACCTCCAGGAGACACAGGCCGCCGCGCAGGATGCGCTGTCCCTCTCACACGAGATCACCGCGCTGTACCTCAGTTCCTTCAAGGACCAGGGCCTGATCACGCGCCTTCTTTCGCTTCCGTCCAACGTCGTCAAGGACGCCGCAAGCCTGAGCATCGTCAACAGCAGCGAGCGGAAGAAGAAGGAGCAGGAACTCGTCGATCGGATGAATCAGATCGACAAGCGCCTGGCCGAGATCCAGGCGCAGAACCCCAAGAACTGAGCCCTGGCTACTCGAACTGCTGGCGGAACCGCGCCAGCTGGTCGCGCACGTCGCCAAGCTCCTGGCGCAGGTCGGCGACTTCCGCCTCGAGCCTGCCGATTCGACCGTCCTCCACCCTCACGGCGATGGTTGCCGTTTCGGGCCGGGGCGCCAGCTTGACGGGTTCGACGCGGACTTCGCCACCCAGGAGGTGGGCGTACCGGCATTCCTTCATTCCGGACTGCCGGGCCAGCTTGACGACGAGGGGCTTCGGCGATCGCGTCGCCAGGCCCTCGAGCACGCCCTCGACCTCGGACAAGGCCTCAAACGCGTGCATGCGGGAGGCGCGGCCGCGAAGTTCGCCGACCGTCTGCGGCCCCCGAAGCATCAGTTCGCACAGGATGGCCGTCTCGGGCGGCGCCAGCTCGAACACCTCGGCAAACTTGTGCCCGTAGCGGGGCACCCGGCTCTGCGCCCCGTCAAACAGGTACGCCAACTTCTTCTCACGAAGCAAATTCAGCGCCCGGACGACGGCTGTCTCGTCAAACGAGA
>Ga0302320_10019512_pt1 | contig 13590 bp, 7 predicted proteins | sample Bog_T0_3_FD_202130 | JGI IMG/M metagenome (GOLD analysis project Ga0302320, IMG submission 202130) | Peat permafrost microbial communities from Stordalen Mire near Abisko, Sweden - Bog_T0_3 | ecosystem: Environmental > Terrestrial > Soil > Wetlands > Peat | place: Sweden: Abisko, Stordalen Mire...
TAACTTCGACCAGCCTTGCGGACCGATGAAACCCTCCGCGCGGCGGCGCAAGGGCTCGATATGCCGCTCGAAGCCAGGCGCATCGCCGCCCAAATTGACGAAAAGGATCCCGAGGAATTGCGCGCTCGGCACCTCTTTGAGGCCGTGCAGCGACGCATCGAAACCCTCGCAGTGGTGTTGATTCACCCCGCCGATATGCGGCGTCGCTTTCAGCTCGCCATCGAGCGCATACGCCCAGCAGTGGTAGCGACAGGTGATGAGCCCCTGAACGTCGCCGGCCTGCACCACGAGTTTCATGCCGCGGTGGCTGCACACGTTGTGAAAGACGCGCAGCGCCCCGCCCTTGTCACGGGTGATGAGCAGCGGCAAACCCATGAACTCCAGGGGCAGCACATGGGGCTTCGCCGGGATGGTATCGACGAACGCCAATCCCGCCCAGGTACGGCCGATCACGTGGTCGCGCTCATGAGCGAAATATCGCCCGCTCGTGTAGGCGGCGTTGGGCAACCCCCGCGCACGCTCGATCGGCAACAGGACATCCTGCAAGCGCTCGCGATCGATGGGAGGGTCCTCGGTGGTCATGACGAGAGTATGGCAAAATCGATCGATGCCGCGTCATGAAATGAGCCTTTCGAACGCCGTTCAGGAGCTCGAGAACGTCTGGATCACCCTGTCCGACGGCTGCCGGCTCGCAGCGCGGATCTGGATGCCCACGAATTCAGCCGACGCGCCGGTGCCTGCGATCTTGGAGTACATCCCCTACCGCAAGCGCGATTTCATGCGCCGGCGCGACGAGGGTATGCATCACTGGTTCGCGGGCAACGGCTACGCCGCCGTGCGCGTCGATATGCGCGGCTCGGGCGAGTCGGACGGCGTGATGCACGATGAGTATCTGCTGAAAGAACAAGACGATGCGCTCGAAGTAATCGATTGGATATCGCGGCAGCCCTGGTGTTCGGGGAATGTCGGGATGATGGGCAAGTCCTGGGGCGCCTACAACTCGCTGCAAGTGGCGGCGCGCCGGCCCACGGCGCTGAAGGCAATCATCGCGGTCATGGGGACGGACGACCGCTTCGCCGAATGCATTCACTACTCCGGCGGCTGTCTGCTCAACGACAATTTCTGGTGGGGCTGCATCATGCAGATTTTCAATGCGCGGCCGCCGGACCCCGAGATCGTCGGGGAGCGCTGGCGAGCGATGTGGTTGGAGCGGCTCGAAGCCGAGCGCTTTTGGCCGGACATCTGGCTCGAGCATCAGACCTTGGATGACTACTGGAAGCATGGTTCGGTGTGTTTCGACTACGGCGCGATCGGATGTCCCACATGGTTTTGGGGAGGCTGGGCGGATTTGTACCGCGACACCCCGCTGCGTCTCGCCAAGAATCTCACCGTGCCGCACAAGGTCACCGTGGGCCCCTGGGGTCATCTGTATCCGCATGAAGCGAGCCCGGAACCTGCGGTCGGATTTCTACAAGAGGCGCTTCGCTGGTGGGACCATTGGCTCAAGGGAATCGATAATGACGTGATGCGGGAGCCGGCGCTTCGGTTCTACATGATGGAAAGCGTCCCGCCGCTGCCCGTGCACGCCGACCGCCCCGGCCGATGGATTGCCGAGGCCGCGTGGCCAAGTCCGCGGGTGCGCACCGAAATCTTCGCCGTCAATCCCGACGGACTTCATACGGCGCCCGCGGCGGAGCAAACGATCACCCTGGCCTCGCCCCAGTCGACAGGCGTTGCGGGCGGCGAGTGGGGCAGTTTTGCGAATCCGGGGGACCTGCCGGGTGATCAGCGGCTCGACTCCTTCGGATCCTTGGAATTCGACAGCCGCCCGCTCGCGAAACGGCTCGAAATCTTGGGAAACGTCCGCGCCGTGCTCGAGCTCGCCGCCGATAAGCCCGACGCACTCGTGGCGGTGCGCCTGATCGACGTGGCCCCCGGGGGCGCAGCAACCTGCGTCGCGCGGGGATTTCTGAACCTGACGCATCGAGACAGCCGTGAATCTCCCACTCACCTGGTCCCCGGCAGGCGCTATCGCGTGGAGGTGCAACTCACCGGCACGGCGTATGCAGTTCCCGCCGGGCATCGCTTGAGGCTCGCTCTGTCGAATGCCTATTGGCCCGTCGTCTGGCCCTCGCCCGCGCCCAGCACGTTGACTCTCTTTACCGGTGTATCGCAATTGCTCCTGCCGGTGAGGCAGGCCGAATCCGCGCCGCCCGCGTTGGCTGCATTTCCCGAGCCGGTCTGCGCGCCGCCCTCCGCGGTGACGGTTTTGCGCAAGGGCAGGGTCGAACGCACGGTTACCCTCGATCAACTCACGCAGGAGGTGACTCACCGGCTCTACGTGGACGGCGGCGTGTTCGGGGACTGGGGCAAGTTCCGGCTCGATGCCATCGGCATGGACATGGGCCATGTCTACGAAAGGATCTACAGCATCAAGCCGGACGATCCAAATTCCGCGCGCGCAGTGATGACCCAGACCTACGAGATGGGCCGCGGCGATTGGCAGATCAAAATCGACGCCGGCGCCACCATGACCTCGACCGCGGCGAGCTTCGAGATCGCGGCCTGGATCGAGGCGTTCGAATCGGGCGCGCCGGTATGCCGCCGGGAATGGAGGTCGACCATTCCCCGCAATAAGCTCTGAATGGGCATTTTGGGTGAATTGCGCCCGGTGCCATGCGTTAATGGGGCGTGAACGCTTCCTTGACGATCAAGCGCAGTCTCATCGGGGTGGCCGTGGGCCTTCTGGTGCTGATCCTCGCAACCCTCGGGTTTGCCGCGGCGGTCGAGTCCGGCCACTGTCGCGGGTTGCTCTTGAAGTGGGCCTCTGAGCGGGTCGGACGGCCCGTGACCGTCGCGGGCACCTTGCACGTCGAGGTTTTTTCCCGCCGCCCGCAGATCAGCGCGGAGCAGGTAGCCATCGGCAATCCCCCCTGGATGCCGCCCGGCCCTTTTGCCGAGATCGGCAAACTCTCGATGCTGATCAACCTGCCCGGCTTGCATGGTCATTTCGGGATCTTGGCGCTGTCGATGAGCTCGGCGACCCTGCATCTGGAGCGCGATGCGGCGGGAAATTCGAACTGGCAGATGACGAAACCCGGAGCGGCGCCGAGCCAGAAGCGGCTGCAGATCCTGCGAACCCTGTCCGTGCCGGGCGCACATGTGCTGCTGACGGATGAGCGCCGGCATTTGCGCTTCGATGGAACGGTCTCCGCGCTGGACGAGTCGGCGGACCGGCCGCAACCGCTCAAGATGGAAGGATCCGGGCAATTGAACGGCCGAGCGATGACCTTCGAGTTGACCGGCGACCCGCTCGCGACGTCAAGTCACGACAGCGCCTACCATTTCTCCTTCTCCGAATATTCCAACGGCTCGAAGTTGTCCGGCCGGGGTGAGCTGCCGCGGCCTTTCGATTTCACGGACGTCGATGCCGCGCTTGAAGCCGATGGAGCGGACCTCAAGGATTTGTACTATCTAGCCGGTGTGTCGCTGATCCACACCGGCGCCTACCGCCTGACCGGAAATTTTGCCCGCCGGGGGAACACCTTCACCTTCGGCGACCTCGCCGCTGCCAGCGGACAAAGCGACGTCGAGGGACGCGTCACCATCGAGTCCTCGCAGGACGGGGGGCCATCCCTCGACGTGGACCTGAAGTCGCAGCTGCTGCGCATGCCGGACCTGGGCGCAAGAGCGGCGGGCCGGGCTCCGCCCATTGATGAAAAAACGCGCCTGCTGCTGTCGGAAGCGGCGCTCAACCCCGCGACGCTGCGCCGAACCGACGCGCGGATTCAGTACCACGCCCGACGCCTGGAGGTCGGGCGTGTGGCACTCACCGAATTGACGGCAAAAGGCACGATCGAACGCGGGGTCCTGTCGATCGCGTCGCTTTCGGCCGGACTGTTGGACGGCAAGCTCTCAGCGCACGGAAAGCTCGACGCCAACAGCGATCCGCCGATCGCCAATGCCGAGATCCACATCGCCGATGCCGAGCTCGAACGTTATCCCTGGAAGACTTCCGGACCGGCCCCGATCGAAGGGTTGATGCAGGCGCGGATTTCCATCACGGGCAAGGGCAGCTCCCTCCATCAGATCGCGGCAAGCGCAAATGGGACGGTCACGGCGGTCGTGCCCCAAGGGGCCGTGCGCGATTCCTTTGCGGAGATGACCGGCATCGACCTTCGCGGTGCGAGACTCATGCTGGCGAAGAATCCCCGCGAAACCCCGCTGCGATGCGCAGCCGCCATTTTCAAAGAGGAGCATGGGACATTGACGGCGCAAACCCTGGTGGCAGACACAGAGCCCGTTCTCATCACGGGCGACGGCGAGATCCATCTCGATTCCGAGTCGCTCAATCTGAAGATCCGCGGTCAACCGAAAAGCCTGCGTCTCCTGCGCTTCAACTCGCCTCTCGACGTGGGTGGCACGCTGGCCCACCCCTCGATCGCGATCGAGGCCCATGCACTCAAGGTCGTCGATCCCGGCCACGCGAAAGATGCGGATTGCCCCGCCTTGATTGCTGCAGCCGGCGCGGCGGGCGAGTCGCCGCCGGCGCCGCGGCCGACAAAATAAAGCGGACTCAGCGGTTCTCGGCGCTGGGCGGCCCGGGCTCCTGTCTGCGCCATCCGCCGCCCAGAGCCTTGACCAACAGCACGCTCGCATCCATGCGGCGATTCAGGATATTCACGCGCGCGAGTTGCGCCTGCAAAGCGGTGGTCTCGGCGGTCGCGACTTCCAGATAGGTGACCAGTCCCGCTTTGTAGCGGTACTGCGCCTGCTGCAGCGCTTTGCCGGTGGCGCTCACGGCCGCATCTTCGCTCACGCTTTCCTGTTCGAGCCGGCGCAGCGCCGCCAGATTGTCTTCCACCTCTTGATAGGCCGTGAGCACGGAGTTGCGGTAGTCCGCCACTTGCTCATCGTACTGGGCGTGCGCTTGCGCGGACTGCGCCCGGTGCCTTCCCGCGTCGAACATCGTAAGTACGCCTTGCGGACCCACCGACCAGAGGCGGCTCGGAGCGTTCAGCCAGGTCGAGGTGTTCGTGCTGTCATAGCCCACCGCCGCCGACAGGCTGAATACCGGAAAATAGGCCGCGCGCGCGACGCCGATCTGAGCGTTCGCGCTCGCGACCCGGCGCTCCGCCGCGGCGACGTCAGGGCGCCTCTCGAGCAACGTGGACGGCAGCCCGAGATCGACCGGCGGCGGTGCCAGGTCGTCCGGCAATGGATTCGGGTCGAGATGGAACCGCGTGGGATTCTCACCCACGAGCACGGCGATGGCATGCTCGGTTTGGGCACGCTGCAAGGCGATGTCGGCCGCCTGGGTGCGCGCGGTCTCGAGTTGCGCCTGCGCCTGATCGACGTCCACCACCGCCGCCGCTCCGCCCTGATACAGGTGCTGGGTGAGCGCCAGGGACTTTTTGTAATCCTCGACGGTCCGCTCGAGCAGCGCCTGCCCGGCGTCCTCGCTCCTCAGCGTGAAGTAATCGGTCGCGAGTTCGGCACGCAGCGCAAGGTCCATGGCTGCGAAATCCGCGGCACTCGCTTGTTGATTGGCGGCTGCGGCCCTGACCGCATTGCGTACACGCCCCCAAAGATCGATCTCGTAGGACAGATCGGCTTCCAGATCAAAATTGTTGAGCGTGGGTTCCTCGCCGGGCGGAAAGCGCGGCGCGTTCACGGAGGTGCGCGTGCGTGTTGCGGAGGAGCCGACGCTCAACGTGGGGAACAAATCGGCGCGTGCGATTCGCGTGGCGGCCCGCGCCTGCTGCAGCCGGGCGAATGCGGCCTTGAGGTTCTCGTTGGCATTCGCAACCTTAGCCTCCAACGCATCGAGTTGCGGATCCTTGAACAGTGTCCACCACTCGCCGCGCGCCTGATCGTCGAGCGGCTGAGCCTGCTGCCAGTCGCCCGCCTCCGGATAGGCATCCGCAGGCGGTGCGCTCCCGGGCGTTCGATACGTGGGCGCGAATGAGCATGCGCCTGCCGCGCCCAGCAGTGCGAACACCGCGGCACGCAGCGCAGCGTTCATGTGGGCTTGGCCGGCGGAGCCACGTGCACAGTGATGCCGCTGATGATCGAATCCGGCGGATTGATCACGACGGAGTCATCCGCGTCGATTCCGGACAACACCTCGATCGAGTTTCCGAAATCGCGTCCTTGGACGATGCTTTTGAGCTGGATGTGATTTTGGGCGTCGACGGTCGCCACTTGCAGTCCCTGGGAACGGAACAACACGGTGTTCGCGGGCAGGCGCAGCGACTGCGCGTTGCCCGGCAACTTGAAATGCACCTCGGCGTAGGCGCCCGGAAAGAGCTCGCGCTTCGCGTTGTCGAGCTGCAGCTCCACCTGCAGGGTTCGCAGTGCCGGATCGAGCGCGTTCGAGGTGCGCACGACCGTCGCCGAATACTGGCGGCCCGGCTGCTCGGTGAACTTGAGCTCCGCATCGAGGCCCGGCTGTGCCGCCGCCGCATAAGGCTCCGGCACCTGCACGTAGATGCGCAGCTTCTGAGTGTCGGCGAGTCTGAACAGTTCCGAGCCCGCGCTCTGCCCGGCATTGATCAACGCACCGATATCGGTGTTGCGTGCGGTGACGATGCCGTCGAAGGGCGCGACCACCCGCTTGAAAGACTCCAAATCGCGCAGCCTCGACACGTTCGCGGCCGCGGCTTCCGCGGCGGCCTTCTTCGCAGCCGCATCGCCCGCTTTTTCCTCCGCGTCCTGCTTCGATACCGAATCGGTCAGAAGGAGGTCTTGCCAGCGCGCGTTGGTCGAATTCGACAAAGTCTCATTGGCCCGCGCCGTCGCGAGATCCGCGACGGCTTGCGCGAGCTGCTGATCGACCTCCGGCGTCTCGATCTCCGCCATGAGCTGGCCCTTTTTGACCGCGCTGCCGATGTCCGTGTACCACACCTTGAGGTAGCCGTTCGTGCGCGCGTAGATCGGCGCTTCGACAAAGGCCTGCACGGTTCCCGGCAATACCAGATCCTCGCCGGTGTCGGTGCGATTCGGCTTGACCGTCACTACCGTGGGGACGCCGGCGCCGGCCGCCTCCTTTCCCAGTGCATTGCGCGCCGCCACGCGAGTGATTTCGCCCCACGCTGCGAGGACGAGGGCGACCACCAGCAACATCCAAAAGTAGCGCTTCATGTCAAATTCTCCACCGCATAAACGGGGTGCGCCGATTTGCGTCCATGAATGATCGAAAAGACCGTCGGCACGAAAAACAACGTCGCGACGGTGGCGAAAATCAACCCGCCGATGACGGCGCGCCCCAGCGGCGCGTTCTGCTCTCCACCGTCCCCGAGGCCGAGCGCCATGGGAATCATGCCGATGATCATGGCGGTCGCCGTCATCAGCACCGGCCGCAACCGGGTGAATCCCGCCTGAAGCGCCGCCTCGAAGGCGTTGTCGCCGGCATCCATGCGCTCGCGCGCGAAACTCACCACCAGCACGCTGTTGGCGGTGGCGACACCCATGCACATGATCGCGCCGGTGAGCGCCGGAACGCTCACCGTGGTGCCGGTGAGGAAGAGCATCCACACGATGCCCGCGAGCGCCGCGGGCAGCGCCGTGATGATGATGAAAGGATCGAGCAGCGATTGAAAATTGACCACAATGAGCATGTACACGAGCACGATGGCGCCGATGAGGCCGATCAACAGCCCGTTGAACGACGCTCTCATGGTCTGCACTTGCCCGCGCACCGTGACTTGCGTGCCTTTGGGCAGATCCTTTTTGGCTTGCTTCACGATTTTATCGATTTGGCCCGAGACGTACCCGAGGTCCGCATCCTGAACCGAGCCGTAGATGTCGATGACCGGCGTCGCGTTGTAGTGGCTCACCACCGCGGGAGCGACGCTGCGGTGAATGCTCGCGATGCTGGAGAGTATTTGCGAGGTGCCCCCCGGCCCGTTCAAAGGCGTGTTGCCGAGATCGTTGAGGCTGTCCAACCGGAACTGGGGCGTCTGGGTGGCCACCTGATACTGGGTTCCGCTCTTCGGATCGACCCAGAACGACGGCGAGGTTTGAAAGCTGCCCGACAGGGAGACCAAAAGGTTGCTCGCCACCGCCTGCTCCGTCAATCCGAGCAGCTGCGCCTTGCCGCGATCCACGTCGACGTTGAACTGCGGATAGTCCGCGGATTGGTGGATGTGCAGATCCACGGCACCGGGCACACCGCGCAGCTTCTGCAACAACTGGTTGGCGAAGTCGCGGTTGGCGTTGGCATTGAAGCCGACGACCTGGATATCAATCGGCGAGGGCAAGCCGAAGTTCAGGATTTGACCGATCATGTCGGCGGGCAGGAAGGCGAAAGTGGCCGACGGATAGGCATTCGCCAGCCTGGTCCGCAGCGTGCGTACATACGCCGCCGTCGGCTTGTGATGCTCCGACAAATTGACGTAAACGTCGGCATCGCCCGGGCCGACCGGCGCAGACGTGCTGTAGGCGAGATTGATGCCGCTATACGGCAGCCCGATGTTGTCCACCACGTTGACGACTTCCGACGCCGGGATGACCTCGCGGATCGTCGATTCGACCGCATCGCATAGCGCCGCCGTCTCCTCGATGCGCGTGCCGGTGCGGGCACGCATGTGCAGCTTGATCTGGCCGCCGTCCACCGAGGGGAAAAAGTCCTGGCCGAGGCCGGGCAAGGGTCCCAGCGGAAACGCCAGTATCGCAGTCGCAGCCATGCTGATCAGGAAGATGCCGGCAAAGCGCGGACCGCTGTGCAACGCCGATTGCAGAATCGACTTGTAGCGCTCACGCATTTGCTCGAAGCGGTGCTCGAACGCCGTCTGAAATCGACTGAGCGCATTGGTTCGCTTCTGTCGGGCATCGTGATCATGCACCTTGAGCCAGAATTTCGCGAGTGTCGGAACCAGCGTCCTCGACAAGAGATAGGACGCCAACATGGCGAATACCACGGCCTCCGCCAGGGGAATGAACAGGAACTTCGCGATGCCGGCAAGCAGAAACATGGGAATGAACACGATGCAGATGCACAACGTCGACACGAGCGCGGGCAACGCAATCTGATGCGCGCCGTCCAGGATGGCGGTCTCGACGTCCTTGCCCTGCTCGAGGTGATAATTGATGTTCTCGATGGTGACCGTCGCATCGTCGACCAGGATACCCACGGCGAGCGCGAGCCCACCCAAGGTCATGATGTTGATCGTCTCGCCGAGCGCCGACAGGCAGGCCACCGAGACGAGGATCGACAGCGGGATGGAAATCGTGATGATCAGGGTGCTGCGCCAGCTTCCAAGGAACAGCAAAATCAGCAGGCCGGTCAAAGCGCCCGCGATCACCGCCTCGCGCACCACCCCTGAGATGGCCGAACGCACGAACACCGACTGGTCGCTGGTCGCCTCCACTTTGAGCTCAGGGGGCATCGAGGCACGGGCCAGCGGAAGTTTCTGATTGATGCTGTTGATGATGTCGATGGTCGATGCCTTGCCCGTCTTGAGGACGCTCATCAACACGGAACGCTTGCCGTCGACTCTCACCATGTTGGTTTGCGGCGAATACCCGTCGCGCACGTGGGCCACATCGCGCACATAGGTCACCGTGCCGTTGCGGGCACGTACCGGCAGGTTGTTCAAGTCCTCGATCTGGTTCGGGCTCGCATTCAATTTGATGAAATATTCGAGCGAGCCGATCTTTTCGGTCCCTGCGGGCAAAATCAGGTTCTGCGCACCGATGGCGTTCACGACGTCATCGGGCGAGAGGCCGTTCGAGCGCAAGGCCTGGGGATCGAGATCGACTTGAACCTGGCGCTGCTTGCCGCCGAAGGGAAACGGGATCGAGGCGCCCGCGACCGTCGCGAGCTGCGTGCGCAGGATCGTGTTTCCAAGATCGTAGATCTTCGCCTCCGGCAGCGTGTCGCTCGACAACGCGAGCTGCAAAATGGGGACGCTCGAGGCGCTATAGGACAGTACGAAGGGCGGCGTCGTGCCGGGCGGCGAAAATGCGAGCTGCACCTGGGAGACCGCGGTGATCTGCGCGAACGAGAGATCCTGGTCGACGTCCGGCTGGAAGAAATACTTCACCACCGCCGTGCCGTTGACCGATTGCGACTCGGTGTGCTCGACGTCGTTGACGGTGGTCTGCGCGACGCGCTCGGAAAACAGCACGATCCGGTTGGCGATCTCCTCCGGCAGGATGCCGTTGTAGCGCCAGATGACCGCGGCGATGGGGATCTTGATATTCGGAAAGATGTCGGTCGCGGTCCTCAGGATGGCGTATCCGCCCATCAACACAATCAACACCGCGAGCATGATGAAGGTATAGGGCCGTTGCAGTGCGACCTTGACGATCCACATCAGTCATCTGCTCCATGGCGGTGACGAACGGGCAGCGGCGGTGAAATACCGGCGGACAGCCGCTTGCCGAGGACTGCGTATCGGGTAGCGCGCCCGGAGTCTGCCGGCGATATTGAACGGGGAAGCGCGATTGCGCTTGTACGAAACTGCTTCGGCTCGAGCTCCCCCCTGTCCCGGATTGCCTTTTCAAACGGAAACAAGCGGAAGCCTCGCAGTGGAACCAAAGATTAGGGGCATATGCCCCTAATGGCGGCTAATATATTTGATATCTCAAATTCTGTCAATTTGAAATGCGAAGCGGGCGATGCAAAACGCGCCCTTCGCACGCGCTAGGCGCCGTCGGCGATGAGTGAAGTCAACTCTTGATTGTTCGCAATGCGCCAAAGCACGGTGCGAAGATCCGCAGCGTGCTCCTTGCCGAAGGTCTTCTCGAAACGTCCCTCCGCAAGTCTCCAAATTCGCCGGGCCTTGCGAAGAATTGATTTTCCCTCCTTGGTCAATTCGACGTAGCGCTTGCGACGATCATGGGCCTCGAGCCGCAGAACCAGCAATCGATCGCGCTGCAGCGGGCGCAGATTGTGGCCGAGCGTGGACCGATCCATCACCATCGCGGCGGCAAGCTCGCACATCGTCACCGGCCCCTCGACGCTGCCGCGATCGATTTCCGACAATATCGAGAACTGCGTGGATTTCAGGCCGATCGGCGACAAAGCCGCATCATAGAACTGGGATATGCGGCGCGAGGCCTTGCGCAGGCTCCCGCAGGTGCAGGAGGTTCTCGGCACCGGCGCCCGGCTCGGCGACTGCCGTTTGAAATCGATGTTCGGCATGCGCCTCATGATACGGCGCGGCGCGGCGCACTATCAAGAACGGGGATTCGGATACAGTGAAAACACCGCTGCTAGGTCCTCATGCAGCTTGCCGAGTTCACGCGCGCGCCGATAGATCTCCAGCGCGGCGCTCGTCATCGGCAACTCGGTGGCGTGGCGCCGGGCGAGATCGTCGACCGCGCTCAAATCCTTGAGCATCAGGGCGAGTTCTCCCAAGATCGGCGAATACACGCCCGCGGCCATGCGCCGGCCAAATATCTGCAGGGGAATCGAATCCGCAAACCCTCCTGCCAGCGCGTCGGGAATCATCGCCAAATCGAGGCCGCTCGCGCGCGCCAACGCGAACGATTCGGCAATGGCAACGAGATTGGTGGCCACGATCAATTGATTGCAAAGTTTGAGCGTCTGCCCCGCCCCCAGCTCGCCGATGCGGCGGTGACGCTGGGAGATGGCTTCGAAGACGGCGGCCAGCCGATCGATGTCGCCCACCGAACCGCCGCAGAAAATCACCAGCTTGCGCAGCTCCGCGCCGGTCGCGCCGCCCGAAACGGGCGCGTCCACCCAAGAGGCGCCGCATTCGGCGCGCACCCGTGCGGCCAAATCGAGAGTGGCGTCGGGACCGATGGTGGAAAAGTCGACGACGATCGCCGGCGGACGTTTCGCATGGATTACACCTTCGCCGCCGAGCATTACCGACTCGGCGGCGAACCGATCGGTGACACAGAGGCACAGGATATCCGCTCCTTCCGCAGCCTCGGTGGGACTCACCACGGCCGTGGCTCCCGCGTCGACGAGCGATTCGAGCTTGCTGCGAGTCCGATTCCAAACGCGCAATTTGAAGCCGGCCGAAAGCAAATGCCGCGCCATGGGCGAGCCCATGAGGCCGATGCCGATGAACGCGATGGTGCGGATGGGATCGACCGACGTTGGCATGCTCTCTCCTCGGCAGGCATTTTCCCTCAAACGCGCGCGCTGTGGGACAATTCGTGGAGTTTTGCAGGCGTGAAAATCAATCCTGGGAGATGTGATGCTCGATGCAGCGGGGTCAGTAGGTGCGCGAAAGCGGCTCATATGCGCGGTATTTGCATTGTTTTGTTCGAGTTCCGCCGCGGTGGCGGCCGACGAGCCGACTTCGACCGTGTTGTGGAACGGACACGTCTTCACCGCCGAATACGCGCATCCGTATGCCGACGCGGTCGCGATCCAGGGCGACCGGATCATAGCCGTCGGCGCGCTCGCCTCCGTGCTGGAGGCTGCCGGCCCCGAAGCTCGCAAGGTTGACCTCAAGGGCAAATTTCTGATGCCCGGCATGATCGACGCGCATGCACATCCCATTGCCGGCGGCGTGACCCTGATCCAGGCGAATTTCCCGGACACGAAGGACTCGGTTCCGGAGCTTTCGCAATTCGTCGCTGAACAGATGAAGACCACGAACAGCCGGCTCGGCGACGTGCTCGTGATCAACGGCATCGACATTGGATTTTGGTCGCACGCCGCCGAAATCGACGCGGCTCTGAATGGCGGGGCGTTCGCCAAACAGCCGATCGTGCTTTACGGATCGGACGGACATACGGCATGGGCCAATCGGATCGTCTTGAGGCGTGCGGGGATCACGTCCAAGTACATCCGCGGCCTCAAACCCGAAGACAAACGGTATTTCGGATTCGATGCGGCGTTCAACCCGAATGGTTTCGTGGTCGATGCCGGCAAGAGCAAACTCGATCGCAGCCTCCCGGAAGCCTCGCCCGAGACCATGCTCGAAGCCGGACGTGCGGCGATTCACTATATGAACGGCCTGGGCATCACCGGGTGGCTGGATGCGGCGGCGAGCGGCGTCGTGGGGGGTTCGATTCCGGCGAGCGTGAGCGATCCGGGCTATTTTCCGGTCTACGAAGCTCTGGGCCGAGCCGGAGAATTGACGGCGCACGTCGTGGCCTACCCCGTGGTACAGCCCGATCTTGGCAATCAGCAGATCGACGTGGTCGAGGCGTTTCGCGCGAAATACAAGGACGTCCCCAATCTGGTCATTCCCGGACTCAAAGTTTTCGCGGACGGCGTGGTGGAAATTCCCTCCCAGACCGCCGCTCTCACCAAGCCTTACTTGAACTCCGGCCGCTCCGTGACGCCTTTGTTCACGCCGGCGAAAATGAATGCGCTGGTGAGCGAGGCGTATCGGCGCGGACTTACCGTGCACATCCACGCGATCGGCGACCTGGCAGTGAAGGATGCGCTCGATGCATTCGAGGCCGCGAGCAAGGCGAACCCCGGCAACTCGCTGCCGTTCTCGTTGACCCACGCACAATTCGTGGATCCGCAGGACATTTCACGATTCGCACAGCTGCACGTCATCGCCGCGCTGCAGCTCCTCTGGGCGGTCGCCGACCCGAGCACCAACGAGCAGGTCAAACCCTATATCGATCCGGAAATCTATCGATGGATGT
>Ga0302320_10019520_pt1 | contig 13586 bp, 10 predicted proteins | sample Bog_T0_3_FD_202130 | JGI IMG/M metagenome (GOLD analysis project Ga0302320, IMG submission 202130) | Peat permafrost microbial communities from Stordalen Mire near Abisko, Sweden - Bog_T0_3 | ecosystem: Environmental > Terrestrial > Soil > Wetlands > Peat | place: Sweden: Abisko, Stordalen Mire...
CCGGTTCAGCACCGGCAAAGCCCCCGGCATCCCCAGGCACACCGGACAAACATTCGTATTCGGCGCAGCCCCAAACCGCGTCGAACAGGAACAGAAAATCTTCGAAGCCGTCAGCAATTGAACATGCACTTCAAGCCCAATGACAGGCTCATAGGTAGTAAAGTCTAAGGTCGGCATGTTTGACAATTATAAGGTCCGGCCTGTGTGGAGCGGACACTCCTGTCCGCTGCCTTTGACCTTGATCTTGATTCTGACTCGGCCTTGAGTTCGCTTCTGACCTCGACCGGAATTCTGATTTGCAAGTTGCAGCCCAACCTCGCAATACCGTGGAAGAGCGTAATAGCCGCGTGGAAGAGCGGCGCTGAAGCACCGCATAAGCGAAAATCAGATGCCCGTTCCCGAAAGAGGGATCGGCACGGGATCGACGGCGTTTTTGCAGACTGATATACAGCTGAGCGCTGAGAGCGCCCGACTGTGTAGGGGCGAAGGTTACATTCACCGTGCAACTCGCCGCGGGCTGGAGAGCCCTCTTCAGGCAGCTATCAGTCTGCGAGAAATCTTTTTTATCGGTTCCGCCGACGTATAGGCTGGCAAATTGTATCGGATCGCCGCCCTCGTTGGTCACGATCACGGGCAGCGGGGCGCTTTTGCTCCCCACAGTCACATTGCCGAACTTCAGGCTGCCGGGAGAAGTTTTGAACACGGTTCCGCTACCCGAGAGCTGGATGAACTGCGGCTTGGACGATGCGCTGTCGATGATGGTGATGACACCCGAATGCGCGCCTCCGTTCGTCGGATCGAATGCGGCCTTGATGGCACAGCTGGCTCCTACCAACAACGAACTGCCGCAAGTGTCGCTTACCTGGAACTGAGCGGATGCTTTGATCGATTGAATCGAAAGGATACCCGTACCGCTGTTCTTGAGCGTTACCACCTGGGTGGCGCTCTTGGTGTTGATCAACTGGGCGCGAAAAACCAGAGGCGAAGTTGGAGAAAAGCTCGCAACGCCCGTATTGAGCATCGTGATGACTCCAAAAAACGTGTTCCCCAGCGCAAAGTCGGGCCTCCCGTCGCCATTTAGGTCGCCAACGGCAGGGAGTCCAGATTCCGCCCCGGACGAGAAAAATTCCGCTGGCTGCAGCGTGCCGTCACCGTTGCCCCAAAATAAATCTATCCCAACAGCGTTGCCGCTCATAGGATCGCTGGGATTGGCCACATCAAGTTTGCCATCCAAATTCAGATCCCGGACCACTATCTCGCCGCTTGCCAGCCCGGTCGTATCATAGTTCACCGCCGGCTGAAAATCCCCCACCGCTACAAATTCGTTGTAGTCGGTGGTATTGGAGTCGATCGGAGCCTGAAATGTCCCGTCGCCATTGCCTAGGTAAACACTCACCGTGCTGGGATCCTCATTTTCATTGGCCACGACGATGTCCAGCTTCCCATCCCCGTTAAAATCGGCGGCCGCCAGCGAATAAGCCAGCTGCGTCGTATAGGTAACCGCCTTCTGAAGAGTCCCATCCCCATTGCCGAGGGCAACCGAAAAACCGTTGTTAGTAATCATTACGACGTCCAGCTTTCCATCGTTATTAAAGTCGCCAGTAGCGATGGAATACGCCCCCTCCGGAAACGGATTCGTAGCCCGCGTTTCAAACTGCGCCCACGCCGGCACGCCCACGCCGAAGCAAAGCACGGCGGCAACAAGGTAGGAGAATATACGCGGAGAGAGATTAGAGAATAAGAGGCGGATCATGGCAAACCTCACTTCACTTCCAGGGTATGCTGCGGACGGGGACCGCTACGTGCGCCGAAGCGTAGCATAACTTTCGCACCCGCCCAAGCGAACTCTCCACCTAATAGCCAGCCTTTGAATTTGTTTTGAAAGGGCCCCTGAATCTGCTTTGAAAGGGCGCGACTTCAGTCGCGCCGAAAGGCAGCATTTTCATTGCGGCTTCCAGTCGCTGAGGGTCGCTTTTTCGCATTCTCCCAAATCTGTTCCCGTAGGTCGAATCTACGCCTCACCTCAGGAACCGGAGCCCCCTCGCCTCAACTTTCCCCACAACTAGCCCGAAGATAATCTGAGCGACATATTATCGAGACCCGGTCTTCATCGCCTTTCCTTCGCTTTCTACGTTTCCGCCACGCACCCGCGTCCCTCCCCGCAACCAACTCCACCTGCACCACTTATCCCCCATCCAGCCAATTGCTAAAAGCTAATTGCAACTTTTCTACCAATTCTCATAGTGTTCCCGCCGGAACATTAGATCCTAATGTTCCAACCGGAACATTAGCAACAATCTCTCCGTCGGAACCCCGAGCGCAAAATCCGTCTACTTCTCCATCGCAATCTCAAAATACATCAGCTCCGTCCCTTTGGCGTCATCGACGCCCGAGATGAAGAGACGCGCGCCTTCGAGCGGAGCAGTGATGTCCTCGACGTCGAAGAAGAAAAATCCCGATTGCGTGGTGTGCGGCTCAACCGCTTTGGCGGCGAACTGGGAGGTCTCGATCTCGTCCCGCTGCTTCTGGTTGAGCATGCCCTTCACTTTCTTCTGCGGAATAGGCACCGGGATGGGATGCATGTTGGCGTGCGGATTGGAAAACCGGCGGAAGATGTCTTCAGTTGCGGAAGGAGTAAGCTTCGCACGCCCCGCCGTGGTCAGTGTGACTTGCATATTGGCAATGGAAATAGGCTGGTCGCTATCGTTGGTCACCACAAAAAAGATGGGCAAGAATCCATGTTCCTTAAAGTTGAGGGAGAATATCTTCGCCTTGTCGGGCGTATCGTAAGGGTCGGCGGCGATGGCCACTTTATCGGACGCGTGGTCGTCATGTAAGGGGTATGTCTTCGCAGGTTGAGCGACCGGTTTGGCGAAATCTTTGGCGGCCAGCGACCATGACTGCGCAAGTATCACGCAGGTGACAAAAGAAATTTGAACGAACCTGCCTCTCAGCGCTGGCGACATGAGTCCGATTATAAGAGCCGCACTTCCTTCGGAGCGAATCTGGCGCATGGTTTCTCAAACCTTAATGCTTTTAAACACAGAGGACACTGAGGATCACAGGGTGTAATGGTTGGGTGGGGGGCGGTTTAGAATGGCTCAACTTGCTCACTTCTCTTTACAGCTTCATCTACAGCGTGGTGCTGGGCGCCGGGATGCTGATCAGCGCGCCCTACTGGCTGTATCAGATGTTGCGACATGGAAAGTATCGCAAGGGATTTGAAGAAAGGATGGGGCGCGTGCCGAAACGCCTCGCATCGCCAGGGGAAAACGCGCGCGCCATCTGGATTCATGCAGTTTCTGTGGGAGAAGTGCTGGCGGTTGGCGGATTGGTGCGGGAACTTCAGCAGCGTTTGCCCCGGCATAAACTTTACGTATCGACGACAACCGATACCGGGCAGGCGCTGGCGCGAAAACATTTTGGCGATGCGAACGTGTTTTATTTTCCAATGGATTTCGGCTTTGCGATTCGTCCTTATTTGCGGGCACTTCGACCGGAGATGGTGGTGATCGCAGAGACAGAATTCTGGCCCAACTTTATACGTCTGGTACGAGCGAGTGGAGCGCGCATCGCCATTGTGAATGCGCGCATTTCGGACCGCTCATGGCCGCGCTACCGTCGCTTCCGGAGATTGCTGCGCAGAGTGCTCATCAACATTGACTTATTTCTGGCGCAGACATCGGAAGACGCGGAGCGGTTGCACGATATCGGCGCGAGGGCGGAACGAGTAAGAGTTATCGGAAATCTCAAATTCGATATTCCTGTGTCTGGCCCGCCGGCGATTGTGGAGAGCCTACGGGAGTCCATCCGAGCCAGCGCGGCTGGACCGGTGCTGGTCTGCGGCAGCACGGTGGAAGGAGAAGAATCGCTTCTGCTGAAGGCGTTTGAAAACCTGCTGGTCCAACATCCGGGGGCGGTGATGATTCTTGCGCCGAGACATCCGGAACGCTTTGTGGTGGTCGAGAAATTATTGCAGCAGATGTCGGTGCGTTTCTGGCGCCGATCGGTTTGGCGGGGCGAATCTCTGAACGGCGGAGTTTTGTTGCTGGATACGATCGGGGAATTAGCGGCGCTTTATGCGCTGGCCGAAGTGGCATTCGTGGGGGGAAGCCTTGTGCCCCGCGGCGGGCACAATATTATCGAACCAGCGCAGCATGGCGTGGCCATTGTGGTGGGAAATCACACCGAGAACTTTCGCGACGTAGTCCGGCTCTTTCAAAGCCAGGATGCAGTGCGGGTGGTTGGTCCGGCAGAGTTGCCGCTGGTGTTGATGGAGTTACTGAACGACGTGACAGAACGAAGAGAGTTGGGGCGGCGGGCGGCGGAAACCATGCGCATGCAGATCGGGGCCACCGACCGGACGGGTGACGAACTGCTGCAGCTTCTGGCGCATCCATGAGCGTGGATCTTCTGGCGATGATGTATGGAGCGGTCGTAGGCGGGCGCAATGCTTTTTATGATCGAGGTTGGTTGCGCGCGAAGAAGCTGTCCGGGCCGGTGATCAGCGTGGGCAATCTTTCGACCGGAGGATCGGGGAAAACTCCGTTCGTTATTTTGTTAGGGGAGTTGCTGAAGGCGCGCGGGGTTTCTCTTGACGTGCTCTCGCGCGGGTACGGGCGGAAGACACATGGAGTTTTGCAGGTCGATGCCGCGGGGCTGGCGCACGATTTTGGGGACGAGCCTTTGCTGATCGCGAGGCGGTTGCAGGTTCCGGTGGTGGTGGGCGAAGATCGTTATGAGGCGGGTCGATTTGCGGAGAAGCTATTGGGACCGCAACTTCATTTACTCGATGATGGATTTCAGCATCGCCAACTGAAGCGCGATTTCGATATCGTCCTGGTGACGCCGGAGGATGCGCGAGATCGCTTGCTTCCCACAGGCCGTCTGCGCGAGTCTTTACGGGGGCTGCGGCGGGCGGATGCGGTGGTCCTTACCGGTGGGGCGTCCGCCGAGGCGTATCCTCTCGAACAGAAAATGGTCTGGCGATTGCGCCGGGGAATTGTTGCGCAGAATATTCCGGCGCGGCCGGTCGTGTTCTGCGGCATCGCGCGCCCACAGAATTTTATCCTGCAACTGCGCACCGCTGGCGTAGAACCGGCGGCCGAGGCTTTCTTTCGAGATCACCATGCTTATTCGGAAAAAGACATTCGTGACCTGCTGCAGCTGCGCCAGCGCAGTGAAGGCGGAGGGTTCGTGACTACGGAAAAAGACGCGGTGAATCTGGGAGGGTATCTTGATGCTCTTGCGCCGCTGGCGGTAGTTCGGGTCAAGATGGAGTTGGCGGACGCAGCTAACGCTGTGGATACCATGCTGCGGGTGATCGAAGAGCGCGCGCAGCACTCGTGAGAAAATGCGGCAGACGGTGGGGGACGGCAAACTAATCGATGTCTGCTGCGAAACATTGTCGAATAGCAAATCGTTGATAAGTAAATCGTTGATCAGTAAATCGTTCGATCACATCGTCGATACGGAGCCGATGACCAAACGTCTGAAGGAAGCGGAGCGGCTGCGAAAGATTATCGAAGCATTCCCCAAGGTCACGATCACTGTGCTCGGCGACCTGGTGGCCGATGAATTTGTGTACGGGGAAATCTCGCGGGTGTCGCGGGAAGCTCCGGTACTGATCCTGAAGCATCGGGAACGTACGGTGGTTCCGGGCGGGGGCGCGAATGCGGTGAATAATCTGGCCGACCTGGGCGTAAACGTTCTGCCAGTGGGCGCGATTGGGGACGATGAACCGGGGCGCATGCTGTTGAAAATATTCCGGCACAAGCGAATTCCGGTGAGCGGCGTTATAAAAGACAAGTCTTACACCACGGTTACGAAAACGCGGATACTCGCGGGCATGACGCATAACACGCGCCAGCAGGTGGTGCGCGTGGACCGCGAACCGGAGAGCGCTCCCAACCGGCACTTGACTCGCGAGTTATTCCTTGCGGCACGAGAATATCTTAGAGCTTCGGACGGATTGCTGGTTTCCGACTATGGATACGGATCGGCGACGCCGGCGATTGTCGATGCTTTGCGCTCAAGCGGACGGCGAAAGGATTCGTCCGCGCGGGCTTTGCCCTTGCCGGTGATTCTCGATTCGAGATATCGCATGTTGGAATATTCCGGCGCCACATCTGCCACTCCGAATGAAGCCGAAGTGGAAGCGGCGCTGGGAATTCATATTGGACAGGATTGGGAGAAGTTGAGCGCGGCGGGGCTGGATATTATGGAGAGAATGAAACTCCAATCGCTGCTGATCACGCGAGGACGGGACGGGATGGTGGCGTTCGAACAAAATCATGCTCCGGTGGATATACCGATTTTCGGTTCGGATGAGGTGGCGGATGTAACCGGAGCGGGGGACACCGTGATCGCAGCCTTCAGCGCGGCTCTCGCGGCCGGGGCGAGCACGAAAGAAGCGGCGCAGTTGGCGAACTACGCGGGTGGAATTGTGGTGATGAAGCGGGGCACAGCGACGGTGTCGGGGGAAGAGCTGTTGAGTGCCATTGCACAGGCGCCGCCTTCGAGCAGGGATCACTAATTGGAAATGAATTCAAAAGATCAGCGCCTTCCGGCCACCACGGCGCACGCGAAATTCACGGGGCATAAAGTTTTGGGGAGGCAACAACTCCGCGAGCGCGTGGAGCAATGGCGGCGCGCGGGGGAGCGTATCGTTCTGGCGAATGGAAATTTCGATCTGCTGCATGTGGGGCACGTGCGTTATCTGCGCGGGGCGAAAGAGTTGGGCGGGCGGCTTGTGGTGGCCATCAATGCGGATGAGTCGGTGCGAGCGCTCAAAGGCGAGGGGCGGCCAGTGATGCCGGCGGAGGAGCGCGCGGAGATTCTGGCAGCGCTCGAGGATGTGGATGCGGTGGTTATTTTTCCCGAGCTTGATGTGCGCGCTTTGATTCGCGAGATTCGTCCGGATTTTCATGCGAAAGGCACGGACTATACGGCGGAGTCGGTGCCAGAGCGCGATGTGGTGATCGAGTGCGGCGGGCGGGTGGCGATTGTGGGAGATGCGAAGGACCACTCGACCAGCGAGATGATCCGCGCGCGACTGACGCCGAGGCAGCGGTGACAGTGGGGTTCGCCGCGGAGAAAACAAATCTGCGAATCCTCATCGTCCGGCTAAGCGCGATGGGAGATGTGATTCATACGCTGCCTGCGGCGCAGGCTGTGCGGCGAGCATTTCCGAGGGCGTACATTGGATGGCTGATTGAGGAGCGCTGGTCCGAGCTGCTTTGTGCTGCGGGAGCGGCGCGGCGCGGGGCGCGGTCTGCGCTGCGGCCGCTGGTGGATGAAGTTCATGCGGTGCAGTTGAAGGAATGGAAGAAGTCGCTGTCCATTTCGAGCCTGCAGCAGATGGCCACGATTTGGAATGATGTGCGGGATGCGGGCTACGACGTTGCGGTGGATCTTCAAGGCGCGATCCGGTCGGCGGTGCTGGCACGGTGGTCGCGGGCGAGAGTGGTGTACGGCGCGGCTGAGCCGCGGGAATCCCCGGCGAGCTTGTGGTACACGCGAAAGGTGGTTGCGCGGGGGCGCCATGTGGTTGAGCAGAATATTTCGGTGGCTGCGGAGGTTGCTGGGGCCAAGATTGGAGGAGACTCGATACCGGTGCAGTCTGCAGTGGATCAAGAGAAGAGGTCGAGCTACGCTCGACGGACAGCCGAGGGCGGCGGTCCCCACATGGAGATTTTTGACAACTGCGCCACTGCCGGAGGATCTTCGATGGGTTGCGAGCTTCCGCGGGATGCGGAGGTTGAGGCGCGAGTCGATAGACATCTTGCAGAGCTGGGGGTGGGCGGCTTAGCGATTTTGAATCCGGGAGCGGGTTGGGGGGCGAAGCGCTGGCCGGCAGAACGATATGGCGAGGTGGCGCGCGGGCTGGCTGCTTGGGGCTTGCGGTCAATTTTGAATTATGGGCCGGGGGAAGAGGAACTGGTTGGGATTGCGGAGGCCGCCAGCGCGGGAACTGCGTGCGCGATGAAGTGCAGCATCACGGAGTTGATTGCATTGACACGGCGGGCGCAACTTTTTATCGGCGGCGATACGGGGCCGCTGCATCTGGCGGCGGCGTTGGGGGTTCCGGTGGTGGCGATTTATGGGCCGACGGATCCGGCGAGGAACGGACCTTACGGAACGCGCCGTATCGTATTGCGCAATCCGCAGAGTGTGACGTCCCACGCGCGGCGCGCCGAGGCCGAGGATGGATTGTTGGCGATCGGGAGTGATGCGGTGGTGGCAGCGGCGCGGGAGTTGCTGGGGGAGGAACGCGGGGGCTGAAGTCCGCAATTGTTCTTCTGACTTGTGCAGCGAGGCTGATTCAAGCGAGGCTGGGGCCGAGGTTTCACAGAATGGAGTGGTCAAAAGTCGCGCGGCGGATTCGGGTACCACTGGGATTTTTGTTTGCCGTCTTTTATTTCTGGCTGGCGCGGCCTTCGTGGGGATCGATGGCTCAGGGCGCGATCGGTGTCGTGCCGGGACTCGCAATTCGAGCGCTAGCTTCGGGGAATGTGCGCAAGAACGAAGCGTTAGCAACTTCCGGGCCATATGCTTACACGCGCAATCCGCTTTATTTGGGATCGCTGCTGATGGGATTGGGATTTGCAGTGGCTGGGCGCAGTTGGTGGGTGGGGATAGCGCTGGTGTTTATGTTCTTCGCCATCTATTTGCCGGTGATCCGCGGTGAAGAGGAATTCCTGCGGGTAAAATTTCCTGAGTTTGAGGAATATGCGCGGAGGGTGCCGAGGTTGTTGCCGCGGCTCAGGTCAACTGGTGAAAGGAAAACTGCGGCGCACTTTTCCTGGGATTTGTATTGGCAGCATCGCGAGTACAACGCGCTGCTGGGAGTGGTAGGGATGCTGGCTGGGCTGATCGTGAAGATGACGCTTTCGTAGGGACAGCGGCTCCAGGTACGCGGCCCAGCGATGTGCCATAGAAAAGGGGAAATAAAATCGCCGGCGGTAATCGAAAGGCCTTGCGAAGCTACACGTACCGCACGTTAGCGAGAGATTCTTCGACTACGTTTTTGCTTCGCGCTCGCGAAGGACAACCTTCCCTCAGGATGACAGGGCAATGTTTTCAATCGGTCCTGAGCGACAATCAACTGTCGATTTTACACTAAACAGTGTGCAATTCGGGCATAGTTCTGCTAAACTTCGCGGCAATTGAGCGGGGCAACATCTAAACGATTGCGCGTGCGCCATTATCGATCCTGCGGTGGATCGGTGGGGGGAAAGCGCGCAGAGCCAAATTTCTCAGCCCGCGCGGGGAGTAGCCATGGCTTTGCACCCTGGATTACACGAGCGCCATATTCACAAGGCGAAGCAGACGGATCTGGATCCGATCTGGCGGGCATTGCAGGAAAACGAAGACTGGTCTCAATATCTAGTGGAAAACAGCCAGGATGTGCTGGCAGTCCATGATCTGCAGGGTCGGCTGCTGTCGATTAATCCCACCCCGGCGCGATTGACGGGTTACTCGGTCGAGGAGATGCTGCAGATTCCGTTGCGGGAGCTGATCGCTCCCGAATTCCGCAATAAGTTCGATGAATACCTGCTCGAAATCGAGCGCAACGGGGAATCTCGCGGCTGCATGGCGGTGATCACACGTGCAGGGGAGCGGCGCATTTGGAGCTATCACACCACACTGCGCAGCAACGGAGTGGAATCCCCCATTGTGCGCTGCCTGGCACATGACATCACCGAAGTGTGGCAAGAGAAAAGAGCGCTCCGCGCCGCCAACGAAAAACTGATCAAGAAAAGCCGGGAGCAGGAGGCCGATCTTAAGGCGCTTAGGCTGTTTCGGACTTTGCTGGACCAAAGCAACGAGGCCATTGATGTGGTCGACGCGGAGAGCCTGCGTTTCTTGGATGCGAACGATAAGGCTTGTTCGTCGCTGGGATACAGCCGGGAAGAACTGCTTGCGTTGACCGTGTTCGATATCGACCCGGCGGTCACGGCGACATCGATTGGATGGATCAAGAAGACCTTGCGAGAAACGGGATATCAGGTCATGCAAAGTGTTCACCGGCGAAAGGACGGATCGACGTACCCGGTGGAAGTGAGCTCTCGACTTGTCCACATTGAACAGGATTATTTCGTGGCGGTGGTCCGCGATCTCACCGAGCGGAACGCCGCAGAGGAGAGGCTCCGGGAATACGAACGAGTCGTCGAAAGCCTGGAAGAGATGATCGTCGTAGTGGACCGCGACTATCGCTATCTGATCGCCAACCGGGCGTTCCTGGATTACCGGTCCAAAACGAAAGAGCAGGTCATTGGGCGAAGAGTGGATGAAGTGGTGGATCCGGAGGTCTTCGAGCGGGTCATCCAACCGAAGATGGAAGAATGTTTTGCCGGAAAGGTGCTGGCTTATCCGATGAAGTATACCTACCCCTCGTTGGGCGAGCGGGAATTATATGTCACCTATTTTCCCATCGAAGGTCCCACGGGCGTCGAGCGAGTTGCCGCCATCCTGCAGGATGTTACTGCGAGTAAACAAGCGGAGCAGGCCTTGCGAAACAGCGAAGAGAATTATCGGATGTTTATCTCGCAGAGTTCGGAGGGGATCTTTCGCCAGGACATGGACGCGCCTGTGGCCATCGATTTGCCGGAAGATGAACTGGTGCAGCACATTCTGCACGACTCTTACATGGCGGAGTGCAACGATGCCATCGCCAGGATGTACGGTTTCAAATCCTGCGCCGAGGTAATTGGCAAGCGCCTGACCGAGATGCTGCCACCGGAGGATCCGCACAACATTGCGCTGACTCGGGAATACATTCGCTCGGGTTTTCGAATTTTAGATCGAGAATCGCATGAGATCGATGTTCATGGGAATTCCAAAGTTTTTGTGAACAGTATGATCGGGATCGTGGAGAACGGAAAGCTGGTGCGCACCTGGGGGATACAGCGGGACGTCACCGAGAAAGCGAAGCTGGAAGAATCCCGCCGGCAGGCCGAAGAAGCGCTACGCCGGAATGTAGCTCAACTTCAGCAGGTGACCGAGGAACTTCGAGAAGCGAAGGAGAAGTTGTCGGAAGAAAAAGTGTATCTGGAGCAGACCATCGATGCCGAGCTGGGGTTCGGGGAGATCCTCGGCCGCAGCAATGCGCTGAAAGAGGTGATGGAAAAGGTGGCGAAAGTCGCGCCCAGCGAAGCCACCGTGCTGCTGCTGGGTGAGACCGGCACGGGCAAGGAATTGGTGGCGCGCGCGCTGCACCGGATGAGCAAGCGCAAGGACAGCGGCTTCATCAAATTGAACTGCGCGGCTATTCCATCGGGACTGCTAGAAAGTGAACTGTTCGGGCACGAGAAGGGCGCCTTCACGGGAGCGGTGGCGAAGAAGGTGGGCCGAATCGAACTGGCGGATGGGGGAACATTATTTCTGGATGAAATTGGAGATATTCCGCTGGAGTTGCAACCCAAGCTGCTGCGTGTACTGCAGGATCAGGAGTTCGAGAGACTGGGCGGGACGACGACCATGAGTGTCGACTTTCGGCTGGTGGCGGCGACCAACCGGGATCTGCTGCAGAGCGTGAGTCTGCGGCAATTTCGCAGCGACCTGTATTATCGCCTGAATGTGTTTCCAATTCACCTGCCGGCCTTGCGCGACCGGCGCGAGGATATTCCCCTGTTGATTGAACACTTCGTGCGGAAGTGCGCAGCCCGGCTGAATAAGTCGATCACCAGTATTCCGGCCAAAAGCATGGAGAGGCTGGTGCGGTGGGCGTGGCCGGGGAACATCAGAGAACTGGAAAACTTTGTGGAGCGATCGGTGATTCTGACTCCGGGTGCGGTCTTGCAGGTTCCCTTGAGCGAACTGAACACCGCACCGGAGGAAAACGATGGCGGCACATTACGCGAAAAAGAACGCCAGCAGATTCTTCGTGCACTCCGCGAATGCAAAGGTCAGCTGGGAGGCCCGCACGGCGCGGCGGCTCGGCTGGGCTTGAAACGAACCACGCTCCAGTCGAAGCTGGTTCAGTTGGGAATCGATCCCGCAAGTTATCGCAATTGATCGTTTTGAGGTTGCAATTTGCAACCTCAACCGGATTGAGGCATACAAAGTAGCTTATTCCCCTGGAGCGAGGCGTATGCTTTACTGATGACGCCCCGATTCAAGCAAGTCTTGCAAGCTGCACTCTGGTTTGTTCTGGGATTCATAGCGCATACATTGCTGGTTCATTTCCATCACCATCCGATGTAGCTGATAGCAGGAAGATAAGCTCTTCGGGGGGCTGAAGCCGCTGTTGATTTCGTCGGGCTTCTGCGGCGCGACTCAGCGTCGCGTCCTTTTAAATTCAAATGCACGACTCCCGCATATTTCCGTGAAGAAACGAAAGCCCCTACGCGAGGGGCTTTCGTTTTGGGGGAGGGACTTCAGAGGCGTTGCGGCCTTAGTCCCGACCGATTTGCTATTTCGGCTGTTGCTGCTGGTCCTGAGTGGTGGCGGGAGCGGAAGAGTCCGACGCCAACTGCTCGAGATTATTCTTGAGCAGGCTGATTTCAACGCGGCTGCCGCTCATGTGTTTGGTTTTGCCATTTTCATCGGTGCTGGCGACGGGGGCGTTGCCCATACCGACTAGATAAATCCTGTAAACCGGAATTTCGTTGCTAAGAACCAGATAGCGAACCACTGACTCCGCAACCTTCTGTGAGTTGGTGATGGCGGCTTGGCCCTTGCCGGAGGAGAAGCCCTGCACTTCGATGATGTATCCACGTTGGCCTTTAACTCCATTGGCCATTTCATCCAGCGCGTCCTTGGCATTCTTGCTTAACTCGATCTGGCCGGGCTTGAAGCGGATTTCGGTCTGGTTCGATGCCTTGTATTGGTCGATGTTGCCGACTACGGTTTCAACCGTCTGAATGCGAGTGGTCGCCTGCTGGGCGCTCTGCTGGGCCATGGTGGCCTTGTTGCCAGCATCGACGGCGTGCTGGTCGGCTTCGTTGGCTTTGTCGGAGGCGAGCTTGATGCCAGCCTGGGCGCGAGCGTCGGTGTCGCGGATAGCCTTGCCGTTAGCGGCGGTCAGATCATCGAGTTCGTTGACGCGATCGCGGATGGGATCAGTCTGCCGTTTGACATAGCTCTTGCGGGCAAAAGGATTGACGCGTCCCCAGAAGCCCTCGCGGGCGGGTGCCTGTAAAGGCTGCTTGCCGCTTCCGTTGGAATCCGTGGCCTGATTGGTTTGGGTGGACGACGCGGTGGACGGATCGGTGGTAGACGGCGAAGTTTGCGCAGCGGCTGGGATCGCCAGCGCGGCTGCCAAGGACAAAGTAGCTAGCATACGAGCGTTCATGTGAAATTCCTCCATTGTTGGGGGAGCATTCGGCTCCACTCCAGTGCATCAAACAGGCGCGTTGCGCGATTTACGTTGCGTCCCAGAATCGACAGCGTGCGGTGACGCGGCGCACACCGAAAAGCTTAAAACTTCCTTAAAAATACGGCGCCGGAAAATGCAGGCGCCTGCCTTATCTATTACAGGTCAGATGCCAAATCGAATTCTAAGGTTGAACCGCTAAAGCCTTGAGCTAAAAGACATTATACCTCCGGTCACTGACATGAGTAGTTTGCAGGGATGGTTCGGA
>Ga0302320_10019521_pt1 | contig 13586 bp, 13 predicted proteins | sample Bog_T0_3_FD_202130 | JGI IMG/M metagenome (GOLD analysis project Ga0302320, IMG submission 202130) | Peat permafrost microbial communities from Stordalen Mire near Abisko, Sweden - Bog_T0_3 | ecosystem: Environmental > Terrestrial > Soil > Wetlands > Peat | place: Sweden: Abisko, Stordalen Mire...
GATCTTCGTAGCTTCGACCGACATTTTTCCCTTGTACTGATTTGCGGCCCATACGCTCGCCAGTTGTTGGGCGGACGGAAGAGTTGCCTCTGTCCGAGCTCCGCCACTGCTCGCGATGGTTGGATCGATCTTCGTAGGTTCGACCGACATTTTTCCCTTGTACTGATTTGCGGCCCATACGCTCGCCAGTTGTTTGGCGGACGGAAGAGTTGCCGACGTCTGAGTGCCCCCGTTGCTCGCGATGGTTGGATCGATCTGTGTTCGCCCGCTCCATTGATTCTCGGCCCAGGCTGCCGCTGGTTGACTGGCGGTCGTAACAGATGCCGATGTGCGAGTGACGGTATGGTTCGCGATGGGAGGAATGCCATTCGTTTGTCCGCTCGGTGTCTGTCCGTGAGATTGATTTGCTGCCCATGCACTCGCCAGTTGTTTGGCGGAAGGAAGAGGTGTTGCAGTATGGGCCCAGGCGTTGCTCACAATGGCGGGCTGGATACCTTCCTGGCCACTTGCCGTAGTGTTCTCTGCCTCTGAACTGGCACTTGGAGCCATATTCTTTTCCGCAAAGCCATTTTGCGCGTTTGTATGTATAAACAAATTCGCTGGCGTGGCTAAAGTGGCAGTTGCTTTGGAATTGTCCGTCTGCTGGGTTACTGAGCCGGGAGTGGACTCCGTCGAAGTGGATGCAGATCGCAGACCCATCGTCGCGGTGTTCGCATTCCAATAGCCCCCCTCGGCAACAGAAATAGTGGCGACCGCATTCGTTGAATTAACAATGGAGAGGCCGTTGCTTATGCTTGGTGTATTGGAATTGGATTGTCCACTCAACCAACCATGCGCCCAGGGCATCAGTTGAACGACGGGCATAGAAGTTGCCGTTGTGCTTGCAACGGTCTTGCTAACCATGGGAGCTGGTTGCGCAACTTGCTGCTCACTTGTGTTGTCACCCGTTGTGCCGGCACTAGAATCGGCATTCGCGTCCTTCGCCGTCGAGCCGCTCTGCGAATCTGCCTTCTCGGACAAACTGTCCAATGCTGCCTTAAACGTAATGGCGGGTTGGCTGACGGGCACATGGGCTGCCGGCATGGAAGAGGAGGGCGTCGTCGTCAATAAGGATGCAATTCGCACATCCGTCATGTTGCACGTCGTATGCCAGCTCGGCTTCTTTGTGTCGGTTGTGCCATATACAGATACTGCTGATTCCAGACAACTTATAAACTACCCGTTAACGAGCGTCTGGATATGCGAGTGCCTACCGGCAATTGTTGCCGTACCTACTGGGCAATGGTTGCCTACCTGGCACTCGCACTCATTTTCGAATGTGCTAGAAAGTTGTCACCCGACGCGCATCGAGCAGGCCTGAAAATGCATTCAGGTTATGTGTTGCGTGTGCGAGCTGAGAGTTGCGGAGCGAGAGCGACGCTGGCTGCGATGATATGACTGGCGCTAGATTCGCTGGCGGCGCGCAATGAAGAGATCGTCCAGAGACTTCTGCTGCGCGCGAGCCTGCTCCAACTCGTACGCATTGCGCTGCGCCTTCTTCATACTGATCAGGGCTTCGTGGTTACGATGAGCAACCTGATAAATTTTTATTTGCTTTTCACGCTTTTGTTCCAGTGTTTGCAAAGCCGCGAGAAGAACCTTGCGCCGTTCAATAGCTTTTTGTTCTTCCCACTGAAACGAGTGCAGAACACCTGCAGAAATCGGCTGTCGCAATGCTTCTGCTTGAGCATCGTATACCCCTGCGATTACTGCGGTCTGCTCCTCGATCTGGTGGGATATGCGTGCCATCTCCATCTGTATTTGTTGCAGAGCGCGTTCCTCGCGCTGCTCAAGGATCTCCCTGACTCGAAGCACCGACGCAAGAGGAAAGCGAAACGCCATCAGAAACCGCCTCGTTTCAGTTTGCCAAAGCCATCAATAGATCTACAGCTTCAGCGTAGCTGCTCTGCGTGTCTGGTAGCTGCAGAAGGAACGCGTTGAGTGCGGGCAGGATTCTTACTGCGTTATCCAGAACCGGATCACTATCTTTCTGATATGCGCCAATTCGGATCAAGTCTTCTGAACGGGCATACGCCGACATCAAAAGGCGCAAGGCAGATGCCTTAGCCAGGTGCTGCCCCGATACCACGCTGGACATCAAACGACTGAGACTCTCCAGTATGGATATGGGTGGGTAATGGCCGCGCATGGCAAGGTTTCTGTCCAGTACAACATGGCCATCCAGGAGCGATCGGACGGTATCCACTACCGGGTCCTGCTGATCGTCACCCTCCATCAGCACGGTATAGAACGCCGTGATGCTACCCCGCGAGAAATTTCCTGCCCGCTCTACCAGGCGAGCCAGCATGTTGAGGACGGAAGGCGTATAGCCCTTCGCGGTGGGTGGTTCGCCCGCGGCCAGTCCAATCTCGCGCTGCGCCATGGCGAAGCGGGTGAGCGAGTCTACGATAAGCAGGACGTTCTTTCCCTGGCTGGCAAAATACTCTGCAACAGCCGTGGCGGCAAGGGCTGCACGGATTCGCAAAAGCGGCGATTGGTCCGAGGTGGAGACCAGAACAACGGACCGCCGCAGGCCTTCCTCGCCTAGGACCTCGAGGAATTCATTGACTTCGCGCCCGCGTTCCCCCACCAGTGCAAGGACTGTCATGTCGGCGGCCGTGCCACGGGCCATCATTCCGATCAAAGTACTTTTACCCACACCGCTGCCGCCAAAGATACCAACCCTCTGGCCTCTACCGCAGGTGATAAAAGCATCGATGGCTCGGATACCGCACCCCAGGGGATCACGGGTTGGAACGCGCTCCAGCGGCAATGGTGCCGATCCGTCGATGGTCACTGACTGGGTCGCGCGATACGCTCCTTTACTGTCCAGCGGATTGCCCGTCGGATCGATGACCCGGCCCAGCAGTTCGGAACCAACGCGAACCGAGGGACGTGCTCCCCATGTCATGATCTGGTCGCCGAAGCGAATGCCCTGGGGATGGTCGGCTGCCATGGACAACATGGTTGAGCCGCGAAAACCGATGATCTCGCCCGCATATCTATGTCCGCCCGCGCCGACAATCTCGCACGATTCTCCTACAAAACAGAATGGCCCTTCCGATTCGATCAGATTGCCGACAACCTGATTGATGCGGCCACTCCAACGCAGGGTCGAGCCGGTCTCCAGATAGTGAGTATAGGGAGTCAGCAGCGGTCGGTTCATCGCTTCTCCGGCCTCAACGCCAGCAAATCGAAGAAGCCCTGTTCAACCTCTTTCAACTGCGTATCCAGGCCAAAGTTGGCGGATCCAAGCTCGGTCTCAAGCACGCAGTCATAGTCGCTAAGTTCGGAATCCTCGATGACCTCCACATGGATAACTGCGGGTTGCGCAGCGAAAAATTCTTTCCACCTGTTAGAGCGTCCTGTGCCCACGCGCACCGTCGCGCTCGTTCCTTCGCTCATTTTTTCGATTGTCATGCGCACCAGCGCAGCTACCAGATTGGAATCAACCTGTGCCTCGCGGTGCAGTATCTTAGCGGCAATTGCCAACGCAAGTTGTACGACCTCCCCTTCCACGCGGGAAAAGTATTCGCTGCGTTGCGTTTCAAAAGCATTTAGCACAGCGGCTATGGGAGCTCGCGCGGCCTGCAGCTTCGACTCGTAGTCCTGGCGAAGTCGTTGCTCCGTCTGATGCGTGGCCTCCGCCCGCTCACGGGTGATTCTCTCCGCCAGTTCCTGCTCGCGGAGCTGCACCTCGCTCCGTCTCTTGTCCGCACCGATTGCGCTCCGCACTCCAGGCATTGTCCCTTCATCGTTGACCGCCTGACCCGCCATGTCGCGGTATTCCAGTGTAGCAATCGGGAACGAGAAGACATTTCCATGCTCAGAACTAGAGGACATATTCGTCTTCCCCCTCACCTTTCAGTACAAGCTTTCCCTCCGACTCAAGCTTGCGAGCCATAGCAACAATCTCCGTCTGCGCCTTGGTAACTTCCTTGCCGCGAACCGGTCCCATCATCTCAGAATCTTCCTTCATCATGTCCACCGCCCGAGAAGACATCGTCCGATAGAAATGACTCTTCAGATCCTCGCTGGCCCCCTTGAGCGCAATCATCAATGTCTTCTTATCGACGGAACCGATAAATTTGCGCAGCTCCTGCTCGGGGACTTCCATGAAATCGTCGAAGCGAAACATGAGGTCGCGAATGCTGATAGCCAAAGTGGGCTGTTCTTTTTCGATGTTCTCCAGAATCTCGCGCGCGGTGGCGGAGTCGATGCGGTTCATCATCTCAGCAACGGTCCTGAAACCGGAACCCTCCTGCTTGCTATGGTCGCCCACCGTTTTCAGCCGTCGGTTCAGCACCGAGGAGACCTTTGCGGCAACCTCCGAAGAGTACTGGCCCAGGTTGGCAAGGCGCTGCACGCAATCGGCGCGCACATCCGGTTCCATGCTCATTAGAAGCGCGGAAGCCTGCTTTGCGTCAAGGTGTCCAAGTACCAGGGCCTTCGTCTGGGGACGTTCTCCAATCAGAAATTTTGCCAGTTGCTGCGGGTCGGCCTTCTTTAACGACTTAACCTCCATCAGACCCGGTTCAGCCTCGCCGATCAATCTCTGAACCATGCTCTTCGCACCATTCTCTCCGAAGGCCTTCACAAGCAGGCGAGTTGCGACATCCTGACCTCCGACGGCGATGAAGTCTTGCGCCGACATCATCTGCTGATATTCCTCCAGTACATCGAGGGTCACATCGAAGGGCACATGGCCCAGGTTCGCCACCTCATCCGTGACTCGCTGCAGGTCCTGGTCGGGAAGGTTTCGTAGTATAGTGGCAGCCGGCTCGTCGCCGAGCAGAGACAGAAGGATCGCCGCCTTGCGTGTGCCCGTCAGAGTGTTTGTGCCTGCTGCGCTCATGATGGCTCCTCGCGCAACCATGCCTGCACCGCACGGGCTGTATTGGCCGGCTTCTGCTTGATGAGTTCAATCGTATGCTCTTTCAATTGCGTCGCCCGCTGAGCGTCGAGATTCATCTCGCCCGGCCCTAGCCGCTCCACCCTGGGAGTACCCGCAAGTGCCGGTTGCGCATTAATCTGCATAGGAGCAAGAGCCTTTTTCTGCACCGGTCTCAATACAAACAAATAGGCAAGCAGGAAAAGAACGAGCAAGGAAACAGGGCGCAATAGCGACGAGTAATCGGTCACTGCCTTCTGCGTCCGTTGCATGAGATTCGGAGCCGGAAGGTCCGCTGCGGTTACCGGGGTATCAAACGGCATGTCCTGCACTGTGATGGTATCGCCACGCTTTGCATCGAATCCAATCACGCCCTGGGCAAGTTGCTGAATCCTGTCCAACTCGTCCTGAGATCGCTTCTGCCTGGTGTAGCTCATTTTGCCGCCGACGACGCTGCGAACGACGGCGTCATCTACCAGGATAGCGGCGGTTACTCGTTGAATTCTGCCAGCGGGAACCAGGGTATGGGTCTCGATTTTGTTCACGCCATACTGGGTGTTATCCGACATAGAGGACTGGGCCGTGCTTTGGGTGGGAGAGCTGGCGGTCTTGGATTGCGTGGCCGGCACGTTGCTAGCGATTCCCGGAACACCGCCTGGGACCGTCCCCCCTGCGCCAACCTGGTCCTGCGTCTTCTGCTCGCTCAACACCGCGCTTACCGTGGGATCATATTTTTGTTGCGTCTCGTCGGTTGTGTCCTGATCGTAATCGACGTTTACACTGGCCCGGATCTTGTCGAGGCCCACCACCGGCTCCAAGGTACTGATGAGACGCTGCGCCAACACGGCCTCGGTGGCTTCGCCATCTGCCTGTCCATCGTGACCTAATCCCAATGACCGGTCGGAATCGGCGTCCACGATGGATACATCTTCCGGCTTCAACTCATCCACCGCTCCTGAGACCAGGCGGGAGATCGCAAGCACTGCATCCTTGGACAAGGTATCGTGGCGAAGCTTTAGGATCACCGACGCCTTGGCGCCGCGCTGATTGTCGGCAAAGACGGAATCGGTTGGCATCACAATATGCACCCGCGCGCTTTGGACGTCGGAGAGTGTCTGAATGGTGCGCTCCAGTTCGCCCTCCAAGGCGCGTTGATAGGTCACCTTTTCGTCGAATTCGGTCTGTCCCCAGGACATCTTGTCGAACAGCTCAAAGCCCATACGTCCACTGTGCGGTGTTCCCTGCGCGGCCGTCTGTAGACGGGCCGCATCCAATTTGTCCGCGGGCACGCTGATTGTCTTACCATCGGCACTTGCCTCATGGGGAATGCCCTGCGCATCCAGTTGCGCACTGAGGGTTTGCGCGTCGGTATCCGCCAGCCCGGTATATAGCGGCTTATAGTCGGGCGTGCCGATCAGTCGGACAAAGAGCGCAAGCAACAATACGGTGGCACCCGTCCCGGCCAGAAGGAAGCCCTTCTGCCCCGATGTCCGGGTACCCCAGAATTGTTTAACCTGCTCGGTTGCGTCGCTAAAGCCTGCCATAGTTTTTCAATCCTAGAACTGCATCTTTTCAATGTCCTGATACGCGGTCACAATCTTATTGCGGACCTGCATCATGAGCTGGAAGGAGACATCTGCCTTCTCCACGGCGACCATCACGCTGTTCACATCGCTGCTTCCGCCTTGCAAGAGATTGCTGACCTGGGATGCGGCGTCATTGTTTACCTGATCCACGCTTTGAACCGCGCTCTTCAGCATATTCCCGAAGTTCAAACCATCGGAGTCGCCGGTGCTATCCAACGCCGGTGCATTGGGTACGGTCCAATTTGGAATTCCGCCTAGACTGACGTTGCTCATCGTCTCTCTCCAGACTTACGTGGTTTTCAAAATGTCGATCGATTCCTGAATCATTTGCTTGGCCGCGGTTACAGCGGAAGCGTTGAGTTGATAGGCGCGCACGGACCCCATAAGATCCACCATTTCACTAACCGGATTGATGGCGGGATAATTTACGTATCCGCTCTTGTCCGCATCGGGATTACCCGGCTCATAGCGGCGGACCGGTGGAGTGGTGTCGTTCACGACCTGGGTGAGTTGCACTGAACCCGCCGGCGGCTGGGAAAAATGCCCCACTCTGTTGAAGACCGTGCGGAAAGAAGTGTTGCTGGTCGGATTGAAGATCACTTGCTTGCGCACGTAGGGGCCACCTCCATCGGTATGGGTGGTCTCCGCATTGGCAAGGTTGGCGGAGGTGACCTCCGCACGCTGCCGTTCCGCGGCAAGAGCCGACCCGCTGATGGTCAACATGTCAAAGAGACCCATGATTAGCTCCCTTCCTTAATCGCTGTCAGCAACTTGTGAAACTCAGATTTAATTAATTGAATGCCCATCTGATACTGAAGCTGTGTCTGCGAAAGCAGAAGACTTTCGCGGTCGATGTTGACATTGTTCCCATCGGGACGCTGGGGCAATTCCTGCACTTCGCGGGAAGCGGGCATCATGTGCACACTTCCCTCGTTCACCACCTGTTGCATCGCACCCTGGAAGTCCAGATCCTGGGTGTGGTAACCCGGCGTATCGACGTTTGCCATGTTGGACACAATCATTTGCTGACGCTGATTGGTGAGTTGAAGATACCCTTGTAACTGTTGCAGCACTGAAATGTCGGCCATGTTATGCATACCTCCGTGGCGGGAGACCGTACTCCCGAATTTTGTTCCTCAAGGTGCGCAGGCTGATGCCCAGCATCTCGGCGGCGTGGGTCCGGTTGCCATCGGTGAGGGCCAGTGTGTTCTCCAGATGCAGGCGTTCTACCTGGCGGATGGGAGTGCCTGCGACCGCACCTGCAACCGGCACCTGTGAAACCGCAAACGGCCTGGTGGATCGTTGAAATTCCATCTCGAAGCAGCCCGCATCGATTTCAGATGTTCCGCTCAAGGTGAGTACCCGGCGCATAAAGTTGGCCAGTTCCCTTACGTTTCCCGGCCAGGACTGCGATTGCAACAAATCGAGAAACTCCGGGCGAAGCTGTGGAGGCTTGCTCTGCAACTGGAGCGAGTACTTACGTGCAAAGTGCTGGGCGAGAATTGGAATGTCTTCCCGGCGGTCGCGCAGGGGCGGCAGGGTAAGCGGAATCACATTGAGCCGGTAATAAAGATCGCCGCGAAATTGTCCGCGCTCCACCATGGCGGCAAGCGAGACGTTGGTCGTTGCAATCACGCGAATATCCACCTGCACCGTTCGCCCTTCGCCCAGCCTCTCAAACTCACGCTCCTGTAAAGCGCGCAAAAGCTTGGGCTGTAGGTGAAGTGGCATTTCGCCGATCTCATCCAGCAGAATCGTTCCGCCGTCGGCCAATTCGAACTTGCCCGGCTTGGCTGCAACCGCTCCTGTAAATGCCCCTCGCCCATGACCAAAGAGCTCGCTTTCCAGCAGCGCCTCGGGAACAGCGGCGCAGTTAACTGCGACAAAAGGCTTGCGGCAACGGTCGCTGGAATCGTGAATAAACCGCGCCAGCAGTTCTTTGCCGGTGCCGCTCTCGGCTTCGATTAGAACATCGGCGCCCGTGCTGGCCGCGGACCGCGCCCGTTGAATGGCACGAAGCAAAAGTGGTGAGCTGCCCACGATAGCACCTGCGGGAGCGGGATCGTTGATCACGGCCTTCTTTGCGCGATGCATTACTTGTGCGGCGGTCGCCTGCAATTGGTCGAACGAGATTGGCTTAGTAAGGTAGTCCAACGCGCCATCGCGCATGGCGCTGACTGCATCCGGAACCGAACCGTAAGCCGTCAGCAATATGACTGCGGTCTCCGGTGAGAGCTCGCGGGCCGACCGCATTACATCCATGCCTGTGCCATCCGGCATGCGGATGTCGGTCACCACCAGATCGAATTCATGGCCTTCGAAATTTCGGATGGCTTCGCGAACACTTCCGGCCGTTTCCACACGCCATCCGTGGCGCAGAAAATTCGCGCGCAACGCGGTGCGAATGCCCGGTTCGTCATCGACCACCATTACCGAAGAGGCTGCGTCCCTTGTCATATAGTTGGAAACTCCAATTGAAACGTGCTGCCAAAATTCACACGACTGGACACTCGTATCTGTCCATCGTGCTGGGTCATCAGCCGCTTGCAGACCGCCAGGCCCAGGCCAGGGGTGTTGCCATCCGCGCTGAATCCAGCATCGAACAGGTGCTCCATGGAATGCACCGGAATTCCGCACCCTGTGTCCGTCACCTCAACCAGCGCGCGCACCGTTCCCGAGTGCGACACTCCGCGGGTGACAACTCTGATCTTGCCTCCGGCCGGAGTGCAGCGAATCGCATTGCAAACCAGGTTCAGGATGATCTGGCGGAGCCCGTTCTCATTGCCTTGAACGGTCAATCTCTGCTCCGCTGCGAGAAAGGACAGCGAAACGCCGGCCTGCTCCGCAATGGGCTGCACAAACTCCACGCCGCTTTGCACACAAGCCGTCAAATCGGTTGGCGCGAGATAGCAGGTGCCTCCACAGTGCATGCTGAGAACATTGTTGACAGTGCCGCTAAGCAGACGAATTCCCGCACGAAGATTGGAGACCCACTGCGTGGTCTGTTGCGGGTCCTCGGCGATGAGGCCGGCAAATAATTCCATGCTGGCTAATGGGTTTCTAATCTCATGCGCCAGGATGGTGGAGACCTCCGCCAGCGCCATGGCGCTGCGCGCGGCTTCGCGCTCCTGTTCAGCCTGCTTGCTTGCAGTAATGTCGCGTAGGATCCAGATGCTCTGTATCGCCGGCCGCTCCTCCTTCTGAAGCTGGTTCGCCGGGGAGCAGGAAAGCTTACGGTAGCCTATGGCCAGCCAGCGCTTTCCGGTGGGAGTAGCAAGGCAAAGTTCATTGTCGAGGTGGGCCTCGGAGCCGGCCATTAAAGATTCGAAGTTGATCTGGCTGACGGCAGCGAGTTCGCGCAGGCTGTGCAGATGCGTGCTTCCCAGGTCCAGCAACTTGCGTCCTTCGGGATTGATCATGACGATGGTTTCGGCAGTGTCCAGAACAAGCACACCGCACGGCATGGAATCGATCATCTGCTGTAGTGTGGCACGCATGCGGCCATTTTCAGCCAGGCTTCGGCTGAGTGCTGCATTGCGCTCCGCCAATTCGACGCCAAGGTGCGCCACCTCCTGCTGCAGATCGCGGTAGGAGGCCTCCAGCATGGACGAGGCGGAGATGAACTCCGAGAAGGCGTCCGCCAGCATCCGTGGGCTGTGCATAGCCTCCGGGCCGAGCTTATTTATTGGAACAACATGAGAACTGGGCAGCATCTGCCTATTGCAAATGCACGATGAGTGCCAAACTGGGAAGCTATGACCCAAAATGGACAGAACGACCTATAAAACGATATGTTCTGGCTTGATTTCACGCCCAGAGCCCACTAGGATCGTCGCCCGTTCAATTGCATTGCGCAGTTCACGAACATTGCCGTGCCAGGAATGCTGCTTCATGACCTGCAATGCCTCGCGGCTGAGCATGACTCCAGGAATATATTTGGCGGCAAAGGCGACCGCCAAATCTTCCAGATCGCCGATGCGATCTCGGAGGGGAGGAAGATGAATCGGGAAGACAGCGATGCGGTAGTAAAGGTCCTCGCGAAACTTCTGCTCGGCTACCAGCTTCTTGAGGTCGGCGTTGGTAGCTGCAATCACCCGGACATCGACTTTGAAATTGTCGTTGCCCCCAATCCGCTGCACTTCGCCTTGTTCCAGAAACCTGAGTATCTTGCTTTGCAGCGACAAGGGCATGTCTCCGATCTCATCCAGAAACAGCGTTCCGCCATGCGCCGCGTGAATCCGACCAATGCGCGATTGCACTGCGCCGGTGAAAGACCCTTTCGTATAACCGAAGAGTTCAGATTCCAGCAGCGTCTCCGGTATGGCGGCGCAATTCACCACCACCAGGGGCTGCTTTCTGCGTGGGCTCAACTGATGGATCTCCTGCGCGGCAAGGTCCTTGCCTGTCCCACTTTCGCCTGTGATCAGGACAGTAGTATCGCGCACCGCGACCATGCGGATGGTTGTGTAGGCGCGCTGCATCAAGTCCGATTTGCCAATCATGCTGCGCAGTTGGACTGCGCCTTCCTGAAGAGTGCGCGGGCACTCACCGTCGCTCGCTGGAACAGGGAAAATGCCAGTCCGGATGACCCCGCTGCGGTTCACTGTATTGACCAGCCTGGTGGATTCCAGGGTTGGCGATGCACTGCCCGCCAACAACTGCCCGGTGTGTGAGTTCAACATCAATACTTGCGTGTGAGGATATCGGTCCGACACCATGCGATTGAATTCACCGGGCTCTAGATCCGGCAACATGGGATCCAGTAGCAGCACTGCATCGTCTGCCCCGTGTGTGCGCAACTGCCCCAGCGCTTCCGCACCGCTACCGGCATGTATGACAAACCAGCGTGGATGTCCCAGCTTGTCTTCTAGCTCCTGACGCAAACTTGGGTTCGGGCTCACCACAAAAACATTGACCGGCGCCCGCTCTTCGGAGCGATCCAAGGGAACTGCCGGCATGCGCATGGTATTCATTGGATATTCCCCGACATTAAATTAGATACAAACAACCAGATATTCATCCTGCTTATCCTCTGAATGCCTATGAGTCCCGTAACACCTACCAGATGGTCATCATGACCCGTACATGCCCAAGCGCGTTTTGAAACTCGGACTACAGTCTCTTGTTGCTCATGCAAAAATGCTGTCGTTCTACTCACTCCTGGAAGTGATGGCTCCTTACGGAAGTCCCTCCTGTAGAGGCAACGCTATAAATACCTCAAATGGATATTCAACACACTCATACTTGCCGTGCTGACTGCGAATGTTGACCTCGGCCAAAGTAAGTTTGAGACGATGCGTTGCTTGGATCGCCCGGTCGCGGATACCACTGTTTTGCAGGTTGAGCTCAACAAACTCATTGTGGATTGAAACCCGCAACTCGATATAGTCGCCAGGGGAAGAGATGGAAACAGCGCAATCCAGTGCGGCGGAGAGCGCCTGATGCGTTCGCTTGATATCTCCCAGCACCAGCGGCAACATCTTCGGCAATTCGATCAGCAGCTCAATACCCGACGCACGCAGCGATGCTTTGCGGTCTTCCAGCACACTCCCGAGCGCTTCGCGCAGGTCGATCGGCTCACAATCCGGATCGATATGGCTGGCGCTCACAAGCTCCTGCATGCTTTCGAACAGGTCGCATGTGCGCTCCACATGCTGGGTGCAGAGTTCCAGATAACGCCGCTGCTTTTGCGTAGCGATTCCGGGCGCGGCTAAAGCAGCAACTGCGGACCGGACAATAGTGAGCGGCTGTGCAAGCGCGTGCAAACCCTGGGACATGTTGGCGCAGAGCCTTTCCAATTCGTCGTTGCTGACGATGTTGGCGGGACGCAGCTCCAGGGTCGCATTATGCATCGCGAAGCTCATATCCGATTCCTCGGACGGTATGAGTCAATTTAGTCTCACCGGGAAGATCGACCTTGTCGCGAACGTATTTCATATACACATCCACAATATTGGTAGCGGGATCGCCGGGCATGTTCCAAACTTCTTCCAGCAGAGTAGCCCGAGAGATCGGGCGACCAGGCGTGCGCATCATGAACTCCAGAATGGCGAATTCGCGCGGTGTAAGTTCGATCCGCCGTCCATTGCGCTCGACACGGCGCTGCTCGCGGTCCAGCGTCAGGTCCCCGACCTTGGAACAGCTTGGAATCAGGCCTGTGTTGCGCCGCAGCAGGGCCTGGACTCGAGCCAGCAGTTCTGCAAACGAAAATGGCTTGGTGAGACAATCGTCGGCCCCGCTTTGCAGGGCTTTGACCTTGTCCTCGACTCGGCTGCGGGCCGTCAGTACCAGCATCCGCAAACGAGCCTGCGCCGGCTTAATACTTTGCAGCACAGCGATGCCGTCCAGTTTAGGAAGATTGAGATCGAGGATGAGAAGGTCGTAGAGCCGCTCACCGCGCAGTGCATGCACGGCCGCTTCCCCGTCGTGCACCATGTCCACCGCGAAGCTTCTGACCTGCAGTTCGCTGGCCAGAAATCCGGCCAACGATTCGTCGTCATCGACAATCAGAATGCGACGGCCGGCTTGTGCATTGAAGCTCGATGCGTTTGAACCTGTGAGTACACGGTCCTCTTTGGCCGTAGAATCTGTGCTTCCATCGGCGTCCATAGGTGTCTGGTCCTGCATCGATTGGCCCCATTCCCGGCTAGCAAGCATTCAGTACCCCAGACCTATTCAGAATAGATAGGTATAAGTTCTAAAGAACTGCATTCATCGACTGAACGAAACCGCCCAAAGTATCGACATGGAGGGCTAGCCGCGAATACTAATTGTCTGTAGTAATACAAACCTTGACCCCGGGAAAATAAAAAAACTATAGTTTCTTCTTCAACTTGCCGATAGAGACTTGAGTTCTATTCGGTCTGCATGTTTGCATACTGTTGTCTTACCGTGCCAAAAACACAAAATCAATGCCCATTTGGTGTGATGCGGTCCGAGTATCTCGTCTGGCAATAGCAACGCTCCGCTCAGGTGTAGATAACCCTCGACAAAGCTAATTCAGAAGCGTACAGCCTACCCAAAATCAGGAAAATCAGACCCGTGCATCAGCGATAAGGGCATAAATATAG
>Ga0302320_10019522_pt1 | contig 13586 bp, 7 predicted proteins | sample Bog_T0_3_FD_202130 | JGI IMG/M metagenome (GOLD analysis project Ga0302320, IMG submission 202130) | Peat permafrost microbial communities from Stordalen Mire near Abisko, Sweden - Bog_T0_3 | ecosystem: Environmental > Terrestrial > Soil > Wetlands > Peat | place: Sweden: Abisko, Stordalen Mire...
GGCGACAGCGAGGCCTGGCGGCACTCACGCCTCCGCTGGCTCGATTCGACGCTGGGACTGGACGACGAACTGGTTGAGCCGTTCAAGCCCGTGAGCCTGAACGATCGAACCGTGTCGATCCTGGGGCGTTCGGCTCGGATTGGCGACACCGGACTGCTCGCCGGTATCACGAGCACTTTCGGCCGTAATGTCGATCGCGTCGATGCGCCGCCGCGGGAACTGCTCGCCGCGCCCATGCAGTTCGTTGTCCAACCGGCGGCAGGCAGTAGTTTGGCCTGGAAACCGGGCCCGCTGAAGATCGTCTCTCAGGCCCCGGGCGCGATTGCCTGGGAAACGGTCAGTCAATGTCCGCAGGCTCAATTGACTTGCCGGGCGAAAATGGAGTGCGACGGCTATGTCAACTTTCGGCTCGCGCTCAAAGCCCGCGAGGCGCTCGATCTGAAAGACATCGCCCTGCTCATCCCCCTGCGGCGCGAGATGGCCGTATACCAGATGGGCATGGGCTGCAAAGGCGGATATCGGCCGAAAAGTTGGCAGTGGAAGTGGGACATCAATCGCGCCAACAACCAGGTCTGGATCGGCGACGTGAACGCCGGCATCAGTTGCAAGCTCAAGCACAAGGAGGACCGCTGGGACCTTTATAACCTGCGCGAGTCGGGCACTTATCGCGATTGGAGCAACGATGGTGGCGGCTGCACGATCAGCGAAGAAGGGGCCGATCAGGTCGTGCTGAGAGCCTACACGGGGGCCAGGAAGGTATCGGCCGGCGACGAATTGCAGTTCAATTTCGGGCTGCTGATCACTCCCCTGAAGATGCTCGACAAAGACCATTGGAAGTGGCGTTATTACCAGGGGCCGAACGGTGCGGCGCCCGTCGCGGCGATCGCCTCCCAAGGTGCCACGGTGATCAACGTGCATCAAGGCGACCGCTTGAATCCCTATATCAACTATCCCTTTGCGGCCGTCGATACTCTCAAGCCGTATATAACTGAGGCCCATGCCAAGAACATAAAAGTCAAGATCTACTACACGATTCGCGAACTGAGCAACTACACGACCGAGTTTTGGGCCTTACGGAGCCTGGGCGATGAAGTCTACATGCGCGGTGAGGGCTTCAAGCTGGCCGATCAATTCGAGAAGAAGCCCACGGCGGCTGTTCCTACTTTGGGCGGTGGGTCATGGCTCCGCGAACATGCGGTTGACACCTATGTGCCGGCCTGGCACACACCCTTGGGAAATGGCCGCTGCGACGCGGCGATCGCCACGGTCGGGCTATCGCGCTGGCACAATTATTACGTGGAGGGCCTGTCGTGGTTGATCCGCAACGCGGGCGTCGATGGCCTCTATCTCGACGGTGTCGGCTACGATCGCGAGATCATGAAACGCGTTCGCAAGACCATGCAGCGGGCGAGACCCGGTTGTCTGATCGATTTTCATTCCGGCAACAATTACCATCCCGAGTACGGACTGAACAATCCGGCAAACCAGTACATGGAGTTATTTCCCTACATCGACAGCCTATGGCTGGGCGAGGGATTCAACTACGGGGAATCGCCCGATTATTATCTCGTCGAGGTTTCAGGGATTCCCTATGGGCTGTTCGGCGAAATGCTCGATGGCGGCGGCAATCCCTGGCGCGGCATGCTCTACGGCATGACCAATCGGCTCGGCTGGTGCGGCGATCCACGGCCGCTCTGGAAGTTGTGGGATAACTTTGGGATTCAAGAGGCAAGCATGTCGGGCTATTGGGACCCGGACTGCCCGGTGAAGACGGGCCGTAAGGACGTGTTGGCCACGGCTTACGTGCGTAATGGCAAGACCCTGGTGGCCATTGCCAGTTGGGCGCCAGAACCGGTTTCGGTCAAGCTGGACGTTGCCTATTCGCGACTGAAGCTTGATCCGGCCAAGACGGAGTTCTTTGCGGCAAAGATTGCTGGATTGCAGGCCGAAAGGATTTTCAAGCCGGGTGAGCCGATCCCCGTCGCGCCGGGCCGCGGCTGGCTCCTGGTGATCGACGAACAATCGCACGCGAGGCCCCCGGCGGTCGAAGTATTTCCTGAACGAAAAGAGCTTCTCGCGGAACGATTCACGGAAGGCAGCTTGCCGGAACCCTGGCACACAGAGCACTCCAAGCAGCCTGACACATCGATCCGTGTAAGTCGCGACGGCCTGCGGATTCAAGCGGCCGCCAATGCGGCGGCCTTTGTCGAGCGGCCGATACCGGCCGGCGCCCGGGCGGTGGTTTGTAGCCTGAACCAGCAATCCGATCAGGGCGCGACATGGGGACCGGGAATGAGTCTCGTGTGGCGCAACGGCAAGGTGCTGCGCGTCAACGTGCGTTGTGACGGCCATTTCGGAGTTGACGACGGTGGCCGGCAGATCATCAAAGAGAGCGATCTTGCGGACTCCTGGGTCACACTGGCCATTTTATTGCAGGACAGCAACATTGTCGTTCAGGCGACGGACGACGGCCGCAGTTGGCAGGAGATCGCCCGCTTCGGGCGGACCGAGTTCCCCGGCGAACCGATCGCCGTACGACTTGGCAAAATGGACGCGCGGTCTGAGAATCACGATTTTTCGACACTGGGGCCGGCTGGGGCGACGACCATTCGGAGTTTTCGGGTGTTGGGCGAATAGAGGTGGTATCGATTGCCGACCGGCCGCATGCTATAATGCTTTGCCGGCACCGAGTTGCCGTCACACCCCATTGGCCCACCTTTATCGATCGCCGGTTTCCTCCGGCGGCAGGAGTTGTTACCATGTCCGTGCGTGCCCTTCGTTTCTCCACCCTTGCGGCCTTCTCCGTCGTCTGTTTCTTGCTGGCGGGACCGCCGGCCATGCCCACGGCGCGGGCCGCGGACGACGGCAAGCCGATCCGCGCGCTGCTGGTCGCGGGCGGCTGCTGCCATGACTACAAGAACCAGAAAGACATTCTCACCAAGGGCATCTCCGCGCGGGCGAATGTGCAGTGGAAGATCGCCTATGATCCGAATACCAGCACGAGCCACCTCAATCCGGTTTACCTGGACGACAATTGGGCCAAAGGTTTTGACGTCGTGCTGCACGACGAGTGTTCGGCCGACGTCAAGGACCTGAAGGTCATCGAACGGATCTTGAAGCCCCATCGCCAGGGGCTGCCGGGCGTGGTCGTCCATTGCAGCATGCACAGCTACCGTAGCGAAGGCTGGCCGAAGAAGACGACGCCCTGGTTCGAGTTCACCGGATTGCCTTCGACCGGCCACGGGCGGCAGGCGCCGATCGCGGTGGCGTTCGTCGATCGGCAGAGTCCGATCACCACCCCGCTGCAAGACTGGACGACGATCAACGAGGAGTTGTACAACAACAGCGCCGGCCACCTGCTCGACACGGCCCACGCCCTGGCCCGCGGCAGGCAGGGCGGGCAGGATTTCGTCGTCGCGTGGACGAACCTCTACGAGGGAAAGGCGCGGGTCTTCGGCACAACCCTGGGACACAACAACATCACGGTACAGGACGACCGCTATCTCGACCTGGTAACCCGCGGGCTGCTATGGTCGGTCGGCAAGCTCGACGCGGAACACCTCAAACCGGCCGAGCGCGTGCTCCTGGAACAGTAGAGCAATTGCCCGCGCGGCTCAACGGCCGGCCGCGGCGGGCCGCTTATAGGCCCGATCGTAAGGCCCCATGCCCACGTCCGCCGGGAGCAAATCGACGTGTTGCCTGGGCGCGTCGGAAAAGACCTCGCGCACCGCATCGAGATAGCCGAAGCCGTATTCGCGATGCGGCGCGAGGTAATGGCCCTCGCTCCACTCGTTCCAGTTGTCCAGCAGCAGGATTTTGCTGCCCAACTCGTTTGCCGGAAAGGAGCGGACGATCGCTTCGGCCTTGCGCAGCAGTTCCTTGTACTCCGGCGGCGGGATCTTCCAGATACTGCCTTCGTCGCGCCAACCGCTCCAGCCTTGCGAGACGGTCACGACCTCGGGCAATATCTTCATGCGGCGGGTCTGCTCGATGTCATCCAATTGCGCCGCGATGGCCTGGCGGGGAGTCGGGTTGCCGCCGACGGGCCAGCAATAGGCGAACGTATAGTCCAGTCCGAGTTGCTTCAACAACTGAAGATGTCCCGGATCGAGTCCGCGGTATTCGCCCAGGAGATAGAGGCCGTCGAAGCCCGCCTTGCGGCAGGCCGCCCGCATGTCATCCAGCGCGGCCCGCACCTTCTCCGCGCCGCCCAGGTCTTGCACGAGGAACTCGGGACGGTAGATGAACAACAGCGGCCGGTTGTCGATCTTCAGATAGCTCGCATGGCGGAAATAGTTCTCGATCCAGAAGGGCAGCAGGTTCGTCATCAGGTCGGCTTTGTCCGACACGCCCGCGCGTCCCCGATTTTGGTTCTCCCACATGATGCTGAACTTGAACTTGGATACGTACCGCGATTTCAGCAGGGCATCGTGGATGGCGCTGCCGTGCTGCATCTTCACCGGCCCGCCCTGGCCGTCGCGATACCAGCAGTAGACGAAGAACGAGATGCCGTGCTCGACGGCCCACTTGGTTTCCCAGTCCGCCACCTCGGGATTGTCTTGCGCGTAGAAGCCCAGCGCCGGCGTTCGATTGGGGTGCTTGAGGACCTGGTTCCACATTTCCGGCCGGTCGGCCTCCCAGAGCGGGCAATTATGTGCGCCGATGAGGAGCCGCGTGGCCACCGGCCGCGGCCTGGGGACATAACGGGGCCGGGGGTTCGATGGTTCGTCGCCAGCCCATGCGCCGGCCGGCGCCAGCACGAAAAGCACCGTGATGATGAGGAGAGTACGTTGCCACGGCATCATATTTGTTCTTTCATGGTACCGATCGCGGCGGATACAGATGCACGGAAAAGCACTTCTCAACGCATGTTCTTCAAATCGAACTGCTTGCCGGACAGGGCCTCTTTGACATATGCGCCCCAGTACGGGGTGGGCGTATAGCTCCAGTCGGAAATCGCATTCGGACCACACTTGGGGTGAAAGCTGAACCCGGTCCAATTCAGCTTGTGCTTCTGGATCAGGCCGAGCACGTCGGCGGCCCATCCGTCCAGGGGAAGCCGCCCGGCGGGTGGAATGAACTGGAAGTCGCGGTACGATTCAGGACAGCCAACCTCGCCGACGAAGATCGGAAATCGCGCCGCGGCGTCCAAGGTGTTGTGCTGCCAGCCGGTCTTCCAAGGATAGAGGTGCGACGAGTAGATGATGCCGTTGCCGCCGGGGCGCTCGTCAAGCGCGTAGCCCGACACCACGCCCGAGAGGTCGTAGCCCCAATCTAGGCCTCCGGCGACAACGAGGTTCCGGGCGCCGGTTGCGCGCACGGCGTCCAGCAGGCGCTGCATTCCGGGCGAGACCTCGCCGGTCAGTTCAACCGCGTTTTCGGCCGGGTTGCGGTCCTTGTGACCGCTGCCGGCCGCTTTCAGGTTGCCGCCGTCGCGCCAGGTCTTCCAATCGATGCCGTGCGGTTCGTTGAAAAGTTCAAAGAGCACGGCCGGATGGTTCTTGTAGCGCGTGGCGGCGTCATTCCAGAATTCGACGTGCTCTTCCATCGGCGCGCCAAAGACGTGTAGGTCAATCGCAACATAGGCCCCGCGGGCATTGGCGTCGGCTATGACCGCGTCAACCAACTTGCGGTACTTCACGCCGCCTTCGGCTACCTTCTGTCCTAGGCCGCGGCCAAACCAGAAGGACTCCTTCACCGGCAGGCGGATCACGTTGGCCTTCCAGCCGTCGATTGCCACGGGAATGGACTTATCGAGCCTTTCGCCGGCGGCCGACCATTCCAGGCTGTCGACGCAAAGCCCCTGGAGCCAGACGACCTTGCCTTGGGTCGTTTTCAACTGATTGCCCACAGCATGGAGTTCGGGTGGCAGACTTTTTTGCGGCGACGGAACGATCGTTTCCGAGGGGACGATCTTCGGCTGCGCCGCCTCCCACTGCGACTTCGTGGCCGCGAAGACCTCGCACCGCGCCAGATCCAGCGTGCCTTCGGCCGGTTGAAACAGGCAGGGCATGAGTTCCAGGTAGGCGGCGCCGACGGGTACCTTCACGAGCAAGGTCTTGTCGATCCAGCCGGCCGAACTGCCGTGGAAGGCGGGCATGTCCGGCTCGGGCTTCAGTACCCGATCGGAATGGTCCTTGAAATGGGCCATGAAGCGGGCATCGTTCCAGGACTTCTCACCCGGCTTGACGGCGCTGTAGCGCACCCGCAAGCGAATTTCCACGGCCGGCGGGAGCGGCTTGGGCAAGTAGGCCCGGCGATAGACGAGGACCATCTGCCCTGGTTGGGACGATTGCAAGCGAAGGAATCGCACATTGTCTTCTTTCTCCCAGCTAACGCCCTGCGGATGGGGCCAATCGTCGGGCCAATCGGCCCCTTGGGCGGTCGTGCTGAAATCTCCGTTGGCCAGAAGCGGTCGTGCGGCGGGCTCCTCACCGCAGGCCCGGTCCGCACTGCTCGTCCAACCCACAAGCAACGCAAGCAGGAAGATACGGAATCCGGTCGCGCGGACGCGCGAAGCAGGGAATAGGATCATCACGACGGCTCCAGCGGCATCCGCCGGCCTTCTTGCTGCGATTGCCTCGCCCGCTCGACGATCAGCAGGGCCTTGTAGGAGTCCTCCAAGTCGGTCGTCCGCCGCACCAAGCTCGTGACCGAACGATAGAACTGCGTAAGAAGCTGCTCGCCCACCGGCCGTTCGCTCTCCAGCGACTCCTGATGCCGTCCCGCCTCGTCGAACCAGACCAGCGTCGCGGGCAAATCGACGAAGGCGATGCCCCGCTCGCACGACACCTGCAAGGCTGCCAGGGGCCGATAGGTGATCGCTTCCTGCCACTGCGCGGGCACGTACCGGCCGCAGCTTATCTGCGCGACCGTGCCGCTGCCCGGCGGGCCAGAACCGGAAAAGTCGAGGCTCATCATCTGGTAGTCTTCCTCGCCCCGCTTGCAGATGCTGGGGTGCATCACGCCCGTGACCGCGGTGGCCTCGCGATCGACCACGTAGCGACACCAATCGACAAGCTCGACCAGGAAGCGGCTGCCGCAGGACCGCGACCAGCGGTGCTGCGACTGATTGCCCGGCAAGTCGGCAACGGACCGCTGGTGGCAGAACAACAACCGCGGGCGGCCCAACCGCGTGGCGATCAGTTCCTTCAGCCGCAAGGTGGCCGGGGCGTGGCGGCGGGGGAACTCGGCCATGTAGGCCACGCCGGCCGCTTCCACGCGGTCTTTGATCCGCACCGCGTCGTCAATACTCATCTCCATGCCGCCGGCGCAGTAGACTGCCTTGCCCGCTTCGCATGCGGCCAGCACCGGCAAGGCCCCGTACCACTGTGAGGCGAGGACCAACACCACGTCGACGTCCTCGCGGCGCGTGAGCACACGGAAGCCGTCGACGGCCGTAGCGCCGAACTCCGTGGCGACCTGCTGGGCACGATGCCCCACCTGATCGCAAACCGCCCGAAGCTCGAAGCGGTCAGAGAGCATCCGCAGGGCAGGGGCGTGTCGCTGCTGCCAGTTTTCGCCCAGCCCGATCAAACCAACGCGAAGTTTCATGGTCTTGCAAAAGACAAAAGATAGGGTCGCAATGATGATTATATCGGTCCCAGCCGGAAGAACTCAACAATTACTACGCTCGACCCACCCTACGGTTTCCTCGCATTCGCCGCGACAGGGACCCGTCGAGCGCTCATAAAAATCTGACAGGAGGGGCAATGAAATTACCTAAATTATTTTTCCGCCAAAGTCAGCGCAGACCCTTGATTCTTCGGCGTCGTCGGTTACACTACGAGTCAATTGTCCCCGGGACAACCCTGGGGAAGTGACGATTCTCGAATGGATTTCTGGAGACATCAAGTGAGTTCTTTTTTGATGATAGCGATGCTCAGCGCCGCGGTTGGCGCAAACGACGGCGAGACCTACGGCGATGCCCATGCGGCGGCGCTGAAGACCGGTAAGCCGATGCTTGTGATGGTCAGCACCGAGTGGTGCCCCGCCTGCCAGGTGATGAAGCGGCGGATCATGCCGCAGGTTCGCGAACGCGGCCTGCTGTCGCGCGTGGCTTTCGCCTCAGTCAATCCCGACAGCGAGGGCGATCTTTCGCGGCAGTTGATCGGCAACGGTCCCATCCCACAACTCGTCATCTATCGCAAGACGCCCCGCGGCTGGGTCCGCCGCGCCATCGTGGGCAGCCAGTCCGTGGAGAACGTCGAGGAATTCATCAATCAAGGCCTCGCGGCCGACGAGGACGCGAGCAAGGACTCCGACTCTAGCGACAAATCCAAACCGGCGGAAGCAGCCAAACCGGCCGCCGCGCCGCAACAACAACCGAAGGCCTAACGCGCCTCCTCCAGTCCATAACGCCGTATCTTCCGGTCAAGCGTCGAACGTTCGATCCCCAGGATGCTGGCCGTGCGGCTCTTGTTCCAACTCGTGTGGTTCAAGGTCGCCAGGATGTAGCGGCGCTCGATGTCCTCCAATGAGGCCGGCAGGAACTCGTCGCACGCCGCTTCGGACTCGGCCGTGTCGCCCGCGGTGGCCAACTTGGTCAACAGCAGGTCGCCTTCGTCGATCTGCTGGCCGCGGCAGAGGACCACCGCGCGCTCGACCACATTTTTCAGTTCGCGGATGTTGCCCGGCCAGAGGTAGGTGATCAGCTTCTCCTTGGCCTGGTCCGTGAAGCCGGCGATCTTGCGGCCGGTCTCCGCGTTGAACTTGCGCAGGAAGAAGTCGGCCAGCAGCGGGATGTCCTCGGGGCGTTTGCGCAGCGCGGGCACGACGATCTCCAGGACCCGCAGGCGGAAGTAGAGGTCGCGGCGGAATAGCCCCTCGACGACCGCCTTTTCCAGGTCGCGGTTGGTGGCGGCGATCACGCGCACGTCGACGCTGATGGGTTTGCTCCCGCCCACGCGCTCGAAAGGATGCCCTTCCAGCACGCGGAGAAACTTGGCCTGCAGGCCGGGGCTCATCTCGCCGATTTCGTCGAGCATGATCGTGCCCCGGTGGGCCGCTTCGAACTTGCCGATCTTCCGCTCGGTGGCGCCGGTGAAGGCCCCGCGCTCGTGGCCGAACAGCTCGCTGGCCAGCAACTCCGCGGCCAGCGCCGCGCAGTTCAGGCAGACGAAGACGTTCTCGCGCCGCGGGCTGGAATAGTGGATGCCGCGGGCGACCAGTTCCTTGCCCACGCCGCTCTCGCCGCGGATCAGCACCGTGGCGTTGCTGGAGGCCGCGCGGGCGATCTCCTCGGCCACCTGCCGCACCACGGCGCTCTTGCCGATCATCTGGTTCTGCACGCCCAGCCGTTCGCGAAGCTGCACGTTTTCCGTGCGAACCTGGGTCAAGTTCACCGCCAACTGCTCGCGGCGCTTGAGGTTCTCCAGGGCCACGGCCACGGTATCGGCCACCGCCAGCGTGAACTCCAGGTCGTCCGGATCGGGCACGCGATTGGGATCGATCGAGTAGAGGTGGATCAGGCCCAGGATGTTGCCGCCGCGGCGGATCGGCGCGCAGATCACGCTGTTCGTGCGGATCTCGCCCTGGCTGTCGCGGCTGCCCAGCGTGCTGTCGCCCATCACGTTGCGGGCCAGCACGGCCTCGCCCTCGCGCATCACGGTATCGGCCAGCGTGTGGGGCAGGCGGTGGTAGCGGTGCGACGACGAACTGCGCGAGGCCACAGCTTCCAGGGCGTCGGCCTTGGGCGGACCCTCGTATTCGTCGGGCAGGAGCATCACGGCGCCGGCGTCGGTCTGCGTGCCTTGGGCCAGACCGTCCAAAGCCAGTTGCGCCACGCTCGCCACGTCGGGCGACTTGGCCAGTTCGAAGGCCAGCCGGCAGAGCTTGGCCGCCGCGCGGCCGATCTTCGATACGCCCGACTCCTCGACTTCCCCCGGCTCGAGGAAGCGCGTCTGGCCTTTGCGGTGCGTGATCGTGGCGGGCGAGAATTCGTCCAGCACGCTCTCCGCTTCTTCCGCAACCGTGGCCACACTGTCGCGGATCGTACCGCTGCGAACAATCGAACTGGAGTCGGAAAAGGCGTCGGCCAGCGTGTGGACGAAGATCAACTGGGAACGGCCGATGCGGATGATATCGCCCGGCCGCAGGATGTGGTCGCTCGTGATCCGCTGGTTGCCTATCATCGTGCCGTTGCGGCTGTCCAGGTCGCGCAGCACCCACTGGCCGCCCGTGAAGAAGACCTCGACGTGGTTGCGGCTGCAACGATCGTCCTTCAGGACAATATGGCTGCTGGGCGCGCGGCCGATGGTGGCCGCCTGTCCGGACACGAGCCGGAAGACGTCGCTCCACTTTCCCCCTTCACGAATTACGAGATAGGCAAGTTCGGACACAATCAATCCAGCATGACTAATGATTTGGTCGGAAATAACTTCTACAGTGAGTCGAGCCGGAGGCGTAAGCCTCCGGGCCCGGAAGCTTACGCTCCCGGCTCGCCTGTCCCGTCAAATGCGGAAGTTATTCGGGACCAAGTCCTAACCAATAAAACGTACTACCTTATGCGAAATTGCGATTGGCAGCCGGCTTTTTTCACAAAGATCACGACAAGTATCCCTTATACCTTATATTCCCCAAGGGGGTTTCTGCAAGACTCTGAGGGCAAAATGGCGCTCGAAGTACCACCTTCAGGCGGAATTTTTCCTGGAATTCCGGCTGAAGCCGGTACTACGAACGACTTTGCTCGAAATCGCTTGCGAAAAGCCCGCCCTTGTATTAGGCTAATTGGAGGAACTTCCGGAACTTTCCTGTTTTTTACCCTAAGAAGGGGTGTGCCATGCGACCTAACCGTCGATCCCTGTTTCATAGCTGCTTGTTTGCCGTAGCGATCCTTTCGCTCGCCGTCGTGATCGCCTTGGCGCTGCCAACGGCGGTTAACGCCCAGCTCGTCAACGGCGTCGGCTACCAGCGCGCCGTGGGCGGCATCTCGATCAACTCCGACGGCCTGCTCGCCAACGCCGCCACCGACACCTTGGGCAGGCTTCGCGCCGAGCGCGCCCGGCTGATGCAGAACGTGCCAGGCGACCTGCATGCCGCCGCTCCGCTCCGCAAGGTTTCGCTCCGCGGCCTTGAAGAAGCCATTGAAGAGTCGCTTCGCGCCAACAAGCCGCTCTCCGACGACATGTTCCTCCTGGCCGGCCTGCAGGACATTCGCTATGTCTTCGTCTACCCCGAGCAAAAGGACATCGTGCTGGTAGGCTTCGGCGAAGGCTGGCAACTGGACCGCAACGGCAATTTCGTGGGCGTGACGACCGGCAAACCGGTCTTGCTGCTGGACGATCTGCTGGTGGCCCTGCGGACCGCCGTCGGTTCGGCCCGCTCGGGCATCACTTGTTCCATCGACCCCACGGCCGATGGCATCGAGCGCCTGCGCTCCCATGTGGCCCGGCTGACGGTCATCGGCAACAAGAATTCCACCGCCAAGGGCATCGAGAAGGCCCTGGGCCTGCAAAACGTCACCTTCACCGGCGTGCCCGCCACGAGCCACTTCGCCAGCGTGCTGGTTGCGGCCGACTACCGCATGAAGCGGATGGCGATGAACTTCGAGCGCGCCCCGGTCGAAGGCATGCCCAGCTTCCTCCACATGTTCACCTCGACCGACCTGGGCATGAGCAACATCATGCAGCGCTGGTGGCTGGAGCCGAAGTACGAATCGGTGCTCCGCTCGCCCGACGGGCTGGCCTGGGAGTTCAAGGGCGCGAGCGTGAAGTGCATGACGGAAGAGGACTTCAACGCGGCCAACGGACAGGTCGAACACAGCGGCAAGGCGAACAGCGTGGCCCAGCATTGGGCCGACAACATGACCTCGCACTACGACGAGTTGGCGGTGGCATCGCCCGTGTTCGGCGATCTGCGGAACTGCATGCAGTTGGCCATCGTCGGCGCCCTGGTGGTCCACGAGCGGCTGATCGACAAGGCCGGCTGCAGCCTGCCCGCGCTGACTGAAGCCTCGACGCTCAAGACGCTGAATCTGCCCGCCCCCACGCATGTTGACAGCCAGGTGAGCATGGTGAAGCAGGGCCGCAACTGGGTGATCAGCGCCTCGGGCGGGGTGACGATTCGCCCCGGCGAGATCGTCGCCAAGGCCAGCCAGAGCGATGCGCCGGCCGAGGCCCGCAGCAAGGCCGTCAAGACCGGCTCGACCACCTGGTACTGGAACTGATTTCACAACATGGACCGCAGACAGTTCGTCGGCGCGGCGTCGTTGTTGGCGACCGGCTTTCTGGCCGATTTGGCCGCCGCCGCCCCGGCGGAGTTCCCCGTCGTCCGCACGCTGCCCGGCCGCCGCCGCTTCAGTAGCGCCGCCGTGGAGGCCGCCATCGGCCGCGTCAAGTCGTCGATCGGCAATCGCGAACTGGCCTGGATGTTCGAGAATTGTTTTCCCAACACGCTCGACACCACGGTCGATTTCAGCATCGAAGGCAGCCGCCCGGATACCTACGTCATCACGGGCGACATCGACGCCATGTGGCTCCGCGACAGCACGGCCCAGGTCTGGCCCTACCTGCCGTTGATGAAGGACGACGACAAGCTGCGGCAGTTGATCGCGGGCGTCATCAACCGGCAGACGCGCTGCATCCTCAAGGATCCCTACGCCAACGCCTTCTACAAGGACGAGAACAAACTCAGCGACTGGAAGGATGACCTGACGGAAATGAAGCCGGGCGTCCACGAGCGGAAGTGGGAGGTCGATTCGCTCTGCTTCCCCATCCGCCTGGCCTACCGCTACTGGAAGACCAGCGGCGACGCGTCGCCGCTGGACGCCGCCTGGCGGAAGGCGATCGGCCTGACGGTGCAGACCTTCCGCCAGCAGCAGCGCAAGACGGACCGCGGCCCCTATCGCTTCCAGCGGCGCACAACCACGCCCACCGACAGCCTGCCCGGCGGCGGCTACGGGCGGCCGATCCGACCCGTGGGGCTGATCTGCTCGATGTTCCGGCCCAGCGACGACTCGACGGTGTTTCCCTTCCTCGTGCCGGCCAACTTCTTCGCCGTGGTCAGCCTGCGGCAGGCGGCGGAGATGCTCGATGCCCTGGGCGGCGATCGCCCCACGGCCGTCGCGTGCCGCGAACTGGCCGACGAGGTCGAGGCGGCCCTGAAGCAATGGGCCGTCGTCCAGCGCCCGCCCTTCGGCAAGATATACGCCTACGAGGTCGATGGCTACGGCAACTCCTATTGCGTGGACGACAGCAACGTACCGGGCCTGCTTTCCCTGCCCTACTACTCCGCCGTGACGGCCTCCGATCCGGTCTATCAGAACACGCGGCGGATGTTGCTCTCGGACGCCAATCCGTACTACTTCAAGGGCCGCGCGGGCCAGGGGCCGGGCGGTCCGCATGCCGGCCCCGACATGATCTGGCCGCTGGGCGTGATCCTTCGCGCCGCCACCAGCACTGACGACGCCGAAATCCGCCTTTGCCTGGAGACTTTGCAACGCACGCACGCCGGCACGGGCTTCATGCACGAGGCGTTCCACAAGGACGACGCCCGGCGTTTCACCCGTTCCTGGTTTGCCTGGGCCAACACGGCCTTTGGCGAGTTGATTTTGCGAGTGCTTCACGATCGGCCGCAGTTGTTGGGGT